>Ga0114129_10016068_pt1 | contig 10648 bp, 10 predicted proteins | sample RhiMetdeltSRZDD1_FD_80071 | JGI IMG/M metagenome (GOLD analysis project Ga0114129, IMG submission 80071) | Populus rhizosphere microbial communities from Tennessee, USA - Rhizosphere MetaG P. deltoides SRZDD1 (version 2) (version 2) | ecosystem: Host-associated > Plants > Roots > Rhizosphere >... | reverse complement strand
GTGCTTGTGCTCACTTATCCGCTCGCCGGCAACTACGGCATCAACCGCGAGACCGTCGAGTCAAAGCGAATTCAGGTGCGTGGCCTCGTCGTCCACGAGTCGTGCGAGTTGCCGTCTCACTGGGGCTCGGACATGACGTTGCACGAGTACCTAGTCGGACAGGACATCCCCGGCATCGTTGGCGTCGATACGCGCGCGCTCACCCGCCGCCTGCGCACTGCCGGCGTCATGATGGGCGCGATTACGAGCGACGAGAGCGTCGAGGAGGCGCTCGCGCGCTTGCGTTCCGTCCCACGTTACGGAGATACGGATCTCGTGCGGGAGGTGAGCACCGACGAGCCGTACGAGTGGCAGGCGCCATCCGGACGCCAACGGCACGTAGTGGTCATCGACAGCGGCGTGAAGTACAACATCCTCCGCCTCCTGTCCCACCGCGGGTGCAGGGTGACTGCACTGCCGGCTATCACTGCAGCCGAAGAGGTGCTCGCGCTCAAGCCAGACGGCATCGTCTTCTCGCCCGGCCCCGGCGACCCTGCCCTCCTGGATTACCAGGTCGCGACGATCAAGAGACTGATCGGCAAGGCGCCCATCCTCGGCATCTGCCTTGGGCACCAGGTCCTGGGGCGCGCCTTTGGGGCCGGCACCTTCAAGCTAAAATTCGGACACCGTGGCGCCAACCACCCGGTGAAGGACATCGTGACCGGCCGTGTCCACATCACTTCGCAGAACCACGGCTACGCCGTCGATCCCGACGGCCTGTCGAGCGAGATCGAGGTCTCGCAGGTGCACCTTAACGACGGCACATGCGAGGGCCTGCGGCATCACACCGAGCCGGTGATCTCGATCCAGTACCACTCGGAAGCCTCGCCGGGGCCGCTGGACAACGTTTACGTGTTCGACCGCTTCCTGGAGATGATCGACGCCAATCCGCCGAAGAGGGAGGTCGTGTGATGGGCGAGCCCGAATACCGCCGCGCTATCGAGAAGGACGCCGCCGCCATCGCCGCCGTCGGCGCGGCCGTCTGGGACGAGCTCGCGGCCAACAGTGGGCTGCAGCAGCGCCCGACGAAGGACGGGGTCGCGCAGCGGCTCTCCTCGTACGGCGACCGGGGCGCGATGTTCGTCTCTGACAACGCCGGCGAGATCAGCGGTTTCGCCGCCCTCACGCCCGATGAGAACGACCCCGAGGAGGCGGTGATGGGCGTCTGGCTGCTGCGGGCCGCGCGGCGCAAGGGCATCGGCCGCGAGCTGGCGCTCATGGCGACGGACTTCGCTCGCGGGGCCGGCTACAAGAAGCTGCGCGGCACAATGCCCGAAGGCAACGAGCCGGCCCTCTCGTTCTTCAGCGATATCGGTTCGCTAGCGCAGGTTGTCGGGCAGGGCATGGAGTACGAGCTGCCGCTTTGACGAATCAAACGCGCACGGGTCTAACGCTCGCCTGGATCTTCGCCGCCCTGGCCATTGCGGGACTGGCGGGGTTAATCACTGCTATCGCGCTGGTCCTCGGTCTCGCCGGGGGGGAGCGCTCCGTCGAGGACGATGTGGGCATCATGATAGTTTTGGGCGTGCCCGGCTTTCTCGCGGCCTCCATCTTCGGCACAGTAGCGCTAATGATGGCCAAACCCAGCGGATCGTGGGCGCGCACCATACGGCGGGGCGCTCTTAGCGCACTTGTGGGGGCGTCTCTCTACATAGTCCTCTTGCAGCTGGGAGTCGACGGATACGCTCTGCTTCTCGTCCCAGGCGTAGCGGCGCTCATAATTCTCGCGCTCGGCATCGTGAGAAGCGCTGATCGTTCACATCGATGACGAAACCCTCCCGCGTCCTTATCATCGGCTCCGGGCCGATCGTCATCGGGCAGGCGGAGTGCGAGCTGCCGCTATGAGGGCACCATGGGCTCGATAGTTGTTAGAGATGCGTCCGGGGAGGTAAGGGTTCTGCCAAGCGAAACCTTCAAGTACGAGGAGGTCCTTCAAAATCATATCCGTGACATCCCTCGACTGATCCCGCTTGAAGCGGTAACTGAAGAAGAAGTCCTGCACATGACAATTGGCCACGAGTGGCCTGCTGGCACCGGAAGCGCCGATGTGGTCCTTTTGGGGTCGGACGGCGTCATCACTATCGTTGAAACCAAGCTCAAAAGAAATCCCGAGGCACGACGAGAAGTAATAGCTCAGATCCTCGAATATGCAGCCTACCTTTCGGAATGGACGATCGCAGACATCGGGCGTTACGCGGGGGATTTTTTCAAGACTCGCAACGCGGATGACCGTTTCGAGAACAAGTCTTTCGACGAAGCTCTTCGAATATTTCTAGGCGATACAGAGGAGATAGAAACCTTTAAGTCAGCCGTGGAACGCAACCTGCGACAGGGACGAATTCGGCTGATAGTAGCCGTGGATGAGATCGGCGAGCAGGCCCAGAAAATCATCACTTTCGTCAACTCCTACAGCGCGTTCGATCTTTATCTACTGCAAATTAGCTCACACACGGATCAAGACGGTCGTCAGATCTTCGTTCCCGCTCTATACGGCTATGCACGAAAGGTACAGACGACGCGCACCCGCATTGAGTGGGATTGGGACGCTTACCGAAGCAAGCTCGGATGGTCAGATGGGGACGTCCTATTCGCAAAGAGCATGCTGGGAAGACTGGAGAGTGCCTCGGTCATCGAGCTTCCTGAGCATCGCTTCCATAAGGGATGGGTTGGCATCGCTATAGGCTCCCGCCAGCCGTTTGGCATTCAGTTGTTCAAGACAGGAATGGAAGTCTGGTTTGATCTTAGCTTTAACCCTTTAACTGAGTTGCCTCCCGGCGTCACTGCCAACCAGAGGAGCTCCCGTTACTTACATTTCGCGGGGGACTTTGAGCGGCTAACGGCCGATCAGCTCGCCACTCTTTGTAGCGCAGCCATGCAGGCGGCAACCCACAAACCCGCTGGAGCATGACTAAACCCTCCCGCGTCCTTATCATCGGCTCCGGGCCGATCGTCATCGGGCAGGCGGCCGAGTTCGACTACTCCGGCTCGCAGGCGTGCCGCTCGCTGCGCGAGGAGGGCGTGCATACGGTCCTCGTGAACTCGAACCCGGCGACGATCATGACCGACGAAGGCATCGCTGACACCATCTACATCGAGCCGCTTACGGTCGAGATCATCTCGCGCATCATCGAGCGCGAGCGGCCGGACGGATTGCTGCCGACGCTCGGCGGGCAGACTGGGCTGAACCTCGCCGTCGCTCTCGCTGATTCCGGCGTCCTCGATCGCTTCGGCGTCCGGTCGCTCGGCACGCCGATCGAGACGATCCGCGCGGCGGAGGACCGGGAGATCTTCCGCGACCTGCTTCTGAGCATCGGCGAGCCGGTGCCGGAGAGCGAGATCGTGACTGACCTCGAGCAGGCGCGGTCGGTGGCCAAGCGGATCGGCCTGCCGGCTGTCGTGCGTCCCGCATACACGCTCGGCGGAACGGGCGGAGGCATCGCGCACACGTTCGATGAGCTCGAGCACGTGGCGCGCGGTGGTCTTGCCGCTTCGCCGATCCACCAGGTGCTTCTCGAGCGATCTCTGCTCGGCTGGAAAGAGATCGAATACGAGGTGATGCGAGACGGCGCGGACAACTGTATCACCGTCTGCAACATGGAGAACATTGACCCGATGGGTGTCCACACGGGCGACAGCATCGTCGTCGCGCCCAGCCAGACGCTCTCCGACAAGGAATACCAGATGCTTCGCTCGGCGTCGCTCAAGATCATCCGGGCGCTGGGAATCGAGGGCGGCTGCAATATCCAGTTCGCGTTGGCGCCCCGCAGGGAGATCGTGGAGTGGGAGCCCGACGCCGGAGGCCGTCCGCCCTACTACGTGATCGAGGTCAACCCGCGGGTCTCGCGAAGCTCGGCGCTCGCGTCCAAAGCTACGGGCTACCCCATCGCCCGGGTCGCCGCCAAGATCGCCGTCGGCAAGACGCTCGACCAGATCCCGAACCGCGTGACCGGCAAGACGACCGCGGCCTTTGAGCCCGCGCTCGATTACTGCGTCGTGAAGATTCCCCGCTGGCCGTTCGATAAGTTCCCGCTAGGCGAGCGCCGGACCGGCACGCAGATGAAGGCCACGGGCGAGGTGATGGCGATCGATCGCAGCTTCGAGGCCGCGCTCGGGAAGGCTGTGCGCTCCCTCGAGTTCGGCAGGCGCTCCTTGCTCTGGGAAGACCCCGCCTGGCGCGACATCGATCCGCGCGACTACGTTGGAATCGCCACGGACGAGCGCCTCTGGGCGGTCCTGGCTTCGCTGCGGCGGGGAGCCACTCCCGAAGAGCTGTCGCGGATGTCGGGCATCGACCCGTGGTTCCTGCACAAGGTGAGCGCAATCGTGCAGATGGAGGGCCGCCTGCTGGCCGAACCCCTCACGCCTGATCTCCTGCGAGACGCGAAACGTCTGGGGCTCTCGGATGCTGACATCGGCACGCTGGCCGACCGCCTCCCCGAGCAGGTGCGCCACCTGCGCGAGGAGTGGGGCGTCCTTCCCGCCTACAAGATGGTCGACACCTGCGCGGCTGAGTTCGAAGCGGAGACGCCGTACTTTTATAGCACCTACGACTCGGAGAACGAGGCTGAAGCGCTGCCGGGCAGGAAGGCGCTTGTCGTGGGCAGCGGGCCTATCCGGATCGGACAGGGGATCGAGTTCGACTACTCGGCCGTCCATGCGGCCTGGGCTCTTCAGGAAGCCGGTGTCGCCGCCATCATGGCCAACTCCAATCCTGAGACGGTCTCCACCGACTTCGACACCAGCGACCGCTTGTACTTCGAGCCGCTGGACGAAGAGGCGATCAGAGACCTCCTCGCCAACGAGACGAACAACGGCCTCGGCCCGCCGTCGATCGTTCAGTTTGGCGGGCAGACGGCGATCAACCTAGCGTGGCCGCTCGCGCGCGCGAATCAGCCGATCCTCGGTTCCAGCGCTGAAGCGATTGACATCGCTGAGGACCGCTCGCGCTTCGAGGAGCTCCTCCAGCGGCTCGGCATACCGCAGCCGCCCGGCGCCGCGGTCATGACGGTCGAGCAGGCGCTATCGACGGCGCAGCTCATCGGCTACCCCGTCCTCGTTCGCCCCAGCTATGTCCTCGGCGGCCGCGCCATGGAAATCGTGCAAAACCCACGCGACCTCATCCGCTACGTGACCCAGGCCGTCGAAATCGCGGCGGGCAAGCCGATCCTGATCGACAAATACCTCGAAGGAATCGAGGCGGAAGTGGATGCCATCTGCGACGGCGAGCAAACCCTGATCCCGGGCGTAATGGAGCACATCGAACGCGCCGGCGTCCACTCCGGCGACTCCCTCGCAGTGTATCCGGCCATCGGACTTCACCCCGACGAGGTCGACAAGATGGTCGATTACACGGAGCGCTTGGGCCCGGCCCTCGGGGTTAAGGGCCTGATGAACGTTCAGTACGTGATCATGCGCCCCGAACCCAAACGACCCGACGGACCGCCATCCGACGTCTACGTGCTCGAGGTAAATCCGCGCGCAAGCCGCACGGTACCCTTCCTCTCAAAGGTAACGGGTGTGCCGATGGTCCGCATTGGCGTGCAGGTAATGCTCGGTAGGACGCTAGGTGATCTCGGTTACGCACCCGGCCTTTGGCCGCGGCAGGAGCTCGTCGCGGTCAAGGCACCGGTCTTTTCGATGTCGAAGCTCATCGGCGTCGATACGCACCTGGGGCCCGAGATGAAGTCGACGGGCGAGGTGATGGGCGTCGACCATACCTTTGAGGCTGCGCTCGCCAAGGCGCTTACTGCCGCCGATATGTCTCTGCCGCGCCGAGGAGCCATCCTGCTGAGCCTCGCCGACCGCACGAAGCCGGAAGCCATCGGCCTCATCCGGGACCTCGCGGCCGCGGGCTATCGCCTGTGCGCGACGGCCGGCACGGCGGCGATGATCCGCGCGATGGACCTCGATGTGGAGCAGGTGCCTAAACGCATCGAAGAGGGTCATCCGAACGTCGTCGATGTCATCCAGGACGGGTTAGTGGACGCGGTGATCAACACGCCGGAGGGCCGAGTCACCGAGACGTTGCGAGACGGCTTCGAAATCCGCCGCGCCGCCGCCGAGAAGAGGATACCGTGCCTCACGACGATAGATACCGCGGCTGCCGCCATCTCCTCGCTCGTGCGTGACGACCGGCATTTCACCGTTCAGCCGCTTCGGGACTATCTGTCGGCGCCCGGATGAGGCTGGAACGCGCCCTCGTACTGTCGCAGGAAGAACTCTACGTAAACACCTATCTGATGTGGCTCTCGTGCCCGCCCGTCGCGAAGGGCGCATCTCCCGGCCGCTTCCTGATGATCCATTGCGGCGACACGTACGATCCGATACTCCCACGGCCGATGAGCTTCCATCGCTTCCGTGACTCCCCCGCCGGGCGCGAGTTTGCGATTCTCTACGACGTGCGCGGACGTGGCACGGCCTGGCTCTCGACGCGTAAGACCGGCGACCTCCTCACGAACTTCGGGCCGCTCGGCCGCGGCTACAGCCTGAATCCAGACGCGCAGAACGTCCTGCTGGTCGGTGGGGGGCTCGGCATGGCCGCGCTTATCGCTCTCGCAGACGAGGCAGTGGCCGCCGGAAGGTCGGTTACCTTACTCCAAGGAGCTCGGACGGCCGACAAGCTGTATCCACCTGATCTTCTTCCGACGGAAGTCGAGGCCCTGTGGGCCACCGACGATGGCTCGGCGGGCCACCATGGTTATGTCACGGACCTTCTACGCGATCATCTCTCGTGGGCTGATCAGATTTTCGCCTGCGGCCCGACACCGATGTTCGGCGCAATGGCGAGGGTCGTTCGCGAAGCTAGAAGCCGCAAGCCAGCGCAGGCGTTGCTCGAAGAGCGGATGGGCTGCGGGACCGGTATCTGCTACGGCTGCGCCGTCTTCACCCGCAGGGGCGTCCGGCTGGTCTGCAGAGATGGCCCGCGATTCGAGCTACGCAGCGTCTTCACGTAGCGCGAACGGTCGTTGACACAGAATCGCTCAGGTCGTATGACTTGTCGCGCAGAGAAGGAGGCCGAATGCCCACGAAGATCACAGTAGGGAGCGTCGAGGTCGTCGCACTGGTCGACCTGCCATTCGAGCTACCCTGGAGCATGATATTCCCGGGACGCGAGCAGTCAGAAACCGAACCGTATCAGGCGATGTATCCGTTTGCGAACGGGAAGAGCGGGCTTCGAACCCAGGCCGGCGCTTACGCCCTCCGGTCGCAAGGCAAAACGGTCCTTATTGACACAGGGCTGGGTCCCGGACCGATCTCCTTCCTCGGCGGGGCGCGCGGCCGCCTCCTGGACGACATGCGGGACAAGGGCGTTGATCCCGAATCGATTGACATGGTTGCAATCACGCATCTGCACGGCGACCACGTCGGGTGGAACCTGGGCGGTGATGGCGAGCCGACCTTCCCGAATGCGCGCTACCTGATACCACAGGGCGACTGGGAATATTTCAATACGATGCTCGAGACCAACACGCAGATGGGTCAAGTCACACCGCTGAAGGACCTCGGCAAGATGGACCTGATCTCCGGCGAAACCGAACTGACCGCAGACGTGCGGGCGATGCCAACGCCCGGCCACACGCCCGGGCACACGAGCTACCTAATCGCCTCGGGAGGTGAGAAGGCCCTCATCGCGGGCGATGTTGCCCACCACCCGGGACAGGTCAATGAGACCGGCTGGTGTCCGGTGTTCGACGAAAACTCGTCGGCAAGCAGCGAGTCGCGGAAACGAGTATGCGAGATGCTCGAGGCGGACGGGGTGATCGCCGCGTTCTGTCACTTCCCTGAACCGTTCGGGAAAATCGTGCGCCTTGAAGGCAAGCGGGTCTTTCAAGCGCTCTAGCCCGGCGCGCCCGGGATTTACTTCCGCCTCTTAACCACCATCCCGATCAGGGAGGCAGCGCCGCGACAGCCTCAATCTCAATCAGAAACTCCGGCCGCGCCAATGCCTTCACGACTACAAATGTCGACGCCGGTGGCGTCGACACGTACTGGTTCCGAACTTCGCGGATCTCAGCAAGACGCGACGCGTCGACCGCGTAAAAGGTGAGTTTGATGACGTCGGCGAAGCTCGCATTGAGCGCTGCGAGCGCGCTTTTCACGTTCTCGAAGACTTGTCGAGCCTGCGCCACGATGTCGCCCTCGCCAACCAGTTCGCCGGCCTTGTTCAAAGCCACCTGCCCAGAGATGTACCCGAGACGCCCCGGTCGCACCTCGACCACATGGGCGTAGCCGGTGGGTTGGTGCAAGGCCTCCGGGTTAACGTAGCGAAGTCGATCGGTCATCTGGTCCCTCGTCTAATCGAATCGCCGCGTCAAGGCGCGGTGGCCGCGGGTGCGAAGAAGTGTTGCACGCTCGTCCGGGCGGCGACCGTCTGTGCGATCTCGGCGAACGCTTTCGCGACCGGCGAATCCGGATCGCTCTCGACGATCGGCACGCCGGAGTCCGCTCCGGCCCGGATATTCGTATCGAGAGGAATCTCGCCAAGAAAATCGATGCCCAACTCTTCGGCCGTCTGCCGCGCTCCCCCGTGGCCAAAGATGTCGGTACGATCCCCGCAGTGCGGGCAAACGAAGTAGCTCATGTTCTCGATGAGGCCGAAGACCGGAACGTTGAGCTTCTCGAACATCGTTACGGCCTTCATCGCATCCTCGAGCGATACGTTATTCGGTGTCGTAACTATAACCGCGCCGGCGATCGGCGCTTCTTGAGCAGCGCTCATTGAGGCATCACTGGTCCCGGGCGGCAGGTCGACGATCAAGTAATCCAGCTCACCTTCGGCATTCCAGGGCAGGTCATGCATGAGCTGCCGCACACCGGTACCGATCATGGGACCTCGCCATACCACAGGCAGCCCGCGCTTGAGGACGAAGCCGATGGATGCCGCCCGAATGCCGTAGCGCTCCACTATGCCGAGGCCGGTGTCTGCCTGAAAGCCAACGCCAAGCCCGAGCATTGTGGGAATATTGGGCCCGGTGAGGTCTGCGTCCATCAGCCCCACGGTCGCGCCGAATCTGCGAAGGGCAATCGCAAGGTTGACAGCGACGGTCGACTTGCCAACGCCGCCCTTGTTCGAGGCGACGGCGATGATGTTGCGAACCCCCTCGATCTCTTTCGGGCCTCTGCCAACGCCAGTCGAACGGACCGTTGCATCCATCGTCACCTCAGCCTGTTCCACGCCGGGCAGAGACGTTATCAACTGATGCGCTTGCTCCTTCATCGTCTCCCGCACCGGACAGGCGGGAGTGGTGAGCACGATCCTTACTGAGACGTTCGAGCCGCGGATGTCTATATCGCTCTCCGGCACGAAGCCCAGGCTTACGATGTCGCGGTGGAGGTCCGGGTCCTCGATTTGCTCGAGAGCCGCCAGCACCGCTTCCTTAGTTACCTGTCCGTTGGAAGCTTCCGTCATTTCAGTCCTGTCTGTCCTCGCCCGGAGCGCCTGCTTTCACGATGAACCGGCACGAATCTGCGCCTTGACTGATGAACTGATCGCAGTGCGCCTCCTGTCCCAGAAGCTTACCGAGCAACGAGAGGTGCCATTCGCATACGTCCCTGTGCGAGTCCGCCACCTTCCGGTAGACGCAGTTGTAATCGACGATCTCATACTGCTTCTTACCGTCGACTCTCCATTCTGCGAAGCCGCCCTCTCGATGAAGGATATCTGCGACGATCTCTACCCGCTCCCTTAAGTCCTTGTCGCGTACTCTCGGTTCGTGCTCGCGATAGACGCGCTCGGCCATCTTCCGCAAGAGCAGCCGTTTCTTCTCCTCCGGTTCGAGACCGGCGATTTCATCGGCCGCGAGTTGCGCTACTTCCTGGAGCGCTAGGTCTGCCAGCCTGTCGTATCGCTTCGGAAACCGCTCTTCACCTTCATCGGTCAGGGTGAAAAGCAGGTGGGGTCGCCCCGTTCGCCCTCGCTCCTCTCGCGAGACCACGAGACGGTCCCTCTCCAGACCTGAGAGGTGCTGCCGGACGGTCATGCGCGCGAGTCCGAACTCCGAAGCGACGGCGTCAACGCCCGCGCTGCCGCTGCGTTTCAAATAGGCAAGAATGTTGTCTTTCGTCGACTGCATGGAGAAACTTTTTTCGCGTAACCGCCGTTAATAAGTATACACACGCGGAGTTTCATGAGAAAGACTATTTGGAAAGTAAATAAGGTACAAACCTTGACCAGTGTACGTATGCACCTTATAATCCGGGCCGTAAGATGTAACGTATTCCCGACGGAACTCATCTTCCAACAGAAGGTGAAAAATACCGGAGGTGGCTAGCTATGGCCAAGACATCAGTAATCGAAAAGACGCCTACCGAGCCGGACGTGGAAGCACCCGCCGTTACATGCCAGCACCACTGGGTGATAGAGACGCCGCGCGGTTCCATGAGCCTCGGCCGCTGCAAGCGCTGCGGCGAAGAGCGCGAATTCCGCAACTCCGCGACTGACCACCTCTGGGAGGACGAGTCGGGAAGTGGCTACAACGCCTGGAGGGGCTCACGCGCAAGCCGACCGGCCGCCGACGATGACGAGGTCGCGGCTTCCCCGCGATCCCGCAACGAGATGATCGCGTGAGATAACGGCCCCATTCGAAAGAAGGCCCCGTCGCGAGGCGGG
>Ga0114129_10016066_pt1 | contig 10648 bp, 11 predicted proteins | sample RhiMetdeltSRZDD1_FD_80071 | JGI IMG/M metagenome (GOLD analysis project Ga0114129, IMG submission 80071) | Populus rhizosphere microbial communities from Tennessee, USA - Rhizosphere MetaG P. deltoides SRZDD1 (version 2) (version 2) | ecosystem: Host-associated > Plants > Roots > Rhizosphere >... | reverse complement strand
TTCCCGGGCGTGCCGGATCTCGACGAGCTGATTCCGCACCGCCCGCCGATGCGCTTCGTCGAAGGCGTCGAAGGCGAGATCGCGGAGGGGATCGCCTGCGCGGCCAGCGTGCCGATGCCGTGCGCGCTCGCCGAGGGAGGATCGGCGCCGGCTCTGGCGGCGCTCGAGATGGCGGCCCAGACGGCGGCCGTGCTCGAAGCGCTTCAGCGTCGCCGCCACGGACGGAATGGAGCGGCTCTCCTCGGCTACCTCGTCGGGGCGCGGGACGTGAGATTCGCCCGGCCGCGCATCGAGGCCGGAAGAACGCACACCGCGCTCATCCGACTCTCGGGGCTCGCGCCCCCTTTGAGCACCTATCGCTTCGAGGTGAGAGCCGGAGAGGAGATCGTCGCCGCCGGAAGCCTCAGCACCTGGATCACGGCCAAAGCTGCTTGAAGCAGAACCACTGGTGGGGGGCCGTGCGGATCGCCCATTCGACTTCCGCGGCCACCTGCCGCATCGCGACGGCGAGATCGACGGAGGCGTCCGCGGTCCGCGTCACGCGGATCGGTGGGCGGAAGACGACGCGATAGCGCCGCCGCCGCTCGCGGAAGATGAAGACCGGAAGCATCGGCACGCCGGAGGTCCGCGCCAGCGCGGCGGGACCGGGCGGCAGCGGGAACGGCTTGCCGAAGAGCGTCGCCTCGATCGCCCGGGTTCCCGCGCGCGGCCGATCCCCCTGCACCGCCACGATCTCTCCCCGCCTTAGCGCGTCCAGCAGCGCGAGACCCTGGAGCGGATCGTTGTTCTGGAAGTACATCCTGTAGCGAGCCTGGGTGAATCCCTCCAGGACGTCCTGGATGAAGGCCTGCGCCTTCGGGTCGGCTTCCGGCTCGCGGACCAGGTGAACCCGCCGGCTCCCCACCTCCGCCGGCAGCATCGAGCCGACTTCATAGTTTCCCAGGTGCGCGGTGACGAAGAGGATCCCGGCATTGGGCCCCGACACCTCCATGAGGTGAGCGACGTTTTCCATCTCCAGGCGGAACGGCCGCTGCGTGCTCAGGCGCTCGTAGCGCTCGGTCAGGCACCACCCGAACGACAGCATCGTCCTCCAGATCCGACGCTGCTTCTCCCACCACCCGCAGGGCCCCAGGACCGGCTCGAGATTCGCGGCGATCGCCGCGCGGATTCGCCGCAGGCAGAGGAAGAAGAGGACCTGGAAGAAATAGATGAAAACGACCAGGAACGGCGGCGGAAAGATCCGGACGACCCGGCAATGGAGGCGATACCAGAAGACGCCGGTGACGTGGAAGGACCGGAGAAGCCGCCACGACCATCCCCGCTCCGGAGCGTGCGGCGGACGCGCGAGCCTCGGGGCGGTTCCAGGCGCGGCGGGAGATTCGATCACAGCCACACCCCTTCGATCTCCAGCAACAGATCTTTCCGGCAGATGTCGGCCTCGAGGTAGATCGACGGCGTGGCGGGGTCGAGGCGCCTGGCGAGCGCCTCCCGGATGGCGGGGAAATGCTCCGGCCGGCGGACGTAGGTCTTGAGCAGGTCGAACCGCACCCCTTGCACCGCGCGACACCTTCCGCTGCGCCCCGCGGCGCAGTCCAGCAGCGCGTCGACGTTGGCCAGGGCCTCGTCGAGCTGCCCGAGGGGATCGCCCGGATGCTTCGTCTCGTGGCCGACCACGCTCGCCGTTCCGGAGAGGAAAAAGGTCTCCCCCCATCCGGCGGGGGCGAGGGTGCCGCGCGCGAAGGAGGGGCTCTTCGGGCCGTATTCGGGCGGGTACCGGTAGGCGCAGGTCTGACGCGGATTCTCCAGGTGGATCCCCGGCTCGCGGCCGGCGGCGAAGCAGACGACCAAATCCTCGCCCGGAGTGCCGACCGCGGTCGACGCCGAAAACTCGGTTTCGACCGACCTCCCGTACCGTTCCTCGAAACCGCGCGCCCTGCCGACGTTGAACCGCTTGTAGCGCTCGACCCCGAGCTCGTCCTGATTGATGCGCGGCAGATAGTTCCAGACGCGCAGCAAATTGCGATAGCCGCGCTCGTCGAGCAGGGCGAACAGCTCGCGATACGCTTCGAGCGCGTCCTCCTCCGTCCTTTCGCCGACCTGACGCCGCGAGCAGCCGAACAAGGCGCAGCCGTCCTCCGCCCAGGTCAGCCCCCGCCGCCGGTGGCACGCGGCCTGCCGGGGCGTGATCCAGATCTCGGCGCGGGGCGTCCCGCACAGGACCCGGTTCGGCACGTCGGCGAGGGGAGCCTCGGCGTCGATTCGCGCCTCGGGGCCGCCGTAGCGTTTCGCCAGCAGGACGCGGCCGCGCCGCCGCCTCAGCTCGGCCTCCAGGCGCCCGGCCTCCACGATCAGGAGATCGACGCGCGGCTCGCGGGATCCGACCGGGAGTTCCAACGAAGCCAAAGTCCGGTTCCTCCGGATTGCCGCCGCCCTGCCGGCAATGAGGACGCTCAGCTCACCGCCGTGTACTCGCTGAAGATGCCCAGCTCCACGTGCCGCTCGGCGTTCGAAAAGCCCGCTTCCCGAAGCGCCTCGAGGATGACCGGCGGCGCGACGCACGTCTCGATCGTGTCCCAATAGTATTTCATCAGCTCCTGCGATCCTCGCCCGCCGCCCGCCAGCCGGGCGATCATCGGGACCAGCCGCCCGAGGCAGAATCGGACCAGGCCGCGCCGGAAACGGGAGCGCGGCGGGGTGATTTCCAGGAGCAGGATCCTCCCCCCGGGCTTCAGAACGCGCCGGAACTCGCGAAACGTCGCGCGCAGATCGGCTACGTGGCGCAGCGCGTAACCCATGTCGAGGAAGTCGAACTTCCCGCTGGCCAGGGGAAGCAGCTCGGCGTCTCCCTGCGCGAGGTGGCGCACGCCGCCCTGTCGCGCCTGCCGGAGCATGCCGGCGCTGAGATCGAGGCCGACCACGAGACCCTCCGGGCCGACGACCCGTTGCGCGTGCGAGGAGAGGATGCCCGTCCCGCAAGCGACGTCCAGGACCTTCATCCCCCGTGACAGGCCGGCGCGCGCCAGCGCGCGCCTCCGGTAGCGATGCCCCGAGCCGAGGCTCATCGCCTGTGTGATGAAGTTGTAGTGGACGGCGGCCTGGTCGAACCACCGGCTGACGCGCTTCCGCCGTTCCTCTTCGCTCGCGTAGTATCGCTTGAGGGGCGGGTGAGGATGCAGCGGATCTGGCCGATCCCCTTGCGATCCTCCGGAAGGCAGCGTCGACGAGACATGCATGGTCACGGCGAACACTACCATACCTTTCGGGGGGAAGTCCGGGAATTGAACCGACGGGCCCCCGTGTTATCCTCCGAGGATCATCCCGCCCGAGGCCCTGCCCTCAGAGAGGCTCTCGAGATGATCTCGGGATGATAAGGATGATAATAATGAAGAGTCGGGCGCCCGATGGCCGGCCGGCGTCGGATGGCTCCCGGCATCGACGGAAGATCTACCGCTAGCCGGCTCATGACTCATAGGATGAGACCCGAGATGCCCTCCCGTTTCCTGCCTCGCTTGTTCTCCAGTCTCGCCTTGGCCTTCCTCCTCCTGATCCCCGCCTGCCGCAAGGAGGCCACTCCTGCGAAGGCCGCCGCCGGGAATCCCGACCCGGCCGAGGTGGAGGCGATCGCGAAGCTCCGGGAGAGCTTCCTCAAGGCGCACAACGAGGGAAAGGTCGAGCGGCTGATGGAGCTCTTCACGGACGACGCCGTCCTCATCCCGGCCGAGGAGGCGACCTGCGAGGGGAAGGAGGAGATCGGCGCCTACTTCAACGACATCCTGGAGGAGAACCCTTCGACTCTCGAGTTCGACGTGCAGGAGGATCGAATCATCTCCGACTGGGCCTTCGAGCGGATCGACGTGACGCTGGTCACCACCGATCCCGTGACGCGCGAAGAGGTCGAGGTCTGGGTGAGGTACCTCTGGATCCTGAAGCGGGACGCGCCGGGGTCGTGGAAGATCGCGCGGCTGATATTCAACACCGACGATTCGGACAGCAAGGAGGAGGGAAAGGACCTGGCACCGCAGACGTAAGGCGCACTCGCCTGCAAGCGATCCGTTCTTTCCCGCTCCGGAGAGCATGACGATGGCAAAGGCCGAGCCCATCGACCCTCGAGTCGAGATCGGGCACGTCCACTTGAAGGTGGCCGACCTCGAGCGGGCGCTCTCCTTCTATCGCGACGTCCTGGGGTTCCAGCTGACGCAGCGCTACGGCGACTCGGCTGCTTTCGTCTCCGCCGGGGGATATCACCACCACATCGGGATGAACGTCTGGGAGAGCCAGGGCGGCTCGCCTCCGCCGCGACGCTCGACGGGGCTCTATCACGTGGCCATCCGTTATCCCGATCGGCGCTCGCTGGCCGACGCCCTGCGGCGGCTGCTCGCCGCCGGCGTTCCCCTGGAAGGCGCCAGCGACCACGGCGTCAGCGAAGCGCTCTATCTGCGCGATCCCGACGGCAACGGGTTGGAGCTGTACCGGGATCGGCCACGCAACGCATGGCCGCGCAACGCCGACGGAGCGCTGGACATGAGAACCGACCCGCTCGATCTGGAATCGCTTCTTGCGGAGCTCGACGCGGTCCCCCGGACACGCACCAAGGAACAAGAGGAGGGAAGATGACGCCGGAACGAAACGCCCTGAGGAACATGCTCGGATCGATCGGCAGGACTCCTCTGATCCGCCTCGAGCGCCTCCCGGCGCGCGATGGAGCCGAGATCTACGTGAAGTGGGAGGGCGCGAACCCGACCGGAAGCATGAAGGATCGGATGGCGCTGTCGATGGTGGAGGGGGCGGAGCGCCGCGGGCAGCTCGAGCCCGGAAGCCGCGTCGTCGATTACACCGGAGGCAGCACCGGAAGCTCGCTGGCGATGGTCTGCGCGGCGAAGGGTTACCGGTCTCTGTTCGCCTCCTCGGACGCCTTCGCGGAAGAGAAGCTGCAGACGATGCGGGCTTTCGGAGCCGAGCTGCTCATCGTCAAGAGCGAGAATCGGAAAATCACCCCGGAGCTCATCCAGACCCTGGTTGGGCGCGTCCGGGAGCTCGCCGCCGAGCCGAGGACCTTCTGGACCGATCAGTTCAACAACATCGACAACCGCGCCGCCTACCATGCGATGGCCGACGAGATCCTGGAAGCGCTTGGCGGGAAGGTCGACGCGTTCGTGATGGGCGTCGGGACCGGAGGCTGCTTCTCGGGGAACGCCGAGCGGCTCAAGGAGCGCCTCCCCTCCATCCGCTGCGCCGCCACCGAGCCGGCCACGTCGCGGGCGCTCTCGGGACAAGGGAAGCCCGGAGGGCATCGCCAGGAGGGGATCGGCCCCGGCTTCGTCCCGAAAATCTGCCGGCTCGATCTGGCCGACGAGATCGTCGCCGTCACCGACGACGACGCGCAGGCGACCGCCCGGCGCCTCGCGAAAGAAGAAGGAATCTTCGGAGGAATCACGAGCGGCGCCAACGTCTGGGCCGCGCAGCGCCTCGCGAAGCAGCTCGGCCCGGGAAAGCGCGTCGTCACCGTCATCGTCGACTCGGGACTGAAGTACCTCCAGGGCGATCTGTATCGATAGAGCGGCGACTCGATCGCTTCCGGGTCCTGGAAGGAATGCCTCTTGGTTGTCTAGCCACGAAAAGTCGGGAGGTTGAGGGTCCAAAACCCAAGAAGGTGATCCGTGAACAAGACGATTGCCGCATGTGTGGTCCTCGGCCTCGTGACGCTTGCCGCTCCGGCGTTGGCGCGTGAGACTGTCAAGGGTGTGATTTGTTCGGCGCCTGAGCGCGCGGAGTCCTCGCCGGAGAGCGATCGGCCAATCGTCCGAGTCGTCTCGCCGATGCATGGGGAGGCGATCGTAATGCAGGATGCGGAGCGGAAGCTCCTGATCGTGCTGGAAATCGTCGACGTGGCGGGCTCGGGCATCGAGTCGGACGACAGCGGCACACCGCGCTTCGTCGATCCCAACCCGAACGTCAAGATTTTCCTGAGCTATCTGGTCGGGGAATATCGCTACGTGGACTCGAACAACCAGTCGGTCATCCAGATGGTGTCCGAAGTGCCGGTGGCGAAGCTGGTCGCGGAAAAGGGCTGGTCCATTACGGCACCAGTGGATTGGAAGAACGTCTCGCCCGCGTGGAGAAAACACGGAATCGAGTTTCCTCCCGGCCCCACCATCGGGTATGCGGCGTTTTTCTTCCGCGTAAGGGACAAGCGGGGCTCCGTCTCGGAGGAGAAGAAGGCCGACCCGAAGCAGGACTTCGTTTTCCCGGACCTCATGGTCGGCTTCGCGTCCTCGGCTTACGTCCCGGAGGGCGAGCCGCCTCCCGATCAGAAACCCTCTGGCGAGGAACCTTCCGGTAGGGCTGAAGGTAGGGACTGAGACCCGGTTTTTTGGGAAGACGACTGGTCGGTGGACCGACCTCGACTCAAGGGTCTGGCTTGGGCGGTTGGTGGCTCAATCCTTGAGGAAATACTGGACGGTGGTGACGACGCGGATCTTCTTGAACTCGGGGGAGAAGGGGTCGCGGTCCTCGATGTTGAAGTAGCCCTGCTGGGCATTGCGGATGGCACCGACGCGGCTGCCGGAGTCGACGGCGAACTTCTCCGCGGCACGGCGGGCGTCGCGGGTAGCCTCGGCGATCATCTCCGGCTTGATCTTGTCGAGCGCCGTGTAGAGATAGGTCGTGTTCTGCTCGTAGCTGCGGACGAGCGCGACCCCTTGCTTGATCAGCTCGCCCGAGCTCTGCATCGCCTCCTTGACTTCCTTCACCTTGCCGCTGCGCAGCGTGATGGCGGCCTCGGCCATGTAGCGGTGCGCGGGCCGCTCGGCGGTGCCACGGAAGCCCTGGGCCTCGAAATCGGTCACGCGCGGGCTGGAGAGGCTGTACTCCTCCTCTGAGAAGCCGCGCGCCTTCAGGAACTCCCCGACCTTTTTCGCCGCCGTCTCGAGATTGCTCTGGAGCAGCGCGAGGTCGGCTCCCGTCGTATTGAAGGCGATCGGCCAGACGACGAGATCGGCGGCGACCTCCTTCTCCGAGAGGCCCTTGACGGTCACGTAACGATCCGCCGAACGGGCGCTGGAGATTGCGTGCCCGATGGCGAAGCCGGCCAGCGTGAGTCCCAAGGCCACCGAAAGGCCGAGAACGGCCGCCGGCTTGGTGTGATCGTGATTCATCGTCATTTCTCGAATGCCGGCTGATGCGGTCCGAGACTCAGAACCTCCAGGCGGCTCCGACGGAAAACATGTAGAGGTTGGCGTCCGGCTCGAACCCGTCGTAATTGGGATCGACGTCGAAATTCTCGTACTCCGCCCGGACGTGAAGCTTCTTCAGGAAGTTGAATCCCAATCCGACGCCCCAGGCGCGGTCCAGGCTCCGGTCGCTCGCGGAGCCGATTCCCGAGACGCGCGCGTCGCTGTCGGTGTAGGCGAAGCCGAGCTTGACGTAGGGCTGGAAGACGACGAGCGGAATCCGGGCGACGGCGAAAGCATCCACCGCCCGCGCGCTCGTCCGAATGTCGACGCCCGAGTCGCGCCCCTCGACCGTCCCGAAGTCGACGTAGGACGCCTCGACCCCGAGAAACTTGAGGAAGGTATACCCGGCGAAGATTTTCCAAGCCGACGCGTTGTCGCTGAAATCGAATCCGACCGTGCGGTCCTCGTTCTTCTGATAGCTCCGGCCGGCCCCGGCCCCCAGATAGCCTCCGGCGGTGGCGGCGCTCGTGACCAGGGCGAACATCAGCGCGAGGAACATCAGCTTGCGTGCCATGGGCGTCCTCCTCCATTCATGACGACTCGGCCTGGTGTCGCGTCTGCGGGATCCGTTGCGGTCGTCGAAGCACGGCGGTTTGCGGCGTTGGGCTACGACTCCGAACGGCGCGAATTGTCGCACGTCCAAAACGGGAGGGCAAACCAAATAATGGCAGGTTGGACCCGGCGGCTGGAACCGGCCGCGGGTCAACCTGCGCGCTTGCCGGGATTTCGGGGCGCGGCGCTAGTGTTGCGTCTGAGAAATGACGTCAACATCGAGGCCGTGGTCGGATTAATGCCCGGCTGGACCCGACGGCTGGAACCGGCCGCGGGTCAACCTGCGCGGTATAACGGGATTTCGGGGCGCGGCCCTAGGCGGGAGATTCTGGGTGTCCTTCCAAAAGGCGCGCGGCCTCGCGGTCGGCGAGCCAGATGAGGCGGCCTCGCTGCGGCCGGATGCGCTGCGCCGGCAGCCGTTTCGACTCGGCCCCGGGTTCGAGGACCGCCTTGAGAGCCGCCGCCTTCTCCGCTCCGCTGACGAGGAAGATCACGCAGGCCGCGTGGCTGAGGACCGGAGGCGTCATCGTGATGCGCTCGGCGTCGAGCTGCTCGACCCAGTTCGCCACGACGAGCCGCTGGCGCTCCCGAAGCGCCACCGTGCCGGGAAACAGCGACGCCACGTGCCCGTCCGGGCCGAGGCCGAGAAGGACGAGGTCGAAGAAAGGGAGTTCGCCGCGCCCGAGCTTGAAGAACTCGGCCAGCACCCGCTCGTACTCGTCCGCGGCCTGCGTGGCGTCCTGATGCTCGCCCGCGATGCGGTGCACGTCCTCCGACGGAATCTGGACTTTCGAAAGCATCGCTTCGTAGGCCATCCGATAGTTGCTGTCCGGATGATCGGGAGGGACCAGGCGCTCGTCTCCCCAGAAGAAGTGGGTCCGGCTCCAGGGCATGCGCTCTCTCAGGGAGTGGTCGTCGGCCATCAGCGCATAGGTCTGGCGCGGCGTGGAGCCGCCCGACAGCACCAGCGTGAACCTGCCGCTCACCCCGGCGGCCTCCTCCGCCAACCGGACGATTTCCTCGGCCGCATGGCGGCTCATCGCCTCCGCGGTCGGAAAGACCCGGACTTCCTTCATCGCCCGGACCTCGTCCCGCTTCGCCTCGCGGCGATCACTCGATCTTCCTCCACTCGCGGCCGTCCCGCCGCATCATCTCCTCCGCCTCCTTCGGACCCCAGCTTCCCGAAGCGTAATTCGGGAAGCGCCGCGGCGCGTGCGCGCTCCAGGCCTCCAGGATCGGCGTGATCACGCTCCAGCCCGCTTCCACCATGTCGGCCCGCTGGAAGAGCGTCTGGTCTGCGTTCATGCAATCGAGGAGCAGCCGCTCGTATCCGGTGCTCGGCGTCGAGCCGAAGTAATCCCGGTAGTTGAAGTTCATCTCCACCGCGCCCTGCCGCATCACCGGGCCGGGGATCTTGGCGCCGAAGCGCAGCGAGATTCCCTCCTGCGGCTGGATGCGTATCACCAGCCGGTTGGTGCGCAGGCTCTCGACCGACGTGTCCCGGAAGAGGACGAAGGGGACGCGACGGAACTGGATGGCGATCTCGGTCACCGTCTGGGCCATCCGCTTGCCGGTGCGCAGGTAGAAGGGGACGTCGGCCCAGCGCCAGTTGTCGATCGACAGGCGAAGCGCCGCGAAGGTCTCGGTGTTGGAGTTGGGGTCGACCTTGGGCTCGGCGCGATAGGCGGGGGCCTTCCGCCCCTCGATCGTCCCCTCGCCGTATTGCCCGCGGACGGCGCGGAAGGGAATGTCGTCGGAAGTGGTGCGATGGATCGTGCGCAGGACCTTCGACTGCTCGTCGCGCACCGCGTCGGCGTCAAACGACCCGGGAGGCTCCATCGCCGTGAGCGACACGAGCTGGAAGAGGTGGCTGGGGACCATGTCGCGCAGCGCCCCCGCCGTATCGTAATAGCTTCCGCGCAATTCCACCCCGAGCGTCTCGGCGGCGGTGATCTGGACGTGGTCGATGTAGCGCCGATCCCAGATCGGCTCGAAGATGGCGTTGCCGAAGCGGAACACCAGGAGGTTCTGGACCGTCTCCTTCCCGAGGTAGTGATCGATCCGGTAGATCTGCCGCTCCGAGAGGACCTTCCGCAGCTCCGCATTCAGGGCGCGGGCCGATTCGAGATCCCGCCCGAACGGCTTCTCGATGATCACCCGCCGCCACCCCGATTCCTCCCGGAGGAGGTCGGCTTCTCCGAGCCGTTGGACGATCTCGCAGAAGAACTGCGGTCCCACGGCGAGATAGAACAGGACGTTTCCCCGGGTCCGGTGATCGCGCTCCACCCGGCCCAGGGTCTCCCGCAGGCGCTGGTAGGCGGCGGAATCCTTGAGGTCCCCGGTTTGGAAGTAGACGCGGCTGATGAGCCACTCCCAGATCTTCGGATCGACGCTCGCCGTGGCGAAAGTCTTGATGTCCTCGCTGAGCTTCTTGCGGAAGGCCTCGGTCGTCATGTCGCTCGTCGCGACCCCGACGATCGCGAAATCGCGCGGCAGGAAGCTGTCCTTGCCGCTTCCCCCCGCGGCGAGATTGCACAGCGCCGGAATCAGCTTGCGCTTCGTCAGATCACCCGTCGCGCCAAGGATCACCATGACGCAGGGATCGCCCGTGTGAGCGGTCTGGGGAGCTTCGTCAGCCATCGGAAGGCTCTCCCGTCACGGTTTCTTCTCCTGATGCCCGCCGAACTCGAAGCGCATCGCGGAGAGCAGCCGGTTCGCGAAGTCTTCCTCGCCGCGCGACGTGAAGCGCTGGAAGAGCGCGGCGCCGAGAATGGGGGCCGGGCACCCCTCGTCGAGCGCCGCTTCAAGGGTCCATCGTCCTTCCCCGGAGTCGGACACGCGCCCCGAGAAGCTCTCCAGGCCCG
>Ga0114129_10016065_pt1 | contig 10648 bp, 8 predicted proteins | sample RhiMetdeltSRZDD1_FD_80071 | JGI IMG/M metagenome (GOLD analysis project Ga0114129, IMG submission 80071) | Populus rhizosphere microbial communities from Tennessee, USA - Rhizosphere MetaG P. deltoides SRZDD1 (version 2) (version 2) | ecosystem: Host-associated > Plants > Roots > Rhizosphere >... | reverse complement strand
GTCTTGAGCGCGGTGTCGGCCAGGCCCTTGCGCGCGCCGTGCGTCGACACGAAGTACTGCAGCACGGTCAGGCCTTCGCGGAAGTTCGAGGTGATCGGGTTCTCGATGATCTCGCCCGAGGGCTTGGCCATCAGGCCGCGCATCCCGGCGAGCTGGCGGATCTGCTGCTTCGAGCCGCGCGCGCCCGAGTCGGCCATGATGTAGATCGGGTTGAACTCGATGCCCTCCTTGTCCTGCCGCTCCATCTCCTTGAACATCGCGTCGGCGACCTTCTCGGTGATGGCGGACCAGATCGAGATCACCTTGTTGTAGCGCTCGCCGTTGGTGATGGCGCCGTCGAGGTACTGCTTCTCGACCTCGAGCACGTCCTTCTGCGCACCCAGGACCATCTTCTCCTTGCCCTCGGGGATGATCAGGTCGTCGATCCCGATCGAGATGCCCGCCCGCGTGGCGTAGGAGAAGCCGAGGTTCTTGATCGCGTCGAGCATCTGCACGGTCTTCTCGAGCCCGTAGCGCAGGTAGCAGTACTGCACGAGCTGCTGCAGCCCCTTCTTGCGCAAGAGGCCGTTCACGTACGGCGTGCCCTTGGGCAGCGAGTCGTTGAAGATCACGCGCCCGACCGTGGTGTTGATCACCTGGCCCTTGAGCTGCTGGGGCTCGGTGTGCATCACGTCCTGGTCGTCGTAGACGGTGGTGAGGTCGATCAGCTCGCCGCTGTAGAGCAGGCGCACCGGCGTGAGCGTCTCGACTTCTTTGTGCTCGAGCGCGATCACGACGTCCTCCGGGCAGGCGAACGCGCGGCCCTCGCCCCGGGTCCCCTTCTTCTCCTTGGTCAGGTAGTAGCAGCCGAGCACGATGTCCTGGCTCGGGATCGCGATCGGCTGACCGTTCGCAGGCGAGAGGATGTTGTTCGAGCTGAGCATCAGTACCGTCGCCTCGATCTGCGCCTCGGGCGACAGCGGCACGTGCACCGCCATCTGGTCGCCGTCGAAGTCCGCATTGAAGGCGGTGCAGACGAGCGGGTGGATCTTGATCGCCTTGCCCTCGACCAGCATCGGCTCGAAGGCCTGGATCCCGAGACGGTGCAAGGTGGGCGCGCGGTTCAGCAGCACCGGGTGCTCGCGGATGACCTCCTCCAGGAAGTCCCACACCTCGGGCCGCTGCTGCTCGACCATCTCCTTGGCGGCCTTGATCGTGGTGACGAGGCCTTCCTTTTCGAGCTTGTTGTAGATGAACGGCTTGAAGAGCTCGAGCGCCATCTTCTTCGGCAGCCCGCACTGGTGCAGCTTCAGCTCGGGGCCGACCACGATCACCGAGCGGCCGGAGTAGTCGACGCGCTTGCCGAGCAGGTTCTGGCGGAAGCGGCCCTGCTTACCCTTGAGCGTGTCCGACAGCGACTTGAGCGGCCGGTTGTTGGCCCCGCGCAGCACGCGGCCGCGGCGGCCGTTGTCGAAGAGCGCGTCGACAGCCTCCTGCAGCATGCGCTTCTCGTTGCGCACGATCACGTCCGGGGCGCGCAGCTCGATCAGCTTCTTCAGACGGTTGTTGCGGTTGATCACACGGCGGTAGAGGTCGTTCAAGTCGGAGGTCGCGAAGCGGCCGCCGTCGAGCGGCACCAGCGGCCTGAGCTCGGGCGGGATCACCGGGATCGCGTCGAGGATCATCCACTCCGGCTTGTTGCCGCTCTTGCGGAACGCTTCCACGACCTTCAGCCGCTTGGCGAACTTGATCTTCTTCTGGACCGAGGTCTCGGTCTTCATCCGCTCGCGCAGATCGAGCGAGTCCTCGTCGACGTCGACGCGGCGCAGCAGCTCCTTGATCGCCTCGGCGCCCATCGAGCAGCGCAGCCGCGGGTGCTTCTCGCGCAGCACGCGGTAGCGCTCGTCGGAGACGAGCTCGTGGAGCTTCACCTCGGGGCAGTCGCCGACGTCGATCACGACGTACGACTCGAAGTAGAGGATCCGCTCCAGGTCCCGCAGCGAGATGTCGAGGATATGTCCGATCCGGCTCGGCAGCCCCTTGAAGAACCACACATGGCTCACCGGGCAGGCGAGCTCGATGTGGCCCATGCGCTCGCGGCGCACCTTCGACTGCGTCACCTCGACGCCGCACTTGTCGCAGATCACTCCGCGGTGCTTCATGCGCTTGTACTTGCCGCACAGGCACTCCCAGTCGGTGATCGGCCCGAAGATCTTGGCGCAGAACAGCCCGTCACGCTCCGGCTTGAAGGTCCGGTAGTTGATCGTCTCGGGCTTGGTCACTTCGCCGTGCGACCAGGAACGGATCTTCTCGGGACTCGCGAGGCGGATCCGGATCGCGTCGAAGTCGAGCATCGAGCGGCCCGGCTCCAGGTTCGGCCTCATCGGAATCATCACGCTCATCGTGTTCTCGACCTTTCGAGGGCTTCTTCGCCCCTCAGTGCTTGGTCTTGATCAGCTCGACGTCCAGACACAGGCTCTGCAGCTCCCGGATCAGCACGTTGAAGGATTCGGGGATGCCCGGGTTGTAGGCCGTGTCGCCCTTGACGATCGCTTCGTAGATCTTGGCCCGGCCGTAGACGTCGTCCGACTTGGCGGTGAGCAGCTCCTGGAGGATGTGCGCGGCGCCGTAGGCTTCGAGCGCCCACACCTCCATCTCTCCAAAGCGCTGGCCGCCGAACTGCGCCTTGCCGCCGAGCGGCTGCTGCGTGATCAGGGAGTAAGGGCCGATCGAGCGGGCGTGGATCTTGTCGTCGACGAGGTGCGACAGCTTCAGCATGTAGATGTAGCCGACGCTCACCTTCTGCTCGAAGGCCTCGCCGGTCATGCCGTCGACCAGGGTGATCTTGCCGCTCTCCAGCAGGTTCGGCCGCAGCGGGTTGCGCTCCTTCTCCCGCTCGTTCGCCTTCGCCAGCAGATCCTTGATCTCGTGCTCGGAAGCGCCGTCGAAGACCGGGGTCGCGACCGCGAGCCCGAGCGCCTGCGCCGCCCAGCCGAGGTGGGTTTCCAGGATCTGGCCCACGTTCATGCGCGACGGCACGCCGAGCGGGTTGAGCACGATCTCGACCGGCGTCCCGTCCGGCAGGTACGGCATGTCCTCGTCGGGCAGGATCCGCGCGATCACACCCTTGTTGCCGTGGCGGCCGGCCATCTTGTCGCCCACGGACAGCTTCCGCTTCATGGCGACGAAGACCTTGACCAGCTTGATCACTCCCGGCGGCAGCTCGTCGCCGCGCTTGAGGCGACTCTCCTTCTCGGCGAACAGCGTCTTGAGCACCTCGATCTGACGCTCGGTCTTGTCGACGATCTCGGACAGCTGCTCCTCGGCCTCGCTGCTTACGCGCAGCTTGAGAATGTCCGAATGGCGCAGCTTCTGTAGCACGTCGAGCGTCAGCTCCTGGCCCTTCTTGATCACCTTCTCGCCGCGCAGGTTGACGAGGTCTGCCTGCGCGGTCTGCCCGTCGAGCAGGTTCTCGATGCGCTTGTCGCGCTCGTCCTGCAGGATGCGAACCTCGTCCTTGAGGTTCTTCTCCATCATGAACAGCTCGGCTTCTTCGATCTGTCGCGCGCGGTCGTCCTTCTCGACGCCCTTGCGCGAGAAGATCTTCACGTCCACGACGATGCCCTCGATGCCCGGCGGGCAGTAGAGCGAGGCGTCGCGCACGTCGCCGGCCTTCTCGCCGAAGATCGCGCGCAGCAGCTTCTCCTCGGGTGTGAGCTGGGTCTCACCCTTCGGGGTGACCTTGCCCACCAGGATGTCGCCGGGTTTGACGCTCGCGCCGATGCGGATGATCCCGCTCTCGTCCAGGTTCGCGAGCAGCCCCTCCGAAACGTTCGGGATGTCGCGCGTCACGTCTTCCGGGCCAAGCTTGGTGTCGCGCGCCTCGATCTCGAACTCCTCGATATGGATCGAGGTGTACATGTCCTCCTTGACCAGCTTCTCGCTGACCAGGATCGCGTCTTCGAAGTTGTAGCCGCGCCAGGGCATGAACGCCACCAGCACGTTGCGGCCCAGCGCCAGCTCGCCCATGTCGGTGCACGGTCCGTCGCCGAGGATCATGCCCTTGGTGACGTGCTGGCCTACCTTGACGATCGGCTTCTGGTTCAGGCTGGTGTTCTGGTTGGAGCACTTGAACTTGGTCAGGTTGTAGATGTCGGCTCCGATCTCCTTGCCCTTGTCGGGGCCGTCCTGCGCCTCGACGCGGATGATGATGCGGCGCGAGTCGACCGAGTCGACGGTGCCGGCGCGCCGGCAAACGACCGCCGCTCCGGAGTCCTTGACCGTGATGTGCTCCATGCCGGTGCCCACGAGCGGCGCCTCCGAGCGCAGCAGCGGGACGGCCTGGCGCTGCATGTTCGACCCCATCAGCGCTCGGTTTGCGTCGTCGTGCTCGAGGAACGGGATCAGCGAGGCGGCCACCGAAACCAGCTGCTTCGGCGAGACGTCGACGTAGTCGATCTCGTCGCGCTTGGCCAGGATCGAGTCGCCGATCTTGCGCGCCTCCACGCGCTCGTCGACCAGGTTGCCCTGCTCGTCGAGACGCGCGTTGGCCTGGGCGATCGTGTAGCGGTCTTCCTCCCAGGCGGAGAGGTAGAAGCAGTACGGCTCGATCTCGGCGGGGCGCTTCTTGCGCGTGTGGGCCGATGCGTTCTCGCGCTCCATCTCGTCGCGCTCGACGATGTCGCCCACCTTGTAGTTGCTCTCGCCCTGCTCCATCACCTGCACGTAGTCGAGCACCCGGCCTTCCTTGACCTTGCGGTAGGGGCTCTCGATGAAGCCGAACTCGTTGATGCGCGCGAAGCAGCTGAGGCTCGAGATCAGGCCGATGTTCGGGCCTTCCGGCGTCTCGATCGGGCAGATGCGGCCGTAGTGCGTGGGGTGGACGTCGCGCACTTCGAATCCCGCGCGCTCGCGGCTGAGGCCTCCCGGGCCGAGGGCGGAGAGCCGCCGCTTGTGGGTGATCTCGGAGAGCGGGTTCGTCTGGTCCATGAACTGGCTGAGCTGGCTCGACCCGAAGAACTCGCGGATCGAAGCCATCACCGGCTTGGCGTTGATGAGGTCGTGGGGCATGGCGGTGGCCATTTCCTGATAGACGCTCATCTTTTCCTTGATCGCGCGCTCCATGCGCACGAGCCCGATGCGGAACTGGTTCTCGAGCAGCTCGCCTACGCTCCTGACGCGGCGGTTGCCGAGGTGGTCGATGTCGTCGACGTCCTGCGGGTTTCGCCGCAGCTTGAGCAGGAAGCCGATCACCGCCACGATGTCCTCGAGGTGGATGATCCGCTCGCTGAGCGGCGTCGAGAGCCCGAGCTTGGTGTTGAGCTTCAGCCGTCCGACGCGCGAGAAGTCGTACTTCTGCGCGTTCAGGAACATTCCCTCGAACAAATTGCGCGAGGACTCGAGCGTCGGCGGGTCGCCCGGGCGCATGCGCCTGTAGATCTCGATCAGCGACTCTTCGGGAGTCTTGATCGAGTCCTTCTTGACCGTCATCGACAGCATCGGCCCGATCTCGTCGCGCTCGGTGAAGAACACCTCGAACGCGTCGATCTGGCTGCCCTCGGCGAGCACGACCGACAGCACGCGCGGCGAAAGCGGCTCGTTGCCTTCGAGCACGACCTCGCCCGTGCGCGGATCCACGATGTCGGCGACGGAGAAGGCGCCCTCAAGATCGGCCTCGGTGATCTCGATCTCCTGCACGTCCAGGCGCTGGATCTCGGCGAGGTGGCTGGCCGCGATCTTCTTGCCGGCGTGAACCAGCTCGGGCCGGTGCCCGCTCGCGTCCTTCGGGCCGAAGATCCCCTTCGACAGCTTGAGCCCGACGAGGTTGGGCGACACCTTCCAGTAGAGCCGCCCCTCGCGGACCAGGATCCGGTCGGCCTTGTAGAAGCGCTTCAGGATCTCGGCATCCGTCTTCATGCCGAGCGCGCGCAGGAACACCGAGGCCAGGAACTTGCGCTTGCGGTCGATCCGCACGTGCAGCAGGTTCTTGGCGTCGAACTCGAACTCCACCCAGCTGCCGCGGTAGGGAATGATCTGCGCGGCGAACAAGCCCTTCTCGGGCTGCGAGAAGAAGACTCCCGGCGAGCGGTGGAGCTGGCTGACGATGACTCGCTCCGTGCCGTTGATGATGAAGGTGCCGTTCTCCGTCATCAGCGGGATGTCGCCGTAGTAGACCTCCTGCTCCTTGATGTCGCGGATCGTCTTGGCGCCGGTCTCGGCGTCCTTGTCCCAGACCACGAGGCGGATCGTGACCTTGAGCGGCACGGCGAAGGTCATGCCCCGCTCCTGGCACTCGTCCACGTCGTACTTGAGCTTGAGGCCCACCGGCTCGTCGCAGGTCTCGCAGGTGGCGGGCCGGTTCTCGTTGAGGTGGCCGCACTTCGGGCAGTGGATCTCGCGGTCACCGCGCGGGTCGGTGATGATCGTCGCCTGGCAGAAGCTGCAGGCGCGGCCGAGCTTGTCGAGCCCCACCAGGCGTCCGCACTTGCATTCCCAGTTACCGATCGAGTAATCCACGAACTCGAGCGAGCAGTTCTCCCTTAGATCGGTGATCGGGAAGATGCTCTTGAACACCGATTGCAGCCCGGCGTCCTCGCGGTCCTGCGGCAGCACGCGCATCTGCAGGAATCGCTCGTACGAGTTCTTCTGGATCTCGATCAGATTGGGGATCGGGATCGAGGTCTTGATTTTCGCGAAATCGATGCGTTCGCGATAGATGTTCCTGGTCGCCGTAGCCATATTTCGTCAGCAACCCCACGCTTGCGGCCAGGTGGCCGCGGTCAAACGAAAACTAGACGGGCGCCGCCGCGGAGACACACGTCTCCTCAGAGCGAAGGCGCCCGGACTGCCCTGGATTCGGTTCACCCGTTCTGGTGCTCGCCGAGACCTGGTTACTTGATTTCGACCTGGGCTCCGACTTCCTCGAACTTCTTCTTGATGGTCGCCGCCTCCTCCTTGGAGACTCCCTCCTTGACGAGCTTGGGGGCGCCGTCCACCAGGTCCTTGGCCTCCTTGAGGCCTAGGCTTGTGACTTCGCGCACGACCTTGATCACGTTGATCTTCTTGTCGCCCGCGCTCGTGAGGTGAACCGCGAACTCGGTCTGCTCCTCGGCCGCCGCGGCCGCCCCGGCCGCCGGCGCGCCAGCCGCCGCCACCATCACCGGGGCCGCGGCCGCCGCCGAGACTCCCCACTTCCCCTCGAGCGTCTTCACCAGCTCCGCCACCTGGAGCACGGTGAGGTTGCTGAGGTCGTTCGCGATTGCCTGAATGTCAGCCATCTGTTCCTCTTCTTCTTTCGTCGTCTATGACCTAGCGGTCTTCCGTTCCTCTGAACTATTTCCCTTCGAGCTTGTCCTGGTGTGCCTTCACCACCCGCGCGAGCTGGCTCGCCGGCGTTCCGAGCAAGCGCACGAGCTCGGTCGCGGGAGCCTGCAGCAGGCCGAGCAGGCGCGCGCGCAGCTCCTTGAGACCCGGCATCGCGCTCAGGGCCTTGATGCCCGCCGCGTCGACGAGTTGGCTCCCGGCGACGACGCCGGCCTTCATGCTCAGCTCCGGGTGGTCCTTGGCGAAATCCACCAGCACCTTGGCGAGCGCTACCGGGTCGTCGCCGGTGTAGGCGATGCCCGTATAGCCCTCGAGCCGAGACTCGAGCCGCTCGAGTGCCGTGCCCTTGGCCGCGCGCAGAGCGAGCGAGTTCTTGACCACGCGATAGCGCGAGCCTGCGGCGCGAACCTTGCGCCGGAATTCGGTGGCCGCGGGGACGGACAACCCCTTGAAGTCCACGAGTACCGCGTGGGGCGAGTGCTCGAGCTCCTTGTGGAGCTCGTCGATCAGTTCCTGCTTCTCGGTGCGATTCATGCTCACTCCGCCTCTAGGCGTGTCCCTCGACGGAGGCGAGGTCGACCCGCACCCCGGGGCCCATCGTCGACGATAGCGCGATCGACTTCACGTAGCGGCCCTTGGCGGCCGCCGGTCTGGCCTTGATCACCGTGTCGATCAGCGTCTTGGCGTTCTCGAGCAGCTTCTCGGCCCCGAACGAGACCTTGCCGACCGGGGCGTGGATGATCGCGGTCTTGTCGACGCGGAACTCGACCTTGCCGGCCTTGATCTCGCGCACCGCCTTGCCGACGTCGAACGTCACGGTGCCGGTCTTCGGGTTCGGCATCAGGCCGCGCGGCCCGAGCACCTTGCCGAGCCTGCCCACCGACTTCATCATCTCGGGCGTCGCGACCACCGCGTCGAAGTCCAGCCATCCCTCCTGGATCTTCTGCACCATGTCGTCGCCGCCCACGTGGTCGGCGCCGGCGTCCTGGGCTTCCTTCAGCTTCTCGCCTGAGGCGATCACCAGCACCTTCTTGGACTTTCCGCCGAGCCCGTGGGGCAGCACGACCGTGCCGCGGACCATCTGATCGGCGTGCTTGGGATCGACTCCCAGCCGCATCGCCACCTCGACCGTCTCGTCGAATTTCGCAAATGCGTTCTTGGCGACTGCCGCCACGGCCTCCGGAAGTGCGTAGCTGGGCTTCGCCGCCACGACCTCCTTGGCCTTCCGATATTTCTTCCCGATCCGACCCATCTCACTCCTTTCGCGCCCGCGTCGGGCGCTCCCACTCTTTTCTTCTGGGGGGTGATGCGTCGCACCCCCCAGATCCCCCCGCGGGCTCCCCGGAGTGAATCCGGTACACCCGCGAGCCCGTTGCTTGTGGTTCCGCAACGGGCGTTGCCTGCTCGCTTCCTAGCCCGATATCTCGACTCCCATGCTGCGGGCCGTTCCCATCACCGTATTCACGGCGGCCTTCAGGTCCGCCGCCGTCAGGTCGGGCAGCTTCAGCTTGGCGATCGCCTCGACCTGCTTCATCGTGATCTTGCCGACCTTGTTGCGGTTCGGCTCGCCACTGCCCTTGGCGATGCCCGCCTCGCGCTTGATCAGGATGGCGACCGGCGGCGTCTTGGTGATGAAGGTGTAGGAACGGTCCGCGTAGACCGTGATCACAACCGGGATGATCAGGCCTTCGTCCTTTGCGGTCTTCGCGTTGAACGCCTTGCAGAAGTCCATGATGTTGACTCCCGCCTGGCCGAGCGCGGGGCCCACGGGGGGCGCCGGTGTGGCCTTCCCCGCAGGAATCTGCAGCTTGATCTGTCCCGTAACCTTCTTCATGAAACCCTTCTCCCGCTACGACCCGGCACTCAGAGCTTCTCGACCTGGAGGAAGTCGAGCTCGACCGGCGTCGACCGGCCGAAGATGGTCACCATCACCTTGAGCGTGTTGCGGTCGAGGTTGACCTCCTCGACCACTCCCTGGAAGTTCGAGAACGGCCCGTCGATGATCCGCACGCTCTCGCCGCGCTCGAAGGTGTACTTCGGCTTCGGTTTCTCGATCGATTCCTTGACCTGGTTGAAGATCTGGTCGGCTTCCTCCTGCGACAGCGGCACGGGCCGGTTTCCGGAGCCGACGAAGCCCGTGACCTTGGGCGTGTTGCGCACCAGGTGCCACGTGGCGTCGGGGATCTTCTTGCCGTCGGGGCCTTCCTCGGTCTCGATCTCGACCAGGATGTAGCCGGGGAAGAAACGGGTCGCGGTCTGGACCTTGCGCCCCGCCTTCATCTCCACGACTTCCTCGGTCGGGATCTCGATACGGCCGATCTGGTCCTCCAGGTCGTAGGCCTTCGCCCGCTGCCTCAAGCTCTCGGACACCTTCTTCTCGAAGCCCGAGTAGGTGTGAACGATGTACCAGAGCTTGGCGGTCGTCCCGGTCGTCACGCCCATCACCTCGCCAGCACCAGTGACATCACCCGTGAGAACACGATGTCCAGCCCCCAGAGGTAGAAGCCGAAGAGGATCGAGGTCGCGATCACCACGAGCGTCGTGGAGTAGACCTCCTTGCGCGACGGCCAGGTGACCTTCTTGAGCTCGTTCCGGACCTCGCTGAAGAAGGAGCGACCCTCGGCCAGCTTGCGGCCCGGCCAGGAGAGGAGCGAGCCGATCCCGCCCGCATGGCGCACGTCGCCCCGGGACGGCCGGTCGTCTTCCCCCCGCTCAGCCCTCTCGACCTTTTCCTCGTCAACCACGGCCATGAGAATCGACTCTCCAACCCATCGAGCCCGCTTCGTGGAAGCCCGCCGTCCCTGGGCGGCTGGCAGGCCAGGAGGGACTCGAACCCCCAACCCCCGGTTTTGGAGACCGGTGCTCCACCAATTGAGCTACTGGCCTACTCCTTCTTTCTGGGGGACGCTGCGTCGCGTCCCCCAGACCCCCCCTTCGCTTCGCGGGAGTGAATCCCGCTCCGCTCCGAGCCCGCTGCCTTTCTGCCCGGGTGCTGCGCCGCACCCCCCAGACCCCCCTTCGCTCCGTGGGAATGTCCAAGGCTAAGCCAGACTCGCAAGGACCCCCCGGAACTCCCTAGCTTACATCTACTTCGTTTCCTTGTGGGCCGTGTGCTTGCGGCAGAAGCGGCAGTACTTGCTGAGCTCCAGCCGTTCGGTCGTCTTCTTCTTGTTCTTCGTGGTGTTGTAGTTGCGCCTTTTGCACTCCGGGCACTGGAGGATGATGTGGTCACGCATCGGCCTACTCCAGGATCTCGGTGACGGTGCCGGAGCCGACGGTGCGGCCGCCCTCGCGGATCGCGAAGCGCAGCCCCTTCTCCATCGCGATCGGCGTGATCAGCTCGACC
>Ga0114129_10016063_pt1 | contig 10650 bp, 11 predicted proteins | sample RhiMetdeltSRZDD1_FD_80071 | JGI IMG/M metagenome (GOLD analysis project Ga0114129, IMG submission 80071) | Populus rhizosphere microbial communities from Tennessee, USA - Rhizosphere MetaG P. deltoides SRZDD1 (version 2) (version 2) | ecosystem: Host-associated > Plants > Roots > Rhizosphere >... | reverse complement strand
TGGCGATCAAAGGATGCTGAGGATGCACTTGTCGGCAAAGCCATTAACGAAGAGACTGCCAAGGCCGCCGGTGATGCCGCGGTGTCGGGAGCGAAGAGTCTTGGCCGCAACGCCTACAAGATCCAACTCGCTCGAGTTGCTGTGAAGCGCGCGGTGTTGGCAGCCGCGGCGGGAGGTGCAAAATGATTGTCAACGAAGCCGAACGTTTCAACATCAACCATCCGGACCTCTGTGAGTGCCTGAGGTGGAAAGGAATGTTCATCGGCGTCCCGCACGACCCGTCGGTGCCGCCTTCCAACGACGGTCACTTCTGGTGCGTGTACACGCAGACTTGCATCGGGCCGGACGGTCAACTGGCCGAGCCGGGCAACTGTTCGTCAGGTGAGCGAGGCTGTTACGGCAAAGGCTACGTGTGATAAGATCGAGTGAAAGTTCTTAGCATTCTTTGCGAGACCTTGCGTCTTGGCGCGAAACCGGGATTGGGCATTTGGTTTCGCGCAAAGACGCAAAGAGCCGCAAGGAGCGCAAAGTTTCGGAAGGAGAATCAACGATGCGAAGAATGATGTTCAGCGCGGCCCTGGCCCTGGTGGTCTTGATGCTTGCTTCGACCGGCAAGGCTCAGAGCATTTCCGGCGATTACATTGAAACGCGCAGCGCCGACGTTTGGACGGGTCCCTGCGTGGCGAACGGCGAAGTGAATCTCGCCGGAGATCAGGCGATCCTTGCCTGGCGGGTCAACAAGGGCGAATGGAAGGGCGTTTCGCTCGAAGGACTCAGCGTCGTCGGGGTCGTCAAGGCTAATGCGACTCTCGGCGATCAGTACAATAACCCGTATCCGGCGAAGTCGGTTGTGATCGTCGACGAGAAAGCGTGTCCGGAGCAGCAGAAAGCGCTCGTGGAGTTCGCGCAATCAATGGCCGGCGAGCTGTTGAAGAACGTCGTGCGAGTCGAAGTCGCGCCGATCAAGGTTGAACTGACCGGTCACGACGGGCATTACAGCAAGACGCTGGTCAGCGCCGGCAATCTAGCCGGGATTCAGACTCGCGCAATCGGAAACAAAGACCACATGTGCGGCAACGAAGAGGTCTACTACCAGCCGTTGGCACAGATGACCCACTCGATGGCCGCGGTTGCCGAACTGGACCAGTACAACGGGTCCGGACTTGGCGTCTCCTGGACGACGCGTGGCAAGCGGAGCGCGTTTGTAGGCACCTTCGCGCGCTGAGTTCCTCTTTGCGCTCTTTGCGGATCTTGGCGTCTTAGCGCGAAACCACGCTCCATAATCCGCTAAAGGCACAAGGACCACAAAGTGACTTAGAGTTCCTTCGTGGGCCTTGTGCCTTCCGATTATCTGATGTCGGGGTTTTAGAAAGACAATGTCAGAGAGACTCAAAGCAGCGCTTATTTTGGTCGCAATCGCAATCGGATTGAGTGCCGCCGCGTTTGCGGCCGACGGCAAGCTCGAAACGATTGGACCGTGCACCGACGCGGGTGTTTCGGACTCCGTCAAGAAAGCTCTCGACCCAAAAGGCTGGCGTGTGAGCCTCGCCGACGGAGCTTACTGCGACGTCTGGCTCAGGGCTGCGGTCCCTGCCGGCAAGACCGATGCGGCAGGTGCAGTTTACACTTGGATTGGCGAATCGGCGCTGATCGGCGTGATCACGTTCGCCAAGCCGACCACGGACTTCAGAGGACAATCGATTAAGCCCGGCTCGTACACCATGCGTTATGCGGTTCATCCGACTGACGGTAATCACATGGGAATTTCGCCCGTTCGCGACTTCCTTGTGATGCTTCCCGTGGCGATGGACCCGAACCCGGACGCGCAGTTCAAATATGAAGAGCTGACTAAGATGAGCACGAAGGTGACTGGAACGAATCACCCCGGCGTGCTGAGTCTCGTTCAACCGGCGAGCGCGTCGTCAGCTCCAAAACTCGAAACTGACGAGAGCAATCGCGTTGTGTTTTCAGCGTCGATTAAGAGTCAATCCGGAGCGGCAATGCCGATCTCCCTTGTCGTGAAGGGCCACGCCGAGCAGTGAGACGCTCAGTTCGTAGTACGGCCTTCAGGCCGTAGCACGCGCTTTGGAAGAACTGCAAGCTTCCGCCAGAAGGCCGTACTACGAACTCACTGAGTTATGAGACGAGCCTCAACAATCAAGCTGGCGACGATCGGGGCCTTGGCATGCCTGCTGCCGGCGTTGGTGCGCGCGAGTGATACTAGGACGAACGCGCCGAGCTTCGAGTTCAAGTTACCCCGAGGCATTCCACAGGAACTCTGGTCCTACTTTATTCCAAACGATAATCCTATGACCGCCGCAAAGGTCGAGCTCGGCAAAGCGCTCTTCTTCGATGCGCGTCTATCCGCGAACGGCACGGTCAGTTGCGCTTCTTGCCACGATCCCAAGCGGGCTTTCACTGATGGCAAAACGGTAGCCGAGGGAATCGACGGGCGTCACGGAGTGCGAAACTCGCCGACGCTGCTGAACGCGATGTTCAATACCGGGCAGTTTTGGGACGGGCGCGCCGCTACGCTTGAAGACCAGGCCAAGATGCCGCTCACCAATCCGGTAGAAATGGGAAACGGGTCGCTTGACGAAGTCGCCGCTAAGATCGGCGCCATTCCGGAATACGCTAACGGATTCAAGCAAGTGTTCGGCGGAGCGGTGACCATCGACGGGTTTGCTAAAGCGATTGCCGCTTTCGAGCGAACTTTGATCTCGGGCGATTCTCCCCTGGACCGATACCTGGCGGGCGACCTGAACGCGCTCTCTGATTCAGCGCGAAGCGGGCTGGTGCTGTTCCGCGGCAAGGCGCGGTGTGGCGTATGTCACGCGCTGAATCAGAACTTCGCGGCTTTTGCGACGTTTCCGTTTCTCACCGACGGAAACTATCGCAACACTGGAGTGGCAGCGAACTTCAAGGGGTTCGACGCACTCGCGCAGCGCGCAATGGCGGCGTCGCGTGATGATGGCAGCAGCGCGATTGTAGAGCTTAGAAGACACGAGCGGGCCGGCGAGCTTGGTCGGTTCGCGATCAGCGGCAACACGCTCGACATCGGCGCTTTTCGCACGCCCTCGCTTCGCAACGTCGCGCTGACTGCGCCTTATTTTCACGATGGCAGCGCGGCTGCGCTGGCGGACGTCGTTCGGTATTACGTGAAGGGCGGCAACGAAAACCCGAATCGCGACTGGCAACTCGAGGCTGTTACCCTTACTGAGAGCGAACAACGAGACCTCATTGAATTCCTCAAGGCGTTGACCAGCGATGACGCTCGTGTAACGGCTGAGCGCCGCTGAGATGCTTGGCGGTCTTCGCGGAGCTTTGGGTTTTTGCGCCAAATTTTTTCGACGCAAAGTACGCAAAGACTCGCAAGGAACGCCAAGAACTTTATTTTGAAACTAGGGGTTAAGCAGCGCGCGCAAACGGGGCTTCAGCGCGGCATGAAGCTCCGGATCAGCAAGCGCGTATTCGGCCAGTGTCGCCAGGTAATTCACCGGATCGCCGATCGTCAGCCAGGCGCCGTCATCGACTGATTCAGCCACTACTTTTCCACCGCGACGGATGTATTCCCTCACCGCGTCGGTCAACCACAACTCGCCCGCCTTACCCTTCGGTATCTCGGCGAGGATGTAAATAACTTCCTGCGACAACAGAAAGCGGCCGAACATTGCAAGGTTGGATTGCGCCTCTTCGCGTGAAGGCTTTTCAACCACGTCATCCAATTCCCGTTCTTCACTGCCCGATTTGATCTGCGCAATGCCGTAGCGCACAACGTCTTTCCAAGGGACTTCTTGCGTGCCTACAACAACCGCTCCGGTTCGTTCATGCTTCTCGATCAACTTGCGCGCGAACGGCATTTTGGATTTGATCAGGTCATCGCCGTAGGCGTAGATCACGCCTTCGCTTTTGGGGATGAATGGCGCAGCAACAAGCAGCGGCGTGCCGTTGCCGTAGGGCCCGCGCTGTGGCTCGAAGATGATCTCGATGCCCGAAAGTTTGTCTGCAAAGTCGTCGAGCGCTTTGTGCTCGCCGCGCGGAGAAAGGTTCGCGAGATCGTATTGCCTTCGAAGCGGCTCGGCATTCGCGCCGGTGACTATTACGATTCGTTTGAGACCCGAGTCGATGAATTCTTCAACGATCAGATGTATTGCGGGCTTGTTGATGATAGGAAGTAGTTCTTTCGGGTAAGCTAGCGTGACCGGCAGCATGCGAGTGCCCGATCCTGCTGCCGCGATCACACCCGTTTCAACTTTCATTCAACATCGCTCCTGGTTATTTCTTATCAAGAGTGCGCAACAAAATAACACGCTCAAGTTTTGGCTCACAAGCTATCGCTTCGCCGTCTTCATCATCACAAACGCATCGAGCGAACCGTTGTAGTAACCCTCCAATCGCTCGAAGACAAAATATCCGTGCTTGTCGTAGAAACCGCGCGCGCCCGCATCGTCGACCGGAGTCTCAAGGTAAATGGCCTCGGCTCCTTTTTGCCACAACCATTCCTCGATCCGGGCAAGTAACCGGCTGCCGATGTGCTGGCGCTGCCGATGAGGACTTACATCGATCGTGATAATGTGCCCGAGCGCGCGAGGCTCGCTGCAGCCCACGACGAAGCCAACGATTTCAGCGGCGGCTTCGGCTACAAACGTCCGGCACCGGCGAGCGTTCAGATAGAATTGAAGCTCGAGGCGCGAATACGCGATGTCTTCGCTAAACGCGGCGTGATCGATTTCGTAGAGCCGTTTGAAGTCGGCGGTCCTGTAGTCTCGAATCTCGACCGTAGCGTTCTGTGTGGCTGATTGATTGGTTGGCATTCAAAACCGCGGAAAGCATCAATACAGCGCACGATAAGCGCCGCCGTCCACCTGGATCACCGCGCCGGTCAAGTAGCTTCGCGCTCAGAACATAGAAACGCGGCGACCGCTGCGAACTCTTTCGGATCTCCAATTCGATTCATCGGAGTCGAAGCCGCCCAACGCGCGTACACTTCTTCCACGGTTACACCTTCCTTCTGCGCCGTCGAAGCCGCAAGGCTCTTCAGCCGTTCAGTCGAGTGATACCCGGGACACAGAGTGTTGACGGTAATCCCGTCAGATGCGAGCTGCTGCGACAAGCTCTTCATGAATCCCAAAACTCCAGCTCGCGATGTATTGGAGAGTATCAGGTTGTCGACCGGCTGCTTCGCGGCGATAGAAGTGATCGCCACGATCCGGCCCCAGTGCCGCTCGCGCATGTGAGGCACGGCTTCTCGGCAGAGGTTGATCGTACTGATTAGGTTTAACTCTAGAGCTTCGCGGTAATGCTCGGCGGTGAAGTCGTCGAAGAAACCGGCCGGCGGGCCTCCGGCGTTAGCAACGAGTATGTCCACACTGCCGAACGTGTTCCTGGTTTCCAAGACGAGCCTTCGTACGTGATTTTCATTAGTCACGTCACCAACGATTGGAAGAATTTCGGCGCCCGTGACCGAATGAATCTCGTCAGCCGCCCGCCGCAGCTCTTCTTCGTTGCGAGCATTGATCGACACGCGTGCGCCTTCAGCGGCGAGCTCCATCGCCGTGGCTTTACCCAGCCCGCTCGATGCTGCGGCGACGATTGCCGTTCTGCCTCTGATGCCTAGATCCATTCGTCCATTCCTACGGAGTTCAAGGATAACGGAAACAGCAGGGATTGTTTAGCAAGATGCACACTAGCGGACAAGGATATTTGCGATCGTAGGTGTAGGGTTCGCCATCATCATCCTGCGTGTCAGCCTCAGCCGACAATGCTGAGCAAGTTCTCTAGTGGTCTGTGATGAAACACTCTCGGCGCGTTTTCGAGTACCTCTTCAAGCGTCGTCACTCCACGAAGCGCTTTCACCATCCCGTCCTCTTGCATCGTGCACAGGCTTGCCGACTCGAGGCTCATTTGCCTGATCTCTTGCATTGTGCGCTTCTGAAGAATCGCGTCTCGAATGTCGACGTTGGGCACCAGCAGCTCATAAATCCCAAGCCGGCCCCGATAACCCGTGAAGTTGCACGCAGAGCATCCCTTGCCGCGCCATAGCGTGAACCTGTTCAGCTCGTCGCGCTTCAGTCCGAATCGGCGCAGTACCCGGTCCTCCGGCTTGTACTCTATCCGGCAGCTCGTGCAGACATTGCGTACCAGCCGTTGAGCCAGCACCGCTCCGATCGTCGAAGCGATCAACGACGTCTCGATTTCCATGTTGATCAGGCGGACCAATGCGCCGACTGAATCTTCGGTGTGAAATGTCGCGAAGACCTTGTGTCCAGTCAGCGCGGACTGCACGGCTACGTCGGCTGAAAACCTGTCGCGGATTTCGCCGATCACGATAATGTCGGGATCCTGCCGAACGATGGACCTCAGAGTTTCGTTGAATGTGAGCCCGATCTTCTCGTTGATCGAGCATTGAGAGATTCCATCGATCACGTATTCGACCGGATCTTCGCAAGTAATTATCTTGACGGTTGGATCATTGCAATGATCGATTGAACTGTACAGCGTCGTGGTCTTGCCTGAGCCCGTCGGGCCCGTGATGAGCGTGATGCCCGAAGGCGCGGCGAGCACGTCTTCGCTGTATAAGCGCAAGATGTTCGGCGCGAATCCGAGCTCTTGCAGGCCGATCAGCGATGCCTTGTTCAAGATTCGCAGCACTACGTTCTCACCGAAGACCGTGGCGTAGAACGACGCTCGAATATCGATCTCCTGTTTGTCGGTCTTGACGAAGACGCGGCCGTCCTGGTGCTTTCGCCTCTCGGCAACATCGGCGTCGGCGAGGATCTTGATTCGCGAGATTATACGCGGCGTGTAGTCGCGCGGGAAGTCCAGCTTGTGGACGAGCACGCCGTCGATGCGATACCTGACGCGCAGCTTGTTGGCCATCGGCTCGAGGTGAACGTCCGAAGCGCCTTCGTCGATTGCCGATCTTATTAACTGATCGACCATCTGAACGACACGATCTTCGCCGGTCTGTGCCTGAGCTTCCAGCGTGTGATACTTGACCTTCTGATAATCGGCGATTCCGGCGTCCTTGCTTTGAAGCAAGGCGTCCACCAGGTCCAGCTTCTGACTTATGGTGGCGCTGGTTGCAAGCGACAATCGCACTCGGCAAGTGAACAGCCGCTCGATCTCTTCGACGAAGTGAGTCATCGTCGGATCGGCGACCAGCAGTTGTAACTGATTCGCTTCGAGGCTGATTGGGAGGGCTACCTGGCGGCGCAGGTATTTGAGCGAGACTTTGCGGACCAGATCGAAATCAATCTCGGTTATATCCGGGTCGAGGATCGGCAGATTGAATTTTTCGGCAAGCGCTTCGACGATGTGGCGCTCTTCGATCAATCCCATCTCGACTAGAGTCTCGCCGATGCGTTTTGATTTGGGAGCGGACTTGCGCTGGATTTCGCGCGCGGTCATCACATCGTGCTCGGTGACCAGGCGGCGGACTGTCAGAATGTCGCTGAGGCTGAGCCTGTCGCGATGGCGGCGCACGATGTCATCGAGGCGAGACCTGCTCACCCAGTTCATCTCGAGCAGAACCTCGTTGAGGGACTTTTCCCCGCCGAGGTGTTCTTGAATCTTGAGTGCTTTTGAAAGCTGCTCCTGGGTGAGCAGACCTTCGTTGATAAGAGCGGTTTGTGTGATCTCGTCAAGCGAGTATTGGAGCATCCTGCGGTCTCGATTCTTTCAGACTTTGGCGATGGCTGTTCCCGGAGTGAATCGGGTTTGAGGCCAGCCTTCATTCAGACAAGGGAGCAGGAGTATCGAAACGAACCTCCAGACGATGATAAGCGACCGGCGTGCGGATTTCACCAGTTTTTTGATCATGCGATAAGAGTCTTCCTCAGGTCGATGCGGCCGCGTTCTAGACCTTCGCAGGTTGATGAAGTCTGTAAGAGCGGATAATATCGCCTGCTGGTTAGATGTGCCGGACAGAGAAAATGGGGCCAACCAAAGACAGCCTGATCCGAGCGCACGGCGGTTATCGCCAACTGAAATCCTTCCAGCAATCGGAATTGGTTTACGATGCCACAGTGAAGTTCTGTGATCGGTTCATCGATAAACGCTCGCGCACCCACGACCAGATGGTACAAGCCGCCCGCAGCGGTCGACAAAACATAGCCGAGGGCAGTCAGGCATCGGGCACTTCCAAGAAAACAGAACTGAAACTCGTGGGCGTGGCCCGGGCCAGCCTTGAAGAGCTGCTTCTGGATTATGAGGACTTCCTGCGCCAACGTGGCTTGACCCTGTGGGGCAAGGACCATCCCACTGCCCAAGTTGTCCGACGCTTGGCTTACGAAAAAGATAGGACCTATCTGACCTATAAGCCCTATGTCGAACACGCTTCGCCTGAAGTAGCTGCTAACACTTTAGTGTGCCTCATTCACCAAACGAATTATCTTCTGGACCAGCAACTCCGCCAGCTTGAACAAGCTTTCCTGCGGGAGGGCGGGTTCACTGAACGCCTCTATCACGCCCGGAAGAGAAGGCAATAGGACCTATTCGACCTATATGACCTATCAAACAGCGTTCATCATCATTGTTGCGCTGGTCGCCAATCTCGGATTCGCCATGCAAAACAACCAACGACCTCGCGCGCGAGACATCGGTCTGAACATCGGCGTGCTCCCGGTCGGACCTCTCAACGCGATCACTGACGTCTCCGGCGTTCGGGTCGGCCACACCACTATCATTCGCGGCGACAACATTCGAACCGGAGTGACCGCCATCTTGCCGCACGCCGGAAACCTGTTCCGTGAGAAAGTGCCGGGCGCGGTGTTTATCGGAAACGCATTCGGAAAGCTCGCTGGCTCGACTCAGGTGAACGAGCTTGGTGAGATTGAAACGCCAATAGTTCTCACGTCAACGCTTGCCGTGCCGCGAGTCGCCGACGCAGTGTTGGATTACGTGCTTGGGCTTCCTGGCAACGAGGACGTTCAATCAGTCAACCCGTTGGTCGGCGAAACAAACGACGGCTACTTGAATGACATCCGCGGCCGTCACATCGGTCGCGATGACGTTTTGAACGCGATCAAAGGCTCGAAAGACGGCGCGGTCGAAGAGGGGGCAGTCGGCGCCGGCACGGGGACGGTCGCGTTTGGGTTCAAGGGAGGCATTGGGACTTCGTCGCGAAAACTGCCCGCGTCGCTGGGCGGCTACACGGTGGGCGTCCTGGTGCAGACGAACTTCGGAGGCGTGCTGACGATAGCGGGCGCACCGGTCGGTCAAGAGTTGGGCCGACATTATTTGAAGCAGGAACTCGATCGAGCGAAAGAGAATAAGACATCGATCCGGCGTGAACCCGCCGGCACAGAACCGGCCCGCGCGTCCGACAGCGAAACCGCTGATGGTTCGGTGATAATTATCATTGCGACCGACGCGCCTCTCGATGCTCGCAATCTGAGGAGGCTCGCCGCGCGCTCGATGATGGGCCTCGCGCGCACTGGCTCGGCTGCCAGCAATGGGAGCGGCGACTACGCTATCGCCTTCTCGACGGCGGCCGAAGTAAGGATTCGCCCGCGCCCGACATCGAGCAATCAAAACGCGCCGCTAGACGTGAAGCTGCTTTCGAACGATGCAATGTCCCCGCTGTTTCTGGCGGCGATAGAAGCGACCGAAGAGGCGATCTACAATTCGCTGTTTCGAGCTACGACGATGACCGGTCGAGGCCGCACGGTTGAAGCTCTGCCAATTGATCGCACTATCGAGATTCTTCGCAAGCATGGCGCGATCAGCTCTGACAAGCCGAGCCGCTGACTACATTGCCTTGCAGTTTCATGATAGTGCCCGGCAGGATGAGAAGAGCGCTCCGATAAGGTCGTGAGCGAATTGAATGCGACCGACGGAGGATGATGAGTACGGAGAAGCCTGATCAACAAGCTGGCGCCGAGATTGGCAGAGTTGCTCCGGCGTTTGAGCTGAAAGATGCCAACGGCGACAACTGGCGGTTGTTGGATCACCGCGGTAAGGTGGTCGCGCTCGTGTTTTATCCAAGGGACGAGACGCCGGTTTGCACGAAGCAGATGTGCAGCATGCGCGACCGCTGGACTGATTATCAAACAACCGGCGCCGAAGTCGTCGCGATCTCCGTAGCCTCTGTCGAGTCTCACAAAAGTTTTGCCGAGCATCACGGCTTGCCTCAGCGATTGCTGGCGGACGAGCGCGGAGAAGTCACCCGGCTGTTCAAAGTGAAGTCGCTGCTTGGCGGTTCGCAACGCGCGGTGATTGTGATCGATCCTCAAGGCGTGATTCGTTATCGCAAGTCCGTTCTGCCGATCTTTCGCCCCGACGACGATGAAGTAATCGACGCTATCCGCAACACTGCGGTTTAACGGGTTAATGGTGCTTCGAACTTCGGGTTGTGACAACCTCTTCAATATGAGATACATCGCCGGATTCCTGACCCTTGGTTTTGTGCTGCTCCTTGACGGGTGCATACCCTCCCTGCACCCGCTTTACACGGATAAGGACCTGGTCTTCGACGCAGCCATTCTAGGCGAGTGGGTTCGGGATGATCCTGACTCCAAAGAGACCCTCACGTTCACCAGGGGCGAGAAGACCGAGTTCAAGCTAACTCAGGTTGAAGACTCTGGTAAGAAAACGGTGTACATCGCCCACCTCGTGAGGCTGAATGGCAAGCTGTTCATGGACGTCGGA
>Ga0114129_10016062_pt1 | contig 10650 bp, 8 predicted proteins | sample RhiMetdeltSRZDD1_FD_80071 | JGI IMG/M metagenome (GOLD analysis project Ga0114129, IMG submission 80071) | Populus rhizosphere microbial communities from Tennessee, USA - Rhizosphere MetaG P. deltoides SRZDD1 (version 2) (version 2) | ecosystem: Host-associated > Plants > Roots > Rhizosphere >... | reverse complement strand
GCTGCCCAGGCCAGCGCAAAGCACACGCTGAGGCTCACCGCAACCAGCACGCCTCGCCCGTGAAGCAGCGATGCGACGGAGAACAGCCGCGGGGCCGCATAGACGCCGATCGCCAGCGCACCGACCACAAAGACCAGCGCGGTGGCAGTGATTCGCGCTACCGACCACGCGGAGAATGGCGTGCCCTGTGCGGCTGCGGCAATCGCCCCGCTGACAGCGCCGAGGATCACGAGGCCCAGCACATCGTCGATGACCGCGGCACCGAGAATGATGCGTGCCTCCGGTGTGCGCGAGGCGCCGAGATCCTGCAACACCCGCGCGGTGATCCCCACGCTCGTCGCCGTCAATGTCGCGCCGATGAAGGCATGAACGTACGCACTCGCGCCGGGCATCAGCCAAGCGCTCACGGTCCAGCCAAGCGCGAACGGCAGTACGACGCCGAGGACCGCGACAAGGAGAGACGTGAGCCCGACCTTCAGCATCTGTCCCACCGTGGACTCGAGGCCGACCTCGAAGAGCAGGATCAGCGCGCCGAGGCCGGCAATCACCTCAATCGGTTCGTTCTGGGCCAGCGCGTGAAATGGGATCGTACCGCTGAAGGACAGATTGCCAAGAAGGATGCCGGCGATCAGCTCACCGAGAACCGCCGGCTGCTTCACCCGGATCGCGAGCTCGCCGCCAAGCTTCGCGGCGAGAAGCATCACCGCGAGACCGCCGACGACTGTGGCGACTGGATCGACGTGGGGCATTACTTCGTCGGCGAGGATCGCGGCATGCAGCGCGCGGCCTTGTTCGACGGGTCGGTCGGATCCGGTGTGCGGCCGCCACGCCCGCGGCCCTCTCGATACACCCCGTGACAGGCGGCGCACGTATCGGACAGGTCGCCCGTCGCGTCTGATACCGCCTCCTGGTTTCGCGTCTGCGACAGGCGATAGGTGCGCCTGGCGACGGCGATCAAGTCTTCGGTGAACTTGATCCACTCCGGATCGGTGACCGGCGCCGGCCGGCCGTTCTCGCAGCGGATGCCGGGGACGAGCATCAGCGGCGCCGCATCGGCCAGCGCAAGGGCGGCGTTGTCCACGAGTTCCCACCCACCGTAGATGCCGGCGCCCCAATCGACGAACGAGAACCCGGCGTTCGGGTTGTCGGCTGTCGGCTTGGCGGGCGCACCGGGATCGCGAGTCTGTACGGTGAAGATCAGATTCGAGTTCGGAAAGAAGATGCCGCGCATCAACTGCGCCATATTGCCGAGCGGCGGATAGACACGGGCTTGCCCGGGGGACACAGCGGCGACAAGTCCCGCCGGCCAGGTGATCTTGCCCAACATCGCCTCGTCAGCAGCCAGATCGGTCTTGCCCGCGGGGAAGCCGCCCGACTTCAGAATGAACGCGACGAGATCGACTGACTGCTGCGGCGTCAGCGTGCCGGTCGCACCAGCGGGCATCGTGTTGCGGATCTTGCCGGCCAGGTCTGAGAGCGGCTGCGTGTGCCAGTGACTGACGAAGACGTCGGCGATAAGGGGCGGTCCCTGCAGGCCCTCGAGCTTCGCTCCGTGGCACGACACGCACTGCTTCTGATAGATCGCCTGCCCGCGCGCCGCCTGCGCGTCGGTATAGACGCCGTCGCGAACCGTGCGCGCGCCTTGCGCATGCGTCAACGACGTCACCCACACGATCAGCGCGGCCGCGATCACTACCTGACGTGACATGAGCTCTCCTCGGAAGTCGTCCGTATGATACAGAACGCTGATTCTTGTGTATCATCATTCTCGATCCACGATGTACCAAGACGATCCTGGTCTCGAACAACGCTTGTCTCGCTTCGAGGCGCAATTGGATCGATTCAGCCTCGCCCTTCATCAGTGGCAGACGCACGAGCACTCGCCGTCGGGCACTGACATCGATCACCGGATCCGCGCACTCGAAGAGACACTCGATCGAGAAGCTCATGCGTTGCGTTTGATGCATGAGGAGCCGATGAAGCAGTTGCAGGCGCACGCGGCGCGTTTGCAGGAGCTGTGCACGAACGTTCAGACGGTGCTCGCGGAGCTGCAAGCTCGCGGGGGCGTGCCGGCACCAGCGACGCCGAAAGCCGCCGCCTGGCCACTCGAACGTGTCGTCCATCTGCACGACGAACTGAGGCGCAACGGCAACGCCAGCGATCAACCACCCGAGTCGACGAACGGAAACAGCGCCGACGAAAGTGCCGCGACGGACGGCCGCCGTCAGCGCTCGTTCATCGAAGCCCTCAACACGAAGGTTAATGACGACGACCGCCAGCGTCGCCAATACATCGCGGCCGGTGCCCTCGTCGTGGCAGTGGTCGTGATCGTCGGTGTCGTGCTCTGGGTGGGCGGCCGATTGAACGATGCGGCCACCCGCGTCGAATCAGCCCAGCAACAGGTCGCCGCAACCACGCGCACGGCGAACGAGGAAGTCCGCGCCGCCCGCGACGATGCGAATCGACAGATCACCGAGGCGCGTCAGCTCGCGCAGCGCGCCGAGACGGTGAGCGCAGTGCTGACCGCGCCGGACTTGATTCGTTTCAACCTGAGCAGCACGCAGGCCGACGGGTCGTCTGCGCAGGTCCTCTGGAGTCGCAGCCGCGGTGTCGTCCTGAGCGGATCGCGTTTGCCCGGACCCGGCCCGAAGAAGACGTATCAACTGTGGCTGGTGACGAATGGACCGTCAGTGAGTGCGGGCGTATTCGAACCCGATTCGACCGGCCGCGCCACGCTGGTCGTCGATCCACCGCCGAAGGTTCCAGGCCCGGTCATGGGCGCCGCGATCACCATCGAGCCGGCCGGCGGCGGCCAGACGCCGACGGGACAGACGCTGCTGACGCGCTTTCCCCCGCAGGCCCCTTAACTACTTCTCGAGATTGACCGCGACGCGCGTCTCGGCGCCAGCTCTCACCATCGTCTTCTGGCGTCGCTCGCCAAGCTGCGGGTGACGGAAGACGACCTCATGTTCACCGGGCACCACTGACAGATTCCCGAGCGGCGTCTCGCCGACCGCATTGCCGTCAATCCACACCGCAGCCCAGGGCTGGGCGTTGATGTTCAGCGTTCCGTTGGGCACGGCAACAGTGAACGGGACGATCTGGCCAGCCTTGACCTCGACGATCTGCCGCGTCCGGTACCCGCTCGCGCTGTTCACGAACTCGAACTCGTGCCGTCCGGCGGCAGCGAAAATCGGACCTTCGACGCTGGAGCCGATCACCCGATCGCCATCGAGCACCGTCAGTTCGATCGGCGTTGACAGTCGAATACCTCCGGTTCGCACGGCAGGGGACGGCGGCGGGAGCGTTCGAATCTCGGGAAGTTTGGGATCAACCTTCGCCGTCGCCACAACCAACGGCAGCGGCGCCACCGCGCCGGGCTGTCCGACCGACTGAGCCTCGGAAGGAACAGACGAAGACCTGTCCGCCGGAGCTTTAGCGGAGGCGGACCTGTCCGCCGTAGCCTCAGCGAAGGCGGATGACGCGACGGCAGCGGCGGATCGGGTCGAGAGCAGCCGGCCGATGAAGATGGCCTCCGCGATCGCGAGTATCGCAAGCACCACACTCGCCACGCGCATCACTGGCCCAGGAACGCTGCGCCACGCCTGCGCAAGGCGACTTCGCACGGCGGCGATTCGCGAACGAACCGCTCCAGCCGACCGAGTGGCGATTAGCGGGCGTTTCGGCCGAGGCGCCGGTGCCGCCGGCGTCAGCGCGGCCGGCGCCGGAAGACCACGAGCCGCCGACCACATCGGCGCAGCCGGCTCCTCTGGCAGCGCCGGTTTCGGCGCGACGCGAAATGGCTGGTCCGCCTGCGTGCCCTTCGACTCGCTGGGCTCCTGGAGATCCACGAGGGCTCCTTCCGCGTCATACGCCGAGGTGAACGACTGTCCGCTCAATTGCAGCGCCCGCTCGAGCCAATGGCGCAAGGCCTGAAACTTCGTCGGGTTCGACGGGTTCTGCAGGTGACTCTTCAGCGTCAGCTCGTCGAGCAGTTCGACCGTCTTGTCAGGGTATTCGTCAGGTCCGATGCGGCGTCCGGCCAGCAGCGACAGGACGACCACCGCCAACTGCGTGATGTCGGTTCGTTCGTCGATGTGAACAGCGGCCGACGACCGTGGTACGAGAATGCCGAACTCCGTCCACAGCCTGGCGGCCGGCCATTCGAGGCTGTCGAGGGCCAGACCCACCATGTGCTCGCGGATCATCAGCCGTCCGTCGGCGCTCAGAATGATGCGATCGACCGTCACCGCACCGTGCGCCATACCGGCGCCGACACGCTGCAGCGCGGCGAGCGCGGGAACCAGCTGGCGAATGATCCGAAGTGCGAATTCCGCACTGCGCGGCTTCTTCAACGCCTCCGATAACGACGCGCCGCCGCTGTACGTCGAGACCACCGCCAGGCCATCGTCGTGTCCCAGGCGCTTGATTGGCCGAACCAGGGGAAACGCGTCGTGCTGAAACGCCGCCAACTGCTCCACTCGCTCGCGCAGCGCGGCGTCGAAGCGCGGCTCGCGCGCCAGGATCGGCTTGAAACGGAGGATTTCCCACGACGGCGCGTTCGTGTTGTCGAACATCAACAACCGATCGCCGAAGCCGTCGGATTGTCCTTGCGCGTACCAGGTCGTCAGGCGCTTGTCGTTGCCGGGCTCAGGGGGGAATTGATCGAGGAGCAGATCGTGCGCCTGGTTCATGGCATCAGCATCCTCAATGGATGACCCATTGTGCACGAATCGATCGCTGAGGAGAAGGGTCAGCGATCGTGTGGAGAGAAAAAAGTTGCGAAGAGAATCAGGGACGGACCGCCGCAGACGCTCTCGCGGCGGCGACGAGCGATCCTTCGAACGGCGAATCGGGCACGCGCGTCGTCACGCCGATGGCGGGAGGAATGAATCCCGGCGTGCCGCCGCGCGATTCGAGCATTTGCTCTAGCCGAGTACTGACCAACGCGGCTTGATCCGCCGATGCGCCATACAGCAGCACGGCGATTTCGCGGTCGTTCAACATCCCGGCGCGATCCCCGGCGCGAAGCCGCGCGCGGATCCGGGCCACCCATGAAGGCAGCAGACCGGGCGCGGCCATCGTGGCATCGATCGTCATCACGATCACTGACGCATGCTGCCCCGCCGCCACTGCGTCGGTGGCCAGCTGATCGAATACCGTTTCGACCGGCCGGGCACTGCCCCGCCGCTCAACGTCGCTGGACCGCGGGAGCGCGGCCTCGATCCACGGCTGCATGGCGGCGACGCCGGCCTGCGCGATCTCGCGCTCGAACGCCGTGAACGCGGTGTGATCACGATCAAAGACGACCGTCATCACCCCGCCGACATCCGATGAGCGCACCAGCAACCGGGTGCCGCGCGAGCGATCGATCGACGCAAGCGAATCCCCATTTCCCACGGCCAATGCCTGACGCCCGGTCGCGGTCGTGACGAGGAGGCCGGCCTGGCGTGCGCCGACCGCGGTGGATAGTCGTTCGAGCGCGGTAAGCGCCGCGGTTCCAACCGGTTCATTCACCGGCGCATGCCGCCGTGACAGCTCCGCCATGATCCGGCTGATACTCGTCGTCAAGACGTCGTTCAACGACTCGCGCAGGATGTCGGTATAGACCCGCAGGCGTACCTGCACGGCGTCGTTGATCATTCCCGAAAAAACGAGAGCCCACGCTGTGCCGGAGCCAATCGTCATGCGCGCGACGACGGTATCGCCGGGGTCGATGGTCAACCCGGCCCGGTCGACATCGGCCCGCGTCAGCCGGGAGATGTGACCCAACCGCGGCAGGACCGTCTCGTCGAGTGGTTCCGTGGACGACGGGTGCGCCGTCATGGACGAGGCGTACTCGAAGAATCCGCCAGATGCGCCGGCAACGTAGGCACGCACACGCACATCGTCCCAGACGCTGAGCGCCTCGATGAACGCGCCAATCACCTGACGGAGCGAGCCACGCGAGCTGGCTTCCCGCAGAATCCGGCGGAACGACACGAGGCGATAGCCTTCGGCGCTCACCGTATTGGGCTGCGCCAGGCTGGCGTCGATCGCGCCGGTCAGCCACGGTCCGATTGACTCGAGGTCTTCGCGGCAGTCCTCACTCAGATCCTCTGAGTCCAGCCTGCGGGCGAGGACGAGGACGCCACCGCTGGCTAAGCGGAAGCAGACGAACTGCACGCCATCGACGACAACCGCGACAGACGCCCGTGAACGGACGGCGGCCGACATGGCGCCGCGCAGGGACGGCTCGCTGTTGGTCAGCAGCGTACGAACGGTCGCGGCATCACGGGTTGATCCGACGGGACACAACGGGGTGTCGTACACGTCGATGATTTCGATGACGACGTTGAGCCTGAGGGCAAGCTCAACAAGCCAGTCGAAAGAGTGCCGTGGCGTAGAACTATCGTGTTCGATCAATTGCATTGAGAAGTTCAAGGCGAGTCGGTGCCGTTCCGGAACCAATTATTCGGAGATTCGGACCCGCGTCAATCTCAGCAGCAATGATTCAGCGCAATCTCATCCGTTGGTCAGCGCAAGAGTCATCCTTCGGCGGACCTAAGGCAACGCAAACACGAACATCTGGTTCGCCGACCCCGGCTTCAGCTCAGGCGTAAGCCGGCCGACGCCCCCCGCCACGAGTGACGGCCCGGTGCTGACGGCGACGTACTGCTTCCCGTTCGCGGCGAAGGTAATGGGATAGCCGCTCACCGGTGATCCGAGGTTCACGTCGAACAACACCTTTCCGTTCTGATCGTCGAGCGCACGGAAGTGGCCGGCCGCGTCGCCCACGAAGATCAGACCACCTCCGGTCGCGACCAGCGAGAGGATGCCGGCTCGCTGCTCATACTTCCACAGCGTGCGTCCGGTCTCTGCGGAGATGGCAAACACGGTCCCGACCTTGTCCGTGCCCGCTGCCAACTCCGCCTGCATGCTGACCGCGTACAACGACGCATCCGGATCCTGCGTGGTTGCCTTCATGCACATATTCTGGAGTGGGTAATACATCGCGTTGGTCTGCGGACTGTAAGCACCAGCCGGCCAGTTCTTGCCGCCGTTCACGCTCGGGCAAATGAGCTTCTCCTGTCCTTTCGCGGTGAACAGCACGTCCGGGTTGCCGGTGACCGCCCCTGTGGCTCCGTCGATTTTCGCAATCACGTTCTGTTGGACGGTCGGACGCGCCCACAGGAATTCACCAGTCTGCCGATCGAGCGTATAGACGATGCCGGTCTTGCCGGGAATGCCCGTGATCACGCGACGCCGTTCCCCAGGCTTGATCGTCGGATTGATCCACGCGACCTGCCGCGCGTCGGGTGCAACCGCTGTCTCGAGCAAGAGTCGCTCGAACGGGTGATCGAGATCCCAGTGATCGACCAGATGTTGGTAGTACCACACGATCTTCCCGGTGTCCGCATTCAGCGCCAGCGTGGAGTTGTGGTACAGGTAGCGCTTGTCGTTGCCGCCAAGCATGTACTTCGGTGCCGGTGAGGTGACCGACGTGCCGATGTAGACCATGTTCAACTGCGGGTCGTAGCTCGGCACCATCCACGTGCCGACGTGGATACGCTTCTCGTCCGGCACATCGCCCCACGTTTCATCTCCCGGTTCACCAGGTTTTGGAATCGTGCGCGTGCGCCAGATCTCCTTGCCGGTCACGGCATCGTGCGCAGTAATCACGCAGGCATCGGGGCCGCCTTCGGGTTCGCAGCCCCGGCCGGAGATGATCTTGCCGTTGGCGATGATCGGCCCCGACGTCTGCTGTGCGCCTTTCTGGTAATCGAGGATCTTCGTTTCCCACGCCAGCGCACCGGTTTTTGCGTCGAGCGCGAACACGAAATCGTCGGCACTGGTGTCGATGATCTTGTCGCCATAGATCGCGAGGTTGCGATTGATGGCGAAGACCGGCATGAACTTGCCGAGATCCGCTGGCAGCTTGCGCTGATATTGCCAGAGCAGGTCGCCGGTCCTGGCGTCGATCGCCTGCACGAGGTCGCTCGGGTTCGGCAGATACATCACGCCGTTGTAGATCAGCGGCGTGGCTTCCTGCACGTTGCCGGGCCCCATCCCGCGCGTCCACGTCATCTTCATCTGCGCGACGTTGCTGCGGTTGATCTGATTGAGCGGGCTGAATCCCCAGCTATCGAGCGTGCGCCGCCACGTGAGCCAGTCGGCGGGATTGGGCTTCCACAGCATCTCGTCCGTGACCGGAACGAAGGGCCGGTCACCGACCGGCACGAACGGCTTGTCCTGCGCGACAACGGTCAGCGCGCCCGCGATGATCGTCAGCGCAACACACACTCCGGCGATTCGCGCGCGCGTCACGCGTGGCTCCCGCGAACGACGGCGGCCCGGGGCGCCGCGCGAAGGAATCCCCGGGCTGCGACGTAGCCGAGCACGACGAAGCCGACCAGCGCCCCCAGCTGCGCGATCGCAAACGGCGTTTCGGTCTGCGTCGGCGCCAGTGCGTTGAGAAGCGGCACTCGCTGAAACGACTGCACGATCAAGACGAAGCAGTTGAAGTACTGCGCCACGACCGCGCTGATCACAAATGTCCGCCGCCACGGGCCGTTCAGATGCTTGACCCGCAGGGCGACGATCGCCAGCGCCAGCACGATCATCGAGATGATGCCGGTGCCAATCGCCGGTGTGAACCCGCGAAACGGAAACAGGAATCCGGTGACACTCGTCGCCACCGTGGTGATGAGGAAGAGATCCGTCCACCAGTCGAGCGGCTTCGATCGCACCATGCCGAAGACGGCGACAAAACCAGACAGGATTCCGATCAGGCTGATAAGGACGTGAAAGGCGGTGAAGAGCTCGAGGCCGTTCATCAGGCACCCCCGATGCCACGCATCTTATTCCGAATGCGTGGCACCGAGGTGTCAACAAATCTGTCGTCGGCGGTCGGTCTGAAGTGTCGGACCCTACTTCGACGCGCGCGTGTCATCGCTGCCGACCTTGCGATCTTCGTCGGTGCCTCGCGCCACGGCGGCGAGGTCGAACGGCTCCTCAGGACCAGCCTTCACAGCTTCGACGCGGACGAGGTTCTGCTTCGCCTTCTTGTAGCCAGGGTCAGCCGTCAGCGCACCCTTGTATGCAGTGGCCGCCGCGACGAAGCGTCCCTGGTGCTCGAGCGCCATACCGAGGTTGTTGTGAAACGCCGCTACGTTCTCGTTCATCTGCACCGCCTTGGCCAGATACGCGAGCGCGTCTTCGACGAACCCATGCTCGAGATACAGCAGGCCCAGATTGTTCATCGACCACGCGTCGCTTCCGTCGAGCGCGATGGCGCGGCGATACGCATCGACCGCCGGCTCGAACTCGCCCTTCGCGCTATGCGCGCGAGCCATCAGACGCGGCACGGTCGCCGATTCCGGATCGACCTCGCCGGCCGTCGTCAACTTCCCGATCGCGTCGTCATAGCGCTTCTGCTCGATGAGGACGCGGCTCAGGTTCACGAGGCTCTTCATGTGCGACGGGTCGAGACTCAGCGCCCTCTCGAACGATTCCTCGCTCTTCACGAGATCGCCGCTCTTCCACGCCGACAGTCCGAGCATGTAGTGGCCCCACGGGTTATCCGGACGACGCTGGATGTACTGCTCGAAGAGCGTCGTCGCCTCACCGTAGTTCTTCGACTGAAAGGCGGCTTCGGCATCGGCAAACGACACTGGCCCCTTCGCCGTCGGCGATGGCGTGCCGACGAACCCTTCATCATCGATGGCCTTGCCGGCCGCCAGCGATCCGCTCAACGCCGCGACGGCGTTCGGCGTCGCGTTTTCAGCGGTCGTCTTCTTCGCGTCGCCACGTTTGCAACCGATCACGGCACACGAGAGCACGACGACCGCGGCGATCTTTCCATTGGGTTTCATAAGCCTTCTCCTCCATGCGGCCGTTTTCTGCGGCCGGAATCTGGAGCGCATATGGGCAAGCCAACGGCCAGCGAAATCGAGAAAATGCGGAAGCCGCTAACTCCCGGGATTGAAGCGGGTTACGAGAGGACGCCGTGCAAATCAATGCAACCAATTCACGGCGTCTCGTGTTCTCCGCCACACGGCGCAAGTCCCGCCGGACACGCTGTCAACGCCCAACGCCCAATTCCCAACTCCCAACCACTCCCAACGGCCAATCTCCAACTCCCAACTTCGACAACTCTCAGACGCGCGTGGCACTTCGCATGCAGTTGGGTATGAAGACGACAGATTGGAATTCGGAAAAAACCGTACGACTTACGTGAGCGTTTGTTCGAGTTCGGCTGCCTCGTCATTCGACTGGTGCAGTATCTGCACACTCGCGGGCCTGTCGCGATGAAACCTTCTGAACAGATCCTGAAGGCAGGGACGTCGGCGCCCGCCAACTACGAGGAATCGGATGATGGAACCGGAAGCCGTGACAAAGCGGCCAAACGAAAGATCGCGCTTCGCGAGTTGAAGGAGGTGCGCTTGCGTATGCGAATGCTGCGACGCTGCGATCTCCTCACCGCCGAACACGACCCAGTCATCAACGAAAGCGATGAACTAGTTCGTATTCTTGCGACTGTGATTCGAAAAGCCGACGGCGGCAGTTGAATGCCGTTCGAACGTTGAACGTTATTGGGACTTGGGCGTTGGGAGGTGGGGTTGGTTGGGAGTTGGTAGTTGGAAGTTGGGAGTTTAGGAACTCCTGCTC
>Ga0114129_10016061_pt1 | contig 10650 bp, 6 predicted proteins | sample RhiMetdeltSRZDD1_FD_80071 | JGI IMG/M metagenome (GOLD analysis project Ga0114129, IMG submission 80071) | Populus rhizosphere microbial communities from Tennessee, USA - Rhizosphere MetaG P. deltoides SRZDD1 (version 2) (version 2) | ecosystem: Host-associated > Plants > Roots > Rhizosphere >... | reverse complement strand
CTGCGCGGCGGCGTCGATGTCGCGATTGAGGTCGAACTGCAGCGTGATTTGGCTGATCCCAAACGAGCTCGATGACGTCATCAGCTGGAGCGCGGGAATCTGCCCGAAATTGCGCTCGAGCGGCGCCGTCACCAGCGACGCCATCACGTCCGGGCTTGCTCCGGGGAGCTGCGTCCTGACTTGGATCGTCGGAAAATCGACCTGCGGCAGCGACGAGACCGGCAACCATAGATAGCCGAGCAAGCCGCCAAGCATGACCGCGACCCCGAGCAACGAGGTCGCGATCGGGCGGTGGATGAACGGGAACGATACGCTCATGGGTTGGCTGTGCGCGGCAGATCCGCGCTTGAGCTACGTCTTCCTTTCTCCGCTCCGCGCGTGCCGCGCGTTCCGTCCGGGCGTGGTCGTGCCTCGGGCGCAAGCTGGCCCGCATCTTCCGCGTCCGATACCGCCACCTGCGTGCCCTCGGTGAGGCGGGCGAAGCCGGTCGTGACCACGCGCTCGCCCGTCTGTAGGCCGGTGGCAACGACGGCGCGTGCGTCGTCCTGCTGCATCAGGGTCGCGCGCCGCACGGTGACGGTATTGCCGTCCTTGAGCACGTACACGAATGTGCCGTTTGGGCCGCGCTGGATGGCGGCGGTGGACACCACCACCACCTGCCGAAGCGTATCGATCAGCACGCGAACGTTGACAAATTGGCCGGGCCAAAGCTGAAGATCGTCATTGGGAAACTCGGCCTTCAGCTTCACCGTTCCGGTGGTCTGGTCGATCTGATTGTCGATCACCATCACCTTGCCTTTGTCGAGCGCACCCTTGCCGTCGGCGGTCAAGGCGTCGACCGGCAGCTGGCTTTCGGCCATGGCTTTGGTGAGCTCGGGCAGGTGTTGCTGCGGCAGGCTGAAGAAGACCGAGATCGGCCGAAGCTGCGTCAGAATCACTATCCCGGTGGCTTCCGCCCCGCGCACGAGGTTGCCCGCATCGACGAGACGGATACCAGTGCGGCCGGCGATCGGCGCGACAATATCGGTATAGGAGAGTACGGTGCGCGCGTTGTCGATCGCCGCTTGGTCGAGCTTGATCTGTGCCTCGAGCTGACTGACCAGCGCCCTCTGGGTGTCGAGCTGCTGCCTGTTGACGGCGTTGGTCGCGGCGAGCCGGGTGTAGCGTTCCAGGTCGAGTCTGGCATTGGCGAGCTGTGCTTCGTCCTGCGCTTTCTTGGCGACGGTCTGATCGTACGCGGCCTGGTAAGTGGCGGGATCGATCTTGGCGAGGACGTATCCCTTGGGAATGTCCTGCCCTTCCTTGAAATAGATCTCGAGAATTTTGCCCTCGACCTGCGAGCGAACCGTGACGGTGTTGAGCGCCTTCGCGGTGCCGATCCCATCGAGATAGACCGGCACATCGGCTACGCGCGCCGCGGTGACGAGAACGGGAATAGGATCGCTCGCCGCGGGTGCGCCCCGGCGGCCGCCCTTCGATACCGCCGCCAGCGTTTGCTGCCACTGCGGCATGTAATAGACGCCGACCACCGCCGCGATGACGAGGCCGCCGATCAAGAGCGCCGTGATTCGCCGTTTGAGCGTCATTGCAACACGTTCGTGCCCGCCGCGGCTCCCCGCGGCATCCAGCTGCCACCGAGCGCCTGAAAGAGACTTAACACCGCTTGCAAGCGCGCAAGACGTGCCAGCGAGTAATTGTCTTCTGCGGTGAACAAGGTCTGCTGGGTCTGCAGCACGGTGACGAGGTCGACGGTGCCCTCACGCAGCCTCGTTTCCGCGAGCCTGAAGGCTTCTCGCGAACCGTTAACGACGATCTGCTGCAAGCGCTCCCGCTCCAGCGAGTCGGCGATGGCGATGAGAGCGATCTCCACGTCGCCGAAGGCGGAGAGAATCGTTTGGCAATAGACTTTCACGAGCTCGAATTGCTTGCCTTGCGCCAATTCCAGCTGTCCCTCCAGCCGGAAGCCGTCGAGCAGCGGCTGCGTGACGTTGAGAGCGATGTTGTAGAAGGCACTCTGCGGCGTGAACAGCAGCTTAAGCACGTTGCTTTCATAGCCACCTCGGCCGGTCAGTGAAATGCTCGGGAAGAAAGCGGCGCGAGCGGCTTCGACGCTGGCGTCGGCGGAGGCGAGATTGGCCTCGGCGGAGCGGATGTCGGGGCGCTGCAACAAGAGCTCCGATGGCAGCCCCGGAGTCACCCGCGGGATCGCCAGCTGATAGATGTTGCCGCCTTTGGTGACGACTTCGACCGGCGGTTTGCCGATCAGCACGGCGAGGATGGCGATGTTCTGGCGCAGCGCCTGGTCGAAGATGGGAATGTTCGCGCGCACCTGGGCAACCAGGCTCTCTTGCTGGGCGACGTCGAGCTGGGACGCGGTGCCGGCATCGAGCCGCTGCTTGATCAACGTGAGAATCCGGTTGGCCGCGTTGAAGTTCTCCCGCGCGATCCGCAGCCGGTCCTGTGCCGAGAGCACCTGGAAGTAGGCATTGCCGACGGCCGCAATGGTCGAGATAACGACAATCTCCTTGTTGAAGCGGCTGGCAACGGCGATCTGCTGGGCTGCGCGCGAGTTAGCGCGGTTTTTGCCCCAGAAATCGATCTCGTAGCCGGCGTTGAGGGCGGCATGAAAGAGGTTCCGCTCGGGCCCTCCGGGATTCTTAAACCGCTCGGCAAAACCGACGAAATCGACCTCCGGCAACAGCGGCGCGCCGAGGATCTTGGCTTGCGCGTCGGCCTGCATGATGCGCCCAATGGCAGCCCCGATGTCGAGATTGGCGATCTGCGCTTCCTCAATCAGATTAGTGAGCTCGCGCGAACGAAAACCCCGCCACCAATCCAGCGCCGGTGGCGCGGATTCCCCACGACCTGATCCGTATGCAAGCGGGATGTCGGGGGCGAGATCCGGCCGCTCGGAGGTGAAAATGCACCCGGATAGCATTTGCACGAGACATAATCCCACGACAAAGAAGGGGCGAAGGCTCCTGGCGTCGACCCCCAAGCACGCGTGCGCCACCCGTCGAACGTGGGACCGACTTTCAACGCTACGCAAACGCAACGCACGCCTTCCCCAAACGCCTGCTAGCCAACGTACTATATTATCAGCCCCGCCCGGCCCGACCACTTAATTACTTAATTAAAAGCATGTTCGACGTGAGGCAGCGCTTGAAACGGCTTCGACGCGGCCCAGCTGGCTTACAAACTTAGAATAACGGATTTACAGATTGGAGTCGCGCTTTTTCCGCGGCTCTTGTCAAAAATAGGGAAGAACGCATCTGTTCCGCACTCGCGTCACGAACTGTCACAAGTAAATTTCGAAAGCGGCGACTCAACCTAAAGTCACAACCGCTACACGCTCCAAAGTCGCTTCGTTCCAATAGAAGCAGTATTTTTGGCACAACCAATCGGCACAACCATTCGCCGGTTTGCGGTGACACGGTTCACGGCAAGTTTTGTATAGTATTACTAAACACGCAATGCGAAGAAGTGCCGATGAAATAGGTGCAACTTCGATTTCATTTCGGCCGAAAGCGTTTAGCGATCCGGCATCGGTTGTTGACTGAATTTTTCGTCCAAAATAACGCTTCGATCAGTATGTCACTTGGGCTAAAGTGGCATTGAGATGGCCGGACCCTGTGTTGCCTGCCATGCCGCGTGTCTCGGGGCTCAAACAGAAATTCACTCATCTGCTTCCGACGCCGGACGGCGGCGTTGCGGACGCTCGGGCATACATGCTGCCGCTCTCGAAAGAGAGCAAGCTGCAGAGCTCATCATCCATCCTCTCGTCCGAGTGTCGCTTTCAACGGCCAAAGGTGGCAGGCAAATTCTTGTGCGTTGGCCAAGAGAAGTTCTGGGTCCGCGGTGTGACCTATGGAGCATTTCGGCCTGATGCGCGTGGCAACGAGTACCACGACCTCAACATCATCCAGCGGGACTTCGCTCAGATGGCGGCAAACGGCCTGAACGCTGTGCGCATTCCACACACCATGCCGCCACGCTCGCTGCTCGATGTCGCACAGGAGCATGGCCTTCGCGTAATGGTGGGTCTGTCGGCAGAACAATACGTTGGTTTTCTGATCGACAAAAAAAAAGCCCCGGACATTGAGCATTGCGTGCGTACCAGTGCGCGTGCCTGCGCTGGGCATCCGGCTCTTCTTTGCTACGCGCTCGGCAACGAGATCCCCGCGCCCGTGGTGCGCTGGCTCGGGCGCCGCCCGGTCGAGCGCTACCTCGAGCGACTGTACTGGATTGTCAAAGACGCGGATCCTGAGGGCCTCGTCACTTATGTGAACTACCCTACGACCGAGTATCTGCAGCTCCATTTCTTGGATTTGGTTTGCTGCAATATCTATTTGGAGTCGCAGGAACGCTATGCGTCATACCTCGCGCGCCTGCAAAACCTCGCAGGTGACCGGCCGCTGCTCATGAGTGAGATCGGACTGGACAGTCTACGACACGGCGAGGAGACCCAGGCACATGTGCTCGATTGGCAGATTCGCACCAGTTTTGCGGCCGGATGCGCTGGAGTATTCGTGTTTGCCTGGACAGACGAGTGGCACCGTGCCGGCGCCGACGTCGATGATTGGGCCTTCGGCCTCACCGATTGCGAGCGGCGCCCAAAACCAGCGCTTGCCAATGTGCGCAGGGCCTTTGCTGCAGTCCCATTTCCACTCGACCTGTGCTGGCCTCGTATCTCCGTCATTGTCTGCACCTATAACGGGAGCCGAACCATCCGGGACTGCTTGGATGCCTTGCTCAGAGTGGAATATTCAAACTTCGAGGTGATCGTCGTCGATGATGGGTCGACCGATGTCGCCCCGGAGATTGCCTGCAAGTATCCGGTCCGTCTGATCAGCACTGAGAACCGCGGGCTGAGCAGCGCTCGCAACGCGGGCCTCGAAGCGGCCACTGGCGAAATCGTGGCGTATCTCGACGATGATGCCTATCCTGATCCCCACTGGCTTACGTATCTTGCGGCAAGCTTCATCCATACGACCCATGCAGCCGTGGGAGGTCCAAACATTCCACCGGCTGGCGACGGACCGATCGCTGATTGTGTGACCAATGCACCCGGCGGCCCAGTCCATGTCCTCCTTTCCGATCAAGAGGCAGAGCACATTCCCGGCTGCAACATAGCGTTCCGCAAAGCTGCCCTTCAGGCGATCGGCGGATTTGACCCGCAATTCCGTATCGCGGGTGATGACGTCGATATTTGTTGGCGGCTGCAGAAACAAGGCTGGACGGTGGGGTTCGACCCCGCTGCTGTGGTCTGGCACCATCGCCGCAACTCGGTGCGGGCGTATTGGAAACAACAACTGAACTATGGGAAAGCTGAGGCGCTGCTCGAACGCAAATGGCCAGAGAAGTACAATGCGGCCGGACATCTCACCTGGCTTGGGCGGGTGTATGGCAACGGACATACCTGCCCGCTAGGCAAGCTCGGGCGCATCTATCATGGGGTCTGGGGCAGTGCACCATTCCAGTCCCTCTACCAGCCAGCAGTCGGAACACTTCGGTCGTTTCTCCTGGTACCCGAATGGTACCTTGTCGTCGTCACACTTGGTGCGCTCTCCGCCTTGGGTTTGTTTTGGAGGCCCCTGGCATATGTCGTGCCGCTGTTCGTGCTCGCAGCAGTTGCCTCCCTTGTCCAAGCAGCGCTGAGCGCCGGCCAAGCTTGCTTCGCGAGTATGCCTCACTCTCGAGTCGCTCGGCTGCAGTTAGAATGCCTCACCGCATTTCTACACCTGCTGCAGCCGCTGGCACGCCTGTGCGGTCGCCTTAGCTGTGGTCTCACCCCGTGGCGACAAGGTGCGCCTTGGCTTTCGCTGCCGAGACTTCGGACTTCTGCGGTCTGGAGTGAGCGATGGCAGGACCCCTTCGTGCGACTTCAATGCCTCGAAACTGCGATGCGTAAAGGTGGTGGAGTGGTCGTCCATGGGGGAGAATATGACCGTTGGGATCTGGAGGTCCAAGGTGGGCTGCTGGGCGCTGCGCGGATGCTTATGGCTGTCGAAGACCATGGCGCTGGAACGCAATTTGTCCGGTTCCGCTCATGGCCAAGATTCTCGCGCGTTGCGGTCCTGCTGACCCTCTTGTTTGCCCTGCTCTCCGCGGATGCAGTCGAAGACCGGGCATGGTCAGCTGCCGCCGTAGTGGGCGCAATAACTCTGCTCCTCACGCTCCGCACGCTTAATGAATCGGCAGGCGCTCAGGCCGTGATCCTGCGAGCGATCAAAAGCGCGGAGGAGAAAGAAGGCTGATGGCCGCACCGAAAACTTCAAATCTGAATCCTTCACCGACGGTTGTTGCGTCAGAGCCGGCCCTTATTGGCCCCACGTTACGGGCACGCCGTTGCAAGGGTTTGGACCGTCGTTCGGCCATGCTGGCCAAACCTTGATCTGGCGGACCTGCAGCGGCTGATGCAGTTTCTGGACGACCTCGGACGTGGATTCGTTGAAATGGTGCGTGCCGCACCTAACGTGGTACGAGCCAGTCTAGCAGAGTGGACTTGAGCCGGAGAATTCTTAGCGGGGTTGGCATGAAAAGAATTTTCGGCGGTTCGACGAACTCGGACGCTGGAAACCGTCACGTTCGTACGGAGTCCAATCTCTACGCACGGATCATTCGCCAAGCCCGACCATACTGGCTGCAGCTAGTCGGCGTGTTGCTGTTGAGCATGTTGGCGAGTCCCATCAGTCTGCTTGTCCCTCTGCCCTTGAAGATTGCAGTCGATAGCGCGATCGCGAATCATCCGCTCCCGCCGTTCTTGGCGGCGCTGCTGCCCGGGAGCGCGGTTAGCTCCTCCACCGCGATCTTGTTGCTCGCGGTTGCTCTTCTGATCGCGATCAATTTGCTCTCTCAACTGCAGGACTTTTTCACTTCGTTTATGGGGACCTATACGGCTGAAAAGCTGGTCCTGGATTTTCGGACCCGCCTCTTCTCGTCTGTACAACGCCTGTCGGTTTCCTATCACGATGTAAAAGGTTCCGCGGATTCCATTTACCGGATCCAAAACGACGCGATGGCCTTGCAGTATCTTACCGTCGACGGCTTCATTCCAATAGTTTCCGCAACGCTCACATTGATAGGGATGATTTGGGTCACTGCATGGATCGATTGGCAGTTGGCGTTGGTGGCGATTGCGGTCTCGCCGGTCCTTTTCACACTCTCCAAGCTCTATCGCCCGCTGTTGCGTGAGCAATCCCGACACATCAAGAAGGTGGAAAGCTCCGCTTGGTCCGTGGTTCAGGAAGTGTTGTCGTCTCTCCGCGTCGTACAGGCGTTCGGAAGAGAAGAGCATGAACAAGAACGCTACGTCCGCCGTTCCACCGAAGGAATGCGCGCCCGGCTGAAACTTGCAGTGGCCCAAGGTCGGTACGGAATCTTGGTCGGATTGACTATGACCTTCGGGACAGTCACCGTCCTCTGGCTAGGCGCGCGTCACGTCCAGGCCGACACTTTGACGTTAGGTAGCCTACTTCTCGTGATGGCTTACCTCGGACAGCTTTATGAACCTTTGAGAACCATCGGAAGAAAAGTCGCCAGCCTGCAGGCTCATCTCGCCAGCGTCGAGCGTGCTTTTTTTCTCCTCGATCAACTGCCCGAAGTCGTCGAGCGTCCTGATGCCCGGCCATTATCGCGCGCTCTGGGGGCCGTCACTTATCGAAACGTGTCTTTCGGATACCAAGGCGACCATGCGATCCTACACGAGATTCGGTTTGACGTTCCTGCCGGCACCCGGGTCGGGATCGCAGGCCAGACGGGCGCGGGCAAAACCACTCTGGTCAGTCTTCTGGCTCGGTTCCATGATGTCACCAGCGGCCAGATCCTGTTGGACGGCGTCGATTTGCGTGACTACAAGCTCGATGACCTTCGAAACCAGTTTGCGATCGTGCTCCAGGAACCCGTGCTGTTCTCCACCAGCGTTGCAGAGAACATTGGATATGCGCGGCCCGGGGCTAGCAACGAGGAGATTGTCCAGGCCGCCAAGCTGGCCAACGCGCATGATTTCATCATGGGCCTGCCGGATGGCTACCAGACGCTGGTTGGAGAACGAGGCATGCGCCTCTCGGGTGGCGAGCGCCAGCGGATCTCGCTAGCCCGCGCTTTTCTGAAGGACGCGCCCATTCTGATTCTGGACGAACCGACCAGTGCGGTGGATGCCGGAACCGAGGCCGCAATCATGCAGGCCATGGAGCGCTTGATGCGCGGGCGTACCACATTCATGATCGCCCACCGGCTGAGCACGCTGCGAAACTGCGACCTGCGCCTGCACATGGAGAACGGTCGTGTTGTGAACGCGAAGTCAAATGTGACGACAGTGCGCGCTGAAACCTTGCCAGCTGCTGCTCCGACACAGCCGTACGATTGATGAGCTCGTTCCTGCGAATCATTGTCACAGGTTTGATCGCTCAAGATCCGCTGACAGGAGGCTTTCTGGAAGATGGTTTTATAAAGCGGACGGAGGACCGTCCGACGACCATTGGGTTGCCGAGGACTGACCTTCAACGTTGCCTGTATCCCCACATCATAGAGCGCTTCAGCCTGGGAGGCGGCCATCATTGCGCGCTCCAGCCGAAGTGTGGTTCAGTATTTCTGACAGCCAGCGGAAGCAGATCCTGAACTTTGCTGATCTTCTGCTGAATCTTTCGGGGATCTGGAATGGAGAGAAGAACACCGGCGAGTCCGCCGGCTCGCATACATCGACAGCGATCCGGTGTTCACGCAAGTCGAGCTGGCATTGGGAAAGGCGAGCTGCGCGATGCAGTCCAGCTTAAGGCGGTCGGCGAGTAGGATCCTCCTCAGGAAAATGAGTCTGAACGTCTGCATCTCCGCCAACAGTCTCCAGTATCCCCAGCACGGTGGCCAGATGTGGGTCTACCTCAACTGGTGCCTTGGGCTCAAGGAACTGAACTGCCAGGTTAGTTGGTTAGACGAATTCGCACCAAATTCAAGCAGTCCAGCCGCAGAGCAACTTTCCAGTCTCCGGAGACGACTTGAGCCCTATGGACTCGCCGCCCAGATCGCGGTCTGGACAAACGGTGAGCCACCGCGCGCCGAGTTTTTCGGGAAGGGCCTGGGAATCGACGCGGTCGCCGATGCCGATCTCCTGATCAATCTGCATTACGGAACCCCAGCTGCAGTGGTGCGACGCTTCCGGCGGTCGGCTCTGATCGACATCGATCCCGGTCTCTTGCAGACCTGGGTGGCCGGAGGCGAGATGCTGATACCGCCGCATACGCACTACTTCACGACGGGCGAAACCGTGGGACGGCCTGGTGCAAAATTTCCGGACCTTGGCTTGAAATGGGATTATGTTCCTCCGCCGGTGTGTTTGCAATGGTGGCCGGTTGTACGGGCCGCACCTCCCGCTCCCTTCACGACGATTTCACACTGGGCCTCCAAGGACTGGCTAAAAGAGGGCGACGGCCTCTACTACTCCAACGAGAAAAGGGCTGGATTCCAGCCCTTCTTGGATCTTCCCCGACATACATCGCAAACCTTGGAGCTGGCGTTGTGGTTGCGCGAGGAAGAGGACGCTCAGGAACGGGCTATGCTGGAAGAACGCGGTTGGCGGGTGCGAGAGTCAAGGTCGGTCTCCTCCACTCCTTGGGACTATCAGCACTACATTCAGGGCTCTCTTGGCGAGTTCAGTTGCGTGAAGCCCTCGTGCGTGCGCTTCCAGAATGCCTGGATCAGCGACCGGACCCTTTGTTACCTAGCAAGCGGCAAGCCCGCTGTGATGCAGCACACCGGCCCCAGCCGGATGCTTCCCGACGCAGCCGGCTTGTTTCGTTTTGAAGATCTGCGACAGGCTACTTATTGTCTGGAAACTGCGGCCGCCGATTACGATCGCCACTGCCGGTTGGCCCGCCAGTTGGCTGAGGAGTACTTCGACGCGAAGAAGGTGGTCAGGAGCGTATTGGAAAGAACCCTTTGAGCGACAGCAACAAGTTTGGTACGCGTGCCCCCGGCACACTGGCGGTCCCGGAATTCCATAAGGTCGGCCCACCACCTCCGGGGAGCCCGAGTACATTATGTTTCCGGATCTGTCTTCGAAAGCTACCTGCGCTGGTTACAGGAAATGCCTGGCAGGTAATCGATGCCGAGACTTTCCTGCACGGTTTGGACTTTCCCGAAAGTCTGCCTGAGCGTGCTGCGTTGTCGACGTTGATGACGTCCACCGTTCGGTCGACGTTGATGACGCCACCGTTCGATACGCCAGATCGCGCTTCCGATGGCTCGTGTTGCGCGAGGGCGCCGCCGGTGGTATTCGCCAAGCGCAGGCGGCCTGGGAACGTCGAGCAGCTGTTCTACGAGGAGATCTTGCCGGACCTGGGCGCCACGCCTCCAGCGCACTACGGGTTGCTTGAGCAGGCCGACGGGACGTCCGCCGCCGGCAGTTTTTGGACCGGCTGCCCTTGCACGCGTGCTCGGCGCGCCAGCAACGTCAGTGTCAGAGGCGCGCACTAGAAGGACGAACGAGGAGCAACCGACGGGCGCGGGGTGAGAGCCTCTCACCACCCGCTCGACGTCACGGTGATAGTTACGACTCCCAGCCGGGCGGGCACATTGATGGCGAGGTGCTCGGCGCGTGGTGTGACGGGCGGGACTCTGGTAGAGGCGGGCTCCGGCGCCGGCGGGCGCCCCGCT
>Ga0114129_10016059_pt1 | contig 10651 bp, 7 predicted proteins | sample RhiMetdeltSRZDD1_FD_80071 | JGI IMG/M metagenome (GOLD analysis project Ga0114129, IMG submission 80071) | Populus rhizosphere microbial communities from Tennessee, USA - Rhizosphere MetaG P. deltoides SRZDD1 (version 2) (version 2) | ecosystem: Host-associated > Plants > Roots > Rhizosphere >... | reverse complement strand
CTTGGAATAGTTGGGTTCTGGGCGGGAGTGCGTTGGGCTGGAGCTGGCTTTGTAGGGGGCATATTCCCGGATGTCGCCGGGTTTTTCTTTGGTTATATAGGGGGCACAGCACGACACCTCAATCGTGATGAGGCACTGCGGGTCGCAGTTATTTTTTTGCTCTTTGTATTTTCAACCATCTTCTGGATGTCGTTTGAGCAGGCTTCGACAAGTTTGACGCTTTTTGCGGACAAGCTTACGCGCCTTTCGTTGTTTGGCTTTAAGATCGAATCGAGCTGGTTTCAGTCCATCGAGCCAACCTTCTTAGTCTTGCTTGCACCGTTGTTTGCAGTGTTTTGGCAACGACTCAGAGATAAGAATCCGTCAAGCCCCGCCAAGTTCGCATACGGCTTGTTCTTTGCCGCCATTGCATTTGCCATCATCGCCTTTGCTTCTACGCGCATTCCGGCAACCAGCGGAGGCGATTTGCCCGAGGTCGTGAGAGTTAGTCCGCTTTGGTTGGTGACTGTTTACTTGTTTCAGGCAATCGGCGAGTTGTGTTTGAGTCCCGTCGGTCTCAGTACAGTCACGAAGGTTTCGCCAGGGAGGATGGTGGGCTTGATGATGGGCGTGTGGTTCCTATCGATTTCGATCGGAAACTTTCTTGCGGGGGTAATGGGTGGGATGTTCAATGAAAAAGCCGAAGGCGCGCTGCTGAAATTGTTCGGCACCGTCGCAGTCATCAGCTTGGTTGCGGCACTGATCCTGGCTCTTCTGAAACCCTTAATTAAGCGTATGACACCGCGAACTGCGTAACGTTGTATCCACGAAATTACACGAAATATAGGAGATAACTTTTGAACCGTAGAAGATCCGCGTTACTCATCACCTTCCTACTAACAATTTGCTGCCTCTCAGCATACGGACAGAACAAGCTTCTCACTATCGACGACATCTTCGATCCGGCAAAGCGAATTAATTTTAGTGGGACTGTCCCGAACATTCACTGGTTGAAGGATGGTAAGCACTACTTACTTACGAACGATTCGTCTAAAACGGGCGCGGCGAGGATACAGAAAGTTGATGCCATCACCGGCGAAGCTGTGCCGTTCTTTGACGCGGCAAAGATGCAAAGCTCGTTCTTAGCTCTCGATGGCATCACTCCGCAGGATGCCCGTCAACTATCAAGTCGCGGTTCATACATGCTGAACCCGTCAGAAACAGCAATCCTTATTAATCATGCGAACGATCTCTTCTATTACGACTTGAACAGCAACAAAGCTGTGCGCCTGACCAATAATCCTGAGGAAGAAGTAGGAGAGACGTTTAGTCCCGATGGCAGGATGATCGGGTTTGTTAGAAACAACAATATGTATGTGCTGGATCTTTCGACCAGCCACGAAAGACAGCTTACGGTTGATGGTGGTCCAAAAATTTTGAATGGTCGTCTGGACTGGGTTTATCAGGAAGAACTCTATGGCCGCGGAAATTACGAAGCGTACTGGTGGAGTCCCGACTCGACCATGCTTGCCTATCTACGACTCGATGAGAATCCTGTGCCCGAGTATCCGGTTGTTGATCATATTCCCCTTGATCCAGCGGTTGAGCTCACACCATATCCAAAGGCGGGCGATCCGAACCCAGTAGTTCGTCTGGGAGTAATCAATGCGATTGGTGGCCCAACGCGCTGGGTCGATACGTTCAAATACCAGCCGAGTGACTTGCTCGTCGTCAGAGTGACTTGGACACCGGACAGTCAAAAAGTTGCGTATCAGACTCAAAACCGGGAACAAACTTTTCTAGATCTGAATTTTGCTGATGCCAGGGACGGCAAATCAAACAACGTGCTTCACGAAACGTCCAAAGCGTGGGTAGGGATAAACGACAATCCAGTTTTTCTAAAGGACGGCTCTTTCCTGTGGCAAAGCGAACGGAATGGATGGAACCATTTTTACCATTACACAGCAGACGGCAAGTTGTTGCGTCAGGTGACGGAAGGTCAATGGGAAGTCAGCTCCATGGAAGGATTCGACGAGGACAACCGGCTGATCTATTTCACTGGAACTAAAGACAGTCACATCGCGCCAAACGCCTACCGAGTTAAGTTAGACGGCACGGGTTTCACAAGGATTACGCCAGGCGAGGGTGCTCACCGCATAAGTTTGAGTCCAGCCTTCAATCTGTTCGTCGATTACTGGAGCGACGTGAACACACCGACACAAACTCGCCTTATTAATTCTGATGGACGACTTCAACGTGTTATCGACGAGAATAAGGTTGATGCATTACGACAATACAAGCTTGGTCAGACGGAATTGCTTCAGGTGAAGACTCGTGACGGTTTCCCAATGGAAGCCATGATGATCAAGCCGCCGGATTTCGACGCGAACAAAAAGTATCCGGTGCTTGAGTTCACTTACAGTGGTCCACATGCGCCGCAAGTGCGCAATGGCTGGGGCAACACTACGTATATGTGGCATCAACTGCTGGCCCAGAAAGGATACATCATCTGGGTTTGCGACAATCGAACTGCCAGTGGCAAGGGTTTGGAATCGACATGGCCCGTCTATAAGGACTTCGGCGAGCTCGAGCTGCGTGATTTAGAAGATGGCCTCAACTGGTTGAAGAGTCAGTCGTACGTCGACGGATCACGCATTGGCATCTGGGGTTGGAGCTACGGTGGATACATGACCAGTTACGCGCTGACACATAGTCAAAGTTTCAAGATGGGCATTGCGGGCGGCACCGTTTCGGATTGGCGCAATTACGATTCGATCTATACAGAGCGCTACATGCAGACGCCGCAGAATAATCCGGAAGGTTACAAGAAGAGTTCTCCCGTATATGCCGCAAAAGATCTCCACGGCAAATTGCTCCTCATTCACGGAGCAATCGATGACAACGTCCACATGGCAAACACAATCCAATTTCTCTACGAATTACAGAAGGCAGGTAAGCAGGTTCAATTAATGTTGTATCCGAAGTCGCGGCATGGTGTGACCGATCCGTTACTCGTGAAACACATGCGGCAAATGATGACGGATTTTATTTTAGAGAATCTGTAGTCGAGGAAACAATTTAGGATTTAGAGAAATTAGAATTGTGAATTTTGTGTTTGGTTTGTTTTGCGTTACCTCCGCTGACACTTCGGACAAAAATAGGTCGATCTTCCTCCGTGCACGACTCGGCGAATCTTTGTACCGCAGTTGACGCAGGGCTCCCCTTCTCGTTCATACACGCGCCAGAATCTTTCCGGAGTCGCGAAATAAGTTCCCCCGCCATCCGTCAAATTAATATTCAAAGTCGAACCAGCGTCGATTGCTTCCTGAAGCACGTCACGTATCGCCTGGTGTAGTAGCAACGCGCGTTTGCGTGACAAGGTGGCTGCAGCCTTGAATGGATTTATCTTCGCCAGGAAAAGCGCCTCACTTGCGTAGATGTTACCCAGCCCGAGAACCTTCGTCTGGTCTAGTAGCAGTTGCTTCAGACTTCGACGCGAGCGCGATAAAACACGAATCAAGTAATCCGCGGTGAACTCATCCGAGAAAGGTTCGGGCGCAAGCGCACTGATTTCTGGCGCGAGCGCGAGCTTATTAGCGCGTAGAATCCGCATACGCCCAAACTGACGCATATCACAGAACACCAACATGCGATCATCATCTAAGTGAAAAACCGCATGCGCATACGGAGGCAACTTCTCGCCGTGCGGGACAGAAAGAAACTTTCCAGTCATGCGCAGGTGGGTAGTCAAAACAAGTTGAGAATCCAGTTCAATGAGGATGTACTTGCCGCGCCTGTTGACCGCAGTGATGACTGAGTTGCGCAACTGTCGATCAAATTTTCTTGCGGATATGCCTGGCGCAGTTCTTTTGAGGTGGAGTTCGGCGGCAAGGATCCGCCGGCCGTGAATGGTCAGGCCCAGCGCCCGCACGATCTGTTCAACTTCTGGAAGCTCAGGCAAGTTTCGTGGGATTTCGTGGATCGGTCTCTTTGTTTAGCTGCAGATGTTCTCTTTCGGCTGCCAGCTTTTCGCCGGCGCCAAGCAGCGCATTCATCTTTTCTACGGAAGTTGCTTCGGAGTAGATACGCAGCACTGGCTCGGTTCCAGACTGGCGAAACAGCAACCAGGATTCATCATCGAAGATCAGCTTGGGCCCATCGGTTGTCTGTAATTCGGTCACTCGATAACCGGCGATCTGTTTCGGCGGCTTTTCAGTTAGTTCCTTTACCAGCTCGAGTCCAAGCGCAGTGTCGAGGTGCAGATCCTTTCGACCAAAATGAAATTCGCCAAACTCGCGATGAAGATCTGCCAACATTACTGAAGGTGGTTTTCCCGCTGCGACTATCGCTTCGAAAAACAACAAGGAATTCAAAACTCCATCCCGCTCGGGAATGTGACCTTTGACACCGATCCCACCAGATTCCTCGGCGCCAATCAGAATGTCCTCTTTCAACATTAGATCCGCGATGTACTTGAATCCGATGGGCGTCTCGTACAGTTTGAGGTTGAATGCCGCCGCGATTCGTTTTAGCAACACTGACTGGGAAAAGGTCCTGACAACCGCACCCGTCATCTTTCTGTCTCGTGCCAGATGGAGTAGCAATAGCGGCACGACATCGTGCATGGTCATCGTCTGGCCCAGTTCGTCCACCGCTCCGACGCGATCCGCGTCGCCATCTGTAGCTAAACCCACGAGAGCTTTTGTTTCCAGCACCCGCTTCTTCAGGGCGCCAAGATTTTGGTCTATCGGTTCTGGATTGACACCGCCGAAGAGCGGATCACGATTGGGCCTGATGGTTTCTACCTGCGTACTTCCACCTGCAAGAAAGCTTTCAACCCATCGCCCGGCTGAGCCGTGCATTGGGTCGACGATCACTCGAACTCCAGCCTGCCGCAAACGCGGCAAATCGACGTATGAAGTGACTTGGGCGCGGTAGCGTTCAATAGCCGGTTCCAGTAGTTCGTGACCATCATGAAAGGAATCGATCCGGGTCGGATGATTCACATCCAACAACTTTTCGACTTCGGCCGTGGTCTCAGGAGGAGCGCTGCCTCCCCAGGGCGCTTTGATTTTGAAGCCATTAAACTGAAAGGGATTGTGTGAGGCGGTGATCATTACGCCGCCGACTGCGCCCAGATCTTTCACGCTCCACGAGATAAGAGGCGTCGGCTGTGCCTCAGGAAAAACAGCGACGCGAATTCCGTTACCGGCAATGACCTGCGCCGCCCTTTCAGCGAAATACTCGGACAAGAAACGGCGATCATAACCGACCACAACTAGTGAGACATTCGTCAACGCACCTCGACCGAGTAAATGATCAACATACGCTTGCGCCACCCGCTCGAGGTTCGCAAAGGTGAACTCAGCGGCTATTACTGCGCGCCAACCATCGGTACCGAATTTGATTTCAGCGCTTCGGTCACTCACAAACTTCCCCCGTTATCGTGTAGTCGGTTAGCGAAGTCTTGTCGCCTAAAACTGAGCCCGGTCCAACCAACGCAGAACGGCCAATATGGCATCCGCGGCCGGCAATTGCTCCGCGAACTTGAGCAGTTGTGCCAATGCGTGTGTGCGGCCAGATCACAGAGTTTTCAACATGTGCTCGTTCTTCAACAAAGCACCCCACCCCCAATACCGAATTCACGATTTGCGCGCCTGGCTTGATCTGGCAATCGTCACCGATTATGGAGTTTTCATCAATCTCAGCGACTGTAGCGGCGTCAAAGTCTCCGCGCCGTTCTTTAATGTGAATGCGGCCGACTCGATTTGCGAGTAGGTCCTGGTGTGCCCGGAGATACCTTTCAGGTGTGCCAATATCGATCCAGTAAGTTCTTTGCGGCACGTGTGCAAAGAAAGGTTCTTTGCGCTTTAGCAAGTCTGGGAAAAGACCGTACTCAAAAGAGTAATTTTCGCCGGCGGGAATGTAATCCAGAACCTTCGGTTCGAGGATATAGGTACCCGCATTGATTGTGTTGCAGGTAATCTCGTCGGGTTTCGGCTTTTCCAGAAAGCGTCCAATGCGACCATCTTTTTCCGTTTCGACAAGGCCATAAGCTGACGGGTTCTCTACCGGCGCCAGAACTATTGTTGCCAGGGCGTTTCTTTCAGTGTGTTCCCTGATGACCCCCTTAAGATCCAAATCCGTAAGTACGTCACCGTTGAAAACCACAGTCCGTTCGCGGATGAGATCCTCCGCAAACTTGTAAGCTCCGGCTGTTCCCATCGGTTGGGGCTCAACCGTGTATTTCAGCTTCACGCCGAAGTCGGATCCATCACCCAGCAGTTGTTCGATCTTGTTTGGCTGGTAAGAAAGCGAAAGAGTGATGTCGGTGATTCCGGCGCGGCGAAGTGTATCGATCTGATAAAGGAGGAAAGGACGATTGCAAATCGGAACAATCGGTTTTGGTGTATAGACTGTTAAAGGACGAAGTCGCGTACCTTTACCACCCGCAAGAATGAGAGCCTGCATCTTCTAATATCACGCAATTATCGAGTTTGAATAGCAAGTCGAGTTTAACATTCGAGGGAAACGTTTCAAAAACGCTCGATCGTTAAGTGCCAATCTGCGCGCAGAAGTGGCCAAAATCGAGACCGTGTCAAAAGCGATCCGGGTTTCAGTGAATGGGATTTGCAACCCACAGTGACGAATTGCTTCTGCGAACCCGTGCCTTGCTTGACACATATTCCCGTAAAGAGTAAAGGTGAAAGTGTGACCTTTGCACTCGATATCTGTTCGTGAGGATCATTAGGACGTGCGTTAGCAGTCAGAAAATGGAGTTGTCATGTCAGAGATTAAAGAAGCAGTAATCATTAGCGCGGTGCGCACACCTGTAGGAAAGTTTCTCGGTACGCTCAAGAACTTTTCCGCGACCGATCTCGGCGCGATGGTCGTGCGTGAAAGTGTTAGGCGTGCTGGTGTGAAACCTGAAGACGTCGATGAAGTGATCATGGGTTGCGTGATTCAAGCCGGCCTTGGCCAGAATCCCGCGCGTCAAGCGGCTCTGCGTGGCGGCCTGCCGTCCTCAGTTTCCGCAGTAACCGTAAACAAGGTATGTGGCTCAGGTCTTAAAGCCGTGATGATGGCCGCGCAAGGCGTTCAACTTGGTGATACGGAAATTGTCGTTGCCGGTGGGATGGAGTCTATGTCCAACGCTCCGTACCTACTAACGAAGGCTCGAGAAGGATATCGGCTGGGAAATGGGGTCCTTATTGATGCGATGATCAATGATGGACTTTGGTGTGCATTCGAAAACTACCACATGGGTTGCACTGGCGAAGTTGTGGCAGAAAGGTATGACGTTGGCAGAACGGAACAAGATGAGTACGCCTTAAATTCTCATCGTAAAGCTGCTGCTGCAATCAACTCAGGCAAATTCTCGGAAGAGATCTTAAAAATCGAGATTCCTCAAAAGAAGGGTCAACCTACCGTCTTCGATAAAGATGAAACCGTTCGTGAAGATACCTCGATGGAAGCGCTCGGTAAGCTCAAACCAGCCTTCAAGCCAGACGGTACGGTTACAGCAGGGAATTCGCCCGGAGTAAATGATGGCGCGTCTGCGCTCGTTGTGACTTCTCTTGAACGTGCGCGATCACTCGGCGTGACACCGATGGCGCGCATCGTTTCGCAAGCCACGTCTGGAATCGATCCCGAGCTCGTGATGATGGCGCCGGTTGAAGCTATTCGAAAGCTGCTCAAGAAGACTGGCTGGTCACTAAGTGAAGTCGATCTCGTCGAACTGAACGAAGCATTTTCTGTTCAGGCCGTAGCTATCCTCAAGGAACTCGGTCTGGATCCTGCTCGGGTCAATGTCAACGGTGGGGCGGTCGCGCTCGGGCACGCAATAGGACAGTCCGGCTCTCGAATACTGACGACGATGTTGTACGAGCTAAAGCGCAGGAACGCTCATCGCGGGATCGCGGCGCTGTGTCTCGGAGGCGGTAATGCGGTCGCCCTGGCAGTCGAAAGATAAAAACATTCGTATGAGTGAGACCATCGGCGTCGTAGGTTCGGGAACTATGGGCAATGGGATAGCGCAGGTCGCTGCGCGGGCCGGCTTCAGAGTTGTACTATGCGACGTCAAAGATGAATTTCTGCAGCGTGGCATGGCTGCTGTAGACAAAAGTTTGCAGCGGGACGTCGACAAGGAAAGACTGACGTGCGAGGACAAAAAAACAATCATCGGCCGGATTCGCACTACCACTAACCTGCAAGATTTAAGTCAAGTCTCATTTGCGATCGAAGCTGTCACTGAAGATCTTGGAGTAAAGACACAAGTATTCCGGGAACTGGATCGAATCACTTCACCAGAGGCAATTCTTGCTTCGAATACGTCGTCGATCTCGATTACTAAACTCGCTGCTGCGACTCGTCGTCCAGATAAGGTCATAGGGATGCATTTCATGAATCCTGTGCCCGTAATGAAGCTGGTGGAAGTGATTCGCGGGATAGCAACGTCAGATGAGACTTACAATAAGGTAAAGTCGCTAGCTGAGGCTCTTGGCAAGACCGCGCTTGATTGTCAGGACTCTCCCGGCTTTGTTTCCAATCGAGTGTTGATGCCCATGATCAACGAAGCAATCTTTACGTTGTATGAGGGCGTGGCCACACGAGAAAGTATCGATGGGATAATGACATTAGGGATGAATCACCCAATGGGTCCTTTAACGCTGGCAGACTTCATTGGCCTCGATGTGTGTCTTGCAATCATGAACGTCCTGTATGATGGTTTAGGGGATCCAAAGTATCGGCCCTGCCCGCTCTTGAAACGATATGTCGACGCCGGTTGGTTAGGTCGCAAAACGGGCAAAGGCTTCTACGACTATTGATAATCTGGAAATGCTTTGCACAAAACGAACTGCGGTTGGTGGGATTTTCGTTTTTTCTGCAAAGCCATAACACCATATGTCCAACATAGCTCATTACTGCCAAAAGTGTCTGGCCGCGAATCCCCTCGGCCAGGACTTCTGTGCGCGTTGCGGTACTCGCTTGATGATCGTGGTTGAGCCCCCAGCTGCACGTTTCGAGACCGGTGAAGCACCGCCGTCGAGCGATGAACATCTGCTCGAACGCATTTCAGCTCTGGAGAACAAGTTTTCTCGGCTTACCGAAAAACTGGAACGGGGCCTCGACTTGCTCTTGCGGCAAGCACAAAATTCCTATTTTGATCGATCGCTGGTGAAAGCGCTGATTGGCCTATTAACCGAAGATGGTCTGGTCCAGAGCGACCGGCTCGAGCGGTTGTGGAACGATCGTTGTCAAAAGGACGCGGCGGAACAAGAGGAGAATGTCCGGCGCGAGGCTTTTAAGCTGCGCATTCTTAAAAGTTATCGAGGCGCCAACGACACGCAGTTTGAACAGTTGATTACAGAAGGGTTTCTCTTGATCGAGGACAAACAGGTCGAGCGAGGCTTGAAGAGCTTGCACCGTGCATTAGATGTAATGCCCGACAACTCAGCGCTGCTTAATTATTTAGGCGAGCATTATTTCAGGACCGGCAAGACGAAATTGGCACGTACATATTTGACTCGAGCCCATGATGTGTCACCAAGCGATGTGCGGCTAGCGCTATTGCTCGGATTGAGTTGTGCTGATGATGGCGATTCCGAGAAAGCAAAAGAGTTATTGAATAGAACCACTAAACTCGGAGGCTCCTCTTTTGCTGCTCATTACGGATTGGGGCGACTCTTTGCAGCGGAAGAAAACTGGCGTCAGGCTTTATTGGAGTTTAAACGGGCCCTCACGAGCAGGCCTTCACCCGAGGCTCACTATGTGCTTGGTTGTCTGTACTATCAACTTGGTCGGGACTCATTGGCATTGCGACATCTTCAGAAAGCGATCGAGATGGACAGTTCCTATGGCGAGGCCTTTTACGTTTCCGGTTTAATCTACCAGCGAACGGGAGAAGATAGTCTCGCCAGCGATGCGTTTCAGCGAGCAGCCGCTACAGAGGTCTTCAACGGACATAGCGATGAAGAGTCGCAACGAGCAAAATCCGCCGAGCGCCTGTTTGATATTTTTGGACCGCGGAAAAAGAAAATTCTCACTGGCGGCAACGTTAGACTGGAAAGAGCTTTGAGGGAAGATGCATTGAGAGAGTTTGTATCCAGACCTAATCCCCGTTGATTGTCGCTTCGAGGCGAACCCACTCCACCTCAGAACCGATCACGAAGAATCCACTAGCTGCGGCAGTCAACGCGGTTTGACAGTCAATATGACGCAGTTATAATGAAAGCTTTTGGGCGGGACTGACAAAACTCGTTTATGTCAGTAGGTAGTATGAGATGCGGATAGAACTCGCTAGGCTGGACGAATCTGGGAAATTCGTGCAGGTATACCAACCGGGCGAGCTTGAGACGGATGATGAGCGCATCCATCTCGCTGCTCCTGTGTCAGTCAGCGGCCGAGTTGAGCGGTCAAAAGGAAAAGTAGTTGTAACAGGCGAGTTGGACACCCGCGTTCAGGTCGAATGTGATCGATGTTTGAAGTACGTTGACTTGCCTGCACAAACGAAGTTCAAGCTTGAATACGTTACTCCCGAAGCGTATGAGGCGACAGCTCCGGTGGAACTCACTGATAAGGATCTGTCGCTGTCAGTCTTCGACGGCGAGTCCATCGATGTAGACGAACTCGTTCGCGAACAATTGCTGCTCACTGTGCCGTCAAGAGTTTT
>Ga0114129_10016058_pt1 | contig 10651 bp, 16 predicted proteins | sample RhiMetdeltSRZDD1_FD_80071 | JGI IMG/M metagenome (GOLD analysis project Ga0114129, IMG submission 80071) | Populus rhizosphere microbial communities from Tennessee, USA - Rhizosphere MetaG P. deltoides SRZDD1 (version 2) (version 2) | ecosystem: Host-associated > Plants > Roots > Rhizosphere >... | reverse complement strand
TATTTGGCTTCGTTCCGTTCCGGGTCTTTTTGAAGGGTCATATGACCAGCACTTTTGCGCCGCGGATTTTTCCCTGTTTCATTTCAAATAAAGCCTGGTTGGCATCTGCCAGCCCATATTCCTGAAATTCAGGCTTGATGCCCGCCTCCGCTGCCAGTTGCAGAAACTCACGCACATCCCGCCGCGTGACATTCGCAACGGACTTGATCTCCTTTTCCATCCACAGCTGCGAGGCGTAATCCAGTTTCAGCAGCGCTTCCTTGTCTGCTTTCTCTTTGCGGATGGCGTTGATGACGAGGCGTCCGCCGGGCTTGAGGCGTTTCAGCGCCTCCAGGTCCGGGCGCCAGACGGGCGTGGTGTCGATGACCGCGTCCAATCCCTTTGGCGGGACTTCGTCGATCGCGCCTGCCCAGGCGGCTCCGAGTGACAGGGCGAATTCACGCTCGCTGGCGTTTCTACTGAAGACGAAGACGTCTGATCCGGGATACTTATGCTTTGCAACTTTCAACACCAGATGATTGGACCCGCCAAACCCCAGCAGCCCGAGAGATTGACCATCCTGCAAATTACACAAGCGCAGTGCGCGATAACCGACAGCTCCCGCGCACAATAACGGAGCGGCTTCGGAGTCGGAGATCGAATCGGGGATGGGATGGACAAAGTCCGCGCGGACTTTCATGTACTCGGCATAACCGCCGTCGATGTCACGCCCCGTCGCCTTGAACTCGGGGCAAAGATTCTCCTGTCCCGACAGGCAATACTCACAACGCTCGCACGCCGACGCGATCCAGGCGACACCTACGCGTAGGGACTCCAACGTCTCCAGACGTTGGGATGCACCGGGTAATTCCAAAGTCGGGAGACTTTGGACTCCTTCGACGACCCCGACCACCTGATGCCCCGGGATGACCGGCAGCCTGGGAGGGGGAGTCCGTCCCTCGATCTCGTCCAGCTCTGTGTGGCAGACTCCGCATCTGGTCACGCGCAGCAGGACTTCGCCGGGGGCGAGAACAGGCTCGGGGCGTTGAACCGGATTGAGGGGCGCCTGAGGCGGCTTCACCTCCCCAAGCGCTTCCAGGGCCATCGCTTTCATTTTGACGGAAGGCTGTAAGCAAATTCGACGCCTTCCTTAACCCAGGTGCTCAATTGTTTGTCGGTCTTGCACCCGCCGGCCTCGACGAGCAGCCAGCCTTTCATCGGCCTGCCGGTCAGGTCAAACGGTTTGGCATGTGGCTTCTTGAGAAGCGTGCTATGCCGTTCGGGGTCGACGCGGACGATCAGGTCGTCTTTATTCACGCCACAAGCCATGTTGCCACGGAGCAGAAAACCAACTCCGCCGAACATTTTCTTTTCGACGAAGGGGATGCCGTCAAGCTGTGCACGAATGCGTTCGGCGAGGTTTTGGTCGTATGCCATGTTTATTTTTCTGTCTGGCGTTTCAGGTAGTAGTACGTCAGCGGGGGCTGTTGCGCAATCCCGGACAATTCCCAGCCTTCTTCGCCGAGCTCGTTCAGCTCTGTCTCATCGAGCGGCTTTTCCTTGCCCAGATCGCGGGCGATCTGTTTATATTCCCACTTCAATGCCTCTCTTACGTAAATCATGGGCGGCCGAACGGGGTCCGATGGTTTCGGTTCCTGCGGTGGAATGAGCGTGTAGTTCATAGGTTCACTCCTTTTCAAGTACCTAATTTCGAATCAGCCCGCCGTGATACAGAAGCTCATAAACGACTTCCTGTTCACGGCGGATCAACTCACATCCGCGGAAGGAATCTGCGTTGCCTTCGCTGGCGTCGATGTAGGTGAGATCGTCTTCTGTATGCTCAAACCCTCCCAGGAACCGTCCCTGCCGGTACATCTGGGAAAGGCTGGCTTTGATCATTTGTCCCGCCTGTGCTGCTGTGAGCAGGTCATCGCGTAGTATACGCCCGTAATAGTTCATTGCCCAGACCGGCTCTCCGGCAAGATAGACAACTTCCTCGCCGATGAAGTCGGTCCCGCCGAAGTAACTGTCATGATAGGCCCACTCACCCTCGCGGAAGCGCAGATCGTGCGATCCGGTTCGGCAGGGAGGTGTATGTTCGCCGTTTCCCACGTAGGTGGCAGCCTTGGCACGGACGATAAACGCCTGCAAGGCTTCGATGTCGATCGGCATGATTCTACCCCGTCCCGAACTGACGGTCTCCCGCGTCGCCGAGGCCGGGCACGATGTAGGCGCGCTCGTTGAGGTGGTCGTCGATCGCGGCGACATGGATATCGATGTCGGGGTGGGCTGTCTGCATGGCTTTGATCCCCTCCGGCGCGGCGATCAGCCCGACAAACTTGATCCGTTTCACGCCCCAGCGCTTGAGGATTTCCGCAGTGGCAGTTGCGGAGCCGCCCGTGGCGAGCATCGGGTCCAAAATGAGACAGAGCGAAACGCGCGGCTCGGTGGGCAGCTTGTTGTAATACTCTACCGGTTTGAGCGTGTGCTCATCGCGATACAGCCCGATATGCCAGACCTCAGCGCTGGGCATCAGGCTCCAGACGCCTTCGACCATGCCCAGTCCCGCGCGCAGGATGGGGACCAGCCCGATCTTTTCCTGCAGCTCCGCGCCCGTCATTCTGGCGAGCGGCGTCTCGAATTCACGCGGCGTGATCGCCAGATCTGTGGTCGCTTCGTAGGCAAGCAGGGCAGCGATCTCACGCACCAGCTCGCGGAATTTCTTCGGCTCTGTCTTTTTATCGCGCAGGCGCGAAAGTTTGTGCTGCACCAGCGGGTGAGAGGAGGCATAGATGTTGGACATGGCATTCTCCGGGAGAGTTGATTTCATGCGATTATAGCCCCAATCCGAGGACACCTGTCATGGATGGAGAGGACAGACATCCATTTGCGAAATTTGAGCAGTGCTCTAAAATTTTAGCACTGCTCAAATTCTTATGAGAAACCTTGTGAACGCAAGTAGACGCGAAAAAAGATGGGCCACGGCGCTGGAGGAGATCCGGGCGGTGGCATGGAAGCAAATCGGCGAAAAGGGCGCGGGATCACTCTCGTTGCGGGCCATTGGGCGCGAGCTGGGTCTGGCGCCCACCGCCATCTACTACTATTATCACAACCGGGATGCGCTAGTCACAGCCCTCCTGATCGACGCATTCGAGGCGTTCAGCCGGGCACTCGAAACCGGGCGCGATGCCCGCAAGCCAGACGATCATGCCGGGCGGTTCCAGTCTATGTGCAAAGCTTATTTCACGTGGGCCGCGCAAAACCCGCAGCGCTATGAATTGATGTTTGGAGCGCCGCTCCCGGGCTATGTGTTTGCGGAGGAGGTGAGACCCGCGGCCCGGCGCAGTTTTTTGATCCTGCAGGGCGTGATTGGCGAGGCCTCCCTCGCCGGAAGGATCACCGGGGAGCTGGCGCTCATTCGTTTGCCGATTCCCCTCAAGGCTCAGTACGAGTTGCTGAAGAAAGCTGGTATGCCCTACGCGCCTTTCATCACGCATCTGGCGCTGGCGGTCTGGTCGATGATGCACGGGATCACGTCCCTGTATCTGCATAACTACCTGACCGGTTTTCTGCAGCAGAACGTGCAGCTGTTCGTGGATTTTGAGATCGAAAAGCTGACGCGGATGCTGGGACTTCTTGCATGAACGAGCGGCGATCAGAACAAGCATTTTCCGGCTCGAGCACGAGCGTGTGCTCGCGCGACGCGTTGAAGCTCTCCTTCGGCTTCGACATGGGCGGCCGTGAATTGTTGCGGGAGCGCAAAACAGAAGTGTGACAAAAACATGATCTTTGACCCGTGACTTGGTCCGGCCTCCTGCGTACATTAAAGGAGAACAAGGAGCCTGGCATGAAACTTGAGGGCTTGCACATCCTTCTGACCTACCAATGCACCTGTGAGTGCGATCACTGTTTCGTATGGGGAAGTCCCCGGCAGACAGGGACGCTGACCTTTGCGCAAATCGAGCAGATCCTGGCGCAGGCAAAGGAAGCCGGGGTTGAGTCCATTTATTTTGAGGGCGGCGAACCGTTCCTGTATTATGCCGTTCTGGTGCAGGCGGTCCGCAAAGCCACAAATATGGATTTTGCGGTTGGGATCGTCACGAACGCCTACTGGGCAAACTCCGTGGCGGACGCGGAGGAGTGGCTGCGCCCCTTCTGCGGGCGGCTTGCCGACCTGACGGTGAGCAGTGACCTGTTCCATTGCAGTGAAAGCATGGGAGAGCGTCCGCAAAACGCGGTGGTCGCGGCGAAATGGATGAATATCCCCACCGGCATGATCACGATCGCCCGCCCCGGGGAGGAGGCAAACAAGACGCGCGGCCAGATCCAGGAGGCAGGCGCGGTCATGTATCGAGGCCGGGCTGCCGAAAAGCTGGTCAGCCAAGCGACCTTCCATCCCTGGAAGAGCTTCGACCAGTGCCCGCACGAGGACCTGCGCGAGCCAGGACGGATCCATCTCGATCCCCTTGGAAACCTCCACCTCTGTCAGGGAATCGTCATTGGGAATCTGTTCGAGAAACCATTGAAACAGATCTGTGACGAATACGATGCGGAGACCCATCCCATCTGCGGACCTCTCCTGGAAGGTGGACCGGCGGCGCTGGCAAGCGAACATAATGTGCCGCATGCTCTGCACTATGCCGATGCCTGTCACATGTGTTATGAAGTACGTCAAACCCTGCGAGCCCGTTTTCCAGAAACACTTTGTCCCGATCAAATGTATGGAGTGATGGAATGACCGGAAATGATTTTGTGACCTTTCTGCTTCGAACGCCGCTGCATGTCTTCCTGGGGAATACCATGTTGATTACCGTGACCGGCTGCAAGACAGGCAAAAAATATTCGACACCCGTCGGCTTCTATCGGGAAGGGGACGCGCTCTGGGTGCTGAGCAGCCGTGACCGTACCTGGTGGCGCAACTTAAAGCAGCGGCCGGATGTTTGTTTACTGCTGAAGGGAAAAACGGTTCATGCCTCTGGCGAAGCAGAGCTGGATGAGAAGGCAGTGGAAGAACGCATGCTTGACTACGTGGGTCACATGCCGCTGGCGGCAAAATCACTGGGAATCCGGATGGAAAATAACATCCCCAATGCGGAAGACGTCCGGCGGGCTGCCGGGGAACGCCTGTTTGTAAAAATCCAACCCGTTCTCAACTAACCTGCATAAGGCTAACTTCGAAAAAATTAAGAATCAGATTAAGTGTAAGGGGGTTTTTGTTAAGAACTTCGTAATTTTCTCTTAATCGCGGCCGGTAACGTGATCCAGGTGTATTCGTTAAGCAGGATACCAAGGATTGGGTATTTGTTCGTTTCGTCGCTGGATAAGCATACAGGCCGAAAGGAGAAAATCGTATGGCAAATCAATATAAATGCCAGGAATGTGGTGCCACCTTTAGTAGCGCAGCAGCACTGGAGGAGCATAACCGCAGCATGCATTCACGCTTTACATGTGAAGCCTGCGGAGAGACTTTCTATTCAGAAAATGAACTGCAAGTTCATAACCGGATCGAACACCCTGAACAGGAAAGCACTCCCAGAAGCTAGCTCAGTCGAACTGAATCCACTGACAGCCTGAGCGCCGGAAAAAGCAAATGGCGGTCAGGCTGTCGTTTAAATAGAAGAAGACAGGGAGGCATAGTAATCATCGTTCGAAAAACCAGTAAAGAGAGATTCAAAATGCCCAAGGATATCAATCGGGACGAAGTGCAACGCTTGCTCCAAAATGGGGCACAACTGGTCGAAGCGCTGCCGGCCGAGGAATACAACGAAGCCCACTTGCCGAGCGCGATCAACATCCCCCTCAAGAAATTGAATAAACAAACGATCGAGCTGCTTGACAAGTCTCGGCCTGTCATTACCTATTGCAGCGATTTTCAGTGAGACGTGAGCGGGCGGGCCGCGTGGCGGCTCGAGAGCCTGGGATGTTCTCTGGTCTACCGCTATGCCGCGGGGAAGCTGGACTGGTTTGCCTGGGCGCTGCCGATGGAAGGCGAGTTCGCGGCCATTCCTAAAGCCGGTGATGTGATCCAGGCTGAGGTACCCACCTGCGTTCTGACGGACCGCCTGGGGGAGGTGTACCAGCGCTGCCAGGCGGCCGGCTGGAAGGTGTGCATCGTCGTCAATGATTCCAGGATTGTCCTGGGACGTCTCCGGCGGGAAGCCTGGAAAGCCGATCCGGAAACGCCCGTCGAGCAGGTCATGGAAGAGGGACCGACCACCTTTCGTCCCGATCATTTTTTGGAACCGCTTGTCAGGCGGATGCGTGATAAAAAAGTGGGCAGCGTGATCGTCACAAACCCGGATGGGGCTCTGCTCGGAATCCTGTATCGAAAAGATGCGGAAGAACGCCTGCAGGAAGAGCGTTTGAGAAAAGGCGGCGCCGAAAAAAATGCCGGGCAGGAATGGGTCTCGGTGGGGTATCGCAGGCGCTGAGCGGTTGGTAACAGCCCTTATGGGCATTCGTTAAACAAAGCACCGGGCGACTGGTGCTTTTCATATTCAAGAATGAACGAAAAATCTTTGAAAGGAGAACCCTATGACACAGGATCCAGTTGAAAAATATCGATGTGAGGAATGTGGGGCAACCTTCAATAATCAGGTGGAGTGGGAGCAGCACAATCGCAAGGTGCATTCACGCTATACCTGCGAGAACTGCAGTGAGCAATTCGATGCAGAATCCGAATTTGAAGCGCACAACTTCAAAATGCATCCGGAACTTCAAAAAATACGGCGATAGTTTCTTGAAACGGATCGTCTGGGCGCTTTTGCGCTCAGACTGTTTCTGCATACGATTTTAGAAACGACTATGGATGTAACAGGAGGGGAAAGGAGTACAAAGAAATAACAGGCACCTGCTCCAAATGGTCGCCTTGACGACCGTTGTTGTTTGCCAGGTGTATTTACTCAGTTGCCTACATCCGTGATGCCAATCGCGTTGTTCGCACCCTTAAAGAACAGGCTTTGGAATAAGCGTGTCATTTCTGCGGGGGTATGGCTCATTTCTTCCTCCAACCACCAGTCCACGGTGCTGAGAAGGGCTCCACTGAAGAACGCCGCAAAAAATTCCACGGGCACGTTAAAGTGCAGCAGGATAGGATCGGTTTTTGCCTTGGTCTCCATGAACCTTACGATTGCATCTGTGCTGATTTTACGGATTCGCTCCACAACCCGGCTGGATTTTTCACTTTTAAGAAGGATGTAATACAGTTCTGAGTTTGCGTAAATATGTTCAAAGACAATCAGCAGAGGAGGGCCAGGGCGTTTCTCTGTGGTATCCGCAATCTCTGCTTGCGATTGCATCCAGGCGGAAAACGGGATCTCCGATAATACCTGCACTTTTTCATTTGCCATTTCGCTGAACTCTTCCAGCAGCAGAGCTTCCTTATCCTTATAGTGAAGATAGAAGGTTGCGCGACCCACGTTCGCCCGCTCTGTGATTTCCTCGATCGAGATGGCATCGTAGCCTTTTTCCTTGATAAGTTCTAGCAAGGCTGCCCGCAGAGATTGACGTGTCCGCTGGATGCGCCGATCTGTTTTGCTCTTTATCAGCTGTGACATAGATTAGACCTTTCTAAGATGTGCGTTGACAGTCTCTGTTTAGTAATTATAATGGACATTCTATAATAATGTACACAGTCTATTAGTGGTGGTGAATTACTCTGCATTTTCATTTGTTGAAACAAGGAATTTATGCAATCCATGTCAATCCCTCTTCAATATCCGGACAGTCCAGCGGTGCAGCCAGCGCTGGTGGAACTGTTAGATGTTATTAAGGTGTACTCTACAGCGGCAGGGGAGTTTCCCGCGCTTAAGGGGATCAACGTCCAAATAGGGAAAAGCGAATTCGTTGGTATCATCGGCAAATCCGGGGCGGGGAAATCGACTCTGTTGAACATGATCACGGGGGTGGATCATCTCACGTCCGGAGAGGTGATCGTCCGGGCAGATGGTTCTCCCGTGTCCATCCATAAAATGAAGGAAGATGAGATCGCCTCCTGGCGTGGACAGCACCTCGGCATTGTTTACCAGTCCTTTCAACTTCTGCCCATGCTGACGCTGGTAGAAAATATCATGCTGCCGATGGATCTGTGCGGGAAATTCAGTCCGAAGGGATCGCGGGCGCGGGCGCTCGAATTGCTGAGGCTGGTCGAAATCGAAGGTCACGCGGATAAGCTTCCTTCGCAGATCTCTGGCGGACAGCAACAGCGCGTCGCCATTGCGCGCGCTCTGGCAAACGACCCGCCCATCCTGGTTGCCGATGAACCGACCGGGAGCCTGGATTCGGTCACTTCGGAACATATCTTCGAAGTGTTCGAGCATCTGGTGTCTGAGCAGGGCAAGACCATTGTCATGGTGACCCATGATGAGACGCTGGCGCCGCGCTTCACGCGCACGCTGGAGATTCTGGACGGAGAGCTGATGCCTATGAATAGGGCTGGGGACGGAACTGGGAGAAGGTTGGTATATGAACACACCCCGGGCCTCGCGTAAGCCAGTCGTTGAGCTCGCTCAACATGGCATGTCTTCGCCGGAGGCGATGATTGACATGCACGGCATCGTCAAGACGTTCAAGAGCGCGGCCGGTGAGGTCACCGTCCTGAAAGGCATTGATCTGACCATTTATCGCGGCGAATTTGTTTCGCTCGTTGGAAAATCCGGCAGCGGCAAGTCCACCCTACTGAACATGATCACCGGTATCGACCATCCCACGCAGGGACGCATGGTGATCGGTGGCACTGATATTTACACGAGCGTAACGGAGAGTCAGCGTTCGCGCTGGCGCGGCCGAAACCTGGGTATCGTTTTTCAATTCTTCCAACTGCTGCCGATGCTGACCCTGCTCGAGAACGTGATGCTCTCGATGGATTTTGCTGAGATGTATGATTTCGAGGAGCGTCCCGAGCGTGCCATGGCGCTGCTCAAGCTGGTCGGTCTGGAAGCCTTTGCCAATAAGCTTCCGGCGCTGGTTTCCACCGGGCAGCAGCAGCTCGCCGCGATTGCACGCGCGCTGGCTTGCGACCCACCTCTGCTGGTCGCCGATGAGCCCACCGGGAATCTCGATTCGAAATCGGCAAACGCCATTATCGATCTGTTTGAGGAGTTGGCGCGCGCAGGCAAAACGGTCCTGATGGTGACGCATGACCCGTCGCTGACTTCCCGAACCACACGCAATCTCACAATTGCGGATGGATGGATTGTTGGGGATAGTCGAAAAGAGAATGATGACCGCTCCTTGCCCGAAAGCGAAGCGACCGGAGCAGATTCGACATCCGGTGCAAATGTCCCGCCTGCTATGGAGGGGATCGCGTCCCACTGGGACGCTTCGCAGACGCCGGGAGAGCGCCTTCCTCACAACGAAAGAGGCAGGCTATGAAACCTCGCTGGCGTAAAGTCTTTCACGACCTGCTGGATAACAAGGGACGCACATTGCTGGTCGTCCTATCGATCGCGGTGGGCGTATTTTCCATTGGTGTGATTGCGGGCGCGTACCAGATCATCTCCAACGATATGAGTGTGTCGTATTCGGCGAACAATCCGGCCAACGTGGAACTGCGTATGGCGGACTTCGACGAAGATACGCTCCAGATGATCCACAACCAGCGCGGCGTGGAAGACGCCGAAGGGCGGCGTGTCTTCAATATGCGTGTGCGCACCCCCGGCACCGAAAAATGGACGACCCTCGATATGATCGCCTTTGAGGATTTCGAGAAGAACGCGATCAACCTGCTGGCGCCCATTGCGGGAAGGACGGTGCCCGCGAAACGTGAAGTCCTGCTCGAGCTGGATGTGCTTCAACATATGGACACAGGCGTGGGTGAGCTCCTGGAGGTCCAATTGCCGGATGGTTCCACCAAAACCCTGCCTGTCGTGGGCATTGTCCAGGATACCGCGGCGAGCGCCGGTGATTTTCTGGCTTCCCCTGCTGCCTATATCAGCATGGATACCCTGCAAACTTTGGGCCAGCCCAGGCTGTTCAACCGCGCGGTGATCATTGTCTCAGAAAAGGGAGATGATATTTCCCATATTCGTGACATGGGCGCGAAGTTGAAAGATAAACTGGAGAAGAACGGAAGCCTGGTCATTCGTTTACGTTTCTCGGAAACCCATGAACACCCACTGGCAGATACTATTAATGCGGTTCTTGGGATCCTGATGGCGCTGGGGATCCTGGTTGTCTTCCTGTCCAGTTCCCTGATCGCGAACACGCTCAACGCACTCCTGAACCAGCATTTACGCTATATCGGCGTCATCAAACTTGTCGGCGGGCAGAGGCGGCAGGTCTTCTTTATGTATCTGGCCCTGATCGTTGCCTTCAGCATTCTGGCGCTGCTGCTCGCGGTTCCGCTGGGCGGACAGGGCGCCTACGGACTGGCATTGTACATGGCAACGGAGCTGAATTTCAGCCTGCTTGGATATCGTATCGTCCCCATGGCATTGCTGATCCAGATCCTCGTTGGCTTGTTCGTCCCGGTGATCGCCGGGCTGGTACCCGTTCTAAACGGGTCACGTGTGACTGTCCTGCGTGCGCTCAGTGGGGGTCTGGCGGAGGATGAAAGGCTGGCAAAGGCCGGACAGGAGCGGGTTCCCTGGTTTGACTGGATCCAGGTCAAAGCGACGCGGATCCTTGCAAAGCGCGGCCTCCATATCCCGCGCCCGTTTGTGATCTCGCTGAG
>Ga0114129_10016056_pt1 | contig 10651 bp, 6 predicted proteins | sample RhiMetdeltSRZDD1_FD_80071 | JGI IMG/M metagenome (GOLD analysis project Ga0114129, IMG submission 80071) | Populus rhizosphere microbial communities from Tennessee, USA - Rhizosphere MetaG P. deltoides SRZDD1 (version 2) (version 2) | ecosystem: Host-associated > Plants > Roots > Rhizosphere >... | reverse complement strand
TCCTCGGTCAGTTCAACCTGACCAGCCACGGCTCGGCGACATCGGATTTCACGATGGCGATCGACGGCCTGCGCGTCAACAACCTGTGCGGCAGCGGGCAATACAGCGGCTTCTACATGAACGACGCGGCGGTGCAGGAATTGAGCTACGCGACGGGATCGGAATCGGCCGAGATTCAGAGCAGCGGTATCCGCGTGAACCAGGTGCCGAAGGACGGTGGCAACAGGTTCTCGGGATCGTTCTTCGCGCAGTACCAGGGCAGCGGACTCCAGTCCGACAACCGCACCGATGCCATGAAGACGGTTCAGGCGAACGGTCTGCCGCTCATCTCGATCGCCGGCACCGCGTTCAACTACCAGATCAACCCCTCGTTCGGCGGCCCGCTGATGAAAGACAAGCTGTGGTTCTACCTCACCTATAAGTATGAGGACGGAAAGATTTACGTGCCGAGCGCGAGGCTCGCCGATGGCAGCCAGGCCTACCGCAATCTGATGGGCAATTACAGCGGGATCGGACGCCTAACGTGGGCGGCCTCGAGCAAAGACAAGATTCGCGCGTACATCGAAAAGCAGTTCAACGGCGAGTTCTTCAACGGCTTCAACACACTGGCGACGACGACGCCGGAAGCGTCGACCGATGCGTTCGGTCGAGGATGGATTCCGCAGGTTCGGTGGACGCGGGCACATTCGAGCAGACTGCTCCTTGAAGCCGGCGTGGCCTACTACAACCAACCCTACGAGCAGAACTGCTCGCGGACCGCACCCGGGGGCACGGCGCTGCCTAAACTGAACGGCTCGACAGGTCTGTTGACCGGCCGCTGCGGTTATCTGATTCCGGAGTACTCGAGCACCACCAAGGACTACAACGTCCTCGCGACCGCCAGCTACGTCACTGGGTCGCACGCGATGAAGTTCGGCATGACCGACCTCTGGGGCGAGAACTCGCGCACGTTCGCGCCGAGGGCGAACATCAACACGCTCATCACCGTCAACACGGTGATTCCGGGGACGACCATTCCGCTGCTCGATTTCCCGTTCCAGGTGGCCGTCTACAACACGCCGACGACGGGCATTCAGAACGTCAACAGCGACTTCGGCGCCTTCGCGCAGGATGCGTGGACGATGAAGCGACTGACGCTCAACTACGGCGCGCGCTTCGAGCATTTCAACGCGTCGATCCCGGCGGAATCGTCGCCGGCGTCGACCTGGATCGTGGCCAGGAATTTCCCCGAGATCACCAACGTGCCGAACTGGAACGACTGGGCGGTGCGCCTGGCGGCCGCGTACGACCTGACCGGCGACGGCAAAACGGCACTGAAGGCAAACGCCGGCAAGTACGTCGCGGCGCAGGCGGCCGGCTTCGCTCAGGGATTCAACGGCATGAAAGGCGCGACACAGACGCGCTCCTGGAACGACGCCAACGGGGACAAAACGATCCTCAACGCCGACGGCACGATTCAGGTGAACGAAGTCATTGGCGGCACGTCGAACTTCGGCCAGATCACCAGCCGGCCCGATTCGGAGCTGAAGCGGGGCTACAACTGGGAGTACAGCGCCGTCGTGCAGCGCGAGCTTCGGCCGCGCCTGTCCGTCACCGCGGGCTACTACCGCCGCGACTTCTACAACCTTCAGGTGACCGACAACCTGAATGTCGGGGTGAACGACTGGACCGCCTACAGCATCAATACGCCGGCCGACACGAGATTGCCGCTGTCGGGACAACCAATCCCGATGTTCACGTTGAATACCGGCAAAGTTGGCGTTGCGACCGACAATCTCGTCACGTTCTCCACGCAGAACAAAACGACCTATAACGGCGTCGAGTTCACGATGAACGCGCGGGGCGCGAAATACCTGGTGTTCGGCGGTGTCACGACGGACCGCCGCGCCTCGGCGACCTGCGACGAGCGCGACAACCCAAACAGCGCTCGCTTCTGCGACTCGTTTCCACCGTATCGGACGACGGTCAAGCTATCTGGCGCCTACTCGTTCCCGTACGACGTCCAGGTCAGCGGATCGTTTGCGTCGATTCCCGGCCCCGGCGTCAGCGCGAATTACACCGTGACGTCGGCGATCGCGGGCCGGCCGATCGTCGGATCGACTGCCGGAGCCGCGTCGACGGTCGTCAACCTGGTTGAATCGGGATCGCTGTTCCTCGACTACCAGAACCGGCTGGACCTGCGACTCGGCAAGACGTTCCGTCTGGACCGCTACAAGATGCAGGGATTCATGGACGTCTTCAATGTGTTCAACAAGGGCACCGTCATCCGCGTCAACGAGACATATGCCGCCTCGGGCACAAACCAGTGGATGACGCCGACCGGCATTCTGGAGGCCCGTTACGTCCGTTTCGGCCTCCAGATGTCTTTCTAGTCGAAGTTCCGGGGTGATTCACCGGCGTTTGGGTTGCCACGAAGACACGAAATCACGAAGAACAAATAGTCTTGCTTCGTGACTTCGAGCCTTCGTGGCGATCTAGCGCGTGACGCGAAGCGTTGCGCGATACTCACCTGGTTGCGTCGGGCGCGAGGCGAAGGGATAAGGCGTCAGCTCCACCAACGCAATCGACACCTCTCCGTGCCGGACCGGCTCGCTTTTCGCCGTGTGGAAATCGTAGGTGCTGGCGCCGCCTGTTGATGCCAGCACTTCGACGCGGACGATCGCATCGCCCCCCTGAATGCAGATCGCGTCGGCCGGACAGCGCGAATCTCCCTGGACGCCCACGAACCGGACTCTGACGTCGGCGCCCGTGACCTTGGCGCTCTCCCCTGGCGCCAGGACGAAATCCTGGTCGAGCCGAGCGGTCGGACCGGAGGGACTGCAGGCGATCGCCAGCGTCAGGATCAGGACGACGAATACGAGGCGCATGACTTCGATCCTACGCGAACCGGCGCCGGGGCCGCAGCTCCAGCATTCGTCAGCGGCACGTATGCGGAGTTCACGACTCCGCGTCGAAGAACGCCTCGACCGGAGGCGCGATGCGCGGCGGCGCGGAATGTGTCAGCCGCGCACCCGGAGCGGGCGGCCGCATCGCCGCGAAGAACTCGATCGCCGCCCCGACGTTGCGCTGACGCACCTCCTCGTCCGGTTCGAGCGACCAGTTGCCTGGATCCTGGAGGTTGCCGACGATGATCCCGTCGCTGCGCGCGTTCATCGTCGCGTTGCCGCCGCTCGGCGTGCGCCCACTGGCGCGATAGTCGACCTCGGCCTGCGGCACCAGCGCCGTCAGCTGCCCTTTGATCGGCACGAGCTCCTTGTCGTCGAACAGCGTGTACGAGCCGAGACCCGTGCAATTGACGACAACGGGCTCCGTCAGCGACATCAGATCGCGCGGCGTATCGAACTTGCGAATGACGATGCGGCCGCCGGAGCGAAGGAAATCGCGGACGAGCGCGTCGAGGTAGATCGACGGCTCGATCGACAAGGCGAGCGTCCGCGTCGCGTATCTGGTCGGGAACGGATGCTCGCCAGGGCCGAGCAATTCGCGCGTGCGATTGGGCCGCAGCGAATCGGGCAGTAGCTCGGCGTCGGTCGCGTAGTTCCCGCGGCCTCCCCCTCCTCCACCTCCACGGCCACCTCCCGGCGTGGGATCGTCCGTCGCGTTGTAGGCGTCCATCCAGTGGACGCCGTGGGACGGGCCGACCATCAACTGCAGCTCGCGGTACGACAGCTCAGCGACGCGTAGGAACTGCGCGTCCCACGCGGGCGTACGCCGATCCTTGTCGATCAGTGCGGTCGTGGGGGTGAAGCCGGCGGTCGACATGTTCGATGTCGTATCGGGCGGCACCGTCATCGCGTAGATCGTCACGTCGAAGCCGCGGCGTTGAAGCTGACGCGCGGTCGTCAAGCCTGGAGAGCCGCAACCGATGACGGCCGCGCGTCGCGCATCAGTTTGCAGCGCAAACTCCGCGGCGAGGATGCCGCAGCCCCAGCCGAGCGACATACCGGCACCGGCGTGGCCGTAGTTGTGGATCAAGGTCTTGGCGTCGAGCTTTTCGGCACGCAGGACGAAACCCGACGCTCGGTGCGGGCGCAGGCCGACGGTCGTCCGCAGCACGCGATCCCAGGATGCGTGAACGGGCGCGAGGTGGAGCGCGGGCCGCGGTCTCGGCTGGCGGCTGTCGAGCGGCGACACGGTGCGGCACCCCCCGAAGCCGAGTCCGAGGAGCGCCATGCCGCCGGTCTTGATCGCGCTGCGCCTGTTCATGAGGATCCGTGCGGCGGATTCTCTCACGTTCGGCGAGTGCGCCGCGCTATTGATGAAGACGCCGTGGCAGCCAGAGAATCGCCGCCACCAGAATGCACGCGACGATCGTCGCCCGCAGCGCCGTGCGATCCAGGCGTCGCCCGGTCGTGGGCGGTTCATTCAGCTGTCCCGGGGCTGACGCTGACGAGCGCGGTGTCGCACCGGGCGTTTCTGAGACGACGCTGCTCCACCCCCCTGACAGGGTTGGCTGAGGAACGACTCCGGACGTGCTGGCCGAGCGGTCGGATCCACTTCCCATCTGTCCGACCGGCTGTCCGGGATCGTCGCCCGACTGTGGACGATTGCTGGCGGGGCGGAGCTCGTTGCGGACTGAGTTGGTGGTGTCCTGCGCACGCGACGCATCGGATGAGGCGGGGCCGACCTGCCTGGGTGGCGTTGTCGGAGAGAGGCCGCGCGACGTTTGACGACCGTGTGCGCACGCGGCCAAGAGCGATAGCCCGAGCGCCGCAGCAATGCCGAGATAGTGACGGCCGGCTTCCACGCCGGCCGTCACTGCAATCGGGATGCCCTCTGAAAGCTCGAGCGGTTAGATTTTGACCTTCGAACTATACGTATCGCAGGACAAGGAAACGGGCTGCAGCGAACCGACGCGCATCTGACGATCGACCAGCGTGCCAGTGACGCTGACCCGCTGCCCCACATGGCTGGCGAGGTTGACACGCTTCACCGAATCGCGCACTTCGATCGCGGCTGGACGCTTCTTGAGGAAACCTGATTTCCAGCTCCGTGACGTCGGGGCGTTGGTGCCCGCCGTATCGGTCAACCGGTAGGTGTTGTCGGCGCGTTCGAGGCATCCTTCAATCGTGACACGCGCCACCTTCGTCTCGGGAGCTGGCTCGACAGCCGGCGCAGCCGCAGGCGCGGGCGATGGCGGGGCGACCGGCAACGTCGCCATCTCGGAACGGCGATCGGTCGTCTCGGTGGAGTCGACACGAGCAGTGGTGGCGTCCGCTTTCTTCGGCGCCATTCCCGCGTGCGGTTTTTGCGGAATGAGGATCACAATCATCACCGCGATCGCGCAGCCGATGGCCGCCGCGATCGCCGGCTTCCCCGTCCACCACGTGGTGCGCGCCGCGCGCTTCGAGGCCTTGGCGCGTGGACGTTGCTTCATCCGGATCGATCGTTTCACGGGCATTCGCATCCTCCTTGGAAGCGTGCTCGACATCGAATCAGCCGACTGGGGAGCCGTTTCCTGAAAGAGCAAGGCAGGTGCCCGGGGGGTGTCCGACAATGAGCATCCGGTGCTAACTGCCGTCACGACTAGCGATTACGGCGGTTGTTTCCCGACACACGGTGCCCGCGTTTCACAATGAAACATCCAGTTCCGTAATCTGACGACTGAAGCTGCTCGTAGAATCAGGCGCAAGGAGATGCAATGGCCGTTCGAAAGCGAAGTCAGCGGGCTCGCGGCACGTCCCGGAAGGCATCGGCGCGCAGCCGGACCAGGCCGGCCCCGAAACGAAAAGGCGCCGCGCCCAGAAAGGATCGACGCAAGAGCGAGCGCGAGACGCTGCGCCTCCGTGCGACCAATCCGATCTTCACCGTCACCGATCTCGAGCGCAGCATCCGCTTCTACACCGACGTCCTCGGCTTCGTCGTCAGCGATCGATTCCACGGCAGCGACGGGGCGCTGCAGGGCGTGATGCTGAAGGCCGGCGTGTGCGAGCTCGGGCTCTCGCAGGACGACTGGGCGAAAGGGCGCGACCGTCAGCGCGGCGTCGCGGTGCGCGTCTGGTGCACGACGGCCCAGGACATCGACGCGCTGGCGCAGCGCATCAAGACCCGCAACTACCAGCTGACACTGGAGCCTAGCGATGAATCGTTCGGCGGTCGAAGTCTGTCACTCGACGATCCGGACGGTTTTCATCTGACGATCTATCGCCCGGCCTGACTACAGCGACCGGACTCTCGACTACCGACTCGACTACCGACTCCCGACTAGCCCGCGATCGGGCGCGTGCGGACCCACGACGCGAGGTAGGTGTAGACGACGGGTGTCAGGTACAAGGTGACGAGCTGGGACACCACCAGGCCGCCAACCACCGCCAGACCCAGCGGCCGCCTCGCTTCGCCCCCCGCGCCGAAGCCCAGAGCGATCGGCAGCGCCCCGAACAGCGCCGCCATCGTCGTCATCATGATCGGTCTGAAGCGGATCAGGCAGCCCTCGTAGATCGCGTCGGCCGGACTTTTGTGGTGATGGCGTTCGGCTTCTAGAGCGAAGTCGATCTGCATGATCGCGTTCTTCTTGACGATGCCCACGAGCATGACGAGGCCGACGAACGAGTAGATGTTCAGCTCGTTGCCGAACAGCCAGAGCGTGACGAGTGCGCCCAGCCCGGCTGATGGCAGTCCCGACAGAATCGTCAGCGGATGGACATAGCTTTCGTACAGCATGCCGAGCACGATGTAGACGACGCCGATGGCGATGAACAGCAGCAGGCCGAGGTTCTGCATCGATGCCTGGAAGACCTTCGCCGAGCCCTGGAATGCCGTCGTGACCGTCGGCGGCAGGACCGTCGCGGCAATTCCGTTGATGCGATCGACCGCGCTACCCAGAGAAACGCCCGGACGGAGGCCGAATGAGATCGTGACCGCCGGCAACTCGCCGACGTGGTTCACCGTCTGCGGTCCCACTGTTTCGTCGGTCTTCACGACCGATTCGAGCGGCACGAGCGAACCGTTGGCCGCCTTGAATGCGATGTCGCGGAGCGAGTCGGTCTGCTCTTCGTACTGCGGCGCGAGCTCGAGCAGCACTTTGTACTGTGTATTGGGCCCATAGATCGTCGACGACCACTGCGGGCCGTACCCCTCGTACAACGCGCTCTCGATGTCGCTGGCATTCAAGCCGGCGACGGCTGCCTTGTCGCGGTCAATCACGAGATTGACGCGCGGGCTCTTCATCTGCATGTCGTCGGACACGTCCTGCACCTCAGGCAGCGGCGTGATGGCCGCCTCCAACCGCGCGGCCCAGTCGTACAGCTCGGCCGTGTTCGCGCTCTGAACCGTGAGGTTGTAGGCGCTGTTGCCCATGCGCCCGCCAATCTGCAGCGCGGGCGGCAGGCTGACATATGCCCGGAAGCCTGGAAACGAAAGGAGCTGCGGCCTGAGCTGCTGCGCCACCTGCGCGGACGTGAACGGCCTGGCACGCCGGGGGACCAGCTGAATGTTGAGCCGGGCGGTGTTCATCGACCCGAAGCCGCCGCCGGTGGACGCGAAGAACGTGTCCACGGACGGATTGCGGTTGATGACGTTGGCGATGCGTCCGACATACGAGACCATGTCGTCGTACGACGTGCCCTGGGCCGCCTGGACGTTGACGTTCAACGAATCGTTGTCCTGGTCGGGAATGAATCCCTTCGGGATCACGACATACATCCGCGCGGTCGCCACCAACACGACGGCGAACACGGCGAGCATCGCGGCGCGGTGGCGGAGGACGAGCGCGAGACTCCCCTCGTAGATGCGAAACAGGCGCTGGAAGATGCCTTCCATCACGCGGGCGAAGCGGCCCTTCGCGTGCAGGGCCGCCACGTTGAGGAACCGGCTGCACAGCATCGGCGTCAGGGTCACCGACACGAGGCCCGAGATCAGGACGGCGGTCGTGATCGTCACCGCGAACTCACGGAACAGCCGGCCGAGGACGCCGCTCATGAAAAGGATCGGAATGAAGACGGCGGCGAGCGAAATCGTCATCGACAGAATCGTGAAGCCGATCTCCTGCGACCCTTTGAGCGCGGCCTCCATCGCGCCCTCGCCGTGCTCCATGTGGCGCACGATGTTCTCGAGCATGACGATCGCGTCGTCCACGACGAAGCCGATGGAGAGGATGAGCGCCATCATCGAGAGGTTGTCGAGGGTGAAGCCGAGCACCTCCATCACCGCGAACGTGCCAAGAATGGAGAACGGCAGCGCGAGGGCGGGAATCACGGTGGCCGAGCCGTTGTGCAAGAACGCAAAGATTACCGCCACCACAAGGGCCAAAGTGATGAGCATGGTCCACTGGATGTCCTTGAATGCCTCGCGGATGTTGCGCGAGCGGTCGAGACGGACCTCGAGGTGGACCGATGGCGGGAGCTCGCGCTCGAACGACGGCAGCAACCGTCGAATCGCGTCGGTGACGTCGATCGTGTTGCTGCCGGGCTGCCGCATCACCTGCAGGTTGATCGCGCGCCTGCGGCCGGCCTTCGAGTAGAGCCACGAGGCGTTCCGGTTGTCCTCCACGTTGTCGAGGACGGTCGCGACCTGATCGAGCCGGACGGGCGCGCCGTTCCTGTAGGCGACGATGACCGGCTTGAACGCGTCGGCGTCCATCAACTGCCCCGCCGCTTTGATGTTGTAGGTCGTGGTCGAGCCGAACAACTGCCCGGTCGGCAGGTTCACGTTCCAGTTCTGCAGCGCCTGGTTGACTTCGTTGATCCCCAGCTGCTCGGCGTGGAGTTTCTCCGGATCCACCTGCACGCGGACGGCGTATTTCTGCGCACCCTGCACCTGGACCTGCGAGACGCCGCCGATCATCGAGATGCGCGGCGCGATGACGGTTTCGGCGTAGTCGTCGAGGACGTACATCGGCGCGGTGTCCGAGGTGAGCGCGAGGAACATGATCGGTGAATCCGCCGGGTTGAACTTGCGGAACGACGGCGGCGCCGGCAGTCCCGACGGCAGCAGGGGCAGGGCTGCCGCGATCGCGGTCTGCACGTCGACGGCGGCGCTGTCGATGTCGCGGTTCAGCGCGAACTGGAGCGTGATGTTGGCGCTGCCATTCGAGCTGGACGACGTCATCTCGTCGAGCCCGGCGATGGTGGTGAACTGGCGCTCGAGGGGGCTGGCCACCGTCGACGCCATAGCTGCGGGGTCGGCACCCGGAAGTCCGCCACCGACGTTGAGCGTCGGGAAGTCGACGTTGGGCAAATCGCTGACAGGCAAGGCGCGATACGCCACGAGGCCGAACATCGTGATGCCCAGCATGATGAGACTGGTCGCGATCGGCCGCCTGATGAAGACCTCGGACAGGTTCATGAGAAAAGGCTCATGTCTTTCTGTAGCATTCTGGCGTGCCGTCCACCCGTAGTCTTTCCGTAGAGAATCGGTGAGCGGATCTTTGTGGAGGGTTGAGTGCAAACGTCTGCGAACGTCACAAATGGGACTCAGCTAGACTCTCCGCCAGTCTCGTGTCGTACGTAGTGTCCGGCTTCAGCCGGACCCTCTGAGGTGACAGATGACTACCATCGATCGCCGGACGTTCCTCACGGCGACGCTCGCGTCACTCGGCGCGGTTGCCGCGTCCGCTCATGCCGCCAGGAACCAGCAAACGTCGGTTCCAGGCGCGAGTGGCGGGCGGATCGACATGCACCATCACTTCGCCCCGCCCGCCTGGATCGCGGAGGTCAAAGGACGCCCGCTGCTGCAGCCCGCCAACACGCGCTGGACGCCGGAGCAGTCGATCGAGGACATGGATCGCGGCGGCGTCGCCGCGGCCGTCGTATCGATCACCAATCCGGGAATATGGTTTGGCGAGGCGGCGCAAACGCGCCGGCTCGCCCGCGCCTGCAACGACTACGGCGCCGCGCTCGTACGCGATCACCCGAAGCGGTTTGGTCTATTCGCGGTTCTGCCGCTGCCGGATGTGGACGCGGCGCTCGCCGAGATCGCGCACGCCTACGACACGCTGCACACCGACGGCGTCGGCGTGCTCACGAGCTACGGCGACATCTGGCTCGGCCACCGATCGTTCCGGCCGGTCATGGAGGAGCTCAATCGCCGGCGCGCGATCGTGGCCGTCCACCCGACGGCGGCGAACTGCTGTCGGAATCTCGACTACGCGCCGGGCGTCGGCCCCGGCAGCATCGAATACGGGACCGATACAACGCGCGCGATCATGGGTGTCGCCTTCAGCGGCGATGCCACGCGCTTTCCGGACATCCGATTCGTCTGGTCGCACGCCGGCGGCACCGTGCCATTTCTTGCCGGTCGCATCGAAGGCGCGGCCAGCGGCGCGAAAGACGTGCTGCCACGCGGTTTTACCACCGAGTTGAAGCGCTTCTACTACGACCTGGCAGGCGCCGCGAATCGCGGGGCGGTCGCCTCGCTGCAGCAGCTGGTGCCCGCCACCCAGATCCTGTTCGGGACCGATTTCCCTCCAGGCGGCACGAGCGCCGCGGTGGCCAAAACGATCGCGGACATGGGACTGTTCAGCGACGCCGACTTGCGCGCCATCGACCGCGACAACGCCGTGCGGCTGTTGCCGCGGTTCAAGACCTAGTGCCCTGTCCACGCTGATCAAGGACCACCTCGCGGGCGGGGCATCCCGGCTGGCGGCGTTGCTCCTCCCTCAAATACTCCCGGTATTCTCAGTCGTCGCGCCTTGCCATCCGGGCGCCGCGCTCCG
>Ga0114129_10016055_pt1 | contig 10651 bp, 9 predicted proteins | sample RhiMetdeltSRZDD1_FD_80071 | JGI IMG/M metagenome (GOLD analysis project Ga0114129, IMG submission 80071) | Populus rhizosphere microbial communities from Tennessee, USA - Rhizosphere MetaG P. deltoides SRZDD1 (version 2) (version 2) | ecosystem: Host-associated > Plants > Roots > Rhizosphere >... | reverse complement strand
GCTCGTCCCGTCCGGCGATCCCGATCGCGCGCGCGAAGCCATGGTGGCCGGGCAGATCGAGCAGCGGGGTGTCCGGGACGCACGGACCCTGGCCGCCATGCGCAAGGTCCCGCGGCACCTCTTCGTCCCCCTCGCGCTGGTAGGGCAGGCCTATGACGACCATCCGCTGCCCATCGGCCACGAACAGACGATCTCGCAGCCCTACATCGTCGCCTTCATGACCGAGGCGCTGGGCCTGCGCGGGGGCGAGAACGTACTCGAGGTGGGCACCGGCTCCGGTTACCAGGCCGCGGTACTGGCCGAGATCGCGGCCCGTGTCTACACCATCGAGATCGTGGCGCCGCTGGCCGAGGAGGCCCGGGAGCGCCTGAAGCGGCTGGGCTACCGCAACGTGGAGGTGCGGGCCGGCGACGGCTACCTCGGGTGGCCCGAGAAAGCGCCCTTCGACGCCATCATGGTGACCGCCGCCGCGCCGCGCATCCCGGAGCCGCTCAAGCAGCAGCTCAAGGAGGGGGGCCGGCTCGTGATCCCCGTGGGGGAGGCGTATCAGGAGCTGATCGTGGTCACCCGGAAGGGGGCCACCTACGCTGAGGACCGGGTCCTGCCCGTCCGCTTCGTGCCCATGACGGGCAAGGTCCGGCAGTGACGGTTCCTGGAGTGTCACAAGCCGGACCTGTGCCCCACGCCGGAGGTCCCGTAGGGTAGATTCCACGTGCGCGGCCGGCCGGACAGGCGGCCGCGGGAGGCTCACGTGGAAGTCTTGATCGGCTTTCTGGTGCTGGGTCTGCTCGTCCTGGCGGTCACCGGCCCCGTCCTGGCCCTGGTGGCGTTCAGCCGGACCTCGAGGCTGCGGGCGCAGGGCGAGGCCCTCACCGCGCAGGTGGCGGCGCTCGAGGCCCGCGTCTCCGCGCTGGTCAAGATCGTCCAGGCCGGCCGGCCGGCCTCCGCCGACGTCGCACTGGCCGCGACCGTCGAGCCCCTCGTCGCGCGTGTCGAGGCGATCCCGGCCCCCGCATCGCCCGCGCCCGCGCGCGCGGCCGAGCCCGAGCGCCCGAGCGCGCCTCCGCCGGCGCCCGCGCCGGCTCCCCCCCGCGTCGAGCCTCGGCCACCTGTGCCGCCGCCGCCCGCCGCGGCGCGCGCCACGCCGCCGCCGCCTCGACCCGACTTCGCCACGAACCTGGGGCCGAAGATCCTCGTGGCGGCGGGCGCCCTCGCCTTCGTCGTCTTCCTCGGCCTCTTCGTGAAGTACGCCTGGGAGAGCAACTGGGTCGGGCCGACGGGCCGGGTGCTGTTCGGCGCGGCCATGGGCCTGGCACTGGTGGCGGGCGGCGTCCGCCTGATGGGGCGCGAGTACCGGCCGCTCGGACAGGGACTGGCCGGGGCCGGCCTGGCGGGTCTCTACGTCTCCGCGTTCGGCGCGCACGCGTTCTACGGCCTCATCCCGCGCGAGGCCGCGGGGATGCTGATGGTGGCGATCACCGCCAACGCCGTCCTGCTGGCGATGAAGCTGGATGCCCGGCTGCTGGCCAGCCTGGCCTGGGTCGGCGGCTACCTCACCCCGCTCCTGCTCTCCACGGGCGAGGACAAGGCCGTCGCGCTGTTCGCCTATCTGGCGCTGCTCGACGCGGGGGCGCTCGTCCTCGACCACCGCAAGCCGTGGAAGGAGACGGTGCCCCTGGCCATGATCGGCACGCTCGTCCTCTACGCCGGCTGGTACGAGCGTTTCTTCCGGCCGGAGCGCTTCGAGGTGGCGGCCTCGGGCATAGTCCTCTTCACGGCCCTGTTCGCCCTGGGCATGGCGCGCAAGGATCGGGGAGCGGGGCTGGGCGTGGTCTTCTCGCTCGGCGCCCTTGGCGTCGCGGTCCTGGCGGCGGGAGCCGATCGGCCCGCCGTCCTCCTGGCCCTGTCCTTCGGGTTGGCGGGCGCCGCCCTGCGACTGTCCACTCCCCGCAGCCGTTGGCTGGCCTTCATCGCGACGTTCGCCCTCGCGTTGCCCTACATGACCTGGTCGGCGGCCCATTACCGTCCCGAGAGCTTCGGGATCGCGGCGGCGTGGATCACGGGCGGGGTGCTGATGCTCGTGGCCACGTCCCTCACCGGCCGTGGCCCCACCGCGATCCCGCTCGAGCCGCTGGCCCTCGTGGGCGGGGGCATCGCATCCATCGGCCTGGCCGCGGCCACCGACCGTCCCACGCTCATCCTTCCGTTCCTCCTGGCCCTGGCCGGGGTGGCGGCGCTGGCGCAGCGGCGCTGGAGATGGGCCGAGGCGGCGGGCGTGACGACGGCGGCGCTGGCCGTGCTGGCGTGGTTCGACCGCTTCTACAAGGCGGACCGCGGGGCGGAGGCGTTGACGCTCGCGCTGACCCTCGCGGGCGCCTACCTGCTCGCGCTGCTCGTGCGCGGCTTCTGGATGCGGCAGACGATCGGGACCCCCGGCATCGTGGGCCACCTCGCGGCCGCCGGCCTCGCCTGGACGGTCCTGTACCGCGTGCTCGAAGGCCCCCGGCCGCACGCGCTCGGGCTGGCCTGCCTGGCCCTGGCCGTCCTCTACCTGGCCATCGGCCTCGTGGCGCTGCGCGAGCGGCGCGAGGACCGGCCGCAGGCGCGCGTCATCCTGGGGCTCTCCGCCGCGTTCCTGACCCTGGCCATACCGGTCCAGTTGGGCCTGCACGGGATCACGCTGGCGTGGGCGCTGGAGGGCCTGCTGCTGCTGGGCCTCGGGGCGCGCTTCGACTCGCGCCTGGCTCGGGTCGGCGGTTACGGCGTCCTCGCCCTGGCCGTCCTGCGGCTCTTCGCGCGCCACCTGCCGCTGCACGACGGCGCGTTCCGTCCGTTCGTGAACCCCGCCTTCGGCACCTGGCTCGCCGTCATCGCGCTGCTGGCCGTCGCGGTGCGCCTAACCCGGGACACGCGGCGCCAGCCGGGGTCCATCGATCACGCCCTGCGCACGCTGACCGCGATGGCGGCGGTGGTGCTGCTGTTCGGCCTGCTGACGGGGGAGACGCAGCTGACGTTCTCCCAGAGGGCCACCGTCGCGCGCGCCGCGAACGACGCCGCCGCGGCCGAGGCGGCGCGGCTCGCGGGCGGGCTGGCCGTCTCCGTGCTGTGGACGGCCTTCGCCACGGGACTGCTGGCCGCGGGGCTCGGGGCCCGGAGCCGGGCGCTGTTCTACGCGGGCTATGCGCTCTTCGCGGTGACCGCCGCCAAGGTCGTGCTGTGGGACCTGGCCACGCTGGAGACGCTCTACCGGATGCTCTCGTTCCTGGCCCTGGGCGCGCTGCTCCTGGCGGGCGCGTACCTCAACCTGCGCTTCCGGCAGCGGCTCATGCCCGAAATAGCCGCGCCGTGAGGCGGGGCGCCGGCATCGTCCTCGCCGCGGCCGCGCTGGGCGTGGCCGCGGCCCCGCGGCCGGACAGGCCCACCGTCGAGCGGGCGATCGACGTCCCGCGGCCGGGCCGCGTGGTGGTCGCGCTCGATCGGGACGTCTACGAGACCGCGCGGCCGGACCTGGGGGACCTGCGCGTCGTCGACGGCGAGGACCGGGCCGTGCCGTACCTCCTGGAGCGCGTGAGCGAGGAGCCGCCGGCCCTGAAGCGGCCCGTCCTCCTGAACCGCGGCTTCGTCCGCGGCCAGAGCGCCACCGTCACCCTCGACTTCGAGGGCCCGGTGCTGAAGCGCCATCTCCACCTCTCGCTGTCCGGCGACAACTTCCGCCGCCGCGTGGTCGTGGAAGGCAAGGGCCGCCACGACGACGCGTGGACCACGATCACGGACACGGCCTACGTCTTCGCGGTGCCGCCCTCCTCCCTGGCGGGAGGCGCCGCAGGCGCCGTGGCGCGGCGCTACGAGACGGTCGCGCTCCCGGAGAACAACCAGCAGTTCCTGCGCGTGACCGTCATGAACGGGGACGGCGAGACCGAAGAGGTGCAGATCCGCGAGGTGACCGCGGGCACCGCCGCCGCCCGCCGGCCGCGGGAGGTCGCCGTGGCGCCGCGGCTGGTCCGCACCGAGGACATCGAGCGGCGCGAGACGCTCCTGACCCTGGACCTCGGCGCGCGCCACCAGCCCTTCCGCGCCGTCGCGCTGGAGGTGGCCGATCCGCGGTTCTTCCGCGGGGTGACCCTGGAGGCGCGGGCGGATCCTTCTCCCTCCGCGCCGGCCGGGACCCCGGCGCCGTCCTGGCGCGCGCTCGCCGAGTGCGCGATCTACCGGTACCGGGAGGCGGACCGCATGGTGGAGAACCTGCGCCTCGAGGTGCCCGGCCGCGAGCGGACGATATGCCTCCGCATCCACAACCGCGACGACGCACCCCTGGAGGTCGGCGCGGTGAGCGTCGCCGTGCCGGTGGAGCGCCTGGCCTTCGAGGCCGCGCCCGCCTCGCGCTATCGGCTGCGTTACGGCGCTTCGGGCCTCGGCGCCCCGGCCTACGACCTGCCGCGGACCGTGGGGGACGCCGCGCTGTGGACCGCAAACGCGGCGGAGGGCGCGCTGCAGCCTCCGATCCGCGTGCGCACCGCCGAGGAGCTTCCTCCCTGGACGGAGCGCCATCCCGCGCTGTTGTGGGGCGGCCTGGTCACCGCGGTCGTGGTTCTGGGCCTGGTGACGCGACGGGCGCTGCGCGCGACGGGCTGATCGTACGCCGATCGTCCTCTCGCTTCATTCGCGCGCAGTGCGTCCGGCGACGGCCTCGGCCAGGGAACGCGCCGCCTCCGGCTCCAGCAGCGCGCCCGCGAGGGTGGTGAACATCGTCAAGACGTCCTTCCGACCGTAGCTCGCGGGATAGTCGATCAGCTCGGCCATGAGCTGGTCGCGCAGCAGCGCTTCCATCGCCCCCAGCAGGGCCGAGCGCACGGCCTCCAGGTGGAGGCCGTCGCGGAGCTGGCCCGCCCGCTTCATGTCGAGGAACAGGTCGTCGAGCATGTGCACGAACTGGCGGAACCCGTGGCTCAGGACCACGTCGCGCCCTCGCTTGCGTATGCGGCGGCCTTGCAGCAGCAGCAGGGCACGGAGCCGTGGGTCCTCGCCGATGGCGTTGATGAGGGTGCTGCCCAGGGCCACGAACTTCTCGAGCGGTGAGGTCGCGCCCCTGCAGGCCAGCTTCACCTGCCAGTCCAGCGCCTCCCATCCCTTGTCGAAGACGGCCTGCAGCAGCCCTGCCTTGCTCCCGAAGTGCTTGATGAGCTGGGACTCGGTGGTCGCGGCGCGACGGGCAATGGCCGAGGTGGAGACGTTCTCGTAGCCAAGGGCGGCGAACAACTCCTTGGCGGCCTGGAGGAGCCGCTCATGGGCCGGCCCATCCGAGAGCGATCGCTCGGCGGAGGCGGGTGGGGTCATCCAACCATCGTAGTACCACGCCTGGAAGCGCCACCGGCCCAGGAGCCTCCTCTTTTCGGTGCTACGATCGAGGGCGATGTGGCGCGCGCGCGGCCTTCTCCTTTTCGCATCGATCGTCATGGCCGGTAGCGTGGCGCTCGCCGGCCCCGCGGTCATCCCCCTGCGCCTGCCGTCGGGCAAGGTGCTGCAGTCGGAGGTGATGGTCAAGGACGAGGACCGGGCGATGGGGCTGATGTTCCGGCCCTCGCTCCCGTCCGACCGCGGGATGCTGTTCGTCTTCGAGCAGCCGGACTTCCACGGCATCTGGATGAAGAACTGCAAGTTCCCCATCGACATCGTCTGGCTGGACGAGGCCCGCCGCGTGGTGGACGTCGCGGCCAGCGTCCCGCCGTGCAAGGCCGATCCCTGCCCGGTCTACCAGCCGATGGGGCGGGCCAGCTACGTCGTCGAGATGGGCGCCGGACAGGCCGGGCACGAAAAGGTCGCCCGCGGCGCCGTCCTGGACTTCAAGCTTCCCTAGGACCCGGTCCGGTTCGCCGGCTGGGCCAGCGCGCCCGCGGCCGAGGGCTCCCTCCGCGCCTTCCCGAAGAGCCAGGCCACCGCGATGCCCAGCGCGTACAGCCCGACCATGGGCAGGGCCAGCATCGTCTGCGTCACCATGTCGGCGGTGGGCGTGATGACCGCCGAGATCAAGAACGACGCCAGGACCGCGTACTTGAACTGGCGGACCAGGAAGCCGGGCGTGACCAGACCGATGCGGGCCAGGACGAAGATCACCACCGGGAGCTGGAAGACGAGCCCCAGGCCCAGGAGGAACCAGGAATAGAAGGAGTAGTACTCGTCCACCTTGGGCATGAAGGTCATGTCCGCCCCGCCGAACTCGCCCAGGAAGCGGAAGGTCATCGGGAAGAGCACCGTGTGGCCGAAGGCCGCCCCGCCCAGGAAGAACAGCGTGCCCATGGCGATGAACGGGACGGCCCAGGACTTCTCGTGCGGGTACAGGCCGGGGGCGATGAAGGCCCACACCTGGTACAGGATGAAGGGCGCGGCCACGAAGATGCCCGCGAAGAAGGCCATCTTCATGTACAGCATCAACGCCTCGGACGGCCCGGTGTAGATGAACTTGATGCCGGGGTAGGCCGACCGCAGCGGCTCGGTCAGCAGGTGGAAGATCGGCTCCCGGAACCCCCAGCAGACCGCGAAGCCCACGAGGAGGGAGAGGAGGCTGCGGATGAGGCGCACGCGCAGCTCCTCCAGGTGCTCCAGGAACGACATGCGGTCGGGATGGGTGCGCGCCATGCGAGGCGGCCGCGGCTATTTCGGCTCGATGGGGGACGCGCCCTGGCTCACGGCGCGGGGCTCGGGCTCCACCACGGGCGGCGCGCCGGCCGTGGTGGGCGCGCTCGGGGACGTGGCGGGCGGGATGTCGGGCGAGGCCAGCGCGCGCAGCTTGTCCGCCTCGACCTCCTCCTCGATCGTGCGCTTGAAGTCGTTGGAGGCCTTCCGGAACTCGGCCAGCATCCGTCCCATGCTCTTGCCGATCTCGGGGAGCTTGCGGGGCCCGAACACGATGAGGGCGATGACCAGGATCAGGAAGATCTCGGGTCCGCCCAGGGTACCGAACATGGCCAGTGGGGATCCTACCACACGCGTTCAGGTTGACAGGAACCCTTTGAATCCAATACACTTTCGCGTGTTGGCTCCGAACCGGGCTCTCCTCACGGCGGCCGCGGTCATGGCCGCCTTCATCCCCTCCGCGGGCGCCGACATCCCCGTCGTCGAGCTCGTCGGCGTGGTCCATGCCGTCAGCGCGGGCCACGTGGCGGCGGCCATCGACCAGGCCGACGCCGCGGGCGCGCCGCTCCTCGTCATCCGCATGGACACGCCGGGCGGCCTCGACAGCTCCATGCGGCAGATCGTCGACAAGATGCTGAACTGCCGGACCCCGGTCGTGGTCTTCGTGGGCCCGTCGGGAGCGCGCGCCGCCTCCGCCGGCTTCGTGATCGCGCTGGCCGCGGACGTGGCGGCCATGGCCCCCGGCACCAACATCGGCGCCGCCCACCCCGTCTCGGCGTTGGGCCCCAACATGGACGAGGTCATGGCGAAGAAGGCGGCCTCCGACGCCGCCGCGTACGTGCGCGGCAAGGCCGAGCGCCGCGGCCGCAACGTCGAGATGGCGGAGAAGGCCGTGCTCGAGAGCCGGTCGTTCACGGAGAGGGAGGCCAAGGACGCGGGGCTCATCGACCTCGTGGCCAAGGACGTCCCGGAGCTGATCCGCGCGCTCGAGGGCCGCGAGGTGCGCCGCTTCGACGGCTCCGCCGTGACCCTGCGGCTCGAGGGCCAGCGCACGAGCACGGTGGCCATGACCTGGCGGCAGCAGGTCCTGTCCCTGATCGCCCGCCCCGAGACGCTCTTCCTGCTCCTGCTCGGGACGCTGGCCGGGCTGGGCGCGGAGATCAGCCACCCCGGCACCCTCTTCCCGGGCATCCTGGGCACGGTGTGCCTGATCCTGTTCCTGTTCGCCACGCAGATCCTGCCCGTGAGCGCCGCGGGCGTGCTGCTGATCCTGCTGGCGGTGGCGATGTTCGCGGCGGAGGTGAAGGTCCAGTCCTACGGTCTGCTCACCGTAGGGGGCCTGGCCGCGATGATCCTCGGGGCGCTGATGCTCATCGACTCGCCCGACCCCGGCGTGCGCATCCCGCTCGGCACGCTGCTCCCGGCGGCCGCGGTGATGGCGGGAGGCACGATCCTGCTCGTGCGTCTGGTGATCCAGGCCCAGCGCCGCGTGCCGGTGACCGGTGACAAGGGTCTGATCGGGCAGCACGGCGTGGCGGACACGCCCCTCGCGCCCGAGGGCTGGGTGCGCGTGCTCGGGGAGCGGTGGCGGGGCGTGGCCGACGCCCCCGTCTCGCCGGGCGACGACGTCACCGTGACCTCCGTCGAGGGCCTGACCCTCAGGGTCCGGAAGGGGGCTTGATGCAGACCGGTGTGATCGCCGTCATCGTGGTGTTCTGGCTGCTGTTGTCGATCAAAGTGCTCAACGAGTACGAGCGCGCGGTGATCTTCCGGCTCGGAAAGCTGCTGCCCGACGCGAAGGGCCCGGGGCTCACCCTCGTGGCCTGGCCCATCGACCGCATGGTGCGGGTCAGCCTGCGCACGGTGGTGCTGGACGTGCCGCCCCAGGACGTCATCACCCGCGACAACGTCAGCGTGAAGGTGAACGCGGTCGTCTACTTCCGCGTCGTCCACCCCATGAAGGCCGTGGTGCAGGTGGAGAACTACCTCTACGCCACCAGCCAGATGGCCCAGACCACGCTGCGCAGCGTCCTGGGCCAGGCCCACCTGGACGAGCTCCTGTCCGAGCGCGAGCGCCTGGCGGAGATCCTGCAGAAGGTCATCGACGAGCACACCGATCCCTGGGGCGTGAAGGTGACGCAGGTGGCGGTGAAAGCCGTGGACCTGCCGCACGAGATGCAGCGGGCCATGGCCAAGCAGGCGGAGTCCGAGCGCGAGAAGCGGGCCAAGATCATCCACGCCTCGGGCGAGTTCGAGGCCAGCAAGCAGCTCACGGAGGCCGCGCAGGCCCTCCAGTCGCAGCCCATGGCCCTGCACCTGCGCTACCTGCAGACCCTCACCGAGATCGCGGCGGAGAAGAACTCCACCATCATCTTCCCGATCCCCATCGACTGGATGAAGGCCCTGATCGAGCGGGCGAAGTAGGGCGGATGGCCCCTCCCGAGTACGATCCCCGGCAGTACGAGGGCGAGGAGCTCACGATCAAGGGGGACCTCGACACCTCGAGCGTCCCCGAGCTGCTCTGGTCGCTGCTGGCCAGCCGCGAGACCGGCATCCTGACCTTCCGGCGGGACGACCTCAGGAAGACCGTGTACATCCGCGAGGGCAAGGTGGTGTACGGCACCAGCAACGACCCGGACGAGCGGCTGGGGGAGAACCTCCTGCTGCGCGGCAAGATCACCGCCCGGCAGTACCTGCAGGCGAGCAACATGATCCGGCCCGAGCGGCGGCTGGGCACCATCCTGGTCGAGATCGAGGCGCTGGAGCCGGAGGAGCTGATGCCCGCCGTGGAACAGCACGTACGGGACATCCTCATGGACCTCGTCTGCTGGAACCGCGGCGACTACGAGCTCGTCATGAAGGACGTGGACCTGAGCGACATCGAGGCCCTCAACATCTCCACCGAGAACCTGATCCTGGAGGGCATCCGGCGGTGCCGGTCCTGGAGCCAGGTCCTGCGCGGGATCGGAGGCGACATCGACACCGTCACCGCGCCCACGGGGGATACCGAGGTCGTCTACAAGCTGGATCTCTCGCCGGAGGAGCAGGAGGTCCTGGCCCAGGTCAACGGCCGCTCCACGGTGGAGCAGATCTGCCAGGTCTCCTACCTGTCCGACTTCGAGACCTGCCGCATCCTCTGGGCGCTCCTGGTGCTGGGCGTGATCCGGAGGGAGAAGACCGGCGAGCCGCGCGGCGCGGCCGAGGCCGCCGCCGCCACGCGAGAAGGAGAGCTGGACCTGGAGGACATCGTCGAGCGGTTCAACCAGATGTTCGGCCGCATCTACTCGTTCCTCGAGGGCCGCCTCACCACCGGCGTGGACGAGTTCATGGACGCGGCCCTGGAGCAGGTCTCCCGCCAGTACGGCAAGCTCTTCGACGGCGTCGACATGCGCGCCTACGGGCGCGTGGACTACGAGCAGATGCTGGCCAACGTCGCGGATCTGCCCGCCGAACAGCGCAAGAGCCTGATGGTCTCGGGCCTGAACGAGCTGGTGTTCGTGATACAGCTCGCGGTACGGACGCGATACGGCGCCGAGGAGGCGGCCGTGATCTCGGGCATCATCAAGGACGGTTTCCGCAAGCTGGGCGTGGCGTGACCCTGATCGATGGTCCACATTAGCGGAGGGGCTTTGGCTCAAGACGACTACTATTACGAGATCCAGCTCACCAACAAGCAGCTGGTGTTCTACTTCATGGCCGGCGCCACGGGGCTGATCCTGAGCTTCCTCGCCGGCGTCATGGTGGGACGGGGCGTGGATGCCGTCTCGGGCGAGGTCCAGGCCGCGCGCACGGTCCAGGAAGACCGCATCGTGGCCGAGGAGACCCCCAAGCCCATCAAGCCCGCCACGGAGGACCTGACCTACGCGCAGCGCCTCGAAGGCGAGAAGGTCGAGGACACCCTCGAGCGGCCGGCGGCCGCTGCCGCGCGGCCGGCCAAGCCCTTCAGCAAGATCCCGCAAAAGACCGCGACGACCGCACCCGCACCCGCGCCCGCAGCGAAGCCGACGCCGAAGTCCGAGGC
>Ga0114129_10016054_pt1 | contig 10651 bp, 9 predicted proteins | sample RhiMetdeltSRZDD1_FD_80071 | JGI IMG/M metagenome (GOLD analysis project Ga0114129, IMG submission 80071) | Populus rhizosphere microbial communities from Tennessee, USA - Rhizosphere MetaG P. deltoides SRZDD1 (version 2) (version 2) | ecosystem: Host-associated > Plants > Roots > Rhizosphere >... | reverse complement strand
CCCACTCGGACACGCGGGCCCGCTGGGCAGGACCGCCGTGGACCCGATAGTTGAGTCGACGCATGCGCTGGTCACGCCGGGCTGTGACCGCCACGACCTGGGGGTCGCCGTAGGACACGTCGAAGCGGTGGACGACGAACTCGGGCGTCGCCCGCCCGGCCGGCGACAGCGGATGGCCGGGATCGGCCGCCGAGCGGGCGGTGGCCAGCGCGAACGGCAGGTTCTTGGCGAACTCGCCTGCGATCAGCGTCTCGTCGTCGGGGAAGTCGAAGGCGCTGGGGCAGGCGGCGGGGTCCCAGCGGTCGGCCGGGTCCAGCCGGCCGGCCGTCTGGCATGTGGACATCTCGGGCGTGAACCCCAGCGCGCCATAGGAGACGTGGCCGTGCTCGGTGGCCTCGCCGTTGGCCGTGTACAGCTCGGACCACAGGTCGGGGTCGTAGCCGGGGACGGCCGGCGCGGCGTCGTCGCCGGCGAGCGCCTCGTACACGAGGTCGTCGGGAGTCGCCGTGGCCGCCTGGAAGGCGGTGCCGTAGAGCAGCCGCTCCGCGGCCGAGTGGTAGTTGACCACGAACTCGAACCCGACCCGCTGCAACAGGCCGTCGACGGCCCGGACCTCGGGCTCGGAGGCGGGGCCGGTGCCCCGGTAGGCCTCGCTGCCCGGCTGGGAGGACGAGCCCTCGTCGTCGTAGCGCCACCGGGTCGGGTAGTTCCGGTTCAGGTCGACACCGTCGTTCACCGTGATGCGACCGTCGCGGTCGTTGTCCCGCAGGTTCTTGCGCCACTGCCGGTGGCCGGGCGTGAAGGTGTAGTCGTAGCCGTCGGGGTTGGCGACCGGCACGAACCACAGCTCGGTCCCGTCCACCAGGTCGGTGAGCGCGGCATCGCGGCCGTAGCCCTCGACCACCTCGCGGGCCAGCCGGCGGACCATCTCCGGCGTGATCCACTCCCGGGCGTGCTGGCCGCCCATGTACAGCACCGCCGGGCGCTGGCCGTCGCGGGTGCTGCGGGCCCGGCGGGTGACCTTCAGGGCCACGATGTCCTGGCCCTGCACCGTCCGGCCGATGGTGACCAGCTTGGTGATGTCCCGGTGGGCCGCGGCCAGCTGCGCGAGCTCCTCGGAGATGCCGCCCGGCCCGCTGTAGGGGCGGAACACGTCGTGGCCGCCCGCCGCGTCCGTCGAGCGGCGGGGATCGAGGACCACGCCCCGGGCGGTCAGGTCGCCGGCCTGCCGGCCGGACAGCACGACCTCGACGGCCGGCGACCCGTCCCGCGCGCTGGTGGGCGCCGCCTCGGCGACGTCGACGCCCTCGTTGCGAAGCGCTGCGAGCGCCGGGGCGTCGAGCCGGGCGGTGTACACCCCCAGCGAGTCGTCGGGGGCCTCGTGGCGGGGAGGAGGGGCCACGCGCTCCCGGGGAGAGGTGCCGTCCAGAGTGCAGGCGGCTGTGGCTGCGAACAGACCCAGCACCGCCATGGCTGCGATCCGCCGCTTCATCTCGTGTCCCCTGTCTGCTCGTCGGCCCGAGTGCGTGCGGGCCTACGTTCGGAGCGGACAGGGTCGGTGGATCACCCGGGGTCGGGTGCGTGCCGGCGCCGGATGCGCAGGCTCGGTCCCCGGCGACGCCGGGTGGAACGGGAGCGGGCCGAGTCGGCCAGCAGCTCGTGGCGGTGGGTTTCGGCGAGGGTGATGGTGTGGAAGGTCATGCGCCGATCGTGCGCCGGCGCCGGCCTCCTGCCATCCGTGCCCACCACGGATCCACCACGGAGCCACCACGGATCCCGCGGAAACCCGGCGTCCGTTCGCGGCCCGCTTCCGGCAGACTCCCAGGGTGACCATCTCAGGCGGGCTCAGCGACGCGGGCGTGTCCGAGCGCGAGGCCGAGGTCCTGGAGCTCATCGCCGAGCGGGCCACGAACGCCGAGATCGCCTCCCGGCTGTTCGTGTCGGTCCGCACCGTGGAGAGCCACGTGTCGTCCCTGCTGCGCAAGCTGGGGGCGTCCGACCGGCGCGAGCTGGCCCGGCTGGCGGGCGACGGGGACCGGGACGCCCGGGCAGCCCGGGACGCCCCCCGGGACGGCTTGCCGATGCCGCTGACGTCGTTCGTGGGCCGGGCCGCGGAGGTCGCTGAGCTGCAGGCCCTCCTGGGACGGGAGCGACTGGTCACGGCCGTCGGGCCCGGCGGCGTGGGCAAGAGCCGCCTGGCGGTGGCCGTGGCCGCGGAGCTGGCCGGCGGCCGGCGCGACGGCGCGTGGTTCGTCGACCTGGTGCCGGTGACCGATCCGGCCCAGATCGCGGGTGCCGTCAGCGCCACGATCGGCCTCGACGAGCCCCGGGGCCGGACGGTTGAGGACGCGCTCGCCCTCGAGTGGGCGGCCGCCGACACGCTGCTGGTGCTGGACAACTGCGAGCACGTCCTGGACGGCGTCGCGCCGTTCGTGGAGCGCCTGCTGGGGCGCTGCCCCGGCGTGACCGTCCTGGCCACGAGCCAGGCGCGGCTCATGTTGCCGTTCGAGCACGTGTTCGCCGTGCCCGGCCTGTCCCTGCCGGGCGATGCGGCCGACCGAGCGTCCCTGCCGGCCGAGGCGGCCGGTGATGCCGTGGCCCTGTTCGTCGAGCGGGCCCGCCAGGCCGGCGCGGGGCTCGACCTGGAGGATCACGAGGTCGCAGCGCGCGTAGGAGGGATCTGCCGCCGCCTCGACGGGATGGCCCTCGCCATCGAGCTGGCGGCGGCCCGGGTCCCGTCGCTCGGCCTCGACGGCATCGAGCAGGGCCTGTCCGAGCGGCTCCGGCTGCTGGCAGGCGGCTCCCGGGTGGACGAACGCCACCGGTCGCTGCGCTCGACCATCGACTGGAGCTACGGCCTGCTGGCCTCCCGGGACCAGGCCCTGCTGCGGGCCGTGGCCGTGTTCGCCGCCCCGTTCACCGCGTCGGCGGCGGCCGCGGTGGCCGGTCCCGAGCCCGGCGAGCCCGCGGCCGTGGCCGACGACCTGGCCCGTCTGGTCGAGCACAGCCTGCTGGTGGCGGCGCCGGGGTCCGAGACCCGCTACCGCATGCTCGAGACGATCCGCCAGTACGGGGCGGACGAGAAGGCGAGCCACGGCGAGCTCGACGACGTCCGCCGGCGCCACCTGGCCTGGAGCCTGGCCACCCTGCGGGAGCTGGACGCCCGCACCGACCTGCCGTTGGGCGAGGGCCTGGCCCGCGCCGATCTCTATCCCGCGTGGCAGGCCGAGGTCGACCTGGTGATCGACGACGCCCGCTCGGCCGTTCAGTCGGCCGCCGCCCGCCCCGAGGAGCAGGGCGCCGCGAGCGAAGGGGCCTCGCTCCTGGCGTCGCTGTGCTTCACCCGGGGGCTGCTGGCCGAGTGCCAGCGTCGCTACGAGCAGGTGGCGGAGCTGGCGGGCCCGGGGACTGCACGCATCGACGCCCTCATGGACGCGTTCGGTGCCGCGGTCAGCCGCCACTTCGGCAACGAGGCCCTGCGCCTGCTGGCCGAGGTGCGTGACGCTGCGCTGGCCAGTGGCGCCCGGGACCGCGCCGCGTTCGCGCTGGCCCGGTCGGCGGAGCTGATCAACCGGGGGCCGGGCCTGATGTACGAGGTGCCACCGCCGGAAGCCGTCACCGCCCTGATCGCCGAGGCCGAGCCGCTGGCCGAGGGCTCGCCCGCGGCCGAGACCGCGGTGCTGGTGGCGCGGGCGTTCGCCGGCTCCGAGGCCGACCCGGACACGGTGGCCATGACCGTGCAGGCGGTCGCCTCGGCCCGGGAGGTGGGCGACCCGGTGCTCATCAGCATCGCCCTCGACGCCCTCACCGCCTCCCACCTGGCGCTGGGCGACATCCCCGCCGCACTCGCCGATGTCGACGAGCGCCTGGACGTGCTGTCCCGCGTGCGCCCGACCGCCCGCGTGGGGCTGGAGATCTCCGACGCCTACTCCATGAGCTCCGAGGTGCTGCTGGCCGTCGGGGACTTCGCCGGTGCCCGGGAGCGGGCCGACACCAACGCTCGCATGCCGTTCCACGTCGAGGGCGCCCACCTCGCCATCTCCCGACGCCTGAAGGTCGACGCGCTGGCCGGCGACATCGAGCGGGTCCTGGCCGACGCCGAGGAGTTCCGCCGAGCCTGGACGCGCTCAGGTCGCCCGGTCACGCCCAACCTGTCGGGCGGCGCCTACGCCGTCGCCATGGTGCACGGCCTGCGGGGCGACGCGGCGGCCCGGGCCGAGTGGCTGGCGATCACCGTCGACCTGGGTGCGGACAAGGTCAAGATGGAGCGCTGCTACGCGGCGTGGGCTCCCAGCTTCGACGCCATCCTCGCCCTGCACGAGGGCCACGCCGACCAGGCGGTGGCCAGCATGACGTTGCATCCCGACGACCTCCACAGTTGGGACGGCGGCGAGTGGCGCACGTGGTATGCGGCCGTGTGGGCCGAAGCCGCGGTGATGGCGGGTCATCCCGACGCGGCGGAGCGGCTGGAAGCAGCCCGCCCGATGGCCGCCGCCAACCCCACCGCGGCTGCCATGGTCGCCCGGGCGGCCTCGCTGGCGGCCGGCGAGCCCGACCGCCTGGTCGACCTGGCCGCGACGCTGGAGCGCGCCGGCGCCCGCTACCAGGCGGCCCGTACGTTGGTCCTGGCCGGTGGGTCGCATGCGGCCGAGGGACGGGCGGCGATGGCCGCGCTGGGCGCGGCGCCCATGGCCGAGCCCGCGGCCTGAGGACCGGCGTCAGGCGCCGCCGGCGCCGAGCCACCAGCGCAGGCCCGCGTCCGACACGGGCGGCGGCACGGTGTGGCCCCCCTCGAACTCGTGGTACTCGACCTCGTAGCTCGCCTGGCGCAGCACCGGGACGAACGAGCGGCTGCACGCGTCGATGGGCAGGATCGCGTCCTCGGTGCCGTGGGACACGAAGATCCGGGGCCGGCCGATGGCGTCGGGCACCACCAGGAAGCCGGGGGAGAAGGCCAGCACCGTGGAGAAGATGTCCCCGTTGGACAGGCCGACGGCGAGGGCGTACGAGGCCCCGTCGGACACGCCGCCGATGGCCAGCCGGGAGGTGTCCACGTCCAGGTCCAGCCGGCCGACCACGGCCTCGAGCACCTCGTCGAGGAACGCCACGTCGGGGCCGAAGCGGCGCTCGGCGATCAGGTCCCAGGAGCTGGGGTGACGCGAGTCCGGCGCCACCAGCACCACGCCGTAGCGGTCGGCCGCGGCCAGCACGGCGCGCAGGTGGCGCCGGCCGGTCCCGGTGGCGCCGTGGAGGAACACGAGCACGGGCGCGCCGGGCCCGGCCCCGTCGGGCACGTAGAGCAGGCCGTCGCGCTCGACGCCCAGTCCCAGGGGCTCCTCCCGCCCGGCGTCGAAGCCCCGCTGCGAGGGCGACGCGGGACGCCGCCGGAAGCGGAGGCGGGCCTGCTCCCGGTCCGCGTCGCTCACGAGTTGTCGGGTGGGGCGGCCGGTCCGCTCATGTAGGTGGCCAGCTCCTCCAGGGACACGAGGCCGTCGCCGTCGGTGTCCATCATCTTGATGGCCCGGGCCGCAGTGTCGTCGGTGTAGTTGACGCCCAGCTCCGCCATCATCTGCTTGAACTCGCCGGCCGAGACGAGGCCGTCGCCGTCCTTGTCGAGCATGGCGAAGGCTGCTGCGTACCGTTGGGTATCGACCATGGCCGGGAGCGTACGCGCGCACCAGCCGGTCGGGTGACCGGGGCCGCCCTGGATGTGGCCGCGGCCTAGGCGGTGCGGTGGCTGCTGCGGTTCAGGACCCAGCCCGCGGCGAGGAGCACGAGGACCGAGCCGATGACGGCGCCGACGATGCCGCCGAGGTCGAAGGCGCTGTCGTCGCCGATACCGAACACCCCGGCGAAGACCAGCCAGCCGACGAATGCGCCGACCAGACCCAACACGACGGTGGCTGCCCAGGACTTCCAGCCCTCGAGCTGCTCCAAGGCATCGCCAGGGATCAGGAGCCGGGCGACGGCACCGGCGATGAGCCCGAGGATGAGTGCTCCGATCATGGGTTCCTCCCTCTTTCGGATCGTTTTCATTCTAACTGCGTTGGTCGGATGTGCGTGAGTTGTACTTCACGTTGATTAAGCTGTTTTCATGTCTGTCACGCACTTTTCGGTCTCAGGGCGGTGGCCTCTGACCGCGCTCCTCTCGGCGTCGGGGCTGTCCCGCCACGCGCTCGGGAGCCAGTTGCGCCTGGCGGGCCACACGCTGCGGACCGCGTCCCGGCGCGGGTTGAGCGACCTGCAGGCCGATCGCTGGGCGGTGCGGCTGGGGCTGCACCCGGCCGAGGTGTGGGGCGCGTCCTGGTACGACGGCTCGGAGGAGGGGAGCGGCCCGTCGCACGCCCGGGTGGCCCAGCACCTGCGGGCCCAGATCGAGCGGGGCGAGCTGCGGCCCGGCGATCCGCTGCCCACGGTGCAGGTCCTGGCGGCCGACCTGGCGGTGGGGGCCGGCACGATCACCAAAGCGGTGGCCGGCCTGCGGGCCGAGGGCCTGGTGATCGGGGGCGGGCGGGGGTCCCGCAACCTCGTGGCCCCGGTAATCAGCGCGGCGTCCTGAACGCCGTCTGGTAGAGGTGGGCGATGATCAGCGGCTACGTCCCGGTGAACGGTGTCGACCTGTACTACGAGGAGCACGGCTCCGGGGACCCGATCGTCCTGCTGCACGGTGCCCTCGGCACCATCGAGAGCTGCTTCGCCGCCCTGCTGCCCCGCCTGGCCGCCCGGCGCCGGGTCATCGCCGTCGAGCTCCAGGGCCACGGCCACACCGCCGACATCGACCGCCCGCTCACCTACCCCCAGATGTCCGAGGACGCCGCCGCCCTGGCCGAGGCGATGGACCTCGGGCCCGCGGACTTCGTGGGCTACAGCATGGGCGGCGCCGTGGGCATGGGGGTGGCCATCCGCCACCCTCACCTGGTGCGCCGGGTGGTGGCCGCGGGCGGCACGGCCTACTCGCCCGAGGGGCTCTACCCCGAGCTCATGGAGGGCGAGGCCGAGCCCGAGGACCTGGCCGGCTCGCCGTGGGAGCTGGCCTACGCCCGGGTCGCCCCCGACCCCGACGCCTGGCCGGGCCTGGTGAAGAAGATCACCGAGCTGGACCAGGGCTACACCGGCTTCACCCCGGACGAGGTCCGGTCGATCTCCGCGCCGGTGCTCCTGATCATCGGGGACTCCGACCTGGTGCGGCCCGAGCACACCGTGGAGATGTTCCGCCTGCTGGGCGGGGGCGTGTTCGGCGACATGGTGGGCATGCCCGACTCGCAGCTCGCGGTGCTCCCGGGCACGTCTCACGTCGGGATGCTGGAGCGCACCGACTGGCTGGAGTCGATGATCCTGGGCTTCCTCGACCCGGAGTAGGTCGCGAGTCAGTCCTGTAACGCAACGGACTAGGGTCGGCGGGCGTGAGCCGCACCGACACCTCGTCCTGGCCCTGCACGATCGCCCGTGCCGCGGACGTGCTGGGCGACGGCTGGATCCTGCTGGTGATGCGCCAGGCCTGCCTGGGCACGCGCCGCTTCGAGGACTTCCAGCGCGAGCTCGGGATCGGCCGCAGCATCCTCACCACCAAGCTCAACCGGCTGGTGGCGGACCAGATGCTGCGCCGGGTCGAGTACCAGCAGCGGCCGGTCCGCCACGAGTACCGGCTGACCGACAAGGGCCGCGATCTCTACCCGATCCTGGCGGCCATGGCGGCGTGGGGCGAGCGCTGGCTCACCGGCCCGGAGGGCACGCCGCTGGTGCTGCACCACACGCCGTGCGACCACGACATGCACGCGGTGGTGGTCTGCAGCGAGTGCCAGGAGCCGCTGGACGTGCGCCGGGTGACCGCCCGCCCGGGGCCGGGAGCCGCCGCGTGAGGTACGCCGACGGTCCCACGGTCGAGGTCGAGGTCGAGGTGGACGCCCCGGTCGAGCGGGTGTGGGCCCTGGTCACCGACATCGAGCTCCCGGCCCGGTTCTCGTCCGAGCTGCAGAGCGCCCGCTGGCTGGACGACGGGCCCACGCTCGCCGCCCGCTTCGTCGGGCGGAGCGAGCACCCCGCCGCCGGCACCTGGGAGACCACCTGCGTGGTGACCGAGTGCGAGGCGCTCCGGTCGTTCGGCTGGGCGGTGGGGGACCCGGACCACCCGTCGGCCCGCTGGCGCTTCGCCCTCGACCCGCTCGCCGGCGGCCGCACCCGCCTGCGGCAGTGGATGCAGATGGGGCCCGCGCCCTCGGGCCTCACGCCCGCCATCGAGGCCATGCCCGACAAGGAGGAGCGGATCGTCGCCCGCCGACTCGACGAGCACCGGGCCAACATGGCGGCCACCCTGGCCGGGATCAAGGATCTGGCGGAGTCGGCCCCGTGAGCCTCCGGGTGGGCATCAACGCCGTGCCCGTCGACACCGCAGGCCTCGACCTGGTGCGGGAGGCCGAGCGCCTCGGGGCCGACTCGGTGTGGGTGCCCGAGTTCTGGGCCTTCGACGCGCTGACCCCGCTCGGCTTCCTGGCCGCGACCACCTCCAGCATCCGGCTGGCCACGGGGATCGCCCAGCTGGGGGCCCGCACCCCGGCCATGCTCGCCATGTCGGCCATGACGCTGCACGCCCTGTCCGGGGGCCGGTTCGTGCTGGGGATCGGCACCAGCGGTCCCCAGGTCATGGAGGGCTGGCACGGCGTGCACTTCGACCGGCCGGTCCGCCGCACCCGGGAGACCATCGAGATCGTCCGTCGCATCACCGCCGGCGAGCGGCTGGAGTACCGGGGCGAGCTGTACACGCTGCCGCTGCCGGGGAGCGAGGGCCGCAGCCTGCGCTGGGCCGGGCCCCCGGTGGACGTCCCCATCTACGTCGCCTCGCTGGGCCCGGCCAACCTGGCGCTCACCGGCGAGCTGGCGGACGGCTGGATCGGCACGGCGTTCCTCCCCGAGACCGCGGACGTGTTCCTCGACCCGATCCGGGAGGGCGCGGCTGCGGCGGGCCGGGACTTCGGGGCGCTCGACCTGACCGTGAGCGTGGGCCTGGAGCTCACCGACGACGTGGAGCAGGCCGGGCGGCGCCACGCCGAGGGCTACGCCTTCACGTTCGGGGCCATGGGCTCGCCCACCCGCAACTTCTACAACGACGCCTTCGCCCGCCAGGGCTACGGGGAGGACGTCCGCGAGGTCCAGCGCCTGTGGCTGGCCGGGGACCGGGACGCGGCCGGCCGCCGGGTCCCGACCGCCATCGGCCTGGGCACCAACCTCGTGGGCACCGAGGACATGGTGCGGGAGCGGCTGCGGCTCTACCGCGACGCGGGCATTACCACCCTGCGGGCCGGGCTGCCCGCGGGCGGCCTCGACGCCCGGCTCGACCAGCTCGGCCGGCTGCTCGAGCTCGTTTCCGCCGTCAACGCGGAGGACTGAAAGCTACGTTGGGCGCCATGCCCGGACCGTACGATTTCGTGGTGGTCGGGGGCGGGTCGGCCGGTGCGGTCGTCGCTGCCCGCTTGTCGGAGGACCCGACCTGTCGGGTCGCCCTGGTGGAGGCGGGAGGGCCGCCACCGCCGGTGGAGTCGATGCCGGCGGGGTGCCCGGCGTTGCAGCAGAACCCCGTGACCGACTGGATGTACACCGCCGACGCCGGGGGCTGCGGCCTCGGGCTCGAGGACGGTCGCATGATGGTGCCCCGGGGCAAGATGCTGGGCGGCTCGTCCGGCATCAACTACATGGCCTACGTGCGGGGCCATCCCGGCGACTTCGACTCGTGGGCCGCGGGTGGCGCCACCGGCTGGAGCTACGACGACGTGCTGCCCTACTTCCGCAAGAGCGAGGGCCTCGCTCCCAGCGGCGACATCGTGGTGGACGCCGACGCCCACAACACCGAGGGGCCCCTGGGCGTGTCGGTGCGGGCCCCGGTGCTGGCGGGCGCCCAGGCCTTCGTCGACGCCTCGGCCGCCGCCGGCATCCCGATCGGCGACTACAACGGCCGCGACCGCGGCGGTCCCGCGGGGCTCGTGTCCCTGCTCCAGACCACGACGCGCGACGGCAAGCGCTCCAGCACGTACCACGCCTTCCTCGAGGGCGAGGTCGAGCAGCGGCCCAACCTGGACATCATCTGCAACGCCCAGGTGAGCCGGGTGATCCTCGAGGGCGAGCCCGGTGCGCTGCGGGCCACCGGGGTCGAGTACCGCAGCGAGGACGGCGGGACCGACGTGGCCACGGCGACCAGGGAGATCGTGCTCAGCGCGGGCGCGGTCGGATCGCCCCAGATCCTCATGCTCTCGGGCGTGGGGCCGCAGTCCGAGCTGGAGGCCCTCGGCGTGGACTGCCGCCTCGACGCGCCCGACGTGGGCAAGCACCTCAAGGACCACCTCCAGGTCGGGCTCGTCTACACCGCCCCGGGCACCGGCATCTCCATGACCCAGATGGGCCTGTCCATGGGCCCCGACGCCCTGCGGGCTCCCGCGGGCCCGCTGCCGGCCGACCCGGCCGACGATGCGAACCTGCCCGAGGAGCTGGCGGCGGTGAAGGCCGAGGCCGAGCGGCGGATCACCGAGTGGGCCACCACCGGGCACGGCCTGGTGTCGTCGTCGCTGTACGAGGCCTGCGCCTGGTACTCGACGGGCCTGGGCGACGACCACACCCACGACGCCCAGATCGGCTTCTTCATCTGCGGCTACAACGACGACAT
>Ga0114129_10016053_pt1 | contig 10651 bp, 11 predicted proteins | sample RhiMetdeltSRZDD1_FD_80071 | JGI IMG/M metagenome (GOLD analysis project Ga0114129, IMG submission 80071) | Populus rhizosphere microbial communities from Tennessee, USA - Rhizosphere MetaG P. deltoides SRZDD1 (version 2) (version 2) | ecosystem: Host-associated > Plants > Roots > Rhizosphere >... | reverse complement strand
TCGATCGCACGATCCAACCGCTTGAGCCAGTATCCGATCGGATATCCGGTGGGTCCTTGGGTCGTCGGACCTCCTAGCGAGTATCCGGTGGGTCCTTCGGTCGTCATCGAACCTCCTAGCACATGTAATCTGGCAACTAGATGTCAATGATTATGCATTGGAGGCGCCATGCCGCGCAAGCGCCCCAGCGGCGAGCAGGTCCACCAGGATGAGCATGTCAAGGCCGTGGAGCGCGCCATGGTCGCGATCCGCAGGAGCCAGACCCGGCGTGCGCTGAACCGACTCGCGGAAGGGCGGGATGACACCGACGATTCCGGCGTCGTCGGCGGCTCGGCCGTCGACGTTCTCGACGCAATCGAGGCCGCGGAGCACGCCGCCACCCCGGCCACCGTCTCCGGCGTCGCGGCCGCCCTCAACGTCGACCAGCCAAGGGCGAGCAAACTCGTGGCCGCCGCCGTCGAGGCGGGCCTGGTGCGCCGGGAAGCCGACCAGGCCGACGGCCGCCGTACGCTCCTCGTCCGGACCGAGCGAGGCAATGCCCTCTCCGAGGAGCTGCACCAGTTCCGCCGCTCGATCTTCGCCACGGTGATGGCCGACTGGACCGACGCCGACCGCGCGGCGTTCGCCCGGCTGCTGACCCGCTTCGTCGAGTCTCTGGCCGGCATGACGGGGCGCGCGCGTCATCACACCTGACCCGGTACCGCTGGCCGCGTCCCGCGGAGTGGTGGAAACGAGGGCGTCGTGAACCTCAGTGACGGGGCTTAGGGCATGGTTCCGACGGCGGCTGATCCGTGGTGTTCGCCAGGAGGCGGTCGGCGAGCGCGGCGACCGCGGCATGCTCGGCGGCCCAGGCCCGCCAGACAGCGGCGGCCCACGCCCGCACCGCCGTGGCGTGCCCGGCCACCGAGTCGACCATGGCCCCGGCAGCGGCGACATCGAACACCGTCATCGCCCCGCTGCGCGCAGGGGTCGCCAGGCGCGGCCAGGACCGGTCGGGCCTGCCCATCCGCTGGTGCGCGGCACGAACCTCGCCACCGGAGGCGCCGCGGTCCAGCGCCAGCTGCAACCCCACCAGGGCATAGGCGACCGAGATGGCCGGGAGGTCGCCGTCCACCTCGCGGGGGGCGTGCTGGGCGGCGTAGGCATCCACGGTCAGCTGATGCAGGTCGCGCACCAGCCCAAGGTGGTGCAGCGCAAAGCCCTGCACCTCGCCGTACAGCTGCCAGCACTCCGGCGAGGCGTTCCGGCGCGGGTCAGGCGGCAGGCCGCTGGCGGGCAGCCGCAGCCCGCAGCCCGGGCAGGTGGTCGTGCCGCTCATGGCGACCAGGCTGGCGCCAGCACGCCGGGGTGTCCAGACCGGCGTCAGCGCTGGGGCGCGGTCCGACGCCTGCATGACGACCTCGGTATCAGCCCAGCCTCCACCCGCCTGCTCCACAGGCAGGGACTACCCGCCCTCCGGGAGGCCCTGGATGCCGAAGCGTTGCAGGCCGCCCCTGGCCGAGGGGGGCCAACACGCCGGCCGGCGTCCAAGAACCATGCCGAGGTGCGGATACAGAACGGCGCAGGACTTGGCGGCGGCGTTGGCCAGCAGACTGCCAGTGCGGAGAACACAGGAGGATGGGCAGATGCCCACCCTCCGCTGATCGTCCGACGCTAGGAGGGACAGCCGCTGGGAGCGTCGGCGGGGATCCGTCGAGCGGCATCCTTGGGCAGCAGTTGGACCGGCACCTCGCGCCGCAGCAGCGCCCGGACCATGCCGAAGCTCGCGATCCCCCATCGACCACCAGGACCCGACCCGTCATGACCTGCCTCCCGGGGACCAGGACACCGTAACCTAGCCCAGATGGCCGGCGCGCCGCTGTTCCTCGGCGTGGGACGGACCCTGGCAGGCGCTCGCCACGTCTTGGCAGGTCACGCCTGGGCCTTGCGGCGCACGCGGAGATTGCGCTGGGCTGTGGTCGGCCGTAGGGTCCGGCTCGTAGCGGGCGGTGAGGCCGCGACGGTGGAGGAGCCGATGAGCGACGGCCTGAAGGATGAGCTGCGGAGCTGGGCCCCGCCGGGCGACCAGCCGCTCGGCGGCACCCACCAGGGCGACTCTACGGCGTGCCGCCCTTGGGCCGGCGGGTCCGGTGGCGCTCGATCGACAGGTTCCGATTCCAGGATGACCGCTGCCTCGAGCACCGGCTGGCCACCGACAGCCTCGGGTTGCCGGGCCAGTTCCGAGCGCCCGTCAGGAGGCTGCTCCATGACGGCCGAGGGCGCCGTCCTGGTCCTTGGTGGGACCGGCCGGCAGGGCGGGGCGACCGCCCGCCATCTGTTGGACCGTGGCCGCCACGTGCATGCGCTGGTCCGCGACCCGACCGAACCGGCCGCGGCCGCGCTGGTCGGGCTGGGCGCCGAGCTGGTCCAAGGTGATCTGGACGACCCGGCCAGCCTCGGCGCGGCGATGGCCGGGGTGGATGGCGTGTTCTGCGTGCTGCCCTACCAGCCCGGCCAGCCCGACCGGGAGGTGGCCCAGGCGTCGCCGTCGCCGACGCGGCCGCCGCGGCCGGGGTCGCCCGGCTGGTCTACAGCTCGGCCGCCGGGGCCGACCGGGGCATCGGCATCCCCGAGACCGACAGCAAATGGGCCATCGAACAGCACATGGCCGCCCTCGGGCTGCCGGTGACGGTGCTGCGGCCGACGTTTCTGATGGAGACTTCGACATCCCCGAGCTCAAGGCGGCCATCCAGGGCGGCTCGCTGTACTTCGCCATGGCCGCCACCACCCGCCTGCAGCTGGTCGCCACCAACGACGTCGGCGCCCTGGCCGCCCTCGCCTTCGACGAGCCCACCGCCTTCCCGGCCCCGACCGAGGTGGCCGGTGACGAACTGGCCATGGCCGAGGTCGCCGCCACCTTCGCCCGCGTCCTCGGGCCTCCAGTCCAGTAGGTTGCCATGCCCTGCGAGAGCGCTGCCCAGTTCGATCCCAACCTGGCCATCCTGGGAGCCTGGCTGGACCGCGAGGGCTACCGGGCCGACCTCCGCGCCCTGCGCCCGGCTGCGACCCGAGATGCTGACCCTGGAGACCTGGCCGCGCCGCACCAACTGGGCGGCCAACCCACCGGGCAACCGGAACCGGGAGGAGCACGAGGCTGACAATGATGGTGAGCCTGGCGCCGCTCCTCCGAGGAGGCGCCCAACCCCGGCCGGTTCGACCGGCTGGAGGAGTTGCTCACCGAGGAGTTCGTGGACCAGAGGAACTCCGAAGGAGCGGACCGGTCCCAGTTCCGGGCCGGGTCGCTGCCGAGGAGCGACGAGTCGTTGGCCCACACCCGAATGGCTTGCACCGCGACCCGAGGCTCGTCCACCAGGTGTCGGCGGCGGCGGCTAGGATGCGGGAAGCCTGGCGGGCTGGGTCGTCCAGGGAGGCGTGGAGGAGCCGATGACGCCTGAGGAGTTCCTGAACGGGTTGCCCGAGCCGCGCCGGTCCGAGGTGGTCCAGCTTGACGCGGTGATCCGCGCCGCCGTCCCGGAGCTTGCCCGGACCGTCCAAGGCGCGATGCTCGGCTATGGTCCCTACCGGTACCGCTACCCGAGCGGCCGCCAGGGCGACACCTGCGTCATCTCGCTGGCGAGCCAGAAGCGCTACATCTCGCTGTATGTCAATGCCGTCGCGGACGGCCAGTACCTGCCCGAGCGGTACGCCGACCGCTTCCCCAAGGCCAGCATCGGGCGCTCCTGCATCAGGATCAGGCACGCCGCCGACCTCGACCCGGAGGAGCTGGCTGAGCTGTTGCGCAAGGCAGCAGCCGCCCCGGCGGCCAAGGCGTGATCGTGCAGACCAACCCGGCCACGGCCAGGGGTGGCTCGTTGCCGTGAGGTAGGCGATCTGCACCAGGTGTCGGTCCTCAGGCGGCGGCCTTGGAGGCGCGGACCTGCCCAGAAGCTCGTCGGGGCCGTTCTCGTCCAGCAGGGCCTGCAGTACCTCCCAGGTGGCCAGCTCGAACAGGTCTTCGCACCGGCTGGCGCCGTCGCTGAGGCGCTGAAGGCGCTTGTCGAGCATCGCCCGCGACTGGATCTCTACCACTTCGCGCTGCAGATCTGGCTCCCGGACGACGATTCGTCATCGAGTGCGCGGCGATCCTGAACCTGCGAGGGGAAGAACGCGGGGTCGTGGCCGGGGGGCCGGTCGGGATGAGCTGGCTTGGCCGATTCCGGCACTTCCGATACGAGATCCGTCGTTGGCGGGGAGGTTCCGTCCCCGATCTGGCCCAGGCGGTGTCGGGTCCGGTCCGGGTGGCGACGGACGTCGTTCGCGCGCAATGCGTTCTCGATCTGGGCCCCCGTCCCACCACCCGCACCTTGCCGCAGCTCATGGGCCATTCCGTGTCCCGACGCCGGGATAGCTGGATCGGATCAAGCCCGCCGGCCGTGGCCGGCTCGGGTGGCGGGTTGGTTCGTGGAGTGCATGTGGCTGGGATCGGCATGCCAGCACCGTCCGAGCAGGCTGACTTCCCTGGGTCGGGGGGACGGCGCGCAGGTGACGCGCCGCCCGACCGTGGCCGGCTGCCGGAGTGACCTGAAGGCCGCCCGCATCTCCTCAGAGAACAGCTGGGACTGCTCCCAGGCCGCGAAGTGGCCGCCTCCGTCGAGCCGGTTGTAGGGATGCGTTCTGACAGCCTGGTCCGGACCTGGCGCACCCGACATGGCGCCATGGCGCCAGGCCAGGTAGCCAGCAATCTCTTTCGCAGGCACGGCGATGGGGGCTGCCGGTGGGCGGGCAGCCCCATCGAGTAGCTGATCGTGGCGTCAGGGGACAGTCGGGTCAGTCTCCGACTTGCTCGCTAGGCGACAAGCCTGGGGTTACCTCGCCTGCCGGCGGAGGGTAGCGACCAGCTCGTCCTTGCTCATCGCCGAGCGGCCTTCGATGTCCAGCTCCCGAGCCCGCTCGCGCAGCTCCTCCAGGCTGCGCTCCTCGTAGGAACGTCGGTCCGGCGCGCGGTCCTGCTTGGGCGCGCCGTTCTTGGCCGATCGTGACTGGCGGTGGTTGCGCAGGGCGGCGATCAGCTCGTCTTTGCTCATGGACGAGCGCCCTTGGATCTGCAGCTCACCTGCCCGCTCCCTGAGCTCCTCGAGGCTGCGCTCCTCGTAGGTGCGCCCGTCGGGGCGGTTCTGTTGGGGCGACGCGGCCTTGGCGGTGTCGGCCTTGCTGGCCTGCGGCCGCTCGACGCGCTCCCGGCCCTGCTGCAACTCGCCCTCGAGTTGGTGGGTACGCTCACGCACGGTGCTCTCGACGGTCTCCACCGTGGTGTCGGCGGCCTCCACGGCGGTGCCGACCGTGATGTCGATCTGGCGGGTGGCCACCCCGGCCAGGGTGCGCGCCAGCTGGTGCTGGGCGGCAAGGGTCTGCTCGGCCACGTCAAAGGCGCGGTCGACGGCGTCGGCGAGGTCGATGCGGGCGATGGGCAGCCGGAGGTCGCGGGTCAGCTGCTGGCCGATGTCGCTCCAGACCCGGAGCACGTCAAGGACGGCCGCCTGGCTCTCACGGACGGCACTCAGGAACGAACTCTGGGGATTGTTGTCCCGTTGGGTGGTGGTGGGCATGGACGCTTCCTTTCAGTCGAGCATCATTGAGCTGCTATGCAAGCTTTGGTAGGCACGTGCGTAGTCCAGCAAGCAGGTCCCTTTCCTGCCTGGCGCCACCGCCAGGCCACGGTCCGGTTGACGACTTGGGCGTTCGGTCGCGGCGCCTGGTCCTGGCGGCAGCATGTGTCACGACTACGAGGCCTGGGACCCCGCTCAGCGCCAGTCCCGGGGTGACGAGCACCATCCACAGGATCTGCGATGATCCGCTCCGGCAGCACTGGACACCTCGTTGGACCGGTCGTCCACGAGGGCCAGGTGGACGGACACCATCAGGAGCAAGTACCAAACGCCTTCCCCTGGCGGTCCTTCGCAAACGTGGATCGCGCCGTTCGTCGCCTACGGAGGTCAGTCGTGACAGAGGCGAACGCTCCACGGGTCATGGTCGGTAAACCCAAAGGGTGGACGGCACGACCCAAGGAGAACCAACCCTGATGGTTGCATCGGTCCGGCGGGTACTCCGGTGCTGCCGGGCCCATCCGCTCGGTTCAGGCAGGGCCATGACCCTGCCTGCAAGTACTCGCTGAACGGCGAGCTGGTGCGGCTGTCGGGATCCTGAGGGCGCCGAGGCCGTGCTGGCCGGCCGAGCAGTCCTGGCGCGGCCGCTGGGGCCTCGCCCTCCGCCACGCCAACGAGTTCATCGCCGAGTAAGAGACGAGCTCACGGCATTACATGGAACGTGCCTGCCGGCTCGCGCGTGGCCGGATCCGGCTGGCCCGTGGCGACCTGCCCGCCGCCTTGGAGGATGCCGACAAGCAGCTTGCGCTCGCCCGCATGGCCACAGATCCCCAGGTGCTCGTCCCCGCGCTCGCCTTCCGCGCCAGGGTGGCCCTCATGACCGGAGACCGTGACCAGGCCGGCGCCTATGCCAGCGAGCTGCTTGCCATGCTGGCGGAGCAAGCAGAACTGACGGAGGCTCCGAATGGCCAATCGACCTGTCGGCTGTCCTGGTGGCGCTCGAACGCGGAGGCGACCTACGAGAGCTCGCTGCCAGGAAGGCCACTCCGACGCCCTGGCTGGAGGCCGCCGCAGCGTTTGCGCCTGCCAGGACTTGAACCGAGGGCTTCATCGGCAGGATGGGCAATAACGCTGTGCGGACCGGCGTTCCTGCTGGTCACCCGGGACCGTACGGCGCGAGGTAATCGGATCATCGGCCTGGGCGTTGAGGACGAGTTCAGCGGTAGCGTCCGAGGTACTAATGGTCAACTGCCGTCGCCCTGGACCGGCCCGGCGATTGATTTCAGGCGCCGCAAGCTATGGTCAACCGTGCACTCGTGACGGTTTGGCTGGTGCGCGGCTCGGGCAGGCAGGAGGACATGAGTCCGCGTTGGTACGAGAATGCAATCATCTACTGCCTGGACGTCGAGACCTTCCAGGACGCCGACGGTGACGGGGTCGGCGACTTCCGCGGCCTGATCCGCAGGCTGGACTATCTCGCCCGGCTTGGCGTGAACTGCCTCTGGCTGAACCCGATCCACCCGTCGCCGGGCCGGGACGACGGCTACGACGTCACCGACTTCTACAACGTGCACCCGAGGCTCGGCACGCTGGGCGACTTCGCCGAGTTCCTGCAGGCGGCCAACAGCCGCGGCATCCGGGTGATGATCGACCTGGTGGTTAACCACACCTCCGACGAGCACCCCTGGTTCGTCTCCGCCCGTTCGTCGCCGGACTCGCCGTACCGCGACTGGTACCTCTGGTCCGAGACCGAACCACCCGACCGCAAGCAGGGCATGGTGTTCCCCGGAGAGCAGGACGAGACCTGGACCTACGACGCGACCGCCGGCGCCTGGTACTACCACCGGTTCTACAAGTTCCAGCCCGACCTGAACGTCACCAACCCGCGGGTCCGTGCGGAGATCAAGAAGATCTGCTCGTTCTGGCTCCAGCTCGGCGTGAGCGGCTTCCGGATGGACGCCGTGCCGTTCATCATCGAGCGCACCGAACCGGGCCGCCCCGACGCCGCGATGGATTTCGAGTTCCTCAGCGATCTGCGCCAGCACCTCCAGTGGCAGCGCGGCGACGCGGTCCTGCTGGCCGAGGCCAACGTGGAGCCCGAGCAGCTCAAGCAGTACTTCGGCGACGCTGGCGGATCCGCCAACCGGCTGCACATGCTGTTCGACTTCATGCTCAACGGCCGGGTGATGCTCGCCCTGGCCCGGCGCGACCCGGAGTCGATCATCGAGGCGCTGCGCGACACGCCGGCGCTGCCTACCGGCGCGCAGTGGGCCACCTTCCTGCGCAACCACGACGAGGTCGACCTCTCCCGGCTCACCAGCGACCAGCGCCAGGACGTCTTCGCCCAGTTCGGGCCCGACCAGAACATGCGCCTGTACGACCGCGGCATCCGGCGGCGCCTGGCGTCGATGCTCGGGGGCGACCAGCGGCGGGTCGAGCTCGCGTACTCCTTGCAGTTCAGCCTGCGGGGCACCCCGGTCCTGCGCTACGGCGAGGAGATCGGCATGGGCGAGGACCTGTCGCTCAAGGGGCGGGAGGCCATCCGGACCCCGATGCAGTGGTCACCGGCGCCCAACGGCGGCTTCTCCACCGCCGCCCCCGAGCAACTCATACGTCCGGTCGTCACCGGCGGCGACTTCGGCTTCGAGCACGTCAACGTCAGGCGCCAGCGCAACGACAGCGGCTCCCTGCTGGCCTGGTTCGAGCGGATGATGGGCACGCTGCGCGAGTGCCCCGAGGTCAACACCGGCTCGTGCACCCACGTGGACGTGCCCACACCGCCCGGTGTCCTGGCCCACCGGGCCGACGACGACACCGGCACCGTCCTGTTCCTGCACAACCTCGACGAGCAGGACGCCACCGCCGACCTGGGTGTGCTCGAGAACGTGGCCGAGGCGCCCACCGAGATGCTCGCCGACCGCGACTACGGCGATATCAACCTGAGCAAGCTCACCGTGGCCGGGTACGGCTACCGCTGGATCCGGCTCTGCCGCCATCTGTCACCCCCCCGTGCAGGGACGCAATAGCGGTCGGACGCTGGCCCCCGAGGTTCCTCGGGGCTGAACATGGTCACGTTGCTGTTCAACGGCTCGGCCTTCACCCACGGCGGGCTATGGTCAACACGGTAACGACTACACCCTGGACCAGATCAAGCTGGCATAGCAGCGGTCGATCCACTGACTCGCAGTACCCCTAGCGCTCGCGAATCCCGCCCGTATCAGTAGGACAGATTCGCTGGCTAACGCCATCACGGCTCCTTTCAGCCAGCGCCATAGACCGGATGGCAGCCTTCCGGCGTCCTCCCGTCGACCCGAAGCGTCTGAGGAGAGAAGCGCTCTACCTGGCCTATGACAAAGAGCGGTAACCAGGTAAGAGGTCTCGACCCCGAACACGACTCGCCCACCGGGCGGCGGAGGAGAAAACCATCGTTTCTGCTGGTCAGACCAGGCATGGGCCGGTGGGCTCACTCGAGAACAGCGTCCTGCTCATGCTCGTGGTGTAGGGTCGGGCGTCGGCCTGGGTGCGTCGGGCATCACGGGCGATCGCGATGGGGCCGCGGTGTGGAGCAATCACCGAGTCGCTCTGTGAGCCTGCCGTGCTTGCTGTACCTCTCGGCGGATCAGATCTGCCAACCAGTCAATGGCCACCCCGGCGTCGCTGTCACCGAATCGCCCATGAGCAAGCATCGGCTTGTGCGCTTCATCCGTTCGGGGCTGGAGGTCCCTATCACGGGGCGATGGGCGCCGGAGACGCGACGCGTCGGCGTCCCTTGCCGGCCGACCGTCGAGGTCTTGCAGCTGGAGCTGGCCAGCCGGCTGCTCCTGGCGGCGCTGCTTGAATGCCGAGACGCCGGCCACCTCCAGCTCCGACTGGCCGACAACGGCCGCGACGGGCGGGCACGGATCACCGACCCCGAGCCCAGTCGCGTCCAGGTCACGCCCCTGGCCCCGGCGAGCGTCCCTGGTCTCTGTGGCCGAATCCTGGAGACGCTTGTGCCCCAAGGCGAGCAGGGCGCGAAGAAGCTGCTCAGGAGCATGATGGGCGACTTCTACGGGGAATGGGTGATCTACCAGGTCGAGGCGGAGTTGGTGGCCCTCGGCTACAGGAGCACCCAGCCCACCCCATGGTGGCGCCCCACGGGCAACTTCCCGCGGGTCGTGGCCGACTGCCAACAGGTTCGGACCTTGGCGCAGGCATGCGGCCAGGCGGTGAGCCACTGGAGGGAAGTGACGCTCGCCAACCAGACCCTTTGCGATGCCCTCCTGGCTGACTGCATCGACGCCATCACTCCACCAACACCTACACCAACCGACGACGAGGACTTCGCCTGGCCCTTCCGACGAGGCGGCGCGAGTCGTGGCGGGAGGAGGAAACGGGTCCCCTGACCAGGGGAGCATGACAGCTGCCAAGCGGTCATGACCCCGAGTCGGAGGACACCTGGTCCCCCTTGCCGTCCTTCCAGGGGTGCTGGAGCAGGCCGAGGTCGCCGTCGACGACCGGCGGGCGGTGGCCTCGGATCAGCGCTGCAGCTTCTCTCCCGTGCGTCGCCAAATGCCTGATCAGAGATCGACGGTCCAGCGCCGTGCTATCCAGCCTTTGGGCTGGTCGTGCGACTCCGCAGGTCCTACAGGGATAGGGTGAATCCATGCCAAGTCACGTTGACCAAGCCTTGGACCACGTCCTGGAATGTGGGGTCCCCGCGCAGCTACCGCAGGATGCGTCGGCCTGGTCGGTAGGGTCTCGGCCCTGATTCCCCGTGGGGCCCGATCACAGCTACCGTATGATCTGGACGCCTTCCACCCCGGAGGAGGAACGCGCGATGTCAGCCCAGCGACCAGCATCCCCCGAGCTGGACCCCGACGACGTCGTGAAGGCCAGATATCCCAACACCGCCCGCATCTGGAATTACCAGCTCGGCGGCAAGGACAACTTCCCGGTCGACCGGGAGGCGTCCGACGTGGCCAACGCGATGGTGCGAGACATCGGCGCACCAACCGGCGAGGACGCCGCCCATGACGGCCGCCACCTGCTCCAGCGGATGGTGGACTACATGCTCGGGCAAGGCGTCC
>Ga0114129_10016052_pt1 | contig 10652 bp, 11 predicted proteins | sample RhiMetdeltSRZDD1_FD_80071 | JGI IMG/M metagenome (GOLD analysis project Ga0114129, IMG submission 80071) | Populus rhizosphere microbial communities from Tennessee, USA - Rhizosphere MetaG P. deltoides SRZDD1 (version 2) (version 2) | ecosystem: Host-associated > Plants > Roots > Rhizosphere >... | reverse complement strand
CGGCAGCATGCCGCGGTGCAGCGCGGCGCGATGGTGCATGCGCGCGCCTGCCGATCCCATCACCGCCGCAAATGCGGTCATCGCGGCGACGGTCCCGACGCCGAACGCGGCGATGTATTCGACGGCCGCGCCAGGCGTCGGCAGTGCGAGCGCGGGAAGCACGCCCAGAAAATGCGAGCTGCCGGCGATGCCGTGCAGGATGCCCATGCAGAACGATGCGTGCGCGTGGCCGAGACGGCGCGCCCAGGCGGGACCGGCATGCACGTGGACGTGATCGTGCCTGACGGCGCCGTGGCGGTGCGCGCCGGGCGAAATATTCAACGCGCGGCGAAGCGCCCAGAGGCCGATCGCGATCAGCGCGACGCCGACGACGCGCTCGCCCCAGGCCGAGAGGATGTCAACGGGCGGGAGAAGTTCCCGCAGGACGATCGCCAGCAGCGCGACAACGACCACGCCGGACGCGTGCCCGAACCCCCAGGTCCAGCCTGCGACCCACCCCCGGCGGCCGTCCTCGACCGCCAGCGGCGCAACCGCCGCTAGATGGTCCGGCCCCGACAGCACATGGAACAATCCGGCAAGCGCGCCGGTCAACGCGATTCCTGTCACTTGTCACCTGAAACCTGGTGCAGGCGGACCTGAAGGTCCGCCTCTACGTCCGTTACGCCGCCACCCGAAACCGCCAACTACTTAGGGGCCATTCTAATGGCTCCGTCCAACCGGATCACCTCGCCGTTCAGCATCTCGTTTTCGAAGATGTGGCAGACGAGCGCGGCGTATTCCGCCGGCCGTCCGAGGCGCGCGGGGAAGGGAACCTGCTGGCCGAGCGATTCGCGAATCGATTCGGGCATCGCCGCGAGCATCGGCGTGTCGAAGATGCCGGGCGCAATGGTCATGACGCGGATGCCGAACCGTGAAAGCTCGCGCGCTATCGGCAGCGTCATGCTGACGATGCCTCCCTTCGATGCCGAGTACGCCGCCTGCCCGATCTGCCCGTCGAACGCCGCCACCGACGCCGTGTTGACGATGACGCCACGTTCTCCGGACGGAGCCGCCTGATTGTTCTGCATCGCGGCGGCCGCCAGGCGGATGGCGTTGAACGTGCCGATCAGGTTGATCTGGATGACGCGCGCGAACTGATCGAGCGGCATCGGGCCGTCGCGGCCGACGACGCGGGCGGCGGGGCCGATGCCGGCGGCATTGACGAGGCCGGTGAAGGCGCCGAATTCCTTGACGGCGGCCGCGATGGCCTGCTGCACGTCCGCCTCGACCGTCACGTCGGTCCGGATGAAGCGCGCGCTCGCGCCGAGCCGCGCCGCGGCGGTCCGGCCGGCCGCCTCGTTGACGTCGGCGATGATCGCGCGGCCGCCGGCGGCGACGATCATTTCAGCAGTCGCGCCGCCGAGACCCGACGCGCCACCCGTCACCAGGACGGTCTGATTCTGAAGTCGCACCCGCCCATCTTAGTAGCAGTGCGGGTCGGGCTGATAGGCGCTTAGGGGTTAGTCTTCGTCTTCTTTCGCGGCGATCGCGTCGAGCCGCGCGAGCAGCGCTCGGAACCCGCACTGATCGGGATCGAAGAATCCCCATTCGTCCTGCGCGGGCTTGGCCTCGTTCCTCGAGGTGCGCTTCGGCCTCGGCGGGCCGGACGACACCGTCGTCTGGGCGGCCACCTGCACCGAGACTGCCACCGCGACGTTCACGGACGTGGTCGTCTGCGAGTCGCCGCCCATGTTGGCGGGCACCGTGATCACCTGCGGCACGAGCGCGGGTTGCTGGACCGTTGCCGGTACGAGCTCCTGCGGCTCCTGACGCCGCCGCTCACCACGCCGCGAAAGCGGAGACGCAAGGGCCGGCAGCAGCTCCGCGCGCGAGGGCGCCTCCGCGTACGACGGTGTCAGCGGTTCGCGTGGGGCCGGCGTCGATCGCGCGACCGGCGCGACAGTCAGGACCGGCGCGACCGGCAGGACCGGCGCGACCGGCAGGACCGGCGCGACCGGCTCGACCGGCAGGACTGGCGCGACCGTGAGGACTGGCACGACAGGCGCGACGGGTACGACAGGCCTCATCTCCGCAGCTGGCGGAGCGGCTACGGGCGCGATGCGTTGAATGGGTGCGATGGGTTCAACCGGTTGAACCGGTTGAGCGGGTTGAAACGGTTGAACAGCTTCAACACGCGCCGCGGGTTCAACGGGTGCTGGAGTTGCGAATCGTTCGACCGGTTCAACGGCTGCGATCGGTTCGAGGCGTGCGACTGGTGCAACAGCCTGAACCGGCTCGACGAACAGATCGGGGGATTGAATGGGTTCACTCGGTTTATAGGGTTCAAAGGGTTCAGTGGATTGAGTGGGTTCAGCGGGCTCGAGGCGCTGAATCGGTTCTACCGGCACGTAGGTCGGAATCGGTTCCAGGGGCACGTAGCTCGGAATCGGTGGTTCGGCGGGTACATAGGTCGGAATCGGTTCGTCCTGGTCGAATCGTCCGGACGCGTCAAATCGATCGGACGGTTCCGCCTGCAGCTCGTAATGATCGGCCGGCTCCGAGATGTCGTGGAGAAACGGCGTGAGATCGACGTCCCCGGTCTCCTGGTCGGAAATGACTTCCCCGGCGAGCAACTCCTCCGCGGGTGTCTCGCGGAACGCGATGGCCGGCGCCGGCGGCGCTGGGGCCGTGATCACGCGGCGCTGCCGTGCGCGATGCAGGTACTGGCCAACCTGCTCGGCGAAGAGTGCCGGATCGCATCCGTCGGGCATCAGCGGGGTCGCGCGTTCTTTCCGAAACCGCGCGCGCATGCCGCCTTTCGCGGCGGCCGGCATCGAGAGGATTGGAATCGTCAGCGTCTGCACGTGCGCGCCGGCCTCGCCGAGCGCGCGAAGGTAGTCGGAGAGCACCGCCTCGTCATGGTGCGGCAGCAGGGGCGCCGTGAGCACGATGTCGGGCACGCGGTGATCGAGCGCGGCGACCGCGCGGTCGCCGGAATCGGCCATCACGAGCTCGGCGTGAAGATGATTCCTCGCAATCGACGCGAGCTGGGCTGCGTGGCGCGAGTCGGGTTCGACGACCAGTATGAGGGACATGATGGCTTTACGTTCGAAGCATGCAGACGAACAGGACCCCGCCGGCGACCACGAGCAACGTCAACGCGCCCTTTTCCAGTACCAGCTGGCGGGCCGAGATCGTCGCCGATTCGACCGTCAGCGTGCCTTCGGCGACACGGTTCGAGACGGAGTGTGCGGTCACGCCACCAATCCGCTCGCGTATCCGATCGTCGGCGAGCGCGATGAGCGCAATCAGCACGATGGCGGCGGCCGCCGACAGCACGAGGTCTCGAAGGTTCACCGCAAGCCCTTATCGCAATTGCCGTTCCGGCCCGCGACAGAGATTGGATCGCGTGCGTTCCTCAGGTTTTCACGCCGTCGCGCGCCCCGCTCCGATCGGCCGCCAGGCGGCGCGCGCACGAAACGAGAGGCTGCTCTTACGAAGCTGCATCTCCGGTGTTGTGAAGAGCCGCGCAGTCATTTTCGAGGCGTCCCACTTCGAAACACCCACCTACCAACAATTTCCGCGACGCGTTTTACGAATCTGAATCGCGCAACGCCGATCCGCCCCGATCGCGCCAGCCTCTACCTCGACCGTCGCGTGCGGAAAACCCCCGGAGAACAGCGGCTTGACTGGGCTTTCGGCACCCGTCTTCGCCGCCGTGGCACAGCCGTTGCCCTTGTTAGGTGGCGTCGTCGCGGTTGCGCCGATGCGTGATCGCAAATCGCACACACACACAACGCAACGCGTCGATGGGACGCGTGGAGGATGCCATGAACCTGATTATCACCCGTCTGCGTGCGCTCAAGCGCGATACGTCCGGCCAGGACCTGCTCGAGTACGCACTGCTCATCGCGCTCATCGCGCTCGTCGCCTACGGCGCCGTCGCAGCGACCGGCACCAGCGTGAAAACCGTATTCACGAACATCTCGACGGCCATCAGCGGCCTGCCGGTGGCGTCGTAGGCGCTACGAACACCGGAGGAGGAAGTCATGTACCTGATGAATCGTCTGCGCGCGTTGAAGCGCGACAGCGCGGGCCAGGACCTGCTCGAGTACGCGCTGCTCATCGGGCTCATTGCGCTCGTCGCGTACGGCGCGGTCGCAGCGACCGGCACCAGCGTGAGCGCGGTGTTCAACAACCTCGCCTCGACGATCAACGGATTGCCGGTGGCATCGTAGCAGCGGAAATGATGGCGCAGAGGGCAGCGAGAAAGGCGGGTGCGTATGTCACCCGTCTTCTGCCCTCTGCCAGTGGAGAGCATTCATGCCCAGTCCTGGAACGGTGACAACGATAGCGGTTTCGATCTGCAGCCTGACGGCCGCGGTCATCGATCTCCGCACCCGTCGAGTGCCCAACGGCCTCACGGGCGCGGCGGCGGCGATCGGGGTCGCGATGGCGCTGACCGGGACCGGCAGTGTCGGCATCGTCGGGGCGGTTCTCGGCGGCGTCATCGGCCTGACGCTGATGCTGCCTGGGTACCTGTGGGGCGCGACGGGCGGCGGGGACGTGAAGCTGCTCGCCGCGGTCGGCACGCTCCTCGGACCCGATCGCGTGCTGATCGCGTTCTTCGGCATGGCCATCGGGGGCGGCCTGCTCGCGCTCGCCACCGCGGTGGCGCGCCGCCGCTTGTTCAACCAGACGTTCGCATATGCGCCGGCCATTGCGTTCGGCGCGCTTCTCGCGGTGTTCAAGTGAGGGGAACGCCCATGAGCCGCAACTTTTTCCGACTTCGCCGCGACGCCCGGGGCTCGGCACTGCTCGAGATGGCGCTGACGCTGCCGCTGATGCTGCTCATCTCCGCCGGCATCTTCGAGTTCGGCCGCGCGTATCAGACGTGGCAGGTCATCACGAACGCCGCGCGCGAGGGCGCGCGCATCGCCGTGCTGCCGGGCACGACCGACAGCATGGTGACCGACCGCGTCAAGACCTACATGTCCGACGGCCAGCTCTCCGGCTACGCGTCCGCGACGGTGGCGGTCAAGCGGGACGCCACGATTTCGATGGGCGCGGGGACGGCGACGGCGTCGCGCATCACGGTCAGCTACCCGTTCAGCTTCGTGGTGATGCAGCCGATTTCGAAGCTGATCAGTCCGAGCTCGACGCTCGGCGCCCCGATCACGATGACGGTCTCCGCGCTGATGCGGAACGAAACGTAAACAGTTTTTGGACGGATCAACAATGGCACGCATCCGACTCTTCGCCGTCTTCGCCATCGCGATCGTCGCGGGCGGCACGTTCGCCTTCGCCACGTATCGCTACATCCAGGATCGCCCCGCGGCGGTCGCCAACATGCAGACGCGCCCGGTCGTCGTGGCCGCGGCCAACCTCGACCTCGCCGCCGAGCTGCGACGCGAGGACATGCGCGTGATCGACTGGCCCGCCAGCTCGGTCCCCGCGGGCTCCTTTTCCAACCCGCAGGAGCTGATCGGCCGCGGCCTGATTCAGCCGGTCGTGCAGAACGCGCCCATTCTCGAAGGCGCGATGCCGCCGAAAGAGGCGGGCGCCGGTCTTCCGCCGGTCATCCCCGAGGGGCTGCGCGCGGTGTCGGTTCGCGTCAACGACGTGATCGGCGTCGCCGGCTACGTGCTGCCCGGGACGCGCGTCGACGTCGTCGCGACCGTGAACCCGACTGACCAGCACCCGGATGCGACGTCCAAGGTGATTCTCACCAACGTCCAGGTGCTGACGGCCGGCACCAAGATCGAGCGCGACACCGAGGACCACAAGCCGGTCACCGTCAATGTGGTGACCCTGCTGGTGGATCCGCAGCAGTCGGAGCGGCTGGCGCTCGCCAGCACGGAAGGGAAGATTCAGCTCGCGCTTCGCAACCCGCTCGACAAGACCGCGCCGCCGACGCCAGGCATCAGGCCCGCGGCGCTGCTCGGCTGGGCGCCCGTACGGACCACGGTCGTCACCCGGCGCGTCCTGGTGGAGACTGCGGCGAGGCCGGACCCGCCACCCACCGTTGAAATGATTCGCGGCGACAAGCGCGCGCAAGAAGTCGTCCGTTAGGAGTAGCCATGAAGGGTGCCAAGACGTTTCTGTTCATTCTGCTGATCGCGGTGTTCCATCCGGCGTGGCTGATGGCGCAGACCGCGCCGGACCTGTCCGCCGTAGCGCTGAGCGCGAAGGCGGACGCCTCGGCCCCGATGGCCGTGCGGATTCTCGCCGGCCGCTCCGCGATCGTCGATACGGGCAGCCCGATTACGCGCGTGTCGCTGACCAGCGCGGACATCGCGGACGCGCTCGTGACCTCGAACTCGCAGCTGCTCGTGCACGGCAAGGCGCCCGGGACCATCTCGATGTTCGTCTGGAGCCGCGCCGGGGGCGTCCAGCGCTACGAGATCTCGGTACAGCGTGACGTCGCGCGCGCGTCCGAGCAGATTCACAACCTCTTCCCGAAGGAATCGATTGCCGTCGAGAGCAACGGCCGCAACATCGTCCTCGCGGGAACGGTGCCGACGAAGGAAATCGCCGATCGCGCCGTCGACGTGGCGGCCGGATTCGTCGACAAGAAGGACGAAGTGGTCTCGCTGCTGCAGGTCGCGCCGGTGGCCGGAGTCACCAACCAGGTGATGCTCCGCGTGCGCTTCGCCGAAGTGGCGCGCAGCGCGCTGACCGAAGCGGGCGTCTCGTTCTTCACGAGCCCGACCGGCGTGCAGAACACGATCGGCCGCGTGACGACGCAGCAGTTTCCGGCGCCCGGCTTCGAGGACCTGAAGTACAGCAAGGACAGCGCCGACTTCGGCGCGCCGGTGAAGAGCGCTGAAGGCAAGTTCACGTTCAGCGACTTCCTCAACCTGTTTCTCTTCAGCGAGAAGTACGACCTCGGCCTGATGGTGAAGGCGCTGCAGTCGAGGGGCCTGTTTCAGAGCCTCGCGGAACCGAACCTGGTCGCCGAGAGCGGGAAAGAAGCCAGCTTCCTCGCGGGCGGCGAGTTCCCGATTCCCATCTGGCAGGGAGGGACCAACGGCGGCATCACCGTGCAGTTCAAGGAGTTCGGCATCCGCCTGAACTTCACGCCGACGGTGGTCGAGGGTCAGCGCGTGCACCTGAAAGTCCGCCCCGAGGTGAGCACGCTCGATTTCAACAACGCCGTCGTCCTCCAGGGCTTCCGGATTCCCGCGCTCTCGACGCGCCGGACCGAGACCGAGCTCGAGCTGCGCAGCGGCCAGACGTTCGCGATTGCGGGCCTGCTCAACAACACGCTGAACTCCACGCTGCAGAAGATCCCGGGCATCGGCGACATCCCGATCCTGGGCCAGTTGTTCCGCAGCAAGGCGGCGCAGAAGGACCGCACCGAACTGGTCGTCATGATCACGCCGGAGATCCTGCGGACCGACTCGCCGGGCGTGACCGACGCGCTGCCGAGAATGAACGAGCCGTACCTGTCGCCGACGCCGCAGAATCAGTCGATCGCGCCTCCCCCGCCCGGGTTCCAGACGCCGTCGAGGTGAGCCATGTGGAAGAGATTCCGGAACCTGCGCCAGGACGAGCGCGGGATGTCATTCGTCTTCGTCGGCATCGGGTTCATGGCGTTCGTGGCCGCGTCCACGCTGGCCATCGACGTCGGCATGTTCATGACCGCGCGGTCGCAGGCGCAGAACGCGGCTGACGGCGGCGCGCTCGCCGGCGCAACGGCGCTGGCGTTCAACGACTTCGACGATCGGTCCGTGGGAGGCCCCGCTGTGCAGAGCGCGGTCAACACCGCGCTCGCCAACAGCGTGATTGGCGCGGCGCCGTCGACCACGCCGGCCGACGTGTCGTTCCCCGGCGGGCCGACGGGGAACAACCGCGTCAAGGTGAACGTGTACCGCACGGGCGCGCGCAGCAACGCGATTCCGACACTCATCGGCCCGCTCTTCAGCGTGCCGACGGTGGACATCGCCGCCACCGCGACGGCGGAAGCGTCTCCGGCCAACGCGATGACGTGCGTCAAGCCGTTCACGATTCCCGACAAGTGGCTTGAAAACAAGACTCCGCCGTGGAACTCCAACACGAGCACCTTCGACCGGTACGACAACAAGGGAAACGTCGTTGCGAACGCGGACGTGTACGTTCCGGCCGGCCAGGCGGGGTACACCGGCTACAGCCCGACGCGCGACAAGGGCACGCAGCTGACGATTCGCGCCGGCACGGGAAACAACGTCTCGCCGAGCATGTATTTCTCGTGGTCCATGCCGAGCAATACCGGCGGCGACGACTACCGCGGCAACATCGCCGGCTGCAACACGACGTACGTGCACTTCGGCGACCCGGAGGTGCTGGAGCCGGGTGACATGACCGGCCCGACCAACCAGGGCGTCGACGACCTGATCGCGCAGGACCCGTATGCGTACTGGGACACGGCGAAGAACGAGGTGCACACGACGAAGAATCCCAGCCCGCGCGTCTTCCCGATCCCCTTGTACGACCCCGACTACTACCAGAGCCAGAAGACCAACGGCCGCAATGCGACGCTGCGGGTGGCCAACTGGATTGGTTTCTTCGTCGAGAGCCGGAACGGCAACCAGGTGACCGGCCGTATCACGCCCATTCTCGGCGTCATCGACAACAACGCGGGGCCGGCACCCACCGGGACGTTCCCCGTCGCAATCCGGCTGGTGCAGTAACCATGGCCACGGCACGACTCACTGGAACGATCCTCACCGAAGACGACATCTTCCGCGCCAAGCTCGCGGAACTGCTGCGCGCGGGCACTGTCCGCGTCAGCGTCATCGACGAGCGGCTCGCGCACGGGACCTCGGCGCCCGACGTCGCGATCGTCGACGGCCGGCGCGACCCCGCCGAGGCGATGAGGGCCATCGAGCGGCTGCGCGCGGCCAACGCCGGGGCGGCCGTCTTCATGGTCGCCGCGGAAGCGAGCCCGGACCTGATTCTGCAGTCGATGCGCGCAGGCGCAAACGAGTTCTTCGCGTGGCCGCCTCAGGCGTCTGCCTTTCACGAGGCGCTCTCGCGAACTGCGGCGCGCGTGCAGACCTCGTCCACGACGCGCGCGCAGGCCTACGTCCTGATGTTCCTCGGCGCGAAGGGCGGCGTCGGCACGACGACGCTCGCCGTCAACACCGCCGTCGATCTCGCGCGGCTCAGCGGCCGATCGACGGTCATCGTCGATCTGAAGCCGGGGATTGGCGAGGTCGGGCTCTTCCTCGGCGTGCGCTCGCGCTACACGCTGCTCGACGCGCTCGAGAACCTGCACCGGCTCGATTCGGAGTTCTTGCGCGAGCTGGTGGGCAAGCACAAGTCCGGCGTCGAGATTCTGGGGGGGTCCGATCAATTCGACCGTCCCGGCCACAACGACGGTCCAGGGGTCGAGGAAGTCATCCGCATGCTGGCGACGCAGTATGACTTCGTCATCATCGACGCGGGCACGCAGCTGAACGCCGCCAACACCGCGCCGCTCTATGCCGCCGACGCCATCTGCCTCGTCGCCAACCCGGACGTCGCGTCGGTTCGGAACACGCAGCGGGTGCTCGATCGGATTCGCCAGCTTGGCCCCTCTCCGGATCGCATCCGCCTGCTGCTGAACCGCGCGGCGGAGCCGTACCCGATTCCGCCGGCGCAAATCGAGGCCGCGCTCGGCCACCCGATTCACCAGCGCTTCCCGAGCGACTACCGCACGGTCGCGATGGCGCTCAATTCCGGCGTGCCGTTGACGCTGGCGGGCAACAGCGACCTCGCCACCCAGTTCGAGCGGCTCACCCGCGCGTTTCTGCCCGGCGCCACCGAACCCGAGCCGACGCCGTCGCGCCGGCCTGCTTCCATGCTGGGCTTTGATCGCCTGGCCTCGCTGTGGTGACGCCGATGAGCACCGCCTCCGCCATCACCAAGGGTCCGCAGCAGCAGTCGCAACCGCTTCGCGCGCAGTACCTCGACCTGCGGGCGAACGTGCACCGCAAGCTGCTGAACCGGCTCAACCTCGAAACGCTCGCGCAGACCGACCGCGCGCGCGCCGAATCCGAGATTCGCGCCCTGCTCACGCACCTGCTGGCGGAAGAACCGACGCCGCTCAGCCTGGCGGAGCGTGAAGCGCTCTTCGCCGAAGTGCTCGACGACGTGTTCGGGCTGGGGCCGCTCGAGCCGCTGCTCCGCGACACGACGGTCAGCGACATCCTGGTCAACACCTATCGCCACGTCTTCGTGGAGCGCAAGGGACGGCTCGAACGGGTGACCGCCACGTTCCAGGACGACCGGCACCTGCTGCGCGTCATCGACCGCATCGTCAGCCGCGTCGGCCGCCGCGTGGACGACAGCTCGCCGATGGTCGACGCCCGTCTCGAAGACGGCTCGCGCGTCAACGCCATCATTCCGCCGCTGGCGGTCGACGGCCCGCTGCTGTCGATTCGCCGCTTTCCGGCGGAGCGGCTGAAGTCGGAAGACCTCGTCACGCTGCAGGCACTGACGGCGCCGATGCTCGAATTTCTCTCGCACTGCGTCAAGGCGCGGATGAACTGCCTCATCAGCGGCGGCACCGGCGCCGGCAAGACCACGCTGCTCAACGTGCTCTCGTCGTTCATCTCGAACCACGAGCGCATCGTCACCATCGAGGACGCGGCGGAGCTGCAGCTGCGGCAGGAACACGTCGCGCGGCTCGAGACGCGTCCGCCGAACGT
>Ga0114129_10016051_pt1 | contig 10652 bp, 4 predicted proteins | sample RhiMetdeltSRZDD1_FD_80071 | JGI IMG/M metagenome (GOLD analysis project Ga0114129, IMG submission 80071) | Populus rhizosphere microbial communities from Tennessee, USA - Rhizosphere MetaG P. deltoides SRZDD1 (version 2) (version 2) | ecosystem: Host-associated > Plants > Roots > Rhizosphere >... | reverse complement strand
TGACGGTACAGTTGATGCTGTCGCCTGACAGACTCGGAGTTACTTCCTTTAAGTTCTATAGCCTTGACGGAAAGGGAGAGATGGCCAGGCTTCACGCAAACGGAGTTATTCGAACTGCTCAAGGAGAGGAGGAGACCAGTCACTTCGCCGCCGACAATCTGATCCGTCAGAGCAGAGAAAGGTGTCCGGAGCATCTGCAGGGAAGCAAGCACTATGAAGCAATGCAAGACCGCGGGCTGGATTACGGTCCCGGTTTTCAAGGTGTGGCGGAGCTTTGGCGGCGTGATGGTGAGGCGATTGCGCGATTGCACTCTCCGGAAGAAGTAGACGGGTTGGGGCAAATCAGCGTTCCGCTGCTGGACGCATGTTTCCAGGCGCTCGAAGCCGCGTTGCCGGAATCCGCGGGCAACTTCGGCAAGCCTGACTGCTATATGCCTGTTGGCCTCGAAAGCTTTCGCATTTACCGCGAGCCGGGGGCCGAGCTTTGGAGCCGAGCTTCGTTACGGCAGACCGCGCAAAGTAACGCAAGCCAACTCGAAGGAGATGTGCTTGTGCTGAATGGAGATGGTCAACCGGTGTTAGAGGCGACCGGGTTACGTGTTAAGCGAGTCGAGGCGGGCGCGGAACAAAGCGCAAAAGACTTTCTTGGGGAATGGTTCTACGAAGTCCAGTGGCAGGTCAGGGGTGAATCTCAACCAGCCGAATCTGCAGTTATCCCCGAAACTGCTGAGCGAGGCGCTTGGCTGATCTTTGCGGACAATGACGGGCTGGGAGAGGGATTGGCCGCCCGGTTGGAGAATCAAGGAGAGACTTGTCTGGTTGTTTTCCCGGTGAAGGCCGATGAGCAGGTGATCGCCGATGCTGTCGCTTCAAATAGTCCGCCCTTGAAAGGCATCGTGCATCTCTGGAGCGCTGAGCCGACGGCTGTTGCTGAGTCTTCTTCATCCGCCTGGGAAACGGCCCAGACGCTTGGCTGCGAAAGTGTAATGCGCTTGATTCAATCGCTGGCGGCGGCTCCTTTGAGGAAGTCGCCGCGCCTCTGGTTGGTCAGCCGGGGAGCGCACTCCGTGGCGAGTGAGACAGCGTTGATTTCACCCGGACAATCAATGCTCTGGGGATTGGGACGGGTCGTCATGCTAGAACACCCGGAACTCCATTGCACAATGATTGATCTAATCCCTGAGGGGGAACCGGATGAACTGCAACAACTCTTCCGGGAGATCATGACAAATGGCAGTGATGATCAAATCGCGTTTAGAAACGGTCGTGGCTATGCCGCCAGAATGGTTCCCCGATCGGTGGAGTCTCTTGAAGCGGCTTCGCGGGAAGTTTCCGGCAAGGAAAGAGCGATCCCCATCTCCACGACCACCGGGAACCAACAATTTCATTTGGTGACCACGATGCCCGGCGCGTTTGACAATTTGATACTCCGTGAGGCCAAGCGGCGAGAACCCGCGGATGGGGAAGTTGAGATAGAAGTTTTAGCCGCCGGGCTCAATTTCATAGACGTGATGAAAGCAATGGGAGTTTATCCTGACCAGCCTGTCGGGGAGATGCCGTTTGGAATTGAGTGCGCCGGAAGAATTGTGGCCTTAGGTGAAGGTGTTACGGGATTGCAGGCCGGCGATGAAGTGATGGCGGTAGTTCCTTCATTGAATGCGTTCAGCGCTTACGTGACCGTCTCCGCGCCATTCGTCGCCGTTAAGCCGGCGTCAATGAGCTTCGAGGAGGCTGCGACGACGCCTATCGCTTTCCTGACGGCTTACTATGCGTTGCATCATCAAGGGCGGCTTGCTCGCGGTGAAAGAGCTTTGATTCATGCGGCAGCCGGTGGTGTTGGGCTTGCGGCGGCGCAGATATGTCAGCATCTCGGCGCCGAAGTTTATGCCACAGCGGGGAGCCCTGAAAAGCGTGACTTCCTGCGTTCCATGGGAATCAAGCGCGTCTTTGATTCACGCTCGCTCGCTTTTGCCACGGAAGTGATGCGGGAGACGGATGGTGAAGGCGTGGACATCGTCTTGAATTCGTTGACCGGAGAAGCCATTCAAGCCAGCCTGGAGGTGTTGCGGGATGGCGGCCGCTTCCTGGAGATCGGCAAACATGACATCTATCAAAACACACAGCTCGGATTATTGCCTTTCCGCCGCAACATCTCATTCTCATCTGTCCACCTGGATGCGGTATTGCGACGGCGCGAGGATCTGTTGAATGAACTGCTGCCATACTTTGAAGATGGTTCATTCACTCCATTGCCGGTGAAAGTATTCCCTGTTTCAGAAAGCGCGTCTGCTTTCCGATATATGGCGCAGGCTAAACAGATCGGAAAGATTGCGCTCTCGATGCGCGATCAAGACATCCGAGTAACCCCATTGATCGAGCGGAAAGAGGTCGTGCGTTCCGATGCCGCCTATCTAATTACCGGCGGCTTGGGAGACTTGGGTTTGCTGGCGGCGAACTGGTTGGTCGAACGCGGCGCGCGCCACCTGGTATTGATGGGGAGAACGGGCGCTTCGAATGAAGCGCTGCCGATGATAGAGCGAATGCGGCAAACGGGCGCCGAAATCACCATTGCGAAAGCAGACGTCAGACAACCAGATCAACTTGCGCGCGTCCTGGCGGAAATAGAACAGACGATGCCGCCGCTAAAAGGCCTTATTCATGCAGCCGGCGTGCTCGATGATGGTATCTTGCGACAAATGACACGCGACCGTTTCCGATCCGCGCTGGCGCCGAAGGTTGCAGGCGCCTGGAACTTGCACACGCAAACCTTGAGCGCATGCCTCGATTTCTTCGTGCTCTTTTCTTCCGCCGCCGCGTTGATTGGCTCACCTGGCCAGGCGAACTACTCTGCCGGTAACGCGTTTTTAGATGGCCTGGCGCATTATCGTAGAGCTCAATCATTGCCAGCGTTGAGCATCAATTGGGGGCCGTGGACCAAGGTCGGTATGGCTGCGCGCCCTGATCGGGGAGAACGGCTGGCTTTGCGTGGAGTGGAAGGAATCACACCCGAGCAAGGGATTGCTGCGATGGAGCTTTTGCTTGGCCAGGACTCGGTCCAGTTCGCGGTCATGCCATTCGACTACGCGCAATGGGCGCGGTTCTACCCGTCGGCGGCAAACTCTTCACTATATGCTTGTCTGACCCGCGACGAGGCGCCTTTGCCAAAGGACGAGCTTCGCCAAACCGAAGCGGATTCAGTCAACTCAATACTCGCCGCGCCACAAAGTGAGCGCGAATCATTGATGCAGTCGTATCTCGGTCGGCAGATCACAAAAGTATTGGGACTATCCGTATCAAATGCAGCCGAAAGGAACGCCAGGTTGAAAGTTAATCAACCGCTTAACAGACTTGGGATGGACTCATTGATGGCCCTGGAGATAAAGAACCTGATCGAAAAGAGTCTCAATGCCACTGTTCCGATATCGAGCCTCTTGAGTGGTTCCAGTCTCGCTGACTTAACGAAGCTTGTCCTCGACCAGTTGTCCGACTCGTTGTTTGCTTCGCCTGAGTTGTTCGGCGTGAGAGAGTGCACCGACTTGCGGCCGAACGGGTATGTAGAAGTGCAAAAAGAGGGAGACTTCACCGCCGATATCGAAACCGTTTTCCTGACTGATACGCCGGAATCCGGCGGGCAGGAATGGGAAGAGATGGAAATATGAAGCGCACACATACCGCGCAATCATCAGACGTTATAGCCGAACTGACCCGTCAAGGCGTGCAACTGAGGATTGAGGGCGAACACCTGAGTATTCGCGCTCCCAAAGGCGTATTGACATCGGCGCTGCGGGCGCATTTAGCCGAGCACAGAACCGAGTTGATGGAGCGATTGCGCCACGATCGTTACGAGCCTTTCCCTCTGACCGACATGCAACAAGCCTATTATGTCGGGCGAGGCAGTGGTTTCGAATTGGGGAACATTTCTTGCCACACCTACTATGAGGTTGAGACTGAAAACCTGGGTTTGAAACTGCTCAATCATGCCTGGCGCCGACTGGTCGAACGGCATGACATGCTGCGTGTTGTTTTTCTACCTGATGGGCGGCAACAGGTTCTCGAACAAGTACCGCATTACGTAATTGATCAGCTTGATCTACGGTGGCAGAGTGATGAGGCCGTAACCGCGCAACTACAGGCCATTCGACAACGGATGTCACACCAGATTTTGCCCGCCGATCGTTGGCCGCTGTTTGAAATTCGCGCCACGCGTCTGACCGATAGCCGAGTGTTGTTGCATTTGAGCTTCGACCTCCTGATTATGGACGCAATGAGCATGCAAATGCTTTTTCAGGAATGGCGGCTGTTTTATCACGATCCACAGGCGCAATTGGCTCCACTGGAATTTTCATTTCGCGATTATGCGCTGGCCGAGACTGAACAGAGAAATTCGCAAAACTATCGCCGGGCAAAAGCTTATTGGCTTGGGCGGTTGTCGAAAATTACGTCGGCTCCTGAATTGCCACTCGCGGTCCCACCCGCTTCCGTGACGGCGCCACGCTTTACGCGGCAGAGCTCCCGGCTCGAGGCCGGGGCGTGGGAGCGCCTCAAAGAACGCGCCACACTCCATGGTTTCACACCATCTGTCGTTCTTTTGACTGCGTTTTCGGAGGTCATCGCGACCTGGAGTAAAAGCCGGCGCTTTTCACTCAACGTTACGCTCACTAATCGCCAGCCACTGCATCCGCAGGTGAGTAAGGTGATCGGCGATTTCACTTCGTTTATTCCGCTGGCGATTGAACATTCGGCTTCGGATTCATTCGAGCTTCGCGCTGGAACATTGCAAGGGCAGTTGTGTGAGGATGTCGAGCGCCGATCTTTCAATGGCGTCGAGATAGTGCGAGAGTTGATGCGGGCCAAAGGCATGGAATCAAACTTCTGTTTCCCCATCGTCTTCACCAGCCTGCTTGGCCAAAACAAACGGCGCGACGACTACGCTGATAAATTCTGGATGGGAACCGTCAGGTACGGTATCAGTCAGACGCCCCAGGTTTGGCTCGATCATCAAGTCGTTGAACAGGACGGCGCTCTGGTCTTTCAGTGGGACGCGGTCGAGGAGCTTTTCTCTGAAGGGATATTGAATGAAATGTTTGAGGCGTACGTCAGCCTACTACATCAGCTGAGTGATGACGACGCTCTCTGGCGACAGCCCCGGCTCTGCCTGACTCCCGCGGCTCATCTTGAGCAGCGAGCCGTCATCAACAGCGTCACTGCGTCTGTGCCAGATGTATTGCTCCACGACTTGTTCTTGAATCAGGTTCCCCAACGCCCCAATCAACCGGCGATCGTGTCCGCGAAGCTTGTCTTGAACTACGAAGAGTTAGGTCGCCGTGTAAGATCTCTCGCGCACAACCTCCGTGGCCGGGGGGCGCAGCCCAATCAACTCATCGCCGTCGTGATGGAGAAGGGATGGGAGCAGGTCGTGGCGACCCTCGCGATTATGCAATCGGGCGCGGCCTACCTTCCGATTTCCGCGGAGACCCCAAAAGCGCGGCTCCAGGATCTGCTCGATGACGCTAAGGTAGAAGTAGTTTTGACTCAGTCGTGGCTTGACCAAAAGATTGAGTGGCCAACGTCTATCGTGCGAATCGCCGTGGATTTGGAAGACGGCCAGGCCACGGATCATTCTCTCTTGCATAGAGCGCAAGGCCAGGATGATCTGGCCTACGTCATTTACACTTCCGGTTCAACCGGCAAACCTAAGGGAGTGATGATCAGCCATCGCGCCGCGGTCAATACCATCCTCGACATCAACCGCAGGTTTGATGCGCAACCTACGGATAGAGTATTGACTTTGTCTTCGCTGAGTTTCGATCTATCGGTTTATGACATCTTCGGCGCGTTGGCCGCAGGGGCGACGGTTGTGATTCCGGAGCCAATGGCGATTCACGATCCGGCTTTGTTGTCGAAGATTACCAATGACGAGCGAGTTACCATTTGGAACTCGGTCCCTGCATTGATGGAAATATTGGTTGATTACGAAGAGTTGCGCGAAGGCAGCCTGCCTGAATCGTTGCGGCTGGTTATGTTGAGCGGGGACTGGATTCCCGTGAATTTGCCGACCAGGATTCGAAGTCTAGCAGGCAATGCTCAGGTCGTAAGCCTCGGTGGAGCCACGGAGGCCTCGATCTGGTCCATCATTCATCCGGTGAAAATGGTCGCCAATGACGCCAGAAGCATCCCTTACGGAAAACCACTTACTAACCAAAGCGTCCACGTCCTGGATGAATCTCTCAATCCGTGTCCGGTTTGGGTCCCGGGACAGCTTTACATCGGAGGGACGGGATTGGCTCAGGGCTATTGGCGCGATGAAGAAAAGACGAGGGCCAGTTTTATTGTTCATCCCGGGACAGGCGACCGGCTATACAAGACTGGTGATTTGGGATGCTATCTGCCAGACGGCGAGATCGAGTTTCTTGGCAGGGAAGATGCGCAAGTCAAGATTCGCGGATATCGGATCGAACTCGGCGAAATTGAAGGAGCGCTCTGTCAACATCCGGATGTGAGCGCCGCGACGCTTGTCGCTGTTGGCGCGGCAGGCCGTGATCGGCGACTCGTCGCCTATATCATTTCGAAGACTGATCCCGCGCCATTGCCAAGCGAACTGCGCGACTTCTTAAAACAAAGACTGCCTAACTACATGTTGCCTGCCGTCTTTGTCTTCGTCCCTTTGCTCCCACTGACATCGAATGGCAAAGTAGATCGCAGGAGCCTTGACGAAATGAGCGGCGTAAACTGCCCTATCCCGCAAGTGAGGACCGCATCCGGCGACGCTGCTGAAATGCGAATTGAACAGATCGTCGCCGGGGTTCTAAAACGCGATCACATCGAACCGGATCAAAACCTTTCCGATTTGGGCGCAGATTCCCTGGACATAGTCACCATTGCGAGCCTTATGGAACGGGATATGGGATATCGTCCAAAGATAACAGATATGTACTACCAACCGACGATTACCCAACTAATCAGCGGCTATCACAGCCGTGGGGCCTAAAGTAATGAATGACGATCTGGTTGTTAAACTGAAGGAGCATGTTGCCCCGCGCACTCCCGCCGAGGAATTCATTGCGGAAATATACGACTTGAATTTAAAAGGCGAACCACTGGGAGTGTATGACAATCTAGCAGCTTTGAACGCGTCTCAGGCGGCGTGGGTGATGCATTGTCTGGAACAGGTTTTTCATGTAGATATATCTCTTGATTGCTTACTACTACACGCTACTATTGACAGCCTGGTTAATCTGCTTTCGGAACTTTGGGGCGGGCGGGAAATTGTCGATGAGATAGCCTGGACATTTCTCCAACTTAAGAAACATTCTGATGATGAGGTGAAATCACAACTGGCGGAAGAGATTTCTATAAACAGCCTGGGAGACACTTGATAGAAAGCCGCCAAACGTCGCTCCATAATGGAAGTAGCAATATTTGTTGGACGATCGAACGAAGGAGAAATAACGTGGGCGAGATAAATAAAGACAATTATCTCTCACCAGATAGACTGAAATTATTATGGTTATTGCTCGAAAAAAGAGGGATAGACTTCCTACCAAAGAAAATCTACAACTCTGAATGCGCGATGGATCTGGTAACGATGGAATCGGGAGAGGAGTCGATGGAAAGCGATAGTGGAGATCCCACGTCCGATAGGCGAACCACGGAAACAGACTAGAACATTTCCTGGCAGCCATTGGAACAGGATATCCATTTCATTGGAATGAGAGATCTGCGAAAACAGACGTTGGTCCGAGGTATGCGCGCAGAGGGAGCAATATGGAGAACGCCGTCGAATAGATTTAGCCTCTCGGACGATGAGGTTCATGTTCGGCGTATCAGCGTCAACGCTGCAAAGTCTCAGGATATGTCGGAGTGGTCGCCTTGGAAGGGCGAGAGATTGTGATACTGGAATTGGGAAAGGCGGGAGTGAGCTATTTTTGTTTTATTAGTTGACATCGAGCGGCGCGCTTACAAACCCCATTCTCTGAATCAAATCGGTGAAACGTGAGATGGAACGCAAATTGTCAAAGGCCGGCTGAACATTGATATATACAAGATTATTACAGCGTTCACGGTAAGATTCTTCGAGTGAGTCCATCGCTTGTTCTACTTCGCCCAGGCCTGCATAAATTACCGCGAAAGATGTAGAAGAAACATAGCTGGAATTAGAGGTAATTTTTAGCTGGTGAACTATCTTAATCGCTTCCTGTCTCTTGCCTGACAAAGCAAGCGAACGGCCTAAATACGCCAATTGAATTGGATGAGCGCCAGTAAGATCAATGCCTTTTTTGTAGGCTGCGTTGGCCTCTTCATACATCCCTTTTTCCGTATATGAGTCGCCGAGAATCTTGTATGACAAAGGGAAATGTGGCTCCAAGTTTATTGCCGCCTGTAACTCGTTTATAGCCTGATCATACTGCCGAGAAAAAAAGAATGGGTAAGCCATCGAGGTATTGATAAGTGGGGATAATGGGTCTAACTTCAGAGCAATCTTTAAATTGTCGGTAGCTTCAGAGGAGCGCCCCATTGCCAGCAGAAATGATGCAAATGAGTGATAAAACGCTGGGTTGCTGGGATTAATCTCAATTGCTCGTAAAAATTCCCGTTCGGCAACTGCCCAGTCCCAGGTAAAGGCGAAATTATTGATTGCCAGAGCAACGTGCGCTTCCGCCGAATTAGGCGCCGTCTGGATAGCTTGTAATGCGGCATGATTGACTGTCAGAAAGGCTGATTTGGGAGCAAGATAGCCATAGAAAGACAAAGTGTTATAGGCATCCGCTATTGCAGCATGGGCTAAAGCGAAGTCAGGGTCCATTTTGACTGCTTGTTGAAAAAAAACTACTCCTTTTTCGAAGCCCTCCCGAGTCCACTTGCCCCAATGGAAACGACCCTTGAGATAAGCTAAGTAGGCTTCAGAGTCATTAGTATAATTCGTTGTTACACGTTCTTTCTCTTGAGCGGTTAATTTGAGAGTGAGTATTTTTATAATTTGTTCGGAAATGGAGTCCTGAACAGAGAGTATATCTTCGAAGGTTTCGTCAAATTTTTCAGACCATAGCGTGGTCGAATCGTTTACACGAATAAGATGTACTGTAACGCGGATTTTATTTCCGAACATTTGAATGCTTCCGGTAAGCACAAGGTCGACAGCCAGTTCCTTGCCTGTGGCAATGGGATCCGAATCGCATATGATGTATTTACGGACCGCCCTGGTGGGACGAACCACTATTTGCCTGATATTACCGAGCTTGATGATAAGAGCGTCCGCTAGACCAAGCCCGAGATACTCGTCATTACTTCCGGTGAGTAGTGAGTCGAATGGAAGTATAGCAATTGAAGAAAAGTCGGTTGGAGTATGCGCCTGAGGTTCAGATGGCTCCAGGTATGATTTCTTGACCTCCCCCACAAAACGGTAGCCTCGCTTGGGAATGGTTTCTATGTATTGAACGCCTATCGTATTTTCGCCGAGCGCTTTTCTCAAGATAAAAATGTTCTGTGCGAGGGTCGCCTCTTCGACGAAAGTGTCCGGCCATATTTGATCCATTATCTCCTTTTTTTCAAGCACATGCCCACTGTGCTGGATGAGTATTAGGAGTATATCAAAGGCCTTGGGTGTCAAGGCTACCTGCTTACCATCAAATAATAATCGTCGTTCATCCAGCAATACTGAGAATACCCCGAACTCATATACGCAATTTGAATCAACGTTCTTCATACTTCATCGCTCCATAATACTGTGCTTGAGTGGGGAAGATTCTTCGCCGATTTTCTCAAAAGTAGATAGATCCCACACTACTACTTCTTCAGAAGATTTATCCGGGGTAGGCTTGAATCGCTTGGTCGTATGTAAAATAGCAGTTGAGCGGAGTAAGGGCCGGCTTACGCGCTAAAACTATCTGATCTTACAACCAGAAATAGCTCATTTGACATCTTCTACGCCTAAACGCCGATGCGCGATATAGGTGTGGATTCCTACACTGGGCGCGGTCGCTCATATCGCGTAGGCGTGACTTTCCGGGCGTCCGCCCAGGTAGTTTTGAACAGCCGTTACTGAGCGTCGCAAGAGTCTTGATTCCGACATCAATCCCGACCTACCTTTGAATGGCGGGCAGATATTGAATGTCAGTCCTGACCAATATGCTGATGAAGTACCGCTGAGTCTTGTTGGCTCTCTGGGAACGGCCGGAAATGCCCCAATATCATGTAATCTTGGAGCTTGGTTAAAGTTGTGGCAAGCCGAGATCGAGAAATTCCACGATAGGAAAGATACCGACCTATGTCGCCAATGATTGAGTTTCATCTGGACCACCCCGAAGTTCTCTTGTTGAGGACCGAATTGAAAAAGCGAGAGACCGTGACCACGGTCGAGAGCAAGCGGCAGAGGCTCACTCTTCAGCGTGAAAGCGTTCGTCGTATATCGAATGCTTTTGCCAACTGAGCCTTTTGGCTGCAAATTGGATAGAGGCGGTATTTGTAAGCGCGCTCTCTAATCACGCGGCTATTCTCTATCAAATACCGCCTAATTGTAAGTCCCTATCTACCGGGAAGGTGAAAAAAACGGTTCTTTGGGAATTGCCGTGAAGGCCCTCGATATCTTGCGCTATCAATGCGCAAAAGCTTCGTACCCGCTTTAAATCCAACCAGATGCGACGGAAGAGACTGAT
>Ga0114129_10016050_pt1 | contig 10653 bp, 15 predicted proteins | sample RhiMetdeltSRZDD1_FD_80071 | JGI IMG/M metagenome (GOLD analysis project Ga0114129, IMG submission 80071) | Populus rhizosphere microbial communities from Tennessee, USA - Rhizosphere MetaG P. deltoides SRZDD1 (version 2) (version 2) | ecosystem: Host-associated > Plants > Roots > Rhizosphere >... | reverse complement strand
TTAGAGGGTATACCGGATGTGCAAGAGCATGTCCGAGGTATTGGTGAGATTGGTATTCGCCAAATCCACCATGGCAGTCGCGGATTGATGTTGGAGCACGGCGAGGGTACCAGCATTTTGCACGTAGCCGCTAATTGGACTCGTGAGACCGGACATATTCGCGAACCCCATCCCCCGGAGCACGGGATTGCCAGAACTATAACTCCCGGAGACTACTGGAAGATCGAGAGTCACACTCCCAACACTGGCCCCCTTGTTAGTCAGGACAATACGCACAAGCGCCTCAATCCATTGCCCGTCCCGCCAGAACTCCCCTTTCGTCGTCCCACTGTAGGTAATCCCCGTGGTGACGCCGTTGATGCGGAGATTCGGCACAAAGGTATTCAGGGTTTGCTTATTGTCGTAGAATCCCGTACGATTGTAGAGATTATAGAGCGCCCCATTCAGCAGAATGAGTCGGTCAGTGTTCAAACGCCCCCGCGCTGCCACCGTCCCGTTCTGAGAAGTCGTCAGCACGGGCGCCTGCTCGTGAATACCACTGAGCGTAATGCCATCAAAGAGATTGTTCGACGACGTGCCCGTCAGGGTCGTATCCTGATAGTAGTCAAATCCCACCCCCACCGCATTCGTCACGCCCTGATTGTTCACCTCAACGGAGATGTTCAGACAGCGCGCAGGCGTCGGTTGTGTCGCGACGTGATGTTGAGATTGAATGGACACATGGGGCGCGGAGATCGTCTTGCGGGTGAAGAGCGAATAGGTGATGTCCGTTACGTCCCGGTCATAGGCTTTGATGACCGACCCGAATCCTGCGGTCCCCGTCTCGCTGTACATACTCACGTAATGCCCCGAAACCCCAAAGACGAAGTATTCCCGAGAGGTGTTGATGGATTGGACGCCATGCGCTTGCACATTGTCGCCGTTGTTGTGGCAGGCCAGCGTATAGACGCCCCCCTCATGCCGAAGCGCGTCCAACCGAATCCCCCGCACCCGAAAAGTGCTCGCTGCGTCTCCGAAGGCATAGAATGCTGTATAGACATCGGTGGAAATGGAATTACGTACAGCAATGCTGTAACTGTCGCGGGTTTGCGAGGTAAACGCCAAACCATTGAGGCCCGCGACCGTTACAGTACCCGCGCCATCCCGTTGGGTGATGCTAGTAAAGTTCAAACCATCAACCGTGAAGTGTCGCACTCCATCACAAAGAATAATGGCCCCAGAGGCCGTTCCCACGGGAAGATTGGCTTGATTCACCGTAGAATTGAGCGTCGCACCAGCCCCAGAAATGTGAATCCCCGTGACGTTCTGGAAAAGCAATTGGTACCCGAACATTTGGTCTGCTGGTGTAAAGTTCGCTCCCGCCACCGGCACACGAACTTGGTAGGTGTTCGCCGAAGCGGTCGAGGCGAGATAGATACCTGGAGGAAAGTGAAGCACGCCCCCGGACGCGGCCACTAATCCCGCAGCCGCCGCGCTGATGGCTGGCATAGCATTAATGACATTGCCCACGGCGGCGCCATAGGCTTGTACATCAAAAACCGAGACCAATCCACCCTCGCGCACCATCTGGATCGCTGTATTGAACGTCACGAGCGACGCATCATAGGGCAGCATGAACGCCGGGACGTAGACGCGATCAAATCCCCCTAAGACTGCCGCATTGATTGCGAGCTGTATCCGCTGTTCGTTCGTGGCTCCCGTGAAGTTGTATTCCACCGCGCCCGCATTGATCGTCTGCGATTGGAGCGCGTAGACCTCTGTAAACATTTCGTTGATCTTTGCGCCACCACCCCGGAGCGATTCCCCGGTATGGTCGTTCGGGTTCGTCCCGAGGAAGAGCGTTTGCTGGGCCATTAGACCACCCCCGCCGTTCCCGCCATCCGCGCGACCACCCGTGAATCGCCTTCTTGCCGGGGCTGGAGACTCACCCCAGAGTCGTCGGCCAACTCGCCGCCATATCCCCCGTCGAAGGTGGTCAAGAGCGAGTCCCACGTGATGAGGGTCGAGTCGAAACTCGGGGCATCCGCACTCGGCGTCCCTGCCAAGAGCCGCGCCAGGAGATACACGCGGTCAGCCCTCGCCACCCCCACAAAAGGTGCCGTGAGATCAGCACTCTCGGTCAGGATAAATGGTTCCGTGCCCACCGCAGCAGCGGCGAGGGCGGCGCTATCGGTGAGACTGAGGCTTTCCACCCCAGTGGCGACGAGGGTCGCCGTTGCGCTTTCGGTGATCGCGAACGACTCGCTGTCCGCGATATTGTTCCCGCTGATAAGCGTGGGGGTCGCGACTTCCCCCAAACTGAAACTGTCAGCGGCCGCGATGGTGGCGACCGCCGTCAGCGCTTCACTGATCGCCAGACTATCGCTCGCCCCGCCCACGACATTGACCGTCGTGAGGGTATCGGTAAGCGTAGCGCTGTCCGACAAGGCGAGTGTCGCTTGGAGCGTCGTCAGCGCCTCACTCAGCGTCAGCGCATCGGTGCTATTGAGATTCGCGGCGCCCGTTGTGACTTGCGCGTCTTCGGTGCCAAGCGTGAACGTGTCGCTCGCGCTGACCGCGACCGTGGCGGTCGCCGTCTCGGCAATGACCGCGCTGTCCGTCGCCGCTGGGATCAGTTGGGCAACGGCGGACTCCGCGAAACTGAAGCTATCCGTCCCCACCACGTCGGACCCGCCCCCAGCAGCGGCGGTCAAGAGGAGCATCGCCGTCCAGCCAGGATACCACCAGAACTCCGCCCCACGCCCTCCGCCGCTGATGGCAGCGACCTCGCCCAAATCGCCGCCTTGCCAGTCATCCCACCGCGCGAAGTCGTTGATGATGAGTCCGAAATCGCCTACGCGCCCGGACGTGAGCGCCGCCGCGTTGGTATCCGTAAAGGGGAAAGGGGTTCCGACAGATGTGCCATTAACGAAAAGGTCCAGCACAGGATCGTTGCTGCCGTCCAGCGTCACTTCGAGGCGAACGACATCCCCCACCGCCGGGGCGGCACCCGTATAGGTCGCGAGGACGGTCTCGGCTCCGGCGATGCGCCGGATGAGCTGGAAGCGCTGGGCGGCGACCGTATTGCAGCGCACGAAATACCCGCTATCGGCGCCCGTTTGGACATAGACCGCTGGGCCGACGCCGCCGCTGGACCCGGTTTCAATGGGCGTGCGAAGCGTGATCTGTGCCGATTGCGCCGTCCCTGGCGTCACCGGATTGTAATACTCTAAGGCGGCGTTTCCGGCGTTATTCCCCTCGGACTCATTCGCATCCAACGCGGTGCGGTTCCCGCTGGAAACACTAGTCCAGTTCGCCCCGCGATCCGAGGCGTTGGCGCGATTGAAATTGTCGGACGCGAAGGCCACTAGCTACTCACCTGACGGATCGACCAGTAGAACGCCCGGCTCGTTGCGGATTGGCGTTGCAGCGTGATATCCCACCCGACCCCGAGCATCAGATGCGGCACGACGACGGGCTCGCTCTGGGTGTCCGAGATCGTGCCACTCAGAATCTGGCGCTTCGTGGCGCCCGTACTCGCCTTCTCATAGACCCGCCATTTGTATTCATCGCCCTTCGCCATCGAGGCGATCCCATCCAACACCAAACTATAGACCCCCTTGCTCGTGACGGTTTGCAGCGTCGTCGAGCCCCCATTGACGGCTAAGGAAGTTTCCGTCACCGTGATCGTTACGTTATTGCCACTCCGAAACGTCATGTTCGTGGGCATCGGTCAACTCACGCCGTGCAGGGCTGCGTTATACGCCCCGTCGTTAGTACCACTGTTCGAGGCACGCACCGTCAGGCGCGTGCCACTCGGGATGTCTTGGAATGTCGGCATGGAATTGTAGGGCCCACTCATAAACTCGCCACTATCCGTGAAGAACCAGTAGCTTTGTGCGATCTCCTCTTCCGTCGCCGCGCCGAGCCCGATATCCACCGCCAGCGCCCGGAGGTTCGTCGTCGTATCCGCCGACAACTGAAAACTCGGCACGAGGGCGAAGTGGTCTTCCGTCGTACTGGCGGTCATCTGCGCCCACGCGCCCTCCGCTCCTGACGCGCCTGGCGTCACCGCCGTGCCATCCGGCACCGTCACGCCGTAGGTCACCACCTTCGAGCCCACGCGACCCGACGGCAGGCCCACGCCGCCATACAGGAAAATCCACACGCGCATCGCGGTACTTGTCCGCGCCCCGGCAGCTTGGGCGGCCAAGCGGGTCCCGGCGGGGATATAGAGCGGGAAATCCCAGCGCTTCGGGTCTCGCCCCACCACCCCAGCAGACCCACAGTAGCCCATGAGGAGATTGGGGATCAGCACTTCTTCTGTTGCCGCCCCGGTGAGAATGTCTAGGCACCCCTGAGATGCGGTGGCGGCAAGTCCATAATTCGACGCCAGGACGGTGACCCAGAAGGCATCAAACGCGGTCGCCGCAATCAGTTGGACGGCGGTGCCTTTGGTCCCCGAGGCCGCGCCGGTCGTGACGGACGTGCCTGGCGTGGCCGTCCCGACGGTCCCCGTATTGTGTTCCACGAGGAGTTTCCCCTTCTGGGGCGTCCACAACATCTCCTAGGCACCACTCAGGGTAATCGTGAGCGTCGCACTGGCGGCACTCGTTTTCGTTAAGAGGGCCTGCACCTTCCGGTTCAAGAGCCGCCGCTGAGTCGTCGTCGCTTTGTTCGCCACACACCATTCGTTCCACGCGAAGTTCCCCTCACTCAACCCCCAGGTGCTCTTATAGACGATATCCACCACCGTCGCGGCGGTCGAGCCCGTGGTATGCGTCGGGAATCCCCCCGTCAGGGCTTTGAAGGATTGCGAACCGCCCTGTAACGCGGTTTGCGTATTCGCGGCTGCCGCCGTGGAGTTGCCCACGCCAAGGGCAGCAGTGGCGTTGAAATATTTCTTGGCCGCGGTCGAAGCCGTCGAACCCGAGCCTTTGAGCGCTTCCCAAATCACCGACCAACCCCCGCGCAAAGCCAGATTCCCAGTCGTGCGGACGACGTAATCTGGGCGGTTCGTCGTGCCATCTGCATTTTTCCAATGCCGCCCGTAGTAAAGTGCGGCTTCCGTCCGCACTTTCCAGCCGAGGCGCTCAGTCATGTGACCATCTACCGCGGCGGTCGCGGTGTCCCGGAATTGCGCGGGTTCCCGATACGTCATAGCGACTCCTTTATGTCGTGCGGTACGCCGTCCACAGCAATGTGCGCCCCGTCCTTCAGCGCGAGCATGTCAGTCATACGTCATCCTCCCGAGAATCGAGCGCCAAGCGGGCGCACTCGCGCACCTCCTCACACCGGCCCTCCGCAATCGCTTCCAAGACTTCGCGTTGGACTTCGGTCGCATCCATGGCTTGCGCGAGTTGTTCCTTGACCCACGCAGGATCAATGCCCTGCTTGTAGTAGCTCATGCGGCCTCCGACTTCGGGGGCGCATCATCTTTTGGAGCACCATCGCCAGCAGGGGCGGCAGTCTGCATCAACTCGGCTTGCCGTTGCTGCTCAGCTTGCACTTCCGCATCCCGCATCGCCTGCTCTTCGGGCGTGGGGACGGGGAGGTCCATCGCCTCCAACACCTTGGCCTCGATCTTCCGGTTCGGCCAGAGCGGCATCCCGCTTCCCGCCAAGGTATTCAAGGCCTGCGCGAGTTCCGTGATGTCCCGGTGCTCGATGTCCCCATGCTTTAACTCGGGGGCGTCTTCGGTCTCCATGCCGTTCAGTTCGAGGAGCCGGGGGATCGCGTAGCGGTTAAAGACACTCGCGATTTGGTCGAGGAACACCCCGATGGCGACCGCGAAGAGTTCCGTCTTGGACGAGGCCAGCGCAAACGAGCCTGTCTGCCCGTGACCGACTTGCAGGAAATCCGCGAGCAGGAGTTGCAGGATACGGAGATCGTAGCGGGAGATGATCTCGCTCGTCGGCATCTGCCGCTGCCCCGCCGTCGCCAAGAGTTCGAGCTTGAAGAGTTGATTGCCGTGCTCATCGTACATGCTCGGCATCAAGACGCCCTCTTGCTCGTCGCGCTTAATGTTCGTCACGATGCGCTGGAGTTCGAGGAAGGTGGCCGCATCATCTCCAGACAGCGCCGAGCCAAAGTAGCGAGCGGGAGCGTACATCACCGGCAACCCTGCCAAATCCCGCTCGACGCCGATGCCCTCGATATTCTCGAAGTGCTTCTTCATGTACCACGGACGATACGCATTCCGCAGGACGGAGCGGCCTTCGGGGTTGTTCTTGAAGGTCTCCGTGCGGAACAGCAAGAGCTTCTCGATGGGCAACCGCCGCTGTTTCCAGTCGGGTGGGGGTTGCTGCACCATCGCCACGATCCCGCCCTCGGGATCAAACTCCCACTTGAAGAGCGTATCCTGCGCCCGCACGGGGAGTTTCTTCCAGCCGATCAAGCCATCCGTGTACTGACTCTCCCCCGCCACGCGGCGCTTATACACGATCTCATGCGTCTGCCAGCCATACTGCAACGTCCCCCGGACGACCTCGGCTAAGAAGTCTTCCCACGAGTGGGACATGTCCTGCCGGGCGGTATCCAGAAACTCGGCGCGATCATCCGTCTCTTGTTCGCTTTCGACGCGCCAGGGGACTTGGCGAATGAGCCAGGTAATCGCGTTGAACGCCGAGCCGATGGTGGGATCGTTGTCCCCCATCTCTTTGTAAATCTTCCCCGCCTTGTCCCACTTGAGTTCGGTGAGGATTTCTTCGTCAATCCGGCCCCCCCAGTACCGGAGGCCCGTGAGCCCGATTTCGGGGAAGCTCGATGCTGTCGATGCGGGAGGAGCAGCGGGGGGCGCTGGCGGTGCGGCTTTACGGCGCGTCTTCACTTCAGCCACTTCGAGGCCCCCGTGAGTGAGACGGGACGCACATTCGACACGTCCCCGCTCAACATAAGGTCAGATAAGGCCCACACGCAAGCGTCTAGCCGGTCGGGGCTCGGCATCCCCGGCACCCACGTACACCATTGATCCTCCAGTTCCCCAAAGGCCCCGACGTGGTGGACCTTGCCCTGCTCGTACAGTGCCGCGATGGGCTCAGCGCGGGTGTGCTTGCCCTTCGAGGCCACGACGGCTTTGTAGTTCACCCGATCATCCACGGTCAAGACGGTATGCCGCACCATCTGACCCCCGTTGTTCTGCTCACCAATCAAGCGATCGGCTTTGGTCTCGTGGTAGGCGCCCACGGCGCGGCGGGCCCATGCATCAGGACTGAACCGCCCCGAGAGGTCATGGGTCACGTAGGCGTGACCGTTGTCCGCCAGTCCGGCGACGACGATGCCGGTTTCCGAAGAGTCTGGGTTATCCGTGGCCGCAGGGTCAATCGCCACGACGATGCGGCGCAGTTTCGGAGCGTCCTTCAGACGGGAGCCATCTAAGACCTTTCGGGTGAGCAATGCCCCCGGCATCTCATCCAAGAGCGCGGCGTGGAGTTCCTGCTGGCCTAAGCTCGTGCCTTCGTATTTCGCCACGATCTGCTCGAAGAACGCCGCCGGAAGATTTGGGGCGTTGTCGTAGGTCGAGCCCGTGGTCACATGAGTATGGGGCGCGGTGAGCAGTTCGCGCAGGAGTTTGATCGGCTTCGGGGTCGTGGTGACACACGCTCGCGGGTCTCCGAGCCTCATGCCGAATTGCAGATTGTCCCACGTCTCCCGAGCATACTGCCACGAGGCCAACTCGTCACACCAGGCCGTGTCATGCTGCGGCCCCCGGAGTTGGTCGGGTTCATAGCCCGAGTAGATCGTCGCTTGCGCTCCTGAGGGCCAGGTCACTCGGCGTTTCGAGGGTTCAAAGTTGGGGCGATTCCACGGCGGGGAGGTTTCGATGAGGCCCGACTCGCCTTGCACCATTACGTCTCGGGCATCGGCGGGCGTGGGGGCGATCAGCGCTATGCGGTGGGCTTGGCCGTGGTCAATGCGTTCGCGTATCCACTCGGCGCCGGTGCGGGTTTTCCCAAACCCTCTTCCGGCGAGGAGCAACCAGACACGCCAATCGCCAGGAGGGGTGCGCTGCGACGGTCTGGCCCAGAACGGCCAGTCATACAGCGCGACCGCCGCTTCAGCCGCCGTCAATCCCTTCAGGCATCGCTGCGCTTCCGAGACGGGAGCGGAGGCGATCCATTCGGCTAGTGAAGAGGGTCTGGGCGTCTTCGACATTCAGCGTCAAATCCCCTTCAATTGGCTGCAAGCCCTTCGGCAAGTAGGAACGGAGATACTCGGCGGCCCATTGCACCCCACGGTCTTTCGGGGTAAGACTCGCTTTGGGTTTCGAGGGGTCGTGTGGGTCTTGGAGGTACTTCTCGATGATCGGGATGACCAGACGTTCGGTGAGGGCTTGGCAGCGAATCGCCAGCATTTCGGGCTTCCGGCCAGAGACGCCAGGCTTCCCGCCGGGGTTGCCGACGGCAAACTTGTGGCGGGCATCGTGATAGCCGACGTGTTCGGAGGCCAGTTGTTTGCGGGGCACCGTTCTAGGTTACGTCAGTCCTTTCGCTTTCGCAAGCCGCCGAGAGATTTTCACGCTTCTCGGGGCGCTTTTCCGTAACGCTTCTTTGGCCGCTTTCAAGAGCTCGGCGCGTTCCTGCGCCCTGGTGTACACGTCTAAATCGTGGGGGAGCGCGTCACAGCGATACACCGCTGGGGTGCGATTTTCGATCACCACAATAGCCTCACCCGTCGCCAGCAGGGCCGCTTCGGCGGGGGTCGGAGCCCAGCCGGTCAAGAGACGAATCGCCCCAGCCCGACCTTGCAGGGCTGAATCCCACAAGAGGACTGGGGCGCCGTGGTGGGTTTCCGCATTCAGCGCATCTCCCACCGCTATTTTGGCCAAGTTTTGGTGACATTTTGTGGTCCACACTCACCATCGTACCCCCAAGCAGCAGCATCATACTTGCGCCGCTCGCCGCTTCCAAGTTCCATCCATAGCAGCCACATCTGAGTGGGGCGCCCCCCGCAATGCGGGCATTGGTTTTTCTTACTCCGGCGCCGCGATTCGACTTCCCATCGGGCGCGACATTGCCCACACTCAAACGCCTCGCGACGCCGCACCCTCCGACGGTCAGCCCGATGCATCAGTTCTTGTTCGCGCCAGCGCCGCACCTCTGTGGGCAGCAACTCAATCCCGATACTGCGAAGATAGCGCGCGCACTTGCTGGCGTTGAAAATCCCATGCACCCAGTCGCTCATCGGAGCATCTCCCGCCACACCCGCCCCACCGTCCGCTCTGATAGTCGCATGGCCTTCGCCACCTTGCGTATCCGATGCTGGCGCCCCGAATGCGCCCGCAAGTAGCGCCGCGCCTCATGGAGGGTGATTTCACGCCGGGGCTCCAAATGCCTCGGGGGCCCGCGCTGATCCAGCAGCTCGGAGATGGTCAAAAGGGCCCCCATTTACCCTTCGGAAAATACACCACTGGGGATCGCCGAAAGAGCCTAGCCAATGGAGCGAGAATCCATGCCGCCCAAATCGCCCGCTGAATGGCGGGAAGATCATTGTGGCACCCATCCCCCTTCGCGCCAAACCAGCGCACCGAGAGGAACCACGGACGCAAGTCACTCAAAAGGGCCCCAAGTCCTGGCGCTCGGCCATCCGCCCCGCACTCACTAAGTCATCTTCGAGTCGGCGCAAGCGAATGAGGTCTGGCATCTCGTGGTGCAGGAAACACTCCGCCAGATAACTATCGAGCCGAGCCCGCGCCTCTTGGACGCTCATGCGGACCCAAGGGGAATCGGGCCCATCGTATAGCCTGGCGACCACTCGTCGATGTCGTTGTGACAATCCTCGCAGGGGTACTCCTGGTGCAGCGTGTCGTCCACGACCGGGCAGTCGTCATACCCATACTTGCATCCGTGCAGCCGACAGCAATGCGACGCATGAACCCCGGGGCGCGCCTTGGCGCCCAGAATTGGCTCTAGGTTGGCGCCCCAATTCTCTACGTGTATGGGCCCGCTCATTTGACTAACCCCCTCGCCCCCACAGGGATTCCCGCGTCACGGTCACACTCGTCTGCCGTCCGGTAATGCGCGGGGCGCGGCTTTTCTTGAGGCTTCTGGGCCCACGTCCCAAAGGTCGCCGCAAACTTGGCGAGATTCAGATACCGGGGCTCCGTCTGCGCGAGATAGCCTTGGAGCTCCGTACAAATGCGTTCGGGGCTGTGCGCTTTGACGAGCGGCGCGAGGAAGCGGGCGAGTTGCTTGAAAGGCACCGGGGCGTCGGGATACCGCGCATACCAAACCGCCGCGAGAGGCGAAAGCCAAGTGGCGCTCATGGCTGGTAGCGCTCCGGCCTCGCGCAGAGTGGAATATCTGCGGCCCCTTCCCACCACACACTCCCACAATGCACGCACCCACAAAGAGACAAGGATTTCGGCAGGAGGATATCAAAGACCGCTTGGTGCTCCCCGTCCATTGATGCTCGGAGATCGATGGGCACCACGCCCGCATCGCTGATGATGGCGGGTCGTTCACTGTCCGCCGAATCTTGCCACGCACGGACAGTCGCATAGAATGTGGCAGATTCTTTGGCGGGGTGTTCCATGTTGTGGCCCATATCGTGATCCTCACTCGGAAGGGAATCGGGGTCGTTCTCACGCGCCAGCCGCCGCCGCTCCTCTGCTTCCAGCATCACCTCACGGGCAATCTCGATAGCCCTCTGGCGGGAAATCTTCATACACGGACA
>Ga0114129_10016049_pt1 | contig 10653 bp, 5 predicted proteins | sample RhiMetdeltSRZDD1_FD_80071 | JGI IMG/M metagenome (GOLD analysis project Ga0114129, IMG submission 80071) | Populus rhizosphere microbial communities from Tennessee, USA - Rhizosphere MetaG P. deltoides SRZDD1 (version 2) (version 2) | ecosystem: Host-associated > Plants > Roots > Rhizosphere >... | reverse complement strand
GGTCTCCCCGGGCATGGGCCACGACCTCGTAGCCGGTTATCGCGCCTACCGCAGCTCCGACGACGACGTCGCTGGGCCAGTGCTGACGATCATAGATCCGGCCAAAGCCCACGAGCGTCGCGCCGCCGAACAGCAGCGGATTGATGAACCGCCGTCCGCGAGGATGCTTCGCGTTCAGCTCACGTGCCACCACTGTGGCCGTCGCGAACGCCGCACTCGTGTGGCCTGACGGAAAGGATGTGAGCGCAGAATTCGTGAAGCCACCGCCGGGATCGAACTCATCGGCGTCGCCCGGCGACGCGAACGGTCGCGCGCGTCCGACGATGCCCTTGGCAACTGCCGTCAGACCGCCGCTCACCAACACCGCGCGGATGACTTCGCGCCCGAGATTCGCTGTAAAGGGATGATGTACGGCGCGGCCGGTGGCATAGAGCGCCACGCCCACTGTGATCGGCACCGGCCCCCCGACGAAGTTCCCAATGGCGGAGGTCCGTCCAAGACCCCTTCGGTCTTCCCACCGCTCGGTCCCCGCGACCAATCGCGAGTCGAACAGTGATACCGCGAGTCCGGCCCCCGCGGCGCTCGACAGCATCACCCGCGTATTCCGTCCGAACTCGGGACGCTTCGAGACCGCGTGTCGGGCGTCTCGCGCATCACGAGGCGAAGCCGTGTCGGCAGCCGTTGATTGAGCGCGGCCGGTCGCCGCGAGTACGCAAGTCAGTGCTGCGGCGAAAGCTCCGGCGGAATCGCGCACGAGGGCCTGTGAATGGAGTCTGAACCAATTCTGACAGCCTGAAAACGCTTGGTGACACCTGCAAGCAACGTGGAGCGATTCGCTCTCGCTCTCGGCCCGAATCTCCGTGTTCCCATGCAGAAGGGTGCCAACGCGGCCGCGTTGCGCTCGCGTCGGCGCGGGTGACACGCGGTCGCCGATCCGCGCGCGTTCAGGTGTCCACCTGACGCGCGGGCTCCCCTTTCTCGGTCAGCCGGCGCCTTCGGGCGACCTCGACACCCGTTATGCAGGCGACCAACCAGACCGCGCCTGCCGAGAAGCCACCGACTACATCGGTGAAGTAGTGCACGCCCAGATACAGTCGGCTGAAGCCGATCGCGAGAACGAGGAGTGCCGCGGAGGCCACGATCATCACGCCGGCCTTCGTGGATCTCGTGAAGAGGACGCCCAGGTATGCGAGCATCCCGTAGGCGATCAGTGAGCCCATGGAGTGCCCGCTGGGGAAGCTCCAGCTGTGCCCCACCAAGAACTGCCAGGCGGTGTCAGGCCGCGATCGCCGGAAGATGGCCTTGAGTACCCAGTCGAGCATGCCGCCGCCAACCAGCGCGGCCAGCCAGCCACTGAGAAGCGTTCGCTTCCCTCCGACCAGTAGTGCGACCGCCACCACGACTCCGAGTAGGGCGATGGTAAGCGGTGAGCCTGCAAGACTCACGGTGCGAAAGACAATGAGCCCCGATTGCGTCGCGTGGCCGCGAAGGGCCACCGACACCCTGTCGTCGACAAGCGCGAGCTCTTCGCGATCCAGAATGTCTTCCGCGACCGTACCAAAAAACACAAGCGCAGCGACGCTGAGCAGAAGGCCGAGCGTGAGGTGCAGGCCAAGGTATCCCTGCGGGGAGAGTCGCGCTGCGACGATGCGCCAGGCCCGCGGATAGCGCCGCCTCGCGTGCTCTACGATTCCCGAGCTGACGACGATTCCCCATGCCGACCCGGCGAGCTGCCACAGCACGTCCCGATGCCTGCGGAACCAGCGTGCCGCGAGAGTCAGACCGGCGAGCAGCGCGACGAAGAAGCCGACGAAGATCGCCGCGCGCGCGTACGGACCGAGGTGCACGACGAGACGCAAAGAGATCACCCTGCGTCCGCCGACATTGCCCGCACGACGACCTCCAGGGGCGCGACCATCGGGCTTTTCATCAACGCCATGTCGACGTCGGGCGGATGACGACGGATTGGGCGACGTCGGGACGGCGTGGCGGCCAGGATCCTCGCCAGCCGTCGAACAACCATACCTGCCGGGTTCGAATGATGCCGGCGCCACGCCGGAGCGAAACACGACCGACCGGGCGGAGGCTATCGAAGTGCGCCCGCAGCGTCTCAACCAGTGGATGAGGATCCGGCGCCACGCCGAGCACGAGCACGAGATCGTCACCACGCCGCGCGAGGTCCGCGAATCCAGGCCACAGGTCGTACTGATTCGGTCGCCTAACGAGGTTCACTGACAGCACTGGTGGGTGATCCGTAAGATGGAACGCGAGCTCCGAAGCGTCTTCGTATCGGTCCGACGCGACCCATGGCCTTCGGGACTCATCGACCGAGAGGTTATCCGATAACGCCGAGACCTGCGTCGCGAGCGCGTCCCATCCATGGGCGCGAGCGATCGGGTCCTTGCTGGGCTCGAGTGGCAGGAGGGGGAACGCCGCCTGCGCGTACAGCGCGAGCACGCACACGCCCCCCAGTCCGCACGCGACCTTGAACCATCGATTCCATCGCCTTTCTCCGGCGGAAACCGCGACGAGCGCCGACGCGGGGATGTAGAAGATCGACGGCCAATTCGACTGCACCGGTCGACGGAGCGCGCTAAGCGCAAAGAATCCAATCGAGACCATCGCGACCACGGCCAGCATGAAATGCGGGCCGCCGCGCGGGTGGCGCAACGCAGCCGCTGTCGCCGCGATCATGACGGCGAACAGGAGCGGTGAGGCGAGGCCCATCTGCGTGCCGAGGAGCTTCAGCTCCCGAACGATTGCCGACCCGTGCGGCGTGCCCAAACCGTGCGCGATCTGAAAGCGGAACGAGATCCAATCATGATGTGCGTTCCACAGGATCACTGGACTGACAACGAGCAGCGCGATGGCTAGGGCAGCGTACGGTCCAGGCGCCGCGAGGTGCGGACGCAGCTTCCTGTTCGTCGCCAATGCGACCAACACCGCGACGGGGAGGAGGACGGCGGTGTATTTCGAGACGAGCGCGCCTCCCAGGGCAGCTCCGCCCGCGAGCCACCACATTAGAGAGGAGACGCTGCGCACCGGTGATGACGTCGCGCGCACCACGGCGAACAGCGAGACGCCGAGCATGGCGAGGAGCGGTGCGTCCGGTGTCGCGAGACCGAGGCCGCCGGCGGCGACGGGGAGGCACGCCAGGAGGATCGCGGCGCGACGCGCTGCGCTATCATCTCCGATGGACCGGGCGATGAGCAGAACAGAAAGTGATGTTATCGCACCAACGATCAGTGGCACGAGCCGCACACCGACCGTTGTGTCTCCCACGAGCAGCGTTCCCAACCGGATCAGGAGCGCGATCGCGGGCGGGTGGTCGAAGTAGCCAGCCGCGAGATGGCGCGACCAGCCCCAGTAGTACGTCTCATCGGGGAACAGAGGGACAATCACGCCGACGATAGCACGAAACACAGCCGTCGCGATGACGAGCGCGACAGCGTGTGGCCACGGTCCGGAGAACCGGCGTGGCAGCAGCGCGTCGCTGGACGGATCAGTCCCGGTCAGGGTCACGCCGTCGGCGTCGACGCGCTGGGCCGCGCCTAACGATGCGAGCACGGTCCCGTCACGAGGCCTCAATGTGCCTCGGCCGGCTGTGCGGAGTTGACCCTCACTGACTCCTCGGGATCCGAATCCTTTCGCCGATCCCTCCGGCCTTCGACCCACGCATAGAGCGTCGGAAGCACGAGCAGCGTGAGTAGCGTCGACGTGACGAGGCCGCCGATGACGACCGTCGCCAGCGGCCGTTGCACCTCGGCACCCGTGCCGTGAGACACCGCCACGGGAATGAATCCGATGCTCGCCACGAGCGCGGTCATGAGCACTGGGCGCAGGCGCTGGCGAGAGCCGTTCACGGCCGCCTCGCGCGCCGTTGCCCCCGACTCGCGCGCGCGCTGAACCGTCGTGAGCAACACGAGCCCGTTGAGTACCGCCACGCCGAACAGCGCGATGAAGCCAATCGACGCGGAGACGCTCAGATGGAGCCCGCGCAGCCACAGTGCCGCGACACCGCCCACGGCGGCGAACGGCAGGTTCGCGAGCACCAAGACGGCGAGCCCCCAGGACCGGAGCGACACGTACAGCAGCAACGCGATGAGCGTGATCGAGAGCGGCACGACGAGCTTGAGCCGTCCCATCGCGCGCTCCTGGTTTTCGAACTGTCCGCCATAGGTGAGGAAGACGCCAGCGGGAACGCGGACCTCGCGCTCGACGGCGCGCTTGACGTCGGCAACGAACCCGCCGAGATCACGATCGTCGACGTTCGCCTGCACCACGACGAGGCGCTGCCCGCGCTCGCGCCGCATGAGCACGGGGCCGGGCTCGAGCCGGATGTCGGCGATCGCCGAAAGCTGGACGCGCGATTCGTTCGCCCCCGGCAACGTGATCGCGCCGAGCGCGGCGGACGAGGAGCGCAACGACTCCGGGTACTGCACCACCACGTCGAGCGCGTAAGCACCATCGACGACCTGCGACACCGGCGTGCGGCTGACGGCGCTTTGCAGCACCTGCTGGGCGTCGGCCATCGGGATGCCGTAGCGCGCCATCGCGTCCCGGTGAAGGCGCACTTCGAGGTAGCTCTGTCCCTCGGTCGCCTCGACCTGGACCTCCGACGCGCCGGGCACATGCCTAACGACCGCGGCGACCTGCTCGGCCACGCGTCGGTTCTGTGCTGGATCGTCGCCGAAGACCTTCACGGCCAGATCGGCGCGCACCCCACTCACCAGCTCGTCGAGGCGCATCGCCATCGGTTGCGTCATGCGCACGGCGATTCCCGGGATTCGCTCGCTGAGCCGCCGCTCGATCTCTTCCTGGATGTCCTCTTTCGTCAGGCCGAGCCGCCACTGGTCGCGCGGCTTGAGCATGACGAACACCTCACCGCGGTCCACGCCCATCGGATCGCTCGCCACTTCCGGTCGGCCGATCTGGCTCAGCACCGTTGCGACTTCGGGAGTCATACGCGTCACGCGTTCGAGGTCCTGCTCCATAGCGAGTGACCGCGTGAGCGATACGCTGGGATCGCGGAGCGCCTCGATCATGAGCGAGCCCTCGTCGATCTCGGGCAGGAATTCGGTTCCGAGTCGCGGGACGAGCAATAACGCGCCGGCGAAGACCGCGACGGCGATCGCAAGCGTGCGCGCTGGGCGCGTGATCGTGCGCGCGAGGAGCGGCGCATACCGCGCATCGATCCAGTCCGCGAGCCTGACGGCGAACCCCGACTCGCGGGCGCCACGGCGGAACACGAGCGTCGCCGCGGCCGGGATGAACGCGAGCGCCAGGAGTAGGCTCCCGAAGAGCGCCATGGCCACGGTGAGCGCCATCGGCCGGAACATGCGGGCCTCGAGTCCCTGGAGCGTCATGATCGGGACGTAGACGAGCATGATGATGAGGACGCCAAAAGCGATCGGCCGCCCTACGTCGTGCGCGGCGCTCATGAGACGGTTCGAGAGCGGCTCGCCAGGCATGGGGCCCTCACCTCGCTCCTCATCCTCATGGAGCACGCGCACGAAGTGCTCGGCCATCACCACAGAGCCGTCGACGATCATCCCGAAGTCGATCGCGCCTAACGACATCAGGTTGGCCGAGAGTCCGAGCCAACGCATACCGACGAAGGCGAACAGCAGCGAGAGGGGGATCGTCGCCGCGACGAGGAGCGCGGCGCGCACGTTGCCCAGGAAGAGCAGCAGGATCGCGATGACAAGAAAGCCTCCCTCGAGCAGGTTCGTGCGGACGGTGCGCAGCGTCCCGTTGACGAGGTCCGTCTGGTCGTAGTAGGGGGCGACACGAACGCCGGCCGGGAGCGCCCGGTTGATCTCGGCGATCCGCTCGCGGATGCGGGTAACGAGCTCCCGGCTGTTCACACCGCGGAGCGCCATCACGACGCCGGCCACGACTTCGCCGCGCCCATCGCGCGTTGCGGCCCCTTGTCGGAGCTCGGGCCCGTACCCGACCGCCGCGACGTCGCCCACGGTGACCGGGACGCCGGCTTGGCGGGTCCGGATGATCGTGCGCCGCACATCATCGGGCCCGGTTGGTTGACCGATGCCACGGAGGATGTACTGCTCGTCGCCGTGCTCGAGGTACCCACCTGCTGGCACCCCGGCGTTCGCCTCAACGGCCTCGACGACGTCGCGGAGCGTGAGGCCGAATGCCGTGAGCTTCTCCGGCGACACGGTGACCTGCACCTGCCTAACGAACCCGCCGAAAGCGTTCACCTCGACGACGCCCGGCACACTCCGCAGCTGCGGCCTGACGATGCGATCCTGCAGCGTGCGGAGCTGCATGAGATCGAGGTCGCCGCCCTCGATCGTGTACTGATAGAGCTCCCCGATCGCGCCGGAGAGCGGCCCGAGCTCCACGTCGACGCTCGGCGGTAATGTTGCACGCGCGGCCTGCACGCGTTCGGCGATCTGCGTGCGCGCGAAGTAGATGTCGACGCCATCCTCGAACACGACCGTGATCGAGGAGAGCCCGTAGCGGCTCAGCGAACGGATTTGCGTCACGCGCGGAATGCCGTTGAGTGAGATCTCGAGCGGGTACGTGACGAGCCGCTCGACCTCCACCGGCGTGAGGCCCGGAGCCTCGGTGAGGACGTTCACCTGCACGTCAGTGAGATCAGGGAACGCGTCGACGCGAAGCGTCCGCAACGCCCACGTTCCCGCGCCGACGAGGGCCGCGACGAGGAAGAGGACAACGGCGCGATGTCGGATCGCCCACCCAATCAGTCGGTCGATCACCGCTAGCCCTCGCTCTCGCCGAACGCGGCCTTCGCGAGCTCGGACTTGAGCACGAAGGCGCCGCGGATGACAACACGTTCTCCCGCCGCGAGGCCGCTGCGCACCAGGACACTGCCGCCGGAACCAACACGTACGGCGCTCGACGGCGCCACTTCGATCGTTCGCCGCTCGAACGTGCGAGGAGCAGTCTGGATGAAGACGTAGCGCATCTCACCGTCGGTGACGACCGCCGATTCCGGAATTGCGATCGCTCCTCGCCGGGTCGTGTCTTCCAACCCGAGCGCGGTGGTAATCCCGCTCAGCTCCACGCTCGCGAACATGCCGGGCTTGAGGCGCAGCTGTGCGTTCGGCACAGCGATCACCGCCTTCCCGGTTCGCGTGGTTGGGTCGAGCTCGTCCTTCGTCCGCACCACGCGACCGGCGAAGCGCTCGTTCGCGTACGCGTCGACACGGACGGTTGCGCGAGCGCCTGGCCGCACCGCGCCGAGCGCTCGTTCCGGCACGTCGCCGACGACGTTGATCGACGACAGGTCGGCGACGGTGAAGATCGGCGCTCCTGGCTCGACCGCCATTCCGGCGAGCGCCTGGACGGAGAGGATGCTGCCGCCTAACGGTGCGGTGACCGGCAGCGTGAGGCTCGGTTCACCACCGCTCGCCAACCGCGCGATCGCTTCGTCAGAGGCGCCCAGCAAGAGAAGGCGACGACGCGCGGCAGCGGCGAGCGCGTCGGCACCTTCAGCATCCGCGCTGCCAGCGAGGAGCGCGGCCCGTCGCGTGGCTTGCATGAACTCGCTCTGCGCCGTGAGGAATTGCGGGCTGGTGAGGAGCGCGACGGTCGCCCCGCCACGGACGCGGTCACCGATGCCGACAAGCAGCCGCTCGATTCGACCAGGTGCACGGGAGGAGATTACGGCGATCCGTGCCGAGTCCAGCTCCACGTGTCCCGGCACCTCTAGGACGGCGGTCGCGGAGGCGCCTGCCGCCCGTTCGACGGTGACAACTTCGATGTTTGCGGTCGCGTACGCAGCTTCCGACAGCGTGACACGGTTCTGCTGAGCCGGTGCCTTGGGGCGCGCCGTCGTGTCGCCATGGGCATTCACGCCGTCGGAAGCCTTTCCCTGCTTGGGCGTTTCCGACGAGCAGGCAACGAGTACCGCGACGAGCAAAGGCCAGGCAGGCGCGAACGGACGACTGGCGACATAACCCACCTGAGGACTGCCTCTCACGGCTCCACTCCTCCAGCCGGAGCTGATCCACCGCGCGGTTCGGCCACGCTCCCGAAGACGCCACCAATGAGATCCGCCAGGGCATCCGCAGCATCGATCTGGCTTCGCATCCGGTCCGTTTCCGCCCGCGCAAGCGCGCGCTCGAAATCCAGGAGCTCGAGGAGCGAAATCTCCGCTCCGCGGTACGAGGCGAGTGCACTCTCGCGCTCCTCGCGCGCGCCGCGAAGCAGCGCAGCGTCGAACACCGCCATTCGGGTTCGTGCGGCGTCGTACCGATCACGGGCGGCGAGGAGCTGCGCGCGCAGTGTCGTCACCGCGGCGTCGCGGCTTGCGAGCGCTGCGACAATTTCGCGTTCGGCGGCCGCTACCCCCGCGGTGTTGGCACGTTTGGCCGTGAAAGCGAGGGAAACCGACGCGCCAATGACGGGACCCACGGTGAACTGGCCGTTGTCGGTGCTGAACCGTTGCGCACCGGCGAATCCACTGACTCGGGGACGCTGCTCGGCGAGGAGTAGTGCACGCGACGCCTGAGCGCGGGCGACCGCGGCTGCGCCGACCCTCGCGGCGGCCGACGCGGCGAGCAGCGAATCCACGCTCGGCGGCGGTCCCGGTGCAACCGTTGGTGTCGTGTTGCGCGCGATGACGGAATCGATCACGCGACGCACTGCGGATGCCGTGGAATCGTTAGGCATCATCAGTGCGTCCAGCGACCGCCGCGCGACCAGGGCTTCGGTGACGGCGGCTGCGCGTTCGGTTTGAACGCGGAGGCGCTCGGTCCGAAGGCGAAGCACGTCCACGTACTTCGCGTCGGCAACCGCGAAACGCGTTCGAAGCGAGACCTCGGCCGATGTGAGGAGGGAATCTTCCGAGGCGAGACGTTGCGCGATCGCTGGCCACACGAGGGACCGAACGACCGCGCGATCCGCGAGGGCCACGGCACGGCGTTCGGCCGCGTCGAGCGCGGCGACCGCCGCCTGCACATCGGTCTCTGCCACGGCCCGTGCCCCCGCACGCCGGGCGCCACTCAGAAAGTCCTTCTCGAGGGCGAGCCGGATCGATCCCGCGCGACTCGCGTCGAGACCGCTCGGCACCTCCTCGAGTTCCCCGGTGAGGAACAGCGGCAGCGCGTAGCCCGTCGCTGCGGCTCGCGCCTGCGCCGCGTCGCGCGCGGCGCGGCGTGCCAGGACGTCCGGGTTGGACCGCCGCACGGCTGCGTGGACAAGGGCGAGCAGGGCGGAGTCCGCCGCGCTCGGCACATTGATGGGGGTTTGGGCACCCGGTCCCTGGCCTGTCGCCGAGTACAGCGCGAGCGCGGCGCCGCTGAGCGAACGCCGCCAACGCGCCGCGGCGCGTGGCGCAGCGAGTCGTGCCCGCGACCTGTCGCAATCCATGCGGCAAGTTTAGAACGGCCAGCCCCAAAATCTCCTGACGGCCAGATTACAGTATTGTCAGGTTGCGCCCGGGTCAGCCGGGAGCGGGCGTACCGGAAAGCTGAGGGTCACGCGGGTACCTCGACCTGGTTCGCTCTCGATCGCGGCGGCCCCGCCGTGCATGGCCATCACGCCTCGCACGATGGAGAGCCCGAGGCCGCTTCCCTCGGATCGGCCACTCCCTGTGGCGACGCGAAAATGACGGTCGAAGACTCTGGGCAGGGCGTCGGGCGCGATCCCCGACCCGGTGTCACTGACGCTGACGCGAATCACGTGATCGTGCTCGTCCGACGCGAGGACGATACGGCCACCTGGTGGCGTGTGGCGCAATGCGTTGCTGACGAGATTGACGACTGCGCGCCTTAGCAGCGTGCGATCGGCCTCCACAGCGAGACCTGGTGGGGCATCCACCTCGAGCCGCACATCCTGTTCGGCTGCCACGGCATCCAGGAATTCCGCCACCGACGTCAGCTCGGCGCCGATGTCCAGCGTCGAACGGTCGATGTTCGCCCGCGGATCTTCGGCGCGCGCAAGGAAGAGCGTATCGTCGACCATGCGTCGGAGGCGGTCGAGCTCTTCGAGGCTCGAGCTCAGGACGTCGCGGTACTCGTCGACCGATCGCGCACGAGACAGGGCGACCTCCGCCTGTTGCCGGAGAACATGGAGCGGGGTGCGCAGCTCGTGCGCGAGGTCTGCGGAGGACTCCGAGAGCGTCGTGAATGCTTTCGACAGGCGCGCGAGCAGGTCGTTGAACGACACAACGAGCGCCCGAACCTCGTCCGGCGCGTCGTCTCGGCCGAGTCGCTCGTCGAGCGAGCGAGCGTCGATGCGCGAGACGCGTCTCGCGAGCACGCCGATTGGCGCGAGGCCGCGGCGCGCGATCCCGTAGCCGAGCGCCAGGGACAGCAAAAGCGCGGACGGGAGAAGGAACGCCAGCTCGCGCCGGTAGCGGCGCAAAATGTCCTCGTCATTCTTTCTGTCCAGGAGCACCTCGATTCGGCCCCCGGCATCCGCACCGACGGACGCTTGGGCAATTCGCCAGGTACGCCCCATCGGGGATCGCCAACTCCGGAGCGCGGGCGATGCACCCGCGACCATCGTGCAGTCCGGGGGAGGGAAGTCGGTCCGCGGTGAGGCGGGCGACTCGTTAGGCACTGGACGGCATCGTGCATCCAGGATGCGCACGAACGGGCCGAGCTCCGAGGAGCGTCCCATCGAGGAGGACGTGCTCGGCGACACAGCGCCCTCGAGGCG
>Ga0114129_10016048_pt1 | contig 10653 bp, 5 predicted proteins | sample RhiMetdeltSRZDD1_FD_80071 | JGI IMG/M metagenome (GOLD analysis project Ga0114129, IMG submission 80071) | Populus rhizosphere microbial communities from Tennessee, USA - Rhizosphere MetaG P. deltoides SRZDD1 (version 2) (version 2) | ecosystem: Host-associated > Plants > Roots > Rhizosphere >... | reverse complement strand
CCCCGAAGTCCTCCTGGCCGTGGGTACGCACCCTGCTGCACTCGATCTTCGACCAGCCTGACGCGGAATCTGTTGTTGCCCAATATGATCGAGTGCTCGACGCGCTATCCGACAAGCTCCCGAAAGTAGCCGAGCATCTGGATGCCGCCCGCGCCGAGCTGCTGGCATTCACCGCCTTCCCCAAACAGATCTGGCGCCAGATCTGGTCCAACAACCCCCAGGAACGGCTCAACAAGGAGATCCGCCGGCGCACCGACGTCGTCGGCATCTTCCCCGACCGAACCGCCATCATCCGCCTCGTCGGCGCCGTGTTAGCCGAACAACACGACGAATGGATCGAGGGACGCCGCTACCTCGGCCTGGACGTGCTCACCCGCGCCCGAGCCACACTGGCCGTCCCAACCGAGCAGGAGCCTGCCACCACACCCGCGCTGACCGCCTAAACTGCCACCCGAAGGGTCACGCGATCGAGCGAACTCTTACACCACGCCTCTGGGCTTGGCCGCGAGCAGCCGACGAATCATTCGCGATTCCCTCGTGATGCTCTACCTGAGGCGAGGGTAACGCCGTCATTGCCTTCCAAGTAGACGATCAGCAGGTTGTTCTTGCGGCTGCGTCCCCCTAATAGCTCCCGTTGAATCCGTTGTCGGCTTGGTGCGCCGGGCAATAGTCCGCCACGGCGAACACCGCGAACAGTCCCGCGTAGTAATGCCTACTCTCGCCAACCTGGGTATTGACGTGGAGTCAGAAATCTGGTGAAAATTCGCTCTGACCTGCGGTGACCGTGCGTGTCGGCAGCACTTCTGTGCGAGGGCCCCCGGGAGCTGGTCGCAAGTGAGCCCAATCCCCACATCAACACTACGTTTCATCATTCGAGCACATTGGTCACGAACGTCAGCCGACACCGCTTTCGTGATTCGTCTGATGAAAGGGAGCAATTATTCATGGATAACTGCTGTTATCCATGAAATTCGTGCGGCCAGCGCTTCATCCGTGATCCGCGGCAGTCCCCCTCCCCCAATCTCTTGGTCCTCATGGAACGCCGCGTCGATCGCTGCTCGATCGCCGCAACGATCTTCTCTCCGCGCCGCTGAAAGCCCAACTCTCGCATTGCCTCATCAATAAGCTGCTCCTTCCGCCGAACAGCGTTGTCCGATTCGATCCACTGGATCAGCCCCACTTGGGTGTGAGCCGGAAGTCGGGTTGGCTGCGCAAGGAGCTGCTGGGCACCGAAAGTGCAAATCATGAATCGCCAGCGGACGATCTCGCTTCATGTGCAGTACAAGCACGGGGTCCTACCCATTTAGCGCGAGCGCGCGTGTTTGTCCGCGACACGCCGAGGAATTGCGTATAAACGTGGACATTCGCGGCGCACGACAGTTTGAGCAGGGCGACCCGCGCCCGCGCCGAACTGGGGGCGGCGGTGGGCCCGAGAATCACCACATCCCATGACTGAAACGTGCACGAGGACTGCGAGTTTCAATCGTTCTCGTGCTTGCGTGCAACGTATCGTTCGGCGAACGCCTGCAAGTCGTGGACGACCAACATCGTGGCAATGCCGGTGCCCATGGCGACGGCAATGTGCAACATTGCGGTTACCTTTCGTTCCGAAGAGCCGGGCGATTCAGTTCGCCGCAGATCTTCTGTCCTTCTGCCTGACCGTCGCACCCAAGGTATGGCGGGGGCGGCCGGTGAGGAATCGGGGAGTTCCCTATCGTTCCCGCGGCAGGGCCCCCGCGTTGCGACCTGGCACCGCAGCTGCTTTTCGCGCATTCTGGCCTCCTGCGGTTTGCTGGCTGCAATGATTGGGGCTGTGTCGGCCGGGGTGGTGAGCCGTTCGGTGGAGTCTCAAGCGGTCGCCGACTTCCTGCTGTCGGCGAGCGTGCAGCCGTCGGGCCTGATCATTGAGGGCGAAGCCGGAATCGGGAAGACCACGCTATGGTCGGCCGGGCTGGAGCACGCCCAGGAACAAGGCTTTCGGGTCCTTTGCGCGCGCGTAGGGCAGGCCGAGTCGGTGCTGGCCTACGCGGCGGTGGCTGACCTGCTGCGCGATGTGGAATCCACTGTGCTCGCCAAGTTGCCCGACCTCCAGCGCATTGCGCTGGACCGGGTACTGTTGCGGGCCGACGGCGAGGGCCCGGCCACCGACCAGCGAGTGGTAGCCGCGGCGTTCCTGTCGGTCGTCGAACACCTTGCCGCGGATACGCCGGTGCTGGCGGCGATCGACGATGTGCAGTGGCTTGATCCGTCCAGCAAAGCGGTGGTGACGTTCGCCGCGCGACGGTTGAAGGGACGCGTCGGGGTACTGATCGCCGAACGATCTGATCCCGGCACCGGGACCGTGGCGTCGTGGCTGCAGCTGGCCACAACGGATCGAATTGCCCGAATTCGACTGCAGCCGTTAAGCATGGGCGGATTGCAAAGGCTGATCTCCGAGAGACTCGGCCGAGTCCTTCCGCGGCCAACAATGGTGCGCATCGCTGAAATCTCTGGCGGGAACCCGTTTTACGCGCTGGAACTGGCACGCGCAATGGACGCTCAGTCGCCCAGCGCCGAGCCAGTATTGCCGGCCACGCTCACTGAACTGGTGCGTACCCGGATTGGGCGTCTCGATGATGATGTCCGCGACATGTTGTTGGCCGCCGCGTGCGTGGCGGATGCCACGGTCGAGCTGCTGGCGCAGGCAACCGGCACTGGTGTCGAACGGACCGTGGAGCTGCTCGAGGGGGTCGAGAGCAACGGCATCGTCGCGATCGACGGCAACCGGGTGCGGTTTTCGCATCCACTGCTCGCCAGAGGGGTTTACACCGAGGCCAGTCCGGCGCGTCGCCGGCACATGCATCGGGCACTGGCCGACGTAATCCCGTTGCCCGAGCTGAAAGCCCGGCATCTGGCCTTGGGTACCGCCAACGAGGATCCGTCGATCTTGCAGGCCCTCGACGCCGCCGCGGAAGCGGCACGTGCGCGAGGAGCTCCGGCGGCCGCGGCCGAGTTGGTCGACCTCGCAATCGGACTCGGCGGTGATTCGCCGTCGCGCCGCATCCGTTCGGCTGCGCACCATTTCGAGGCCGGTGAGACCGCACAGGCGCGCGCGATGCTTGAGCCGGCCATGGAGCGGCTACAGCCCGGCACACTGCGGGCGCTCGCCTTGAACCTGGCTGCCGGGATGCATGTCTACGACAACAGGTTTACCGAGGCTGACGATCTGCTGAAACGTGCGCTCGACGATGCCAAGGACAACCCTGTGATACAGGTGCCTAATCTAGTGATGTTGTCCTTCGTGGCGCAGGCCACCGCGCGTGGGTTCGATGAATCGTTGCGCTACGCGCGGCAAGCGGTAAGCCTTGCTGAGGAACTCGGAGTTCCAGCCCTTCTCAGTCAGGCGCTCGCTTGGTGGGTGAACGTCAGCTTCCTTTACGGACCCGGACTGGATGAATCCGGTCTGCGACGCTCTTTGGACCTGGAAGATCACGACATCGATGTCCCAATTAGCTTTCGTGCCAGCGTGATTTACGGCCTGATCCTCGCCTGGACGGGAAGACTGGAGGAAGGCAACACTTGGATGTTGGCCGTGCGGCACCGCTGCATCGAGCGCGGCGCCGAGCGCGACTTAAGTTCGATCGCGGGTTTTAGTGCGCTGATCGACATCTGGCGGGGTCGTTTCAACGAGGCCGGACAGAACGCCGAGCATGCGGTGGAGCTTGCCGAACAGCTCGGCGGTGAACACATCCTCATCATCCCGCTGACAATACGGTCAAAGGTCAACGCATACGCCGGGCGCGAGCGCGAAGCCCGAGCCGACGCTCGTGCGGCCATCGACCGTGCCCAGTGGTTCCGCTTACCGCGGATGGCCGAGTGGCCAACAATGACTTTGGGGTTCCTGGAGGTTTCGCGCGGAAACTACGCCGAGGCGCTGGCGCTCTTGCAGCCGCTGCTATCGACCCTTGATCAGATCCCAGCGACCGAAATCATGACCTCGTGGTACATCCCCGATGCGGCGGAGGCTCTGGTAGCGGTAGGCCGCCTCGATGACGCCGAGCGGTTGATCGGGGCGCTCGAACGTAACGGTGCACAACGCGACCGCTCGTGGATGCTGGCGACCGGCGCCCGCTGTCGCGGTATGTTGTTGGCCGCCCGGGGTGACGTCGCGGCGGCCGAGCTCATGGCACGTCAGGCAATGACCGAACACGAGCGGTTGCCGATGCCCTTCGAACGCGCCCGCACCCAGCTGTTACTGGGCCAACTACAGCGTCGACAACGTCGTAAAGAATCCGCAGCGGCAACTCTCAGCGAGGCGTTGCATGCGTTCGAGGACATGGGTACCCCGTTGTGGGCCGAACGCGCCCGCGCCGAGCTCGCGCGCACCAATGTCGGACCGAGTCGACACCTGGCGCTGACACCCTCCGAACAACGGGTGGCCGAACTCGCGGCCTCGGGCATGACCAACCGTGACATCGGGGCCACGCTGTTCATCAGCCCCAAGACGGTCGAGCACAACCTGAGCCGGATCTACCGCAAACTCGGCATTCGTGGGCGGGCCGAGTTGGGCCGGCGCATGGACCAGTGTGGCGGTTCCGGGGACAGCATCAATCAGGAGATCGAGTGAAAAGCATTGGGAGCGAGCTTAATCAACTTGGCGACTTCGATCGACGCCCATCCGTGGCGGTGCTCGGCGGGGGGGTCGGCGGGCTCACCGCAGCGCACGAACTCCGCCAACGCGGGTTCGACGTCACCGTCTACGAGATGCGCGACGCGTTTGGTGGCAAAGCGCGCTCGATGCCCGTACCCGATTCGGGGACTGACGGGCGGGCCGACCTCCCGGCGGAACACGGCTTTCGGTTCTTTCCGGGGTTTTATCGCCACCTGGACGACACAATGGGAAGAATCCCGTACGGGCAGGGAAGGGTTGTCGACCACCTCGTCCCCGCATCCGCGACCCTGCTGGCGCAGGCAGGCAGACGCAACGAACTGATCGTCCCCACGGCGATGCCGTCTTCGCTCATGGACTTCGCGCTCATCGGTCAGTTCATGTGGGATTTCGGTGTTCGGCTGAGAGTCCCGCCATGGGAGTTGGCTTTCTTGGCAGAGCGGATATTTACCTTGCTCATCTCGTGCGACGAGCGCCGCTTCGAGCAGTGGGAGCGGACGAGCTGGTGGGATTACACCTGCGCCGATATGTTGTCCGAGACGTTCCAGAAGTTCCTTGCCGACGGGCCGACGCGCTCACTTGTCGCGGCGCAGGCACGCGAGATGTCGACTCGCACTGGCGGTTTGATCATGTGCCAACTGCTGTTCGACATGATGGGAGGTGGCGGGCACATAGACCGTGTGCTTGACGGGCCCACGAGCGAGGTCTGGATCGAACCTTGGAGGGCACACTTGCAAGGTCGCGGAGTTGAGCTCCGCACAGGCTGCGAAGTAACCGAAATCCACTGTGACGGTCGGAGCATCACGGGCGTCGCCGTGAAAGGTGCGGCGGAGCCGATCACAGCCGACTATTACGTGGCGGCGCTGCCGGTTGAGAGGCTCATTCGGCTGGTTTCGGACGCGATGCGCGAAGCCGAGCCGCGGCTGGGCCGCCTGGATCAGCTGACGACACGGTGGATGTCTGGCGTGATGTTCTATCTCGACAGAGACGTGCGCCTGCAACGCGGCCATGCCATCTTCATGGATTCCCCCTGGGCACTGACCGCGATCTCGCAGGCGCAATTCTGGCCAGAGATCAACCTCGAACACCGTGGCGACGGGAGCGTTGACGGAATTCTCTCGGTCGATGTGTCAGATTGGGAACGGCCGGGCAAGCGAGGGCTGATGGCGATGGAGTGCACGGAGGACGAAATCTGCGAGGAGGTGTGGCAGCAGATCGTCGACCACATCGACGACGGCTCGCTCGCAAGGAACAACGTGCTTAAATGCTTTCTCGATCCGTCGATCCAGTGGCCCAACCCAACCAATATTGTCAACCTCGAGCCGTTGCTCATCAACACCGCCGGCTCATGGGACAACCGGCCCGACGCGGTGACCAACATTCACAACTTCTTCCTCGCCGCCGACTTTGTCCGCACCTATACCGATCTGGCGACGATGGAGGGCGCCAACGAGGCGGCCCGGCGTGCCGTCAACGGCATCCTCAACGAGACCCGTTCAGACGAACCCCACTGCGAGGTCTGGAAGCTGCGTGAACCGCGAGTGCTCGCGCCGTTGCGCAAGCTGGACCGCTTGCGCTGGCAGCTGGAGCGCCCCGTCAAGTCCTCTATCGGGATGACCGCGGCGGGCGCGCTGGAGTTGACGGGCCTACTTGCACGCGGACTACGGACCGCAGCACGGCTCGGGCAGGTTCGGCGAACGCCTGACTAGCGTAAGTGCGGTTAATGCTTCGGTGGGCCAGGGGAATTCGGGGTTTCGGTGTTGGAGAGTGTGCCCATCCGCCGGCCCAATTCGGCTCGTGAACGGATCCCCAGTTTGCGGTAGATGCGGCTGAGATTGTGCTCCACGGTCTTGGGACTGATGAATAGCGCGGCTCCGATGTCACGATTGGTCATGCCGGCGGCGACCAGTTCGGCCACCTTCTGTTCGGAAGGCGTAAGCCGCGTATCTTGGCTCGGACTGACGTTGGTGCGGGCGAGTTCGGCGCGAGCCCGTTCGGCCCACAACGGGGTGCCCATCTCTTCAAAGGCACGCAGCGCCTCGCCGAGGGTTGCTGCGGCCGCCTCTTTGTGGCGTTGGCGGCGCTGCAGTTGGCCGAGCAGCAGCTGGGTGCGGGAACGTTCGAAGGGCATTGGCAGCCGCTCATGCTCAACCATCGCCTGGCGTGCCGTGTCGAAGGCCGCCCCGACCTCGCCGCGTGCGGCCAGCCACATGCTGCGGCAGCGGGCACCGACCGCCAGCATCCATGAGCGGTCCAGCCGACGGCCCTCGCGTTCAAGCCGTTCGATCAACGGCTCAGCCTCATCGAGTCGGCCAAGCGCGATCATCGCCTCGACCGCATCGGGATGAACGGCGCCGTAATGATCTCGGTTCCGCGCATCTCGTCCAGCCGAAAGACCAACTGCTGCAGGGTGTTCAGTGCTTCGACGTGGTTGCCGAGCGAAACGTCCAGGAATCCCAATATCGTGATGGGCCAGTCTGCCAGTGCAGGAGAACCGCACCGCCGCGCTGGCTCGATAGCCGCGAGTGCACAGGCGCGCGCATCGCGCTCGTTACCCGTGTAGGCGGCGACTGCGGCCTGCGCGATCCAGCCGATTACCAGCATGTTGTCACCGCCGAGCTGCTCGGCGCGTTCCATGAGGTCCTGTGCGGTGACAGCCGCATCGGTGAAGCAGCCACGCCAGATCTCTATCAATGCGCCGTGGATACCAACGAACATCATGTCGCTGTCGGCGCCGCGTTCGATGCAGTGGTGCCGCAGTGCCATTAAGTGGCTATGTCCCTTCTCCAATCGCCCGCTCCAGGCCAGCGTGAGGGCGGCCGGCCGTCGCGCCGGCACGGAGAACAATTGGGACGTCGCCGCTTATGTCATCCAACTCCAGCGCGCGTTGTAGAGCGGGCTCGTCGACACCGTGCCCGCATGTACAACTGATCATCACTCTGGTGGCGATGGCCTGACTCATCATCACTGGGATTCCAAGTTCGTCGGCGATCGCCTCTGCCTGCCGAGCGTTGCGCAACGCCTCGTCGTACACGCCGGCAGTTCCTTGCGCGAAGGACAACATCAGCAACGTGCGGAGCAGTACCGCAGGATTGCTCTTGGGGTCCTCGACTGTATGCTTGAGGAGATCAGCAGCCTCCGCGTAACTGTTGTGGTAAATGCACATTCCGCCGAGCAAGTTAAATGCGAGCGACCGCAGTATGCCCGGCGTCAGCCGTTCCATAGGGGGCTCGAGCACGGCGCGGGCTCGCGCGATGTCAAAGAGCCAACCAGTACTGTTCTATGCCTCCTGCGGTGCAGCACTTGTGCCGAGAAAAGTTTGCGAGGAGTACACCGCTGTATTTGCAGAGCGGATTTGCGTGTCAGCCGCACAACACCACGCCTTATACAGTTGCCGCCGCCGCAGGGCGTCGGGCTCGGGGACTTACGGGTGAGGTTCGAAGGTCGGGCTTATCCGTCCTACCCGACCAACGGCTTCAGACGACACCCGTCTTCTGCCCTGTGTCGATGACGTAGAGGTAATACGAGTAGCTGTACTGGCCGAGGTCCGGTCGGGGCACCCATACCTTTTGATACGCCAGCGAACCGTCAGCATTGAGCCAGACGGAACCAATTGGTCCACCGTCCATCGTCAGCGGTTCGGTGCCCACAGTTTCACCGTCCGCGGTATTGACGATGACGACGGCGGTGGAAAGTGCGCCGGTTACCTCATCCGTAACCAGCACCGTCTGATAGGCGCGGCTGCCGTCGGAGTTGAGAACCACTGAGCCTGTCGGTCTGCCAGGCAGAGCAATCGGTCCGCCACCGACCAGTGAGCCGTCCGACGTGTTGATCAGGTAAAGGGAGGGGGCGACGTAATGCCCGTTCACATAGTTGGAGTTGGTTATGTACACACGGTCACCCGAAGGGGTGATTACAGCTTGACCCGATGTGAGGCCGTCGAACGTGATGGGCGAACCGCCGACGAGACTCATGTCGTCGGTATCGATGATTGCCAACACGGCCGAGTAGCTGTAGTTGTTGCCATCCCACGTCTCGACACGAGTCATCTGGAAGGCGCGATGCAAATCCTCGCGGATAATTAAGGGGTTGTACCCACTGCCGAAGGAGCTGTAGCTCCCATCCAGGGCTATTGGCGCACCGATCGGCTCTCCTGTTGCCGTATCGATCGCGGTGATCATCGTCCCGTACGAACCTTGCGAGGTCTTCGTCGAACGCACGTAAACCGTGCTTTGGTCCGTGTCGAAATTCAGGTCGCCGTTGAAGCCGGACACCGCAATTGGGTGCCCGACGAGCCTGTGGTTCACCAAGTCGATAACTGCGACGTGCTGAACGTAAGTGTTCGTTACAGGATCGTAGATATTCAGTGTCTGGAGGCCGAAAGTTCCGTTCGGTGCGAACGTCATTCCGCTGCCGTAGATCGAGCCAACCGTTCCGTCGACTACAACTTGGTCGCCCAACGCGGCCCCTGTGGTGGAGTCGATAAAGGTGAGATAGGTGAAGTCCTGGTGGTCAGCCGTCTGGACGTAAGTCGTCGCGATGGCCAGCTTCCCATCTCTGCTGAACGACGTCCCGTAGTTTTCACCCGGACTCATGATCGGGCTTCCGGGTACCAACGACGTAGTCTCCGTGTCGATAACGGTAATCGACGTGGTGGTCGTATCGCCGACAACATGTTCGGTGGTCAAAAACGCGAGGGAACGGTCATCATTCAGTGCTAAGCGCGTTCTGTACGGCGTGCCTGCAAAGACGATCGGCTCGCCAACCACCGCACCAGTTCCGGTGTCGATGATAGTCAACGTGCCGGGATCACCGACGTTGAAACCCGGGGCGAGGAGGTACGCACGGTTCCCCTCGACGGTGAAGCTGCCGCCGCGCACCGCATTACCGTCGACAATCAAGGGTGACCCGATAACTTGTCCCGTGGACAAGTCGAACGTCCGCAACCATGTCTGAGACCCACCACCGGGCGCGTAAAGATCTTCCGTGACAAGGAAAGCCAGGGTGTGCTGGTCGTTGACGCGCAGGCCGTCGAGGCTGTAGTGGGAGGTGTACAGCGGGTCACCGAGTTCTACGCCGTTCACCAAGTCGATGGTGTGCACGGTCGGTCCCGAGAACGACTCTTCCGTTAGGTATAGACCCACCGTCTCATCGTTGTTCGTTACTAGTGTCGCGCCGAACTTTGGTTTGCCGGTCAACACGATGGGATTGGTGGTCAGATCACCTGTTGTCAGATTGACGATGCGTATCTCGGTGGTGTGACTCCAAATATCGAGTTCTTCGGACGTCACGAGGTACATTCGGTCGCCCGTCGGGTTGAACTGCGGGATCCCGCCTGAGTAAACCCCTTGGCCAACGAATTGCCCTGTGACAGAGTCGATTATTGCTACTGTGTATTCGTAGTAGTAGCTGTTGTTCACGCTCCGATACGTTTGAAGAATTATCCGACCGTCACTGGGACTCAGGTAGCCCGAGTTCGACCACGTCGGCCCGGCAGCGCCCGCATACGTCATCTGATCGCTGCCGATCACATCGCCGCTGGTGTTGTCGATCATCGTCACATGCATGGTGAATGCGCCGTCACCGGTGTCCTCAATCGTCGTGACGAACGCGCGTAGCCCGTCGGGGCTGAAGCCGACGCCGCTGCTGGTGCCAGGGCTGTCCTGGTCGGGGATCCAGGAGAGGTATGTCGAACTTGCGCGTCCCGCAATAGCCCCGGTTTCACCGACGACTAACCCCGTCGCCGCGTCGATCACTGTGACGCGGGTGGTGAAGTCACTGCTCTGCCAGCCATCACCTAGATATGTCACCTGATACCCGAGTGTCCCGGACTCGTTCAGAATGAGTTGCCCACCCGAGGCACCAGCGATGGTGATCGGATCACCAACAGGCTCACCGGTTGCCACATCGATCACATTGATGCGAGTCGTGTAATCCCCGGGGCCATCGCCGATCCCGAGGGTAACGGTCTCAAATGCGCGGCTCCGATCATTGTTGTACACGGT
>Ga0114129_10016047_pt1 | contig 10654 bp, 10 predicted proteins | sample RhiMetdeltSRZDD1_FD_80071 | JGI IMG/M metagenome (GOLD analysis project Ga0114129, IMG submission 80071) | Populus rhizosphere microbial communities from Tennessee, USA - Rhizosphere MetaG P. deltoides SRZDD1 (version 2) (version 2) | ecosystem: Host-associated > Plants > Roots > Rhizosphere >... | reverse complement strand
TGTGGCGTTCGATCGTCTAGGCGGCAACGGCGATGCGCAACAAGTGCCGATGGTCACGGCACTCATCGAAGCCGGCTTCGTCGATCGTCTGATGTTTTCGTCCGATGCTTCGCGGGGCTACTCGAAGACACTGACGGTATTCCTGCCAAAGGTCAAAGCCGCAGGGGCGAGCGACGATGTGCTGCACCGCATCATGGTCGACAATCCGCGCAGATTCCTGGCGTTCGTTCCGAAGCGATCCCGAAAGCGATAGAACCCGGAATGCACAACGAGGCGAAGCGATTCCTCGCCGCGAGTTCGGTCTGCGCGATCCGTGACCTCGGAATCAACAACGATGGTGCATGCCGCAATAGCAGGCGATCGAATCGGGTACTACCTCGCGGCGGGAGCAGACAGAGCACGAGCCGAGCGAGCTTTCCCGGCGTGCGGAGTCGGCCGCCGACGTTCGGTATGCCCGCGGCACGCCCACACATCTGCCGTACGCGGCATGCCCTCGGCGTCAGTGATGCTCGCGCGCGGCGGGGACCCTGCGCCGTGTCAATGCGTTGTGGTTGCCGGCAGCTTCACGAGAAACGCGGGATTGTCCTTGAACATCAGCGTGAGATCGGCGTCAGAAACGCCGGCCGCGCGAAGCGATTTGGCGGCGAGCGCCAACGTGTCAGTGTGATTCTCTCTCCCCGCGAGCCCTGCGTCGCTTCCGACAAAGAAGTGGGCGGCACCGAGGGCGCGGATCGCCGCCACCGCCCGAGTCTTCGGTTCGCCCTCGCGGGCGACGGCGCCACCAGTAATCTCAATGAATGCTCCGAGATCGACCGCTGCGCGGAGCTCATCGACCGACATGAACGTGAATTGCGGGTCGAGCAGCGGATGCGTGACGATGAGGCGCTTGACGCCGGCGGCTTTGGCTGCGCGAAGCATCTGCAGCGCTTCTCGAGGTTCCACGTGACCGGTTGCGAGCGTCAGGTCGTGCTGTGCGATGAGTGCGATGACCTGGTGCACTTCGGGGAGTAGCGCTCCCGAGCGCGACACGCGGACGAAAGGCCGACGCTCTTTGTTGTATCGCACCTCGTGTTCCGAATCGTGCGTCGGCATCCACACGATGCGACCGCGACCGCCGACCACGTCGATCATGTAGCGCACCGCCTGCGGGTTGACGCCGCCGACCGCGGTGTCGAGCGTGACGGCGCCGAACACCTCGAATCCGGGTGTGGCGTACTTCCGGACGAGATAGGCGAGGCCCGCTGTTTCCGTCCAATGATTCTTCAGCACGACGCCGCGCAGCCCGCGATCTCTCGCAAGCTTTGCCACGTCGAACGCATCCAACTCGCGTGGGTAGCTGTCGGGATCGTGATGGGCGTGCAGGTCGATCGCGCCGATGAGTGCGGGATCCGTCAGGTGCTGATCGGGCTGCGGAGTGACTGGCCGATTCTTGTATTGTTCCCAGTGCGTCTGCGGCGCCTGCTGTGAGTGCAGGGGACGGACCAGACCGTCAACGACGAGGACGGTCAGCACCAGAGTAGAGAGGCTGCGCAAGCTCACCAGACGACTGGATTATTCACGTTCGCCGGCCGTGGTCAAACTCGCATTATTCCAAAGAGGAACCGGGATTCGGCGCAAGCAACGCCAACACAACTGCCGTCTAGGATTAGAATCATCAGTCGATCGAGGAGGGGATGATCGTGAAAGCTACGGCCGCTGTTGCGTGTGCACTGGCTCTCGCTCTCGGCGCGGCGGCGATGCCGAATGCCCAGGGTCGCGGGGGCCGGCCAACTGGAGGCGTCGTCGCGGCGGGCACTGGTACGGTCGAGCACATCACCGTGCACGGCAAGGCGCTCGAGGGCAATCTCGAGGGCGACTCCCCCGATCGCGACGTCACCGTCTACTTGCCACCGAGCTATGCGAGCGATGAAGCCCGACGCTTCCCGGTGATCTACTTGCTGCATGGCTACGGCGGACGTGAGAACACCTTCACCGAGCGTCTCGCCAATCTTCAGGAAAGCGGAGACAGGCTTGCAGCGGCCCAAGGCTTCAGTCCGGCGATCGTCGTCACGCCAAGCGCGTACACGCTGCACAAAGGCAGCATGTACTCCACCTCACCCACCATTGGCGACTGGGAGCGCTTCATCGCCGAGGATCTCGTCGCGTACATCGATGGCCACTACCGAACGCTCGCCAATCGCATGAGTCGCGGCCTCGCGGGTCATTCGATGGGCGGGTATGGCGCGCTTCGGATCGGGATGAAGCGACCGGACGTGTTCATGAGCCTGTACATCATGAGCGCGTGTTGCCTGACGGCCAATCGCAATCCGAGACCGGAGGCGATGGCCGCTTCGGAAGCCATTAAGACGCGCGAGCAGGCCGAAGAGGCGGCACGCGCGTCCGGGATCGGGCCTTCGACGAGCCTCGCATCCGCCGCGGCGTGGTCGCCGAATCCCAAGAACCCGCCGCTCTATCTCGATCTGCCCGTGAAAGACGGCAAGGTGCGGCCTGACATCATCGAGAATTGGGTCGCCAACGCCCCATTGGAGATGATCGATAAGTATGTGTCCGCGTTGAAGGCGTACTACGCCGTCGCGATCGAGGTTGGCACGAAGGACCCGCTGCTCGCATCGAACAGGCAATTGCACGACGCGATGACGCGCCTCCGGATCCCGCATGTCTACGAGGAGTACGACGGCGATCACACCAACAAGGTGCGCGAACGAATCGAGTGGAACGTGCTGCCGTTCTTCTCCAGGAACCTTGTGGCGCCGGCGAACCCGACGTCCCCGTCGCCCAAGTCGTGATCACCGGACCGAGGCGGCCGGTTGCGCCGGCACGGAGACTCCTTCGCGGAGCTCCCGCGCCAGCCGTGCCGTATCGAGCTCGCGTTCCCACCCGGCTACGACGATGGCCGCCACGCCATTACCGATGAAGTTGGTGATCGATCGCGCTTCGGACATGAAGCGATCGATCCCGAGGATCAGGGCCAGTCCGGCAACGGGAATCGACGGGACAACCGCGAGCGTCGCCGCGAGCGTGATGAAGCCGGCGCCGGTGACGCCCGATGCCCCTTTCGACGTCAGCATCGCCACCCCGAGCACCGTGAGCTGCTGTCGCAGCGTGAGCTCGATGTTGAGCGCCTGGGCCACGAATAGCGCCGCCATCGTCAGATAGATGTTCGTCCCGTCCAGATTGAACGAGTACCCCGACGGCACGACCAGGCCCACTACTGATCGGGAGCAACCGAGCCTCTCCAGCTTTTGCATCAGCGGCACCAGCGCGGACTCTGACGAGGACGTCCCGAGGACGGTGAGCAGCTCGTCCTTGATGTACGCGATGAACCGCAGGATGTTGAAGCCGCTGAACGCGGCGATCGATCCGAGCACGATCAGGATGAAGAGCGCGCAGGTCAGATAGAAGCTCCCCATGAGCGCCGCCAGCGGTCTCAGCGCCTCGATGCCGTACCGGCCGATCGTGAACGCCATTGCCCCACCGGCGCCGATCGGCGCCAGCTTCATCAACGCATTCATCATGGCGAAGAACACATGTGAACAGGCCTCGATGAACTGGTGTACGACCGCGCCCCTCGGGCCCATGTGCGTCATGGCGTAGCCGAACAGAATCGCCACGAACAGGACCTGCAACAAGCTGCCAGACCCGGTGAACGCATCGATGAACGTGACTGGGATGATGCCGAGGATGAAGTCCGTCGTCGTTTGCGTGGTGGCGCGCTTCGCGTAGTCGGCAACAGCCTTGGCGTCGAGCGTGGCCGGATCGGCGTTGAAGCCGGCCCCGGGCTGGGCGACGTTCATCACGAGGAGGCCGATGATCAGCGCGATCGTGGAGACGACCTCAAAGTAGATCAGCGCCTTGCCGCCCACGCGGCCCACCTTCTTCATGTCGCCCGCGCCGGCGATGCCGAGAACCACAGTGCAGAAGATGATTGGGCTGATGAGCATCTTCACCAGGGAGATGAACCCATCACCGAGCGGTTTGAGCCGGACCGCCGTCGCCGGATCGGCATAACCGATGGCGGCGCCCGCAACGATCGCGAGAAGCACCCAAAAATACAGATGGCCTGTCAGGCGCTTCATGAGGCGTGCTTATTGCGTGGCGAACTCAATTGCGTCTCGCTCATTGTCGATGCAAAAGTACTCGTGGATTTCGCCGCCCGGAGATCCATCGTAGTTTTCGTACTGCCATCGAATGTTCCAACCGCCGCTCCACGGCTTGGTGTAGGCGCCCTTGTCGTCGATCGTCACTTCGTATTTCAGCGTGTCGAAATCCGTTCGCGTGAACCGCTCGATCAGATGCATGTACCGTGTATGCGGCAATCCACCGCGAATGAACCAGAACTTCTCATTGAACCCAACGGTATCCACGACCAGCGTATCGCCCTCCCAGTGACCGATGGAATCGCCGAAGTAGCTGGGATTCAGTAGGTCTTCGGGTGGATGTTTTCGCCCGGGCTCCATCGCAATCCGACGCCAGTCGCGATTCTCTCCATCGATGATGAAGATGCGATTGAGCTCAGGCTGATCGATGAACTCCATGCCATTCGGAACGGTGAAGAATCGCATACCGCCCGCGGGCTGACAGCGGGCATGCGGATCATCGAGTCCACCGCGCGATTGGCGATAGGCGTACAGCGATCTGGCCCAATCCTGGAACGGAATCTGATCGAGTGTGGGATTGGTCGGCAAGCCGGCGGGCGCGATCAGACCACCGGTCATCACGTTCCAAAACCCTTTGATGCCGGGTGCCTGGCTCAAGTTCACTCGGCCATCGGGCCACCGCGGCGTGGGCTTGGACGGCGCGGTTGGCTGTCCGCCCCGCCCTCCACGCCCTCCGCGCGCACCAGCGGCAGGAGCCTGAGCCTCTGAAGAAGGCAGCAACGACGACAAGGCCAGCACACCGACGACGATCCAACAGGCCGACCAACGATGTGACATCTCTGAGCCCTCCTCACTAATCCTGGAGCTAGATCCAGGCTTGGGATGAACATCGTGAGAACTACGGTTCAGGGGCTTGCCCCTGGCTCGAGCCCGCGCCAAGCTTCTCGCCGGTGCTGGCCATCGTGACAGTTCGGGCGTTTCCATGCGGCCGTCCGCTCTTGGCCTGTGATCCCGTGACGATGACCAGATCGCCGATCTTCATGGTGTTTCGCTTCCAGCCCGTCCGCTGAATGACCGCCGGTGCGCCCATTTCAAATCCCCAATTCACAACCTTCCCGGTCTTCTCATCCCTGACGTCGATGTAGAAGTACACGTGGGGGTTCGTCCATTCGATCTTCGTGACGGCGCCCTTCAAGTTCAGCGGCTTGTTGGCGTCGTACTCGGCGGCAAAGGAGTGATGTGCCGACAGTCGCGGCGCCAGCGGCGCGGCGACGATGGACGCCACGACCAGACAGCCCAGGAACGTTCTGTAGTTCATCGCCGCATCTCCTCTCTCGACTTCAACGGGCCGTGGCCTTGGGCTCTCCGGCACCACGGTAGTAATCGCGATCCCTCGTCAGTTTGAACGTCTGTTTGGCGTTCGCGCACTGCCACGTCCCCGTCAGCGTCCGCTGGTCCGACCCGAGCTTGTCGATCTTGCCATCGACCAGGCACCGGACGATCTTCCCGGACGCCTCCTTCGAGTCGATTTCGAAATGCACCGTCCAATCCTTCGGATTCAACTTCCCGTTTTGCAGCGCCATGCTCTCGAAGCCGGGGTTGACGACGCCGGTCAGTTGCGTGCCGTCCCAATCCATGATCACCGTCACATCGGTGCGTCTCGCGGTACTTGCTCCTCGGCTCCCGTGCCAGGAGCCCACGAGTGGATGGCCTTCCTGCGCGCACACGGAGACTCCCGCAACGATACAGACGCAGATGATGAAATGACGAGACATCTACTAATCCTTCTTGAAGAGTCGTTGGTAGTCCACTTTGCTTTCACAGACAAACTCAGAGACGAAGTCTACTTCCGGGCGGAAAGGAAATGTGCGTGCAGGAATGACCCACCGTTTCTCCCAGACATTCGGATCTTCCACGGTGACCTCGTACTGCAACGACCCGTTCTCGAGACGCCGGAAGCGCTCGACGACGTGCAGCGCCTCGGTGTGCATGAAGCCATGCACTTCTGTCTTGTCGTTGAAACCAATGGCGTCGATCACCAGCGTGTCTCCGTCCCAGCGACCCACCGAGGTTCCCATCCACGACGGATCCGGGTCCACGGCCTGCGGGCGGCCGTCGACGGGAACGAACCGTATGGCGTTCGGATACTCGTAGATGATGATGACCAGGTTGCGTGTCTGCACGATCTGGAACGGATAGGGCGTGATGTAGGTCTGCGGCACGCCGAGCGGGTTGCAGTCGTTGCCCGTCGTGATCGTCGTTCTGCCCCGTACGTCGTTGGGGCCGCCGCGAACGATCCGGAACTTCTCCGCTCCGGGCTTGAGCGGCGGGGGCGTCGTTCCCGGTGGAAGGCCCGCATTGCCGTACACGCCCGACAAATCGGGTTTGCCATCCGGCATTCGCGCAAGCTTCGACGTCGCCGAGGTCGGCGCGGCACTCGCGCTCGGAGGAGCGGTCCCCTCGACGGTCACGACCACGCTTCGCGACGCTCCGCCTTTCGCCGTCAGCGTATAGGTCGTCGTCATCGACGGCGTGACTTGCCTGCTCCCTCGAGGAGTCACCGCACCGATCCCCGGTTCGATCGCAATGCCCGTGGGATTTTCGACGTGCCACACCAGCAGCACGGGCTGGCCCGCACGTACGGTGGCGGGCTTGGCCTCGAACACGACAATCCGCGGTTCCAATCCTGGTTGGACCCCTCGCCCGCCGCGCCCACCTTGCGCACCACCCTCTTGCGGCGCTCCCTGTGCCGGTTGGGGCGCTTGCGCGCTCACGATTGATGACATCAGAACGGCAAATGTCAGAATCAGCGCACTTCGCATTGTTCGTTCTCCTGAAGAGGTCACTGCCGTGTCCAGCGCATGGTAGCCGACGCGCTCGCGTACGTCATCCGCGTCGTCAGTCGGACATCTTTCGAGCCTGCGGCTGGTGCTCACTCGAAGATGGATAAGCGACATGACGTGTCCATCGCAGCAGTCGTGCGGCCAGAATCGCCGTAACGATGACCACCGCCGTGCTCGCCGCGGCGGTGAAGACCAAAGCCTCGACGAAGGAGCCGCGGGCAATATCGAGCAACTGGCTGCCAAGCTGATTTGGAAGGTTCTGCGCTACCGCCGCGGCTTCACCGAGCGTGCGCCTCGCGGCGTCGAGCGCGTCGGGGGGAACACCCGTCAAGGTGGCGCTCGCCATATCGCGTCGATACACGGCGGTCCCCAGACTGCCGAGCAACGCGATGCCGACCGCACCACCGAACTCGGAGCCCGTCTCGGAAATCGCCGCCGCCACACCCGCGCGCTCTGGCGGGGCGCTGCCGACGATGATGTCCGTCGCAAGCGTGAACACCGGAGCGAGCCCCAGGGAATACACGACGAAGCCGGCCACGAGGATCGCGAGCCCGCCCCTTTCGATCTGCGTCAGCATCGCGAAGCCGATGGCCGCGACGATGAGTCCCCAGAACATCAGCCACGCCGGTTGAATCCGGCGCACCATCACCGGCGTCAGCATGGAACCCACGACGAATGCCGCAGCAAACGGCGTCGTCCAGATGCCGGCATGCCAGGGCGACAACCCCAGTACGAGCTGCATGTATTGCCCGATGAACAGGAAGATGCCGAAGGCGACGCAAGTGGCGAGCGTATATGTCGCGAGCGCCGTCCTGAACTTCGGTTCGGTGAATAGCTCGAGATCGATCAACGGGTTGGTCATGGTCTTCTGGCGACGGATGAACGCCAGCGACACGACCACACCCACCACCATCGCCGCGGCGGACAGCCATCCGGGACCATCCTGCGCGATCGCTTTGAGGCCGTAGATGATGCACAGCACACTGACGATCGACAGCGCGGCGCTCGTCACATCCAAGGCGCCCGCATCAGGATCCTTGAACTCCGGGAGCAGCACCGGCCCGACCACGAGCAGCAGCACCATCACGGGCACGCCAACCAGGAACACCGAGCCCCACCAGAAGTGTTCCAGCAGCGCACCGCCAACGAGCGGACCGATGGCCGCACCCAGCGAATAGCTCGATATCCACCACCCGATCGCAACGGTGCGCTGCTGCGGATCGAGGAACATGTTCCGTATCAGCGACAACGTCGATGGGGCGAGCGTCGCGCCAGCCAGTCCGAGCAGTGCGCGTGCCGCGATGAGCATCTGCGCGGTTTGCGAGAAGGCCGCAGCGACCGAACCCACTCCAAAAGCTGCGGCCCCGATCATCAGCAGTCGCCGCCGGCCGATCCGGTCGCCTAACGTACCCATCGTGATCAACGAGCCAGCGACGAGGAACCCGTAGATATCGACAATCCACAGCAGCTGCACGCTGGTCGGCGCGAGGTCGGCGCTGATCGACGGCACTGCCAGATTCAGGACCGTCAAGTCCATCGAGTAGAGCAGACACGGGAGCGCAATCACGGCCAAGCCGAGCCATTCGCGGCGCCCAGCCTTAGGAGTGCCAGACATAGGAATCTCTATTCTTGCGTTGAACGCTCCCGCCGACCGCGATGATGTGCGATAGGATTGCCGCGCATCCTCGCTTCGCGGCGAATTCTGGCGCCTGGACAACCGAGATGTTCGTCGAGGCTGTCTACAGAAGGCTGTCGCGCATGTAGACCGGAACCCGAGGAAGACGACATGTTCACTCATACTCGACGGTTAATCCTTGCCGCGCTCGTCGCTGTGAGCGGCGCAGTGGTCGTGGCGCAACAACCGGCGCCCGCACCGGCCAAACCTGACACACCGGAGATCAAGACGCAGATTGAGAAGCTGCGAAAGGGTGTGGGGCCACGGTGGGCCTACGCGGTGCACTTCTGGTGCGAGGAGCCACGCGCGAACCGCGCGGACGACCCGCCGATCGAACCGACACGGATCTTCGACAACGTCTACGCCATCGGGAACGTCGGGACCGTTGCGTATGTCGTACGCACGTCCGCGGGCCTTCTCATGATCGATGCATTGAGCGCAAACCAGGTCGACTCGCAGCTCCTGCCAGGCTATCAGAAGCTTGAATTGGATCCGTCGCAGGTGAAGACGATCCTCGTCGGGCACGGACATGCCGACCACTTTGGGGGAGCGTCGTACTTTCAGGAGCGCTTCGGCACGAGGGTGTACGTCTCAGCCGCCGACTGGACCCTGATGGAGAATCCGCCGCAACGCGGTCGGGGACCTGCGCCGGCTCCCGCGGCGATCCCGAAGCACGACGGGGAGCTCAAAGATGGCGCGCCGATCGTCCTCGGCGACGTCAAGGTCACGCCGGTCGCCGTCCCAGGCCATACACCTGGATCGATGGGGTTCATCTTTACGGTCAAGGACAACGGAAAGACGCACACGGCGGCACTCTTCGGTGGCTCGTGGCTCACGCCGGGACTTCTCAGTGATGAGGCGATGCAAACCTTCGTCACCTCGGTGGCGCGTTTCCGAGCGGCCACGAAAGCGGCCGGTGCTGATGCGTGGCTCCAGAATCATCCGTTGATGGTTCCATTCCAGGAATGGCTCAGCGCGTTGACAGGCAGAAAGCCAGGCGGGACGAATCCCTTCGTCGTCGGCCGCGCGGAGTATCAGAAGTTCGTCGACGTGATGGACGGCTGCTCGCGGATCAATCTCGCTCGCCGCAAGGCCTGACGGTCTCGTTGCTCTTTCAGCTCGTGCAGACAGATCTGTTGTCTTTCATTCACGTCGCTGCGAAAATCTGGAGGTCAACACTGAAGAAAGGGCAATGATTCCGTCACGCGCGCGACGCGCACGTGGCAGCCGTCTTGCTCTCAGGCAGAAACGTCTCAGTGCGTTTACACCGACGCGCGATTATTGGAAGAGGTTTCGTTGATGCCACGAATTGCCAAGTCTCAGACAACGCCGCCGTCCGGTCCCCGCCTCATTCGCAAGACAGTTCGCAGACCGCCGCCGGAAGCTCCGGCATCACTCACCGAGCAGATCACGAAGCGTGCCTACGAGCTGTTCCTGCAGGAGGGCGCCGTGCACGGACGTGACGTCGAGCATTGGTTGACAGCCGAGCAGGAGTTGTTGAAACCCCAGGCACCAGTACGTCCGGTCGTGGGGGCACGGGCGAAGGACTGACCGCGAAAACTTCGACTGCGCCTACGCGTAACGTTTCGGCTTGTACTCGGGGCGATACAATCGTGGGGTGCGACCGCTCTGAGAGAACTCGGTGGTTCTGTGCGCTGGAATTTCCCGATCGGCGAAGCGCGCTGGAATTTCCCGATCGGCGAGGCGCGCCACGGCGGCTTCAATCAGCCTCTGGTGCAGAACGCCGAGCGTTCCCTCCCGTTTCGAGTACAGCGCAACGACCACCCGCGCCTCATTCGGCCCGTGACAGGGGATCGCAACCGCAGTCCGAAGCGGCGCTGCCTCGACGTCGAAGAGGTCCAGAGAAGCATCCGCGTTGATCATCGGCTGACCTACGGCCGCCACCCAGCCGCTCATCCGCTCTCCGATCGGGATGGAGAGTTGCTCGACACTGTGCGCATGGCTGCCGCTGACGCGAAGAGGCGCAAGGCACTGGTTGGCTTCGTCCACGACGAAGATAGCCACGGTATCCACGTCCG
>Ga0114129_10016046_pt1 | contig 10654 bp, 9 predicted proteins | sample RhiMetdeltSRZDD1_FD_80071 | JGI IMG/M metagenome (GOLD analysis project Ga0114129, IMG submission 80071) | Populus rhizosphere microbial communities from Tennessee, USA - Rhizosphere MetaG P. deltoides SRZDD1 (version 2) (version 2) | ecosystem: Host-associated > Plants > Roots > Rhizosphere >... | reverse complement strand
TCTCTAACGCTCGTCTCCTTCGATAGCCCCGACCCGATCGCCGCCGCGCGGCCACGATCGCGGCATCGCTCGCTTGTGCGGTAGCGCATACCCGCGGCAGGCGACGTGCAGGTCCATCGAGCACGATCTGACGGCAGAGGAGGCGACCGATGGACAAGTTCACCTGCGACGAATGTGGTGCGGTGTACAAGTCGAAGACGGAGCTCGACGCGCACATGGAGCGCGACCACGCGATCCAGCCGGCGGAGCCGGCCACAAGAGAACCGACCACGAGGAGCTGACCACCAGCAGCGCCTGCTGACGGAACCACGCTCGCGGCCAGTTGACTGGGGCGACGCAGCGGCGTAGCGTTTCGGCCCGTCATGAAAACGTTTACACGCCGGAAGGCGGTGCGGCGGCCGACGGTCGTGACGGTCGCGAGACGCGCCGGCGTCTCGATCGCGTCGGTGTCGCGTGTCCTCAACGGGCTGCCCGCGAGCAGTGAGATGGAGCGTCGCGTGCGCGCCGCGACCGCCGCGCTCGACTACGTTCCCGACGCGCGCGGTCGATCCCTGAAGGCGGGCCGCACGATGCAGCTCGCCTTCGCCGTGGCCGACATCGCGAACCCCGTGTACGTCGAGATGATGCGCGCGATCGACGAGCTCACGAAGGCCGCGGGGTTCCGTCTAGTGCTGCACTCCACGGGATCGGATCCCGCGAACGAGATCGACCTCATCGAGGGCCTCGGTCGCAGGTACGTCGATGGCCTGATCCTCAGCCCGCTCCGCATCACCCCCGAACACCTGCGGTCGCTGCGCGCCGCCCACGTCCCGGTCGTGATCATCGGCTCGCTCCCGGACGAGGAGCCCGTGGACTCGGTGCGCGCGGACTCTCGGCGGGGCGTCGGGCTCGCGATCGAGCACCTCGTCGCGAATGGCCGGCGCCGCGTCGGCTTCGTGAACGGCGATCCCCGCACCGTCCCCGGCACCGCTCGCCACGAGGGCTACCGGTCGGCGCTCACCCTCGCCGGCCTCAGGTACGACGCGCGACTCGAAGCCGTCGGCGGCGCGTTCACCTACGCGGCCGGACACGAAGCCGCGCACCGCCTCTTCCCGAGCGCGCACCTCGATGCGCTGTTCTGCGCGGACGATCTCATCGCCGTCGGAGCGATGCGGGCTCTCGCGGACCTGCACCTGCGCGTCCCCGAGGACGTGGCCGTCGTCGGGATGGACGACACGGAGCTCGCGAGGATGAGCATGCCCGCGCTCACCAGCGTCTCGCTGGGCTCGGCCGAGCGGGCGCGGCTCGCCGCCGGCCTCCTTCTCGACCGGCTCAAAGACCCGACGCTCCCACCGCGGCACCTCACCGTCGCGCCACACCTGGTCGTACGCGAATCGAGCGGCGGCCCAAGCGCGGTGTCCGCGTGACCGCCGCCGTCATGGCTCGAACGCGCGTCTCGGTGCGGCAGGTGCAGCACAGCCCGATGCTGTTCCTACTTCCCGCGCTCGTCCCGGTGATCGCGTTCAGCGTGCTCCCGCTGATAGAGGGCATCTACCTGGGTTTCACCGACGCGAAGGCGGGTCTGATCGTCGATCTCGCACCGAACTTCCTCGACAACTACGTCCGCCTCTTGAGCAACGACCTCTTCTGGCAGTCATTCCAGATCGGCATCATCTGGGCGGTCACGACGACCCTCCTGCAGTACGTGCTCGGCCTCTCGCTCGCCCTACTCATGGAGCAGCGCCTGCATTTCCTCTGGCTCGCGCGCACGCTCGCGCTCGTCCCCTGGGCCACACCACCGGTGATCGTCGCGATCATGTGGAAGCTCGTCTATCAGCCAGACATCGGTCTGCTGAATCAGTCTCTGCGCGGCGTCGGGATCCCGGTCGGCGAGCTCAACTGGCTGGCCGACTTCAACACCGCGTTCCCCGCGGTGATCGTGGTCGGCGCCTGGGCGGGCATGGCCCAAACGACCGTGGCGCTCGTCGCCGGGCTCAAAGGCATCCCGGTCGAGCTGCACGAGGCCGCGGCATCGGACGGCGCGACCGCCTGGCAGCGCTTCACGCACATCACCTGGCCGCAGCTGCGACCGGTCACCGACGCGATCGTCTCGCTCAACTTCATCTGGAACTTCAACTCGTTCGGCCTCGTGTACGTCCTGACCGAGGGCGGGCCGGGCGGCAAGACGATGGTGCCGGCGCTCTTCGCCTACAACGAGGGCTTCAAGTACGGCCACTTCGGCTACGCCGCGGCGATGGGCAACGTCATGGTCATCGTCGTGCTCGCGCTGCTGTACGTCTATCTGCGGCGTGGCCGGCGGGGCGTCGAATGATCCATCGCCGATCGCCGGCGGCGACGGTGTTCCAGTACACCGCGCTCTTCGCGCTGATGTTCTTCCTCGCGTTCCCGCTCCTCTGGATGCTGTCGACGTCGTTCAAAGGCCCGCGCGAGCTCGTCGCCCTCATCCCGTCCCTGATCCCGGTCAACCCGACCATCGACAACTATTTCACGGCGTTCCGCGAGCAGGACCTCGTGCGCAGCGCGACGAACAGCCTGCAGCTCTCCCTCGGTAGCGCGATCCTCACCGTGCTCGTCGCACTGCCCGCCGCGTACGGGCTCGCGCGTCACGCGTCGGTGCTGCGGCGCTTCACGATGAGCTGGATCCTGGTGAGTCAGATCTTCCCGCTCATCCTGATCATCATTCCGCTTTTCCTCATCCTGAAGACACTTCACCTGCTCGACAGCCTCAGCGGCCTCCTCGTGGTCTATCTCGTCTGGAGCCTGCCGTTCACCCTGTGGATGCTTCAGAGCTACGTGAAGGCGATCCCGATCGAGCTCGAGGAGGCCGCCTCGATCGACGGCGCGGGCCGCCTGCGCATCCTGCGCTCGATCGTGCTGCCACTGCTGGCGCCGGGCCTCGTGGTCGCCGCGCTCTTCGCGTTCATCTCGGCCTGGAACGAGTTCTTCTTCGCGCTCGTGGTGCTCCAGAGCGCCGAGCTCTACACGCTGCCGCTCACCCTTGCCCGGTTCATCGGCAGCGAGGGCGTCGTACGTCTGGGACCGCTGGCGGCGGCGTCCTTCATCGCGACCCTGCCGAGCCTGGTGTTCTTCAGCTTCATCCAGAGGCATCTGCGCTCAGGGCTATTGACGGGAGGTGTGAAAGGCTGACGACGGCGCGGGCGGAAAATCGATCTGTGTGTGAAGAAAGAAGGCCAGGTATGAACAAACGATTCCGAGCCAGCGTCGCGATGCTCGTGGTGGCAGCACTCGCGGCCGCCTGTGGCGCGACCAGCACCGGCACGGGCGCGAGCCCGACGGGCAGCGCCGCCGCGACTCAGGCGGTGCCGATCACGCTGCAGTTCGCGAGCTTCGCATGGCAGAAGGCGACGGTCGACGCGCACAACAAGATCGTCTCCGACTGGAACGCCAAGAATCCGAACATCACCGTGAAGATCGTGACGGTCGACGTGAACTCCGTGCACGACAAGCTCCTCACGACGTTCCAGGGCGGGACCGCGGCGGACATCGTCCACGACGAGTCCGCGGACATCGGTGGCTTCGCGGGTCAGGGCTTCCTGGCCGACCTTACGTCGCTCATCCCGGGCGAGCTCAGGTCGGACATCCCCCAGGGCATCTGGGACACCGTGACCTTCAACAAGAAGATCGCCGGCGTTCCGACGATCCTGCAGACCTACAGCGTCTTCGTGAACAAGAAGATGCTCGCGGACGCGAAGGTCGACCTTCCGACGGCGGCGAATCCCTGGACCTGGGACAAGTTCGCGCAGGTCGCCAAGCAGCTCACGACCGCCGATCGCTACGGCGTCGGCTGGGGCCTCAAGTCTCCGGCCGCGACGGTCATGAGCATGTCGCTCAACTTCAACGGCAACTTCTTCTACAACGAGGGGGGCAAGAACGTCGTCAAGTTCGGGACCGCCGAGCAGCAGGTCCTGAAGCGCATCTACGACCTCGCGTACACCGACAAGTCGCTCTCACCGACGACGCTCGGCCAGAGCGGTCCGGACATCCTGCCCGGCTTCTTCGCGGGGAAGTACGCGATGATCGTCGGCGGCAACTACGTCGCGCAGCAGATGGTCGAGCAGGCGCCCTCCGGTTTCGACTGGGCGATGCTGCCGCTGCTCAAGGGCGACAGCCAGGCACAGAGCGCGAACCCGCAGACGCTCTCGATCTCGGCCCAGAGTAAGAATCCCAAGGAGGCGATGGCATTCATCGCCTTCTACATGCAGGCGCAGAACCTCGCCAGCGTCGCGATCGGCGACTGGCTCATCCCGGTCAGCACCTCCGCCGGCAAGGCGGTGACCACGATCACCGGTGGCAAGAACAGCTGGGACGTGAACGTCGCTTCGACGCCGTCGCTCAAGCTCGCGCCGTTCCAGACGCTCGACGCCTACCCGCAGTGGAAGAGCCAGATCGCGCAACCGGCGTTCCAGCAGTACTTCGCGAACAAGATCGACCTTGCCACCGTCGGCACGCAGCTGACCGAGGGGTGGACGAAGGTCGGCGGCAGGTAGAGTCACGCGGTCCGGTGACCGTGCCGGGGACCGGATGACCCGGTCTCCGGCCGGCACGACCGCACGAAAAGGTGAGGCGTGAACGAGCTTCGATCCAGGGCCATCGGCTCACTTTCCGGCGCCGCCGTCGGCGACGCGCTGGGCAGCGCGACCGAGGGCTATTCGCACGAGCAGATCCTGAAGCGCTACGGCGGTCCGGTGACCGGGATCGTCCCGCCCTACGTCGACGCCGGCCGCGGACCGACGCGTTATCAGAAAGGCGATGGACGCATCACCGACGACACGCTGATGACGCTGGCGCTCGTCCAGGTCTACCGGCAACGTCGCCGTCATCTCGGCGCGTACGACATCGCCGAAGTCCTCGTGCCGCTGCTCATGAATACCGTGCGCTGGCTTCCGGACATGGAGCGCGAGGACACGCTGGTGCAGCGCCTGTTCCTCGCGGAGAAGTGGCTCGTCACGAAGCTGCACTACGCGCACACCGATCCGCGCGAAGCCGGCGTCGGCAACATGGTGAACTGCGGCGCGGCGATGTACATGGCGCCCGTCGGCATCGCGAACGCGGGCGATCCGGGCGGTGCCTATGCGGAGGCGATCGACATCGCCGGAGCGCATCAATCGAGCTACGGTCGCGAGGCTGCCGGCGTGTTCGCCGGGGCCGTGGCCGCGGCGATGGCGCCGGGCGCGACCGCGAAGGACGTCGCCGACGCGGCCGTCGGCCTCGCGCACGACGGCACGCGCGCGGCGCTGGAGGCGGTCTGTGCGCGTGCCGCGAGCATCGACGACTGGCGGAACGCGGCCGCCCCGCTGCGCGAAGCGATGGCACCGTATGACACGGTCGGCCCCGACTTCAGGGAGCCGGATCTTGGCGCGCGTCGTCCGAGCCGCCTGCATTCGATCGAGGAGCTTCCGATCGCGATCGGGTTCGTCCTCATCTCGCGCGGCGGCTACGAGGATGCCGTGCTCGGCGCGGTGAACTACGGTCGCGACGCCGATTCGATCGGCACGATGGCCGGCGCGATCACCGGCGCGCTCGGCGGCCGCGACGTGGTGCCCGCGCAGTGGCGCGAGTTCGTGGCCCGCGAGAGCCGTATCGATCTCGAGGAGCCGGGCCTCGCGATGGCCGACATCGCGGAGGAGATCTTCGCGTCGGACGACCGTCGGCACACCTCACGGTCCGATGCGATGCGGCGCGTCAGAGAAGGGCTGCATGCGGGTCACGTGGGTCCAGCCTGAGGACGTCCTGCGCCACGAGCTGATCCAGTCCGCGGTCGAAGGCAAACCGGTCGAAGCGATCGCGGCGCGCTGGACCGCGGCGGGTGGTCGGCTCGGCGCGCCGGAGCGCGGGGCATCCCCTGAGGTCGCGACGCCGGCGCAGCGAAAGCTCGCGCGCGCGCTGATCGACGAGCTCGACGCGGTGCCGCCTGCGCCGGCAGACGACGAGCCCACCGCATTCGACACGATCCGCAAGAGTTGGTCCGCGCCGCCGCCGCTGCCCGCGATGTCGCGCGAGGCGCTGGCAGACCGCATCCATGGTGCGTGGCTCGGTCGCGCGGTGGGCTGTCTCCTCGGGAAACCGGTCGAAGGCATGGGTCGCGCGGGGATACGCGAGATCCTGCAAGTCGAAGGACGCTGGCCGCTCGCGGATTGGTTCACGGCGCGCGGTCTGCCCGAGGCGGTCGCCGCGCGCCACCCGTGGAATCGCGCGAGTCGCGCGACGAGCCTCGCCGAGAACATCGACGGGATGCCCGAGGACGACGACCTCAACTACACGATGCTCGCGCTCGCCTTGCTCGAGGCGTGCGGCCGCGCGTTCACGACCGACGACGTCGCGGACCGGTGGCTGAAGGAGCTTCCAGGTCTGCGCGTGTTCACCGCGGAGCGCGCGGTGTACCGCAATCTCCTCGACGGCATCGAGCCGGTCGACGCGGCCCGGGTCCGCAATCCGTACCGCGAGTGGATCGGCGCGCAGATCCGCGCCGATCTCTACGGCTGGGTCTGCCCCGGCGATCCGCGCGCGGCGGCGGAGCTCGCGTGGCGCGATGCGCGCCTGAGTCACATCCGCAACGGCGCGTACGGCGCCCTCTTCGTCGCGGCGCTCGCGTCCGCTGCATGCGTGGCGCCTGACATCGAGACCGTGATCGCGGCGGGGCTGTCGGTCGTGCCGCCGCGATCGCGTCTGGCGCGCTCGATCGGTCTCGCGCTGGACCTCGCGCACCGCGGCGTGCCGCACGAGGACGCGATCGACCAGCTGTACGCCGCGCACCAGGATCTGCACTGGGTGCACGTCCTCAACAACGCCGCGGTCGTGACGTTCGCGCTCGCCGCGAACGGCGGCGACTTCTCGCGCTCGATCTGCGCCGCGGTGTCCGCCGGCTGGGACACCGACTCGAACGGCGCCACCGTCGGCGGGATCGTCGGCGCGCTCGCCGGCGCTGCCGCCCTGCCGGAACGCTGGACCCGGCCGCTGCATGGCCGCATCGCGTCGAGCCTGCGCGGATTCGACGGCGCGACCTTCGACGCGCTCGCGAAACGGACGCTCGCACTGCTGGATCGCACGTGAGCGCCGCACGCATCGCCGTCGTCGGCAGCTGCAACATCGACCTCGTCGCGCGTTGTGCCACGCTGCCGCGGCCGGGCGAGACGGTGCTCGCGCGGTCGTACGCGACAATCGTCGGCGGCAAGGGCGCGAATCAGGCCATCGCCGCGGCGCGCGCGGGCGCGCGCACCGCCATCGTCGGCGCCGTCGGGAATGACGCGCACGGCGACGAGATCCGCGCGACGCTGCGCCAGGCCGGCGTGGACGTTGCGGGCCTGCGGACGGTCGCGGGTCCGTCGGGCACGGCGCTCATCTTCGTGGACGACGCCGGCGAGAACAGCATCGTGGTCGTCGGCGGAGCGAACGGCACGCTGACGACGCTCACCGCGGCCGACCTCGCGACCATCGACGCTGCCGACGTGCTCCTCTTCCAGCTCGAGATCCCGCTCGAGATCGTCGCGGCCGCCGCCTCGCGCTCCAAGGGGCTGCGCGTCCTCAATGCCGCGCCGGCGCGACGGCTGTCTCGCGAGGTGCTGGCCGCGATCGACCTTCTGGTCGTGAACGAGGAGGAGGCGCGAACGCTCGCGGCCGCCGGCGCCGGCACTGACGTATTGCTGAGCGGACTGCTGAGTCTCGTGCCGCGGGTCGCGATGACGCTCGGCGCCGAGGGCGTTCAGTACGCGGACCGCGAAGGCGCACGCTATCTCGTGGCCACCCCGAAGGTGACGGCCATCGACACGACCGCGGCCGGCGACACCTTCACCGGGGTGCTCGCGACCGCGCTCGCCGAACGCCGGCAGACGCGGGAGGCACTCGAGCTCGCGTGCGCTGCGGCCTCGCTGTCCGTCGAGACCGTGGGCGCCAGCACGTCGATCCCGAGCCGTCCCGCGATCGACGCGCGCTGGGCCGCGACGTACGGCGCCCGCGCCGCGACGAAGGAGAGGTGATACTCCCCCGCGCCGAGGGACACGTCGCGGGCGATCCGCGATCACCGCGCGAGAAGGATCTGCCGCGCGTGGTACCGGTCGCGGGCGTCGATCTCACGCTCCTGGACGACGCGAAGATCATCGCGGCGCCTGACGACCCGCGGGACTGGGAGGCGTGGCGGCGGCAGCTCCACTGCTGGCGCGATGACGCGCGGACGCGCACCGCGTACTCGGGTGCGCGGTACGAGCGGGCCGACCTCGCGTGGACGCAGCGCTGCTTCTCGATCGCTCTGCTGTGGCTGTGGGACGAGCAGCTGTACGACTACGCGCGGAACACCTTCACGGTCGACCACCTCCACAGACACGATGCGGACCTCGGTGGGTACGACGCCGTCGTCCTCTGGCACACCTATCCACTCATCGGCATCGACGAGCGCGATCAGTTCGACTTCTACAAAGAGGTGCCGGAGTTGCCCGCGGTCGTCCGCGCGTTCCACGACCGCCATGTCCGCGTTTTCATGGAGTACCACGCCTGGGATCGTGGCACGCTTGTCGAACGCAACGACGTATCGGAGCTCGCGACGCTCGTCGTCGACACGGGCATCGACGGTGTCTTTCTCGACAGCCAGCGCGAGGCGCCGGCCGGCGTGCGCGCGAGGCTCGACGCCACGGGCAGGCCCGTCGCGCTCGAAGGCGAATCGAACGTACCGCTCGCGCGCATCGCCGATCACGAGATGTCCTGGGCGCAGTGGCAGGCGGACAGCCCGGCACCGGGCGTGCTGCGCGCGAAATGGTTCGAGCCGCGGCACATGCTGCATCAAACGCGCCGGTGGGACCGCGATCGCACCGCGCAGCTGCGGACCGCGTGGTTCAACGGCGCGGGCATGCTGGTGTGGGAGAACGTCTTCGGATCGTGGGTCGGCTGGAGCCCGCGCGATCGCGCGACCCTCGCGGCGATGCTGAGCGTTCAGCGGCGCTTCGCGCGTCATCTCTCGCACGGCGAGTGGACGCCGCTCGCCGATGCGGACGGCACCGACCTGCCTTCGATCTTCAGCTCGCGCTTCGCGCTCGGCGGCTCGCGGCTCTGGACGATCTTCGGTCGCGACGAGCACGCTCTCGGTCCGTCGGACGCGATCCGCACGGACGCCCGGGAGCGCGAGCGGTGGTTCGAGCTCGTGAGCGGCCGGGAGCTCACGCCCGTCGTGCGTGAGGGCTGCGCCCGCGTGGCGCTGCCCGAGATGCAGCGTCCGTTCGCCGCCATCCTCGCCCTGCCCGACGCCGCCGTCGACGGCTCTTTCCACGACTTCCTGCGCGCCCAGGCGGCGCGTGGTTGGAACGCGGATGCGAGCTTTCCGGTGCGGATAACACGCCGCCGCCCGACGCCGCCCGTGACGGCCACGAGTCCGCTCGAGGGCATGTTCCCCATCCGCGCGGGCGAGCGGTCGCTGACCGTCCGTTACCGCCTGCGGGAGACGGGCCTGTACGACGCCGCGCCGTTCGCGGACCTCTGGAAGCCGCTCCCGCCACTCCTCCATCACAGGGAAACGGAGCGGCACGTCGTTGTTCTGCCACCGTTCGCCGTGTCGCGGACCGAGATCACGAACGCGGAGTACGCGCGCTTCATCACCGCGACCGGCTACGAGCCGACGCGTCCCGAACGGTTCCTGGCGCATTGGATCGACGGCCGACCGCGGGACGGCGCGGAGAACGAGCCGGTGCGCTTCGTGAGTCTCGACGACGCTCGCGCCTACGCGCTGTGGGCCGGCGCGCGTCTACCGACGGAATTCGAGTGGCAGATCGCGGCCGACAGTCCCGAGTTCGCGCGCGGCACGCCCCTTTTGTGGAACTGGACCGAGAGTGAACACAGCGACGGGCGAACGCGGTTCAGCATCCTCAAGGGCGGGTCGCACGCGCTCAGCGAGGGATCCGAGTGGTACACCGACGGCGGCCCTCAGCCGCCGGAGTTTTCGCTGAAATTTCTCCGCTCGGGTCCGTCGATCGAACGCTCGTCCGCGATCGGCTTCCGCTGCGCCGTCGATCTCGATCGGGACGTGACGTGAACGAAACGACGGACGACGCCCTCGCCGGTCTGAAGGTCGTCGAGATCGCGACGTTGTTCGCCGGACCGCTCGCGGCGACGTTCCTCGGCGATCTCGGTGCCGACGTCCTGAAGATCGAGCACCCGCGGCAGCCCGATCCGGCGCGGCACCACGGACCGAGCAAGGACGGAGTCGGTCTGTGGTGGAAAGTCATCGGCCGGAACAAGCGACTCGCGACGCTCGACCTTTCGACCAGCGACGGACAGCGCCTCTTCCGCCGCATCGCGTGCGGCGTGGACGTGGTCATCGAGAACTTCCGGCCCGGGACGCTCGAGCGCTGGGACCTCGGCTACGACCGCCTCGCGGCGGAGAACCCCGGCCTCGTCCTCGCGCGCGTGACCGGGTTCGGTCAGTTCGGGCCGTATGCGAAACGCGCCGGCTTCGGCACGATCGCCGAGGCGATGAGCGGCTTCGCCGCGCTCACGGGCGAGCCCGACGGTCCACCGACGCTGCCGCCGTTCGGTCTCGCGGACGGTGTCGCCGCCCTCGCCATCGCGTACGGCGTCATGGCCGCGATCCATGCTCGGCGCGCGAGCGGGCTCGGGCAGGTCGTCGACCTCGCGCTCATCGAGCCGCTGCTGT
>Ga0114129_10016045_pt1 | contig 10654 bp, 13 predicted proteins | sample RhiMetdeltSRZDD1_FD_80071 | JGI IMG/M metagenome (GOLD analysis project Ga0114129, IMG submission 80071) | Populus rhizosphere microbial communities from Tennessee, USA - Rhizosphere MetaG P. deltoides SRZDD1 (version 2) (version 2) | ecosystem: Host-associated > Plants > Roots > Rhizosphere >... | reverse complement strand
TTACGCCTTTATATTTCAGAAATGCTTGGATTTAAAGATGTCGATGAAGTCGAAAACTGCAATATGTTAATGGCGGCTTTAAAAAAACGGACGTATACCCACCTGGTATTAGATATGGTATTGCCAGATGGTCACTGCATTGAAGTGTTGCCTAATATTAAAACTTTATATTCTAAATTAATAATTGCGGTTTTTAGTCAGCAAGAGCCGAACCCCTATCTCTCCTTGCTTGTTCAATATGGGATTAAAAAGTTTATTACGAAATCTTCTCCGGAACAAATTGTCATTAATGGACTATCTGATTTTCTAAACGAGAATAAATGCGAACTTTATGATGGTTCAGCAAAACAAACGCCTTTTGATAATTTGACTCAGCGTGAACTGGAAGTGCTTCATCATCTTTTGAGCGGGACCAAACCAAGCGACGTGGGGACCAAACTCAATATCAGCCCTCAAACCGTACATACTCATACACAAAGAATACATACTAAAACTAACACTGATAATCTTTTTCAGTTGCAAGATTTGGCAAAGGTCTTTGGCCTTATATATTACTAACGAAGTGATTACCTTCAACTGGAAATTAATTAAAAAATGGGAATTTCAACAGCGCTTTAGCGATTGCGACACCTTCACAACGTATATACCTCATGAAAGCCTCTCGTGTTGTGTGCCCCGTTATAAACATTATGTGTTCAACGGGTACACCTGCGAGAAATGCATTTGTCGCAAAATTCCTACGTGCAGTATGGCTCGCCATTAATTCCCACTTTTCATCTCGGAACTCTATGCGTTTATTACCATATGTCATGGAATGTGGAACAATCTTTACAAGCCCCGCCTCACGGGCCATCATTTTGATAAGCACATTATAGTAGCGTTCAAAGTAAGCTTCCTCGAAAGAGAAATTCCATCGTTGTAATATATCAAGTACAATAGGCTTTACAGGTACTGTTACAATACGATTCGTTTTATTTGTCCGAATTTGAATCAACCACCCCTCTTCCTCCTGAAATAAATACAATTGTGGATTTCTTAAAAATATTTGTAAAGTGCCTACCCTGAAACCCAAATAGCTCTGCATCACAAATATGTCCCTAGCAATACTAAGTGTCTCATGGCTAAATTGGAAATTCTGTAGCAATTTCAATTCTGCTTCTGAATTGTATACAAAGTGTGTAGCTTCGGGATAAACTCTAACAGTTAGCTTTGATAATTCAAGTCCGTCAGTAGCCAAATTACTGAACATCGCATGTAAATTATCAATATATCCAGCAACAGTATTTAATGAAAGATTTTGATGGTGGAGGTAATGAATGAATCCTTTCAACCATTTATCATTCACTTGGAATAAATCAACTTCTCCATATATTGCCGCATGCTTTGTTAGCCAGGTATGTAAGATTTGATAGCGAGAATGTGCACCTTCGACAAAGAGCCTGCCTTTAGATGTAACCCGAAAGCCGTCCCTAATGTCCATCCAATATCGTTCGACGGCATAGGTTAGATTTACTGGACCAACTAACGGTGGAGATCTATGAACAGAACCTAATATTAGGTCATCTGAATCATCATTTGAAATTGCAAGATTAGTTAAGAAATTGGTATTACTGGCATCCAAGTCCTTTACAATAAATTCTATATCCCCCTTGTACTCACTCTCCAATTCGTCAACCGATGAATCAGAATCTAATTCTAATACTTCCTCACCAGTCCCTGGAATAATTGGGGTGGGCTGACTGACTACTTGAATAGAATTTAGAAAACCTTTAAATTCATCCACTTTACCGAAAATTGTTAAGTAAGTGTATAAGAACTCGTAGATATGGCAAAAGAAATTCTTTGATTATTCAATCTAAAGATAGCTTTAGACCTATTCGAGAATTCCTATTATCATTTCCTTCTCAACAATTTTACAACTAACCGGTTTGATTAAATTTTTTCTTCAACTGATCCAGCTTTAGCTGAAATATATCTGGTGATTCCTGTTGATAAGAAATGTCTCTACGTATGCCAATACTCTGTGGGTCATTTCTTGTGACTGAAATTTGTTTGTGAGCAACACCAAGGCCATTGGCTGTTATGGTCTTGCCTTGTTTCTCTTGCATAATTGCATCCCTTTCAGTTACACTTGTGTATCCTGCAAACTTTAATTTTCCTGCCGGCCGCCAATGCTGTGACCGTGGATGCTTCTTGATAAATCTTTTTATGACTCTCCCTCTACATTTTACATTTTTATAATAACTTTTTACCGTTGTCTCTTCAATAAAAATTGAAGAATTCCAGTTTGGAGTCACGGTTACTACAGTCAACGGAATATTTTGGTTGTTGTAAATAGATTCGACTTTTTTTACTTCATGTTCATCTTCTAAACAGCCCCACTTAGGTAGTTTAATTTTTTTCAGCGGTAATAAGTCTAGAAATGTGATCATTTTGTACAACAATTCCTTCATTCTTTTTTCAAAGCCTCTACTGTCATCTTCATCGCCTTTTTCACATTGTTCTTTAACTATGTCTGTAATCAGATCATATTGAACTTTTGGTATATTCAGATCAAAAACAAAAAATGAATGTTTTAGATACTTGCACTCCTGTCTACGTGTAAAGGAGGCAGCTATTGCAATAATTCTGTTATCTTTCTTCTCATATCTAATAAAATTGTCGCCCCAGTTAATTTGTCTTTTCTCGTCCTTTGCATCCCTTAACCAATCCATGTCGAATTCTGTAATATTCACTTTTTCACATTCTTCCACTGCGCTTTCCGTAAAGTAAAAATGCGTACACTGAGTACCGTCTTTGGCACTTCGCTCGCGGAATAATTCTTTTGTATGTTCTCTTGAAATGTGGTGACTGAGTTGATCAACTGGTCTTTCAATATCATTACCCAATTTGTTTTCATATACATTCTGCCAGTTGGTTTTTGCAACTTCAATTGTCAACTTATCCCATAATTCGTCCGCAATAATTTCTACGGATCTGTGATCATTGGGATGATTTTCTATGTACTTTCTTAATTCTCGTTCAAACAGTTTTTTCCGATTATTGTCATCTGCTAGAAAATACTGTTTCTCGCGTTTCCATCTTTTGAAGTCTGAGATTAGTTGCGCCTTATATTTGAAGTTAAGGGCAAACTTTAATCCGAAGAGGTTGGATGTCTTCATAATAGCAAGAAGGTTTAATTATTAAAATAAGGTTTACTAAACTCTCAGTATAATAGACTATGCAAAAGCGAGTACCAGCAGATAACCCAACAACATAATTATTGCTGTAGATTGAATTTTTACTTTGTCATTTTCGTGGATATAAAAGAATAGTAGACTGGTTAAAGGCGATAACCCAAGCCCACAGTTATGTACCTGTTGGAGAGTTTGTTCCGGCTGTTATTGCCCCATTGGGTAGAAGATAGCTTACAATTAAACTCGTAATGATTGCGGAAAATTAGACCGGTAGCGCAACTTATTACTGCATCACTGGTTTCAACCTGAAGTGACTTATGTGTACCGATTGGAGGTTGGCCGTCAAATATTATTTCATTCTTCTCAATATTTGATAATCGCCAACCGAACCCCGCGCCACCATATATATGCAAATCAGAGTTAAAGGACCATTTATGCAAGAATTGAAACTCCGGTATCACGGAGAATCCTTTCAGCTCATAAGGACTAAAGGTTTTAGAGCCCTTATGTATACCTTCAGAACTAAAGTTAAAAGGTTTGTAGGTCAATTCAAGCCTGAATATAGACTGTCCATCATAATCAATATCAAATGCCCCGGAGAGGCAGGGGTTGCCAGGATTATTGAATTTAATCTGATCCTGGAAATAGCCCCTGACCCGCATATGATCCAGGCTAATTCCTGGGCGAATTGAGGCATAGAAATATTTTGTTTTGCCCTTTTTTTGTAGGGTATTTTGGGCTAATAAACTTTGAATGGAAATAAAGACGCAAAGTAAAAGGAATAATGATTTCTTAGGCATAGTTCGTTGTTTAAGGAATTTGATTCAATAGTATGATACACTGTTAGTTTCCCACGAGGTCAAAAATCGTTTGATATAATATTTCAGATGGACAGCCTTTTAATAAAAAACAATCGGCGCCATTTTTTAACATTTTCACTTTGTTATCTTCATCAACAGATATTCCGATTATCTTTATTGCCCATTTGGCTTTTATTGCCTTCGTAGTTTTAAAACCATCCATGTTAGGCATATTTACATCTAATATGCATACATCTGGTAAAAGGGTTGAATTTTCAATCTTTTCTATCAGCTCCTTTCCATCATTACATTCTAAGATGACATCAAATCCAAGTTCCTTCAATTGTGCTTTGACAGCTTTACGAATTCCTGCATGATCGTCGGCTATCGCAATTCTAATCTTCTTTGACATTCAAGTGGATGTATTAAACTTTAAGAATTAACTGCACCGCTTATTTACACAAGGTCTTGCGGTTTCCTGACCATATTCCCCGTTTTTTATTGGACTTAGAGCCTATAACCTACCGATAGGGTTATAGATCTGTTCGTAAGAATTTGATGAACCTTATCAAATTTGTTCCATGGTATTTGCCAAAATTTACAGCATAGATCAAATCGCTTACCATACATAAGACCTATGTTATAAGTAACTACATAATTATCTCCATCAAGCTCCAAGTAATTGGGGTATACTGTATAAGTATTATTAATGTGGCTGGTTGTCGTGTTCTTACTAACATTCGACCACATACCACCTGCACCAATACCACCGTACATACGAAGCTTCCAAAGTGATGGGCTTCTATATAACAATACAAATTGGGGAATAAAGGAATGTACTTTAAGCTCATATTCATCTAATCTGCCTTTATAGGGTGATCCTACAGCATGAAAATGAAGCGGCTTATAAGCAACTTCTGTACGAACAATAAAACTCTCGGTCAACTCAAAATCAAAGACAGCAGATAGATAAACCTGAGCAGGGTTGTTAAATTTCAGATAGTCAATTTGATATCCGGATGTTTTCATCCGATCTAAATTAACCCCAGCCTGAATGCTTACATATACACCATCGTTTCCAAATGGTGATTCCTGGGCGCTTAAATACTTACTTGTAATAGTTAAGAATAGTAAAAGGATTAAAGTTTGTCGCATGTAGTTTTGTTTTAGTTAAGTTATTAGCAGTTATAATGTATATAATTACGATCTCAGGTTGCAAATTGGGCAACAGATGTTTACTTTAGGAGATGTCGTTATTCGCCAGGGATAATTTGCTCTTATTAAAGTGAGCCAAAAGTGAAGTTTAATCGGTATGAAGTTTAACAGTATACCACAATGAAAGGAAGCGGGATTTCCTTTACGGCAGCTGTAACTTAGGTGAGATGCACCTGCCATCGCAGCAACGGGACTCTTTTTTATCAGACCGGATACTGCAAAGGCTAATAGGATAATACAAATGAAATCGATGGACATGGCTTTGGAGAGTTAACTATAAACAATAAGGTTTAATTGAAAAATCTACAAATCAGGTTGGTAACATTCATAGGTGCAAATAGGCTTACACTAAAGCGCCCTCTGCATAACTTTTTCAACAATTTTGCCTAACATGAAACGAACCTTTCGATTGCGTAACAATGGACACTAATGTATGGCATAAGTTTGCCTACAATCTTTTGAATGTTTAAGTATAAGTTCATTGTGCAACGATTAAAGTAACACTGTTCGCTGCTTTGCTGAAGAAGTAACTAACGATTTGAAGATACACCACTGAAAACTGTGGGTTTGGTCATAAAACTAAAACAAATAATTATTCAATGTATATTTTTTTAATATTTATTTTAATATTTAAGTTTTTCGATTGTTTATCATAGTGTAAAAATTAGTTTAACAATGACTATGAAATTCTTATAATAAAATAAATAAAAAGTAGTACTACGAAAAGAGCCAGGTTTAACGAAATTATTCCCCACCAGATGTGATCCTTTATTAATTTAATCAAAAGTGCATTACCGTAATCTTGTATTCCAGTTAACATACAGGATCGAATAAGAAATATGTCCTTATCCTCCGTTTTAATTATATATTCCTGTGGTACGAACTTTTTTAACTTAATCAAAACACTTTCTATATCAGCTTCGTTCATTGCCTCGATTACCGTTTGAACCTCAATTGTGTTTTTCAGTTTATTAAACAGTTCTTCTCTATGTTTATATTCTATAACCCAATTATCGAGATCTTCTATTTCTTTTTCAGTCAATTCTTTTTGACTGTTGTACTTTACTAAAATGTTCAACTCTTTATTATTGAAAAATGGCTCAATCATTTGTAAAAAATTAATTAAACGATATGGTTAATGAGCCTTGTTGGAGAGGAAGGTTCCTGGGAGGTAGATAAATAAAATAGGGTTGGAACCCGCCTGCCCTTTGTCACAGAGGCCCTGAGAAGGCCAACCACCTTTCAGTGGCGGACACAAAAGACATAAGCGAGCCCAACCCTATTGTAAATATAAGGTTGGGCATTACACTTACGTTCTCGCGTCCATTGAAATTCTCAGGTTCCTGCAACGAGAAGCTCATAAGTTAATACCTTATCTACGCTATTTCTGGAATGCTAATATAGTTTTTTTTGATTAAATTATATCCGATCGGATATAAATATATTTTTAAAAATCAGACACTTTTCCTTTTTCAACAATTCATGACTAATAAGGAAAAGGAAATATTAAAATTTCGGTTTGGTTTAGCTGTAAAGAAGAAAATTGAAGAAAACCAAATTCGCTCTAAAGCAAATAAACAAAAAGGCTTTAAAGATCATCTTCTTATTGATAATTTGAACAAATTAGAGGCTTCGTCTGGCATCACTTATGCTAATTTATATAAAATAGCGAATGGTTCTAAAAACCCCGAATTCACAACTATTAATGCATTATGTGAGGGGTTAGATATTAAAATAGATGAATTCTTCGCTAATTATTATTATAAGATTTCAGATAAAGAATTGGAAAGAATGATTAATGCGAGTAAAAGAAATAGGGTAAAAAATATCAAAAAAAAGTAAACTGGTCTGATATCGCAATTCAACGACTCCAATTAGAGATTTGAAAATGTCCAGCAAGGTATAAATTTAAGACCTATCTCAACTCAGATTGAATCTGAACCCAGTTCAGGGTGAAGAAATAATTAGCTGAATGACTGCCCCAGCACATATTCTCTATTGGCCTTACAGGGATTTGGCAGCCTGCAGCGGATGGCTGGCAGTGATAGACGTTTTTAAATCAGGTTCAATCGACTGGGTACCTCGCATCGTTTTTATTTTGACAAAACATTTCTATTTACTTTCATTTTTTCTTTTTTGAGTCATTACTCTTAAGAAGTCGCCCCGCAATTTCTGCATGCTGCCGGAATCTCGCTTCATTTTGTAACAATTTCCTTATCTCTTGTTCTACGCTCTCCAATTCACCATCCCTTCGCATTAAGGCAATGCATTCATTTTTTGCTGCATCAAACAAAAAAGATTTGATACATGTTGTCTCACTCTCCCCATTTTTCACTTGAAGTGTTTCCTTCATTGTCCATAGCGCAGAAAAGGCATTAACTGTAGCTGTAACAGCGTTCTCTTTTTTCACAAAATTGTAACAGTATAGACAGATTAAATCATAAAACAAATCAAAAAAGTGCCAAAAAGTGTTGGCATCGCCTTCCTTGAGTTTTAGAATATGATTTGCTGAATGCATAGGTATTAGGCTTATAGTAATCAAGATTCCCCTGCAAATGCTGTAAGCTACATCCCATTCGTAACAAAAATATTATAAATAATTTGCATTTTTCCCAGCTTCGGAAGAGATTGGGAATTCTGGGATACCGAGGATTCTGTACTCATAGGACAAAGAAATTAGATGTGGGGTATTTACTGCGCCGAGTTTTGCTCTAATCATAGCAATCTTGGTTTCTACTGTCCGGTGAGAGAGTTGTAGCTCATCGCCAATTTCTTTCGAGCTTTGTCCGCCAGCCAAAAGCTGAAGGATATTAATTTCAGAATCCTTCAGCACTGGCGGTTGGGTTGATAGTTTAACCATTACGGGTTCATAGGGATTAATAAGTTAGTGTTCAGCCTCAATAGCGGAGCATATCTTTAGCATGGGAGTGCCTTTTGGGAAGTTCGCCGGTTGCCAGTCTTTCAATCGATGACAGACATAGGTTCCATCCGAACTGATGGCTGAGATGTAGTGCTCGATGCCGTGTTCGATGTTAGTTGGGACCAGGACAATATCATGTCGATCCACGGTTACTGCATGCCACTTATGCATGGCATCCAATTCTGGAGCTGGAATGAGATCAGGTGGAATGACAGTTTTGAATTGACAGCCAGGCAGGGAGGAGACAAGCGCCGATCCGGTAATGACTGTCATTATTCTACCGAGGAAGTTTCTTCGTTTCATTGGTTTTCAGCTGAATACCTTTAATTGGCCTGAAGACCTCCCTGGTGAAAACCAGGGAGACTTCTACAAGCCGCACCCGAGGTATTGGGTTTGGAAGGGTTAGGGATTAGTAGGGAATCTTCGGATAGTTTAATGGTTGAATGGTTAGCAAGTTAACTCTGACGCTCATATAAGTCGTTCTCCAGCTCAATAAGTCGAGACTCTTCTATGCTGATGTCGAATTTGTTTGGTTTATTCTTCATGTCGTTACAATTGTAGAACTAATTTGTAGAACTACCAAGTATTTGTGCAGATATTTGTAGACCTTTTGAGTGTGTAACAAAAAACCCACAGGAATTATCCTGCAGGTTCAATAAATTCAATAAAGGATTCCTTACTTTTTGTCCAAGTTTAATACCGTTTCACGAGGCCATCACTCCCATTTGTTCCAGCAGTCGCTTCATTAAAAATATATGCCCGTGAAATGAGTACAGTCTTCAACCAATGAAGGGCCTTGGTTTTATGGTTTAAAACTGTCTGGCGTGCAAGTCCCATTTTTATGGCGATTTCTTCGGTAGTTAACCCATCCATAAATACATACTCTATAACTTGTTTCCTTTGTGGCGGCAGATCAGCGACGGCACGCTGCAGAATATTATCCCATTCTATGTCAGTTATCTCAGTTTTATTGAAGTCGTATTCGATTGTACGGTCAATGTTTTTCAAAAATGTTTGGCACTTTCCTTCAGTGTAGGAAAAAAGTAAATCGACAAAACTTGAAGGGTTCAAAGTTTCGGCTATCTCCGCAGATAAAGCCAAAAATGAATCGTTTACAATATCATTAGCCGCCTGCTCGTCCCAAACCTTAGATAAGGCCGATTTATAAAGTCGTTCAAAGTAAGATTCGTGCAGATGGTTTAAAATAAAGTGAAGGTATTGCGAAAATAAGTTCTTTCCTTTTATATCCATTCGTGAAGTTTTAGTTTTTAAAAGCTGCTCTATATATAGAACAACAATCATCTCCAATCTGCCCCAAAAAAAGGAAATATATTTTGCGATTGCTCTGTCAATTCAATGGTTTAGATACATTTTGGACAAAGTATTTAGCTGTTATAAAGTTATTGAAAGCAGGCGTTAATAAAGCCAATGAATAATTTGTCAGAAATATCCTCGAAGGAATTGCGGGATTAATCGATCTTCTGCCTGCCGGAAGATAGCGCGAAAGCGAGGAGACCGATAACTAAGGTAACACCCGCTACTACCCAATTACCCATCATTACAAAGAAGGCCAGTACAATAATCCATATAATCATAAGGAAGTTCAAAAATCCATTCATAAGGTTGAGTTTAGTCGAGTTTATTTGTGATTCACAAGATAGAAATGATGTACGACACTTGCAAGTCTCCCAGTATTAATATGTTATGAGAATATACCACCTGAATTCAGAGCTGTCACAAACCCTTGGTATTTCAAGGGCACTGTGACACCCCCAATCATCATGATCGATTTGATCTCAGTTCAGTTTGGAATTACGGCCGGAGAAAAAATGTCCGTTCGGGAGTGAGAAAGCTATCTCCCATCCTGACCCCTACTTGGTTTCGGCGGGGGTGTGTCCCCGTCCGTTCAAATTCTAAACTTTTAAAAGATTAAGATGTCGAAAATCAAAGTTAAAGTATCGAAAGTATCAGACAAGCCTTCAACCAACGGTAACTACATCCACACACTGAAGACAGAGGGTAAGACTGTAGAGGTATTGGGACAGAAGAAAACTTCTGGACAGTTGACTTACTTCATGGCTCTGCCTGCTGTAACTGCTGTTGGCTCTGAACACGAGATCGATCTGGACCTGTTCACCATCACCGAAAGACCTTATGAGGTTACTGATGAGGGCTCAGGCGAGATGACGACTCTCCTGTTGAAATGGTTACATATCAAGTAATCGAACTCTTTGCTACCTATCTGGCCTCATGCTGGATAGGTAGCATTTTTAAAAGTTGAGATACTTCGTCAGTGCTTTCGATACTTTATCAGATCTCATTTCATCTAATAATCTTTGGTTTTATTGAACGTCGTCAGTGTTTTACCGGAGTCAGATTAGATAATCTCTATCACTTCTCATTAAATCATTGACTCTTAATGTTACTATTCCCTGCTTGGCTGGTGCACTCACAGCTTCGTCAGAACATGATGATGAAGGATTGTGTCACCAGTGTCACATTAACTATACAATATACTCTTAGGATTATATAGTTAGATTAAT
>Ga0114129_10016044_pt1 | contig 10654 bp, 5 predicted proteins | sample RhiMetdeltSRZDD1_FD_80071 | JGI IMG/M metagenome (GOLD analysis project Ga0114129, IMG submission 80071) | Populus rhizosphere microbial communities from Tennessee, USA - Rhizosphere MetaG P. deltoides SRZDD1 (version 2) (version 2) | ecosystem: Host-associated > Plants > Roots > Rhizosphere >... | reverse complement strand
TGTAGCGCGCCGGGAAATTCTCCACGAATTGATACGAGCCGCCGCCCTTCGCATTGAAGCGGGCGCCGAGCACGATCTCCTTGAGCCGGACCATCTCGTCCGGGCCGAACGTGAGCGGACGGTTGGCGCCCATCTTCACGCCGGTCCAGCCGTTGTCATTGTGGGAGGCCGTCACCATCGCCACGCAGGGCACGTCGAGGTCGAATTGGGCGAAATAGGCCATCGGCGTGATTGCGAGGCCGATGTCGTGGACCTTGCAGCCGGCGGCCAAAAGCCCCGCGATCAGCGAGGTCTTCACCGAGGCGGAGTAGCCGCGGAAATCGTGGCCGGTGACGATCTCGGGCCGCACGCCGAGCTCGTGGATCAGTGTGCCGAGCCCGAGGCCGAGCGCCTGCACGCCCATGAGGTTGATCTCCTGGCCGAGCAGCCAGCGCGCGTCGTATTCGCGGAAGCCGGTCGGCTTCACCAGCGGCTCGGATTCATAGGCATAGGTGTTGGGCTTGAGCGCGGATTTCGGCTTGGGGAACATTGACGGCCTCGGCGGTCGCATCGCCGGCCGAGGACATAGCCCAAGGCTGGCGCGCGGGAAAGCGCAATGGCGGACTCAAGCGCGCTCCGATTTCAGGCACGGCCGATCGGCAGCGGGCTGCGATCGACCAGCTCCATTTGCCGATAGGCGAGCTTTTCCATCAGCTCGGCGCGCACGCCGCGATGGCCGGCGTCGTCGAACAGGTTGTCCATTTCGTGCGGGTCGCTCGCGAGATCGTAGAGCTCGCCCCAGGGATCGCTGTGAGCGATCGTCATGCGCCAGCGGCGGGTGATGAGCGTGCGCATCCGCGACGGCTCCCGGTAGCCCATCGTGGCGCGCTGCTGGTCGTCCTCGATCACCAGCGAATCGCGCGAGATTGCCGCGCCGTCCCCCGCAATGGCCGGCAACAGGCTCAGGCCCTGGATGCCGTTGTATGGGTTGATCCGGGCCCGATCGAGAATGGTCGGCGCGATGTCGAGGGTGCCGCTGAGCACGTCGCTCTGGCGCGCCTTCCGTGCGTCCCCGGGTTCCGCCCAGATGAACGGCACGTGGGTAATCGCGTCGTAATGCGCAGGCCCTTTCAACAGCAGCCGGTGGTCGCCGAGAAAATCGCCGTGGTCGGTGGTGAACACGACGACGGTATTGTCGGCCAAGCCGCGGGCCTGAAGGCGTTCCAGGACGCGGCCAACGGCATCATCGATCATCGCGATCATGCCGCAGCTCAGCGCCATTGCTTCGCGCGCTTCCCGCTCGTTTACCGCAAAGGCTGTCTGCCCGTGAACGTCCGCCGTTCCGCCTGTGCGCTGCGCCAGCGCCCATTCCACCGGCCGCGCCAGCGGCCGGTTGCCGTGGTCGAAGCTCGGCGGCAGCGGCATGTCCTCGGGACGATACATCGACCAATAGCGGCCGGGCGGTGTGAACGGATGATGCGGATCCGGAAACGACGCCATCAGGAAGAACGGCTTGCTGCGGTCGCCATCGGCGTAGCGCTCGAGCCAACCGCAGCTTCGGTCGGCGATGTAGGAGGTCGGATAGAGCTCTTCCGGGATCGGCGTTCGATAGGCCTGCGGGCACACATAATCGTGCGGCAGCTGGTTCTTGTGGTCGCGCAGCGCATCCGCGTCGGGGCGCTGCGATTTCAGCCAGACGTAATAATGACCGCCGACGTGGTCGCCGTGGGCCGTGCACAGGTCGACATGATCGAAGCCGTAGAACGGAAGCTGCATGTCGAAGTCGTGCCCCGCCGTCCAGCGCTTCGGGTGCTCCTGATCATAAGGTCCGTCGGACGCCACCGGCTTCTTCGCCTCCGCGAACGACGCGTCGAGCAGCTCGTCGCCGGCGTGCGGCGGCGGCCGCTTGAGGACCGGCGGGTGGTCGCCGAAATTCTGCAGATGGCTCTTGCCGACGAGCGCGGTCGCGTAGCCCGCCCGCCGCAGCGCGCCAACGAAAGTGTTCGAGAGGAGCGACAGCGGCGAACCGTTGCTGCGCACGCCGTGCACCGAGGGCATGCGCCCGGTCATCAAGGTGGCGCGATTGGGCATGCAGACCGGCGTCGCCACGTAGAACCGCGTGAAGCGCGCGCCGCGCGCCGCGATCGAGTCGATATTCGGCGTCTTGAGCACGGGGTGGCCTGAACAGCCGAGATAATCGGCGCGGTGCTGGTCGGTAATGAAGAGGAGGAAGTTCGGGCGCATGTGCGCGGGAGCCTAGCGCATCCGCCCGGCTCTGTCGTCCAAAGGAGTGGTCGGCAATCGTGAGGAGCTATTGCTCGAGGACGAGCCTGCCGCGCTCGTAGGTCCAGCGCACCCGAGACAGGAACGACATGCCGAGCAGGTTCACGCCGAGCGCCTCATCGGGATGCACGAGCGCCGGCAGATCGCGCACCGTGATGCCGCCGATCTCAACCGTTCGAAGCTGCACGACGGCGGCGAGCACCACGCCATTCGCCGTGTTCACCTTGGCCTTGTAGTCGCGCTGCGCCGGATGGATGCCGAGGCGGCCGGCTTCGCTCTGCCGCAAGGCGATATGGGTGGCGCCGGTGTCGACAATGAACGACACGCGCCGGCCGTCGACGCGGCCGTCGACGTGGAAATGACCGCCGTCGCCGCGGCCGATGGTGATGCTGCGGGAATTGTTCGAATTCGATGGCGCGGAAGTGGGCGCGGCGGTCATAGCTGCGTTGCCGGGACCGGAGTGGTCGATGTACCGCACGGCGACCACGCCCGCGAGGAGCATCATGCAGGCAGCGATGGTGATCTTGAACATGGCCCGAGCTTCCGTCGCGGCCTATTTCAGCATGGGTGCGCCAAAGACACCCTAATGCGCAGCCCGCGCCGGGACTTTCAAAACCAATCTGGTGAGAACGCGGTAAACTCGACCGCTAAAATTGTCGGATATGTCCCGGGTAGCGCGTTGCGGATTACTCGCCGCGCCGCTTGGCCCGCCGCGTCGGCGGGGCGGCGAGCGGATTGTCCGGCCAGGGATGGCGCGGATAGCGCCCCTTCATCTCGGCCTTCACCGCAGCGTAACTGCCGCGCCAGAAACCGGGCAGGTCGCGTGTCACCTGCACCGGCCGGTGCGCCGGCGAGAGCAGCTCGACCACGAGCGGCACCCGCCCGCCGGCAATGGCCGGATGGCGATCGAGGCCGAATAGTTCCTGCACGCGGATGGCGAGTTTCGGCCCCTCCTCCGCCGCGTAGTCGATCGGCACCGACGACCCCGACGGCGCCGAGAAATGCGTCGGCGCTTCGGCGTCGAGGCGGCGGCGCAAGGCCCAGGGCAGCATGGCGCTGAGGGCCGTATCCAGATCGTCGGCGGAGATATCGGCGAGCGCGGTCTTGGGCAGGAGCACCGGCGCCAGCCACTCGGCGGCAGTGGCGGCAAGCGCGCCGTCGGAGAGGTCCGGCCATTCGTCGCCACCCAAGTCGGCTTTAGCCGACTTGGGCGCTATGGACTGCCGATCCCGGGTAAGTCCGAGATCGGTGGCACGGCGCAGAAAATTCACCCGGTCCCGCCATTGCCTGTGCACCTTGCTCCACGGCAGGCGCGCGATGCCGAGCCGGGCGATGCCTTCGGCGAGCAAGCGCGCCGTTTCGTCGCTCGTCACGATTTTCATCGGCTGCTCGGCAAGGGCGATGGCGCCGAGGCGGCGCAGGCGCCGCGCACGCAGGCTTGCGGTGGCAGGATCGAAGGCCAGCTCCTCGGAGCTCTCGATGCGGTCGGAAAAGTGCGCCTCGATCTCGGGGAGGCTCAACGCCGCGGCCAACATCACGCGCCCTTGCGCTGCGCTGCCGGCAATCTCGGCGACGGCCAAATAGCGCTCGCGCGCGAGCGGCGCGGCCGGGTCGACGTTAGCGCCGCGGCCATTGGCCAGCAGGAAGGCGCCGCCTGCGCCGCGGCTCCTGGCGATGCGGTCGGGATAGGCGAGCGCGAGCAGTGCGCCGATCGACAACCCGGCTTCCCGCGATGAGCTCGAAGCCACACTGTCCGCCCAGCGCTTCGCCATCGCGCGCGCGTCCTGGGCACGGCGCGAGCGGTCGCGCCGGAGCGTATCGAGGCGGTGCGAAAGATCGACATCGTTGCCGCCGAGGCCGCGCTCGGTGAGCACGACCGCGATCTCGGCCGCGAGACCCGCTGCGCCCGCCCCGGCTGCGTCCACCACCATGCGCGCGAGCCGCGGCGGCAGCGGCAGCTGGCGGAGCAGCCGGCCTTCGGCCGTGATGCGCCCTTCACGGTCGATCGCGCGGAGGTCCGCCAGCAGGGCTTTCGCCTCGGCAACGGCGCCTCTGGGCGGCGGATCGAGGAAGGCGAGCGACGACGGATCGGCAACGCCCCAATGGGCGAGATCGAGCACGAAGCCCGACAGGTCCGCCGCCAGGATTTCCGGCGTGTTGGCGGCCTGGAGCGAGGCGGTCTGCGGCTCGTCCCACAGCCGGTAGCAGATGCCGGGCTCGGTGCGCCCGGCGCGACCGCGGCGCTGATCGGCGGAGGCGCGCGAGACCCGCACGGTCTCGAGCCGGGTGAGACCGACGTCAGGCTCGTAGCGCGGAACCCGCGACAGCCCGCAATCGATGACGATGCGCACGCCCTCGATGGTGAGCGAGGTCTCGGCGATCGAGGTCGCCAGCACGATCTTGCGCCGGCCGGGCAGCGCCGGCGCGATGGCGCGATCCTGCACCTCGGCTTCGAGCGCGCCAAAGAGCGCGACCACGTCGACCGCCGGATCGGTTAAGCCTTCGCGCAGCAAGGCTTCGGTCCGCCGGATTTCGGCGGCGCCGGGCAGGAACACCAGCAGCGACCCCGGGTCGGCGCGCAGAGCGCGCAGCGCCGCGTCCGCGACCTGCCGCTCGATCGGCGCGCGGAGATCGCGTCCGAGGTAGCGGGTCTCCACCGGAAAGGCACGACCTTCGCTTGCGATCACCGGCGCCTCGCCGAGGAGCTTCGCCACCCGCGCGCCGTCGATGGTCGCCGACATGACGAGGAGCTTGAGGTCCTCGCGCAGGCCCTGTTGCACGTCGCGCGCCACCGCCAGGCCGAGATCGGCATCGAGCGAGCGCTCGTGGAACTCGTCGAACAGGAGCGCCGCGACGCCGTCGAGCGACGGATCGTCGAGCACCATGCGGGTGAATACACCTTCGGTGACGACCTCGATGCGGGTGGCGCGCGATACTTTCGAGCCGAAGCGGACGCGGTAGCCTACCGTCTCGCCGACCGCCTCGCCCAGCGTCGCCGCCATGCGTGCCGCGGCCGCGCGCGCCGCCAGGCGGCGCGGCTCGAGCACGATGAGCTTCCTGTTTTTTGCCCAAGCTTCCTGGGCGAGCACCAGCGGCACGCGCGTGGTCTTGCCGGCGCCGGGCGGCGCCACCAGCACGGCGGCGCTGCCCGTCCGCAGCGCGGCCGTGAGCTCCGGCAAGGCGGAATCGATCGGAAGCGGCGGTTCGAACGGCATTTTCCTCGGTGCCCGGCAAAATCCCACCGGGCCATGGTTAATCGCGGCCTAACAAGGTCCCTGGCACTTTATTTGAATCGATAAAGCCGAACGCAAGGCCCCGCCTCGATTATGGGGCGAATGCGACTCGAAATGGGACGCCCGATGACCGCAATCGAGACACCCGCCCGGCAACGCGTCGACTGGGTCGATTACGCCAAAGGTTTCTGCATCGTCTTCGTGGTGATGATGCATTCGACGCTCGGTGTCGGAAACGTCCTCGGCCAGGAAGGCTGGCTGCATTCCGTGGTGGCCTTCGCCAGGCCGTTCCGGATGCCGGACTTCTTCCTGATCTCGGGTCTGTTCCTGGCGCAGGTCATCGACCGGAACTGGCGCACCTACTTCGACCGCAAGGTCGTGCATTTCGTCTACTTCTACCTGTTGTGGACGGCGATCCAGTTCGCGCTCAAGGCGCCGGGCCTCGCCCACGAGCATGGGCTCGGCGGCGTACTCTGGCTCTATGTCGAGTCGTTCTGGGAGCCGTTCGGCACGCTCTGGTTCATCTACCTCCTGCCGATTTTCTTCGTGGTGACCAAGCTTGCGCGCAGCTTGCGCATCCCCCCGGTCGTCATCTGGCTGATCGCGGCCGGGCTCGAGATCGCGCCGATCGCGACCGGCTTCACCGTGGTCGATGAGTTCGCGAGCCGGTTCGTCTATTTCTATACCGGCTATATCCTCGCCGAGCGCGTGTTCGCGCTGGCGGCCAACGTGCAGCGCGCGCCTGAAACCGCCGTCGCCGGGCTCGTCGGATGGGGCCTCCTCAATGGCCTCCTGGTGTTCAACGGATTCGCCGAGTTGCCCTTCGTGTCGCTCGCCCTCGGCCTGGTCGGCGCGGCCGCGGTGGTCTCGGTCTCGGCGCTGATGGCCAAAAGCGATGTATTCAAGCCGCTGCGCTATTGCGGCCGGAACTCCATCGTCATCTACCTCGCCTTCTTCCTGCCGATGGCGGCCAGCCGGGCGGTCCTCATCAAGACCGGCTGGGTCACCGACATCGGAACCATTTCGGCCCTCGTCACCGTGGCCGGCGTGATCGGTTCACTCGCCCTGTTCTGGGCGGTGCGCTGGACGCCGCTGCGCTTCCTGTTCGAGCGCCCGGAGCGGTTCTGGGTCGCGCCCAAGCCGCGGCCGGCCCTGCAGCCGGCGGAGTAGCGCCGCAAGCGGGTAGCGCGGGACGCCGGACGTTGCTAAAGGGGCGCGGACAGCCCACATTTCAGCGATGTCCGCAGCTCCCCAACCGCGCAAGCCCCAGAAGGGCGATCACGTCTTTCTGGTCGACGGCTCATCCTACATCTTCCGCGCCTACCACGCCTTGCCGCCGCTCAACCGCAAGTCGGACGGCAAGCAGCTCAACGCCGTGTTCGGCTTCTGCAACATGCTATGGAAGCTGTTGCGCGACATGAAGCCGGATGAGCAGCCGACCCACCTCGCGGTGGTGTTCGACAAGTCGGAGAAGACGTTCCGCAACGAGTTCTATTCCGATTACAAGGCGCACCGCCCGCCCGCGCCCGACGACCTGGTCCCGCAGTTCCCGCTGATCCGCGAGGCGGTGCATGCCTTCGATATCCCCTGCCTCGAACAGCAGGGCTTCGAGGCCGACGATCTGATCGCGACTTATGTCCGGCACGCCTGCGACGCCGGCGCCGGCGCCACCATTGTCGCCTCGGACAAGGACCTGATGCAGCTCGTGAACGACTGCGTCATGATGTACGACACGATGAAGGATCGCCGGATCGGCATCCCGGAAGTGATCGAGAAGTTCGGCGTGCCGCCGGAGAAAGTGATCGACGTGCAGTCGCTGATCGGCGACTCCACCGACAACGTGCCGGGGGTACCCGGCATCGGCGTCAAGACTGCGGCGCAGCTGATCAACGAGTTTGGCGACCTCGAGACGCTGCTCAAGCGCGCCGGCGAGATCAAGCAGGACAAGCGCCGCCAGAGCCTGATCGACAATGCCGACCAGGCGCGGCTGTCGAGGAGGCTCGTCACCCTCGACGACAAGGTAAAGCTCGATGTGCCGCTCGACGACCTTGCGGTGCATGAGCCCGACTACAAGCGGCTGATTGCGTTCCTCAAGGCGATGGAATTCACCACGCTGGCGCGGCGGGTGGCGGAGTTTTCCAGCATCGAAGCGGCCGAGATCGAGCCCGATGCTCGGCTGAAGGCTGGCGCGCCCCCTCTCCCTGCAAAAGCGGAGAACAAGCCGGTGCCGGCGGTGGCTGATCCCAAGGCACGTAGCGCCAAGCCGGCAACTTCTCCGGCCCCAGCGCCCCGCACGACCGAGCGTGCGCCGAGCCCAAGGCGAAGCAGCGACGTTCCCGTGCAGGCGGCGGCAACGCCCCAATCCCTTGCTACTGCGCGGGCGGAAGCGGCACGTCAGGCCAAGATCGACCGGTCGCGCTACGAGATCGTGCGTACCCTCGAACGCCTCAAAGCGTGGATCGCAAAAGCGAAGGACATCGGGGTCGTGGCCATCGATACCGAGACCAACAGTCTCGATCCGATGCAGGCGACACTGTGCGGCTTCTCGCTCGCGCTCGCGCCGAACGAAGCCTGTTACGTGCCGCTCGGCCACCGGCAAGGCGCCGTTGGCAACGGCGGCCTGTTCGCCGGCGACCTCGTGCCCGATCAGATCCCCGAGCGCGCCGCGCTCGACGCGATGAAACCGCTGCTAGAGGACAAGGGCGTGCTCAAGGTCGGCCAGAACTTCAAGTTCGACTGGCAGATCTTCGCGGTGCGCGGCATCGACATCGCGTCCTACGACGACACTATGCTGATCTCCTACGTGCTCGATGCCGGCCGCTCCGATCATGGGCTCGACCCGCTCTCGAAGCGCTACTTCGACCACACCACGATCGATTACAACGAGGTCACCGGCTCGGGAAAATCGCGGCTGACCTTCGACTGCGTCGAGGTCGCCAAGGCGGCGGAATACGCCGCCGAGGACGCCGACGTGACGTTGCGGCTCTGGCATATCCTCAAACCGCGCCTGGTCGCCGAGCACATGGCGACGGTCTACGAGACGCTCGAGCGGCCGCTGCTGCCGGTGCTCGCACGCATGGAGCGGCGCGGCATCTCGGTCGACCGCGAGGTGCTGTCGCGGCTCTCAGGCGAGCTCGCGCAGCGCGCCGGCGCGCTGGAAGGGGAAATCAACAAGCTCGTCGGCGAGCCGTTCAACCCGGGCAGCGCCAAGCAGCTCGGCGATATCCTCTTTGGCAAACTCGGGCTGCCTGGCGGCACCAAGACGAAAACCGGCCAATGGTCCACCGGCGCACGGACATTGGAAGAGCTTGCCGAACAGGGTCACGCATTGCCGCAAAAGATCCTGGAGTGGCGCCAGGTTTCGAAGCTGAGATCCACCTATACCGACGCGCTGCCGGACTACGTCAATCCAAGCACGCATCGGGTCCACACCTGCTACGCCCTCGCTTCGACCACGACCGGCCGGCTCTCCTCCTCCGAGCCGAATTTGCAGAACATCCCGATCCGCAGCGAGGAAGGCCGCAAGATCAGGCGCGCCTTCGTGGCCGCGCCCGGGATGAAGCTCGTCTCGGCCGACTATTCGCAGATCGAGCTGCGGCTCCTGGCCGAGATCGCGAATATCGAGGCGCTCAAGAACGCCTTCCGCGAGGGCCTCGACATTCACGCCATGACGGCTTCCGAAATGTTCGGGGTGCCGATCAAAGGCATGCCCGGCGAAGTGCGCCGGCGGGCCAAGGCGATCAACTTCGGCATCATCTACGGCATCTCGGCCTTCGGGCTTGCCAACCAGCTCGGCATCGAGCGCGAGGAGGCCGGCGCCTATATCCGGAAATATTTCGAGCGTTTCCCGGGCATCCGCGACTACATGGAAGAGACCAAGGCATTCTGCAAAAAGAACGGCTATGTGCTCACGCTGTTCGGCCGCAAATGTCATTACCCCGACATCCAAAATTCGAATCCGTCGATCCGCTCCTTCAACGAGCGCGCCGCGATCAACGCGCGCCTGCAAGGCACCGCGGCCGACATCATCCGCCGCGCCATGGTGCGCATGGATGCCGCGCTGACGAAGAAGAAGCTGGCGGCGCAGATGCTATTGCAGGTCCACGACGAACTCGTGTTCGAGGTGCCGGAGAGCGAGGTCGAGAAGACGCTGCCGGTGATCAAGGCGGTAATGGAAGACGCGCCAATGCCGGCGCTGAATCTCCACGTGCCGCTGGCGGTCGAGGCCCGCGCCGCAAGCAATTGGGACGAGGCGCATTAGCTCAACGCGCGATCGTCAAAACGCCTGCTCAGTCCGCTACAGAAAGGGTCTCTGCGACCGGCGTCCCGTTCGACGTGATATTCGCAAATACGACGTTGTTTTTTGCCGACAGTAATCTGCCGCCGTTTGCCACGGCTACTCCGACGTTGTTGTTGGTGATTATCGACGCCGTGAACTCGACGAAAGCGTTTGCCCCGTCCGCAACAATTCCGGTTCCACCGTTGCCCGCACTGACGGTGTTGTGGACCAGGAGCGAGAGGCCCGCCCCCGTTGAAGGAGTTACTCCGGTAATCCCGTTATTGGTGTTGCCGATAGCTTCACTGTCGTGGATGCTCAAGCGAAGAAATCCGCTACCGGTTGTACCGCCGGTGCCGTCAACGCGAAGGCCGCTGGAATTATTCTTGAGCTGCACGCGTTTCAAGACGCCAAGGGCCTTGCCCGTTCCGGCAACCCTCATGCTTATTCCGCCATTGGCTGCAGCATTGCCGTTGTCCCGGATCACGGTGTCTGACACGTACAGCTCACCGGTGATGCCTGTCGGCGCCGTGTAACTGATGCCGAGCGCGGCGCCCCCGCGAAAGCCGAAGATCCGGCAGTTCTCGACGTGCACCGTGGTGCCGGTGGCGGCGCTGATGCCGACCAAGCCGGTCCCGACACCCTCGATCGCGATGCCGCGCAAGATCACGATGTCGGTTGCGGCAGCGGTGATGTTGACCCCGTTTGTACCGGGAGCCAGAATTCCGGCGAACACGTGGGAGCAATCGATTGTGATCGACTTGTTGATCGTGACCGCACCAAAGCCGCCTGAATCGAGGCAGTTGATGATGCCCCCCGCCGCGGTCTTCGACATGGCGCCGGCAAAGTTCTTGCACGGTGCCGTGCGGGTGCACGGATTGGC
>Ga0114129_10016043_pt1 | contig 10654 bp, 9 predicted proteins | sample RhiMetdeltSRZDD1_FD_80071 | JGI IMG/M metagenome (GOLD analysis project Ga0114129, IMG submission 80071) | Populus rhizosphere microbial communities from Tennessee, USA - Rhizosphere MetaG P. deltoides SRZDD1 (version 2) (version 2) | ecosystem: Host-associated > Plants > Roots > Rhizosphere >... | reverse complement strand
CGTCCTTCATCCTGAGGATGTAATTCCGGCTGAACCAGGGCACTATCTCCTTGATCTTGTTGATGTTGACCAGATGCGAGCGATGGACTCTCCAAAATACGTCCGGGTCGAGCCGCGCCTGCAGGTCGTCCAGTGTCCGGTAGTTGGAGCTGCCGGTCACGTGGCCTGTCACTATGTTAATCGACTCGTCGGCCAGCGAGGCATAGATGATGTCATCGGCGTGGACCAGGAGGAACCGTTCGCCCACCTTGACGGCGACCTGATCCCGCCTCACCTGCCGGCTTGTCGACATCATTTTTACGATTTGTTCGAGCTGGTCGTTTAGCGGCGCCTGTCCGGAGGGCCGTTCCGAGCTCAACCTGCGTCTGGCGCGCTGGAGGGCCTGTTCGAGCCTGTTGGCATCGACGGGTTTGAGCAAGTAATCTACGGCGTTCACCTCGAAGGCCTCGATAGCGTGCTGGTCGTAAGCCGTGACAAAAATGAGGGCCGGCGAGTCGTCGTCGCGCTGCAGCAGCCGGCGGGCCACCTCAAAACCCGTCAGTCCGGGCATCTGGACGTCCAGAAACACCAGATCCGGCTCGTGCCGCTCGACGGCCGCGATCGCCTCGAGCCCGTTGGCCGCCTGGGCGACAACTTCTGCGGTTCCGAGCTGCCCCAGCTGGTAGCACAGCTCCTCGCGCGCAAGCTGCTCGTCATCGACGACGACTATTCGCATCGTGGTGGGTGGTCGGTCGTTGATGGATGGTGAAGGGCTGCGCAGTTTTGGGTGTTGGTCCCAACACCCGCCACGAACCACCCACCACCAACCGCTAACCAGATCATGCCGTTATTTGCTCGGCCGCCATCAGCTCCGGAATTTCGACGCGGGCGCGCGTCCCCTTGCCGGGTTCGCTTGCGAGCACGAGGTGATACGTCGTGCCGTAGATGACACGGAGCCTCTCCCGCACGTTGGCGAGACCGATCCCGCTGCCCATCGGCTGGTCGAGACGCTCCAGCAGGAAGCCCATACCGTCGTCTTCAACCTCAATCATGACGCGAGCCTGCTCGCGCCAGCTCCGAATCACGATTGTGCCCGCTCCCACCTTCCGCGAAAAGCCATGTTTGATCGAGTTTTCGACGAGCGGCTGGAGAATCATGCTCGGCACCACCAGATCGAGCGTGTCGGGAGCGATATCCTTGCGCACGCGCAGCTTCGGCCCGAACCGCACGACTTCGATGTCGAGATACTCGTCGATTGCTTCGATTTCCTCGCGCAGCGTGACAAAGTGCTCCTGGCTGCGGAGCAGCCGACGCAACAAGGCTGAGAGCTTCTGGATCAGGGTGCGCGCCGTTTCCGGCTCAGACCGGATCAGCGACGAGACAGATGCCAGCGTGTTGAACAGGAAGTGTGGATTGATCTGACTCTTGAGCGCTTCAATCTTCGCGGCAAGCAGCAGCTTCTCCTGCTCCTGGACGCGATGTTCGATGCGCGCGCTGTTCCAGATCTTGATCGGCGTCGCGACTGCCAGCACCGTGGCGAGGACGATGAGCAGCAACATCGAGGGGGATGGCGTGCCAAGCTCGGCGCCGGGGTAGAAAAGACGACTCGCGCCGAAACGGGCTCCGAGTGTTTGCCGTAGCAATTCAAGGGCGACTGGCGCCAGCAGCAGCCAGACCTGCCAACTGAACCCGAGCTTTCGCACCATCCGCCAGACATGCTTCGGGAGATCGATGAAGACCAGGGGTGTGAATTCCCAGATCGTCTCCTTCGGGCACGCCTCGCGAAGACCGCCACCGGCGAACCCGCAACCTACCGCGAACGGGAGCGCGATGACTTCTCCGGCCACGGCAGCCGGGACGCCCACAAGGACGCCCACGAGTGCACCGGCGTAGGGTCCAGCGATTAAGCCGGCAAGAAAGGCGCCTTCGAGCGACAAATCGGCGGCCCGGTAGTTGAGCAGCAGCCGCGCGGTGACGCCGGCCATCAGCGGGATGCCCAGCGCGATCGTGAAGACGAGCCGGTCGAGCCACCCGCGCCGCTCGAATATCAGAATGTGCCTGAAGCGGTGGTAGCGCGCGAGCATCGTCGCCAGCACGGCGATCACCGCAAGCTTCACGATGAGTGTCGTCAGCAGGAACTGCTCTGCCGACAGGAATCGGGCGCCATCGAGCATTGCCGCCAATTGTAAGCAATCCAGCGGTCGGCCGAACCACTAACCACCGACCACCAACCGGCCGGGTTATCATCGTCAGGATGATTGGACCCCTGATTACCGGGCTGATGACGACGTTTCGGCACATGTTCAAGCCGAAGGTGGCGGTGAACTATCCCTACGAGAAAGTGCCGATGTTTCCGAAGTACCGCGGTAAGCAGGTGCTGATGCGCGACGAGAACGGGCTGGAGAAGTGCGTCGCGTGCGGGCTGTGCTCGGTGGCGTGTCCGGCCGATGCCATTTATCTCGAGGCGGAGGAAAACGACGGCACTGTGCTGGCGGGCCCTCGCTACGCGAAGGTGTATCAGATTCACAAGACGCGGTGCATCTTCTGCGGCTACTGCGAGGAGGCCTGTCCTGTCTCGGCGATTTTCATGGGCAAGGATTACGAACTCGCCGTCTACAGCAAGGACGATTTCATCTGGGACAAAGAGGATCTGCTCGTCCCGGCGCCGGCAAATGCAAAGGCGCCAGCCGTAGCGAGCCGCTAGTCGCCCGTGGCACGAATCTTAAGGATTCGTGCCACAGGTGACCAATGATGCTGATAGGCGCCCTCGCGGATATCCACGGCAACTTCGATGCGATGCGCGGCGCCATGGAGCGGCACGCCGACGTACCGTTCTGGCTGTGCGTCGGCGACGTGGCGAGCCGCACGGGCGCATACCCCGAACCTCCCGCGCCGCTCTACTGGATCAAGGGCAACAACGAAGATTTCGATAGGGTTGCCGCGTGGGAAGCAGGTCGTGACGTGGCCCCAAATCTTCACTTGATCCCGAATGGAACGTCGCGACCCGTTGGACTGTTGACCGTTGCCGGACTCGGCGGAACGTTCGCGCCGACGTGGTACGAAACGCCGGCTGCACAGTTGCCGCACAAGCCACGTGATGACAAGCGCCGGCACTTCGTGCGCGAGCAGGTCGAGGCCTGCAGGCAGATGCGCGGCATCGACATCCTGATGACACATGAAGCTGCGCGTCCGTTCGTGATCGTCGACGAGCCGAAGGAAGGTCGCAAGCCGTTCAGGCGCGACGCGGGCAAGCCTGCGATCAATGACGTGCTCGCGTCGATGAAACCGCGGCTGCATTTGTGCGGTCATCATCATCGGTTCGTGGAGACGGTGCGCGAAGGTGTTCGCTCGGTCTGTATCGATCGCGTGAACCGCTCATATCTGCTGATTGACGCGGCGACCCTGGAGTATCAAAAGATTGATCAATAGACCATTTCTTCAAGCCCTCGATGAACGGGTGCTCGTCTGCGACGGCGCAATGGGCACGATGCTCTACGCGAGGGGCGTGTTCATCAACCGCTGCTTCGACTCGCTGAACATCATGGCTCCGGACACCGTGATGGAGGTCCATCAGGATTACGTCCGCGCGGGGGCGGACGTGCTGGAGACCAACACGTTTGGCGCCAATCGCGTCAAGCTGCGGTCCTTCGGCCTTGGCGACAAGGTCGGCGAGATCAACAGTGAAGCCGCCCGTCTCGCGCGCAAAGCGGCGCGCGACCAGGTCTACGTCGCGGGTGCCATTGGTCCGCTCGGCGTTCGAATCGAGCCGTGGGGAAAGATGGGGACCGACGAGGCCGAGGCGTTCTTCCGGGAACAAGCGGAAGCGCTTGCTGCCGGCAGCGTCGATTTGTTCATCCTCGAGACGTTCCGCGATCTCAATGAAATGGGCGCCGCGATTGCCGCGGTGCGCAGCGTCTCGGCGCTGCCGATCGTCGCGCAGATGACGATCGAAGACGACGGCAACAGTCTGGATGGGACGCCGCCGGAGCAGTTTGCGCCCGAGATGGAGCGGCGGGGGGCCGACGTCGTCGGCGTGAACTGCAGCATCGGCCCGGCACATATGCTCGAAACGATCGAGCGCATCGCGACGGTCACACGCGCACGCCTGTCGGCGCAGCCGAACGCCGGTCGGCCGCGCGATATCGAAGGCCGTAACATCTACCTCTCCTCGCCGGAGTACATGGCGTCCTACGCCCGCCGGTTCGCGCAGCAGGGCGTTCGACTCGTTGGCGGATGCTGCGGCACGACGCCGGAGCATATCCGCCAGATGAAGGCGGCCATCAAGCAGGTGAACGTCGGCAACGCGATAGGACGTCCATCTGCCGGGTCTGAAAAGACCCGGCCTCCACGGACGGACGTGCGGTCAACCGACAGCGGAGGGCGGGTCCTTTCGGACCCGCCAGATTCACCTGGTATTCCGCGCGCAGAAAAATCTCAGCTGGCGGCGGCGCTGACGGCGGGTCGCTTCGCAACGATTGTCGAACTACTCCCGCCGAAAGGCTTCGTCGGCGACGACATCATCGAGCAGGCGCGCGCGCTCAAGATTCGCGGCGTCGACGTCGTCAACATTCCTGACGGTCCTCGTGGTCCGCGAATGAGCGCGCTGGCGCTTGCCGTCCTCGTTCAGCAGAAGGCCGGAATCGAAACGATCCTTCAGTTTTCCTGCCGCGATCGGAATCTGCTCGGCATGCAATCGGACCTGCTCGGCGCGCATGCGATGGGGATTCGCAACCTCGTCGTGGTCACAGGCAACGCGCGGATGGTTGGAGACTACCCCGACGCGACCGCGGTCTACGACGTCGATTCAATCGGGCTCACCAATGTGATCACGCGCCTGAATCATGGCCTCGACATCGGCGGACAAGGCATTGGCACGCCCACGGGCTTTCACATTGGGGTGCGGGTCAATCCTGGCGCCGAAAACCTGGATGCGGAGGTGCGACGATTCGAGTACAAGGTCGAGGCGGGTGCCGAGTTTGCCATCACTCGACCGGTGTTCGATGCCGCAACATTCGAACGCCTCTACAGGCGCATTGAATCGTGCGGCATTCCGCTTCTTGCCGGTGTGTGGCCGTTCGCGAGCCTCATCGATGCGGAGTTCATGGCGAACGAAGTGCCGGGTGTGCGCGTGCCCGATCAGGTGCTCGACCGCATGCGGCGTGCCGACGACGCCGAGGCGGCGGCTGCTCAGGGAATCGCGATTGCACGGGAAACCGTCACCGCGATCCGCGGGATGGTGCAGGGCGTCCATATCGCAGCGCCAGGAGGGCGGATCGAAGCGGCGCTTGCGGTGCTCGACGGCATCGCGGCCTCAGCCTGACTCTTTTAGCTTGTTCGATAAGGCTGAGAACGCATATAGTCAGGCCTTCGAAAAATGCTCTTTGATCGTGAGAACGAAGATTTTGGATCCGACGTCGCGACCCGCGCTCTTTCAGTCACCGCAGTCGAAAACGCCTTCGTCAATCGCGTCTACGAAAAGCTGGCAAAAGTCTATGACGTCATCTTTGGTCCGACGCTGCATCATGGCCGGCTCGTGGCGATCGAACGGATGGCGATCAAGCCAGGCGATCGCGTCCTCGAAGTAGGCGTCGGTACCGGCATCAATACGTCGCTCTACCCGACAACGTGTTCGGTCACCGGCATCGACTTGTCCGCGCCGATGCTGGAGAAGGCACGCGAGCGCGTCCGACGTGAAGGTCTGCGCCATGTTCGGCTGCAGGAAATGGACGCTGCGCACCTCATCTTCGCGGACGACACCTTCGACATCGTTTATGCGCCTTACCTGGTAAGCGTCGTGCCGGATCCGGTGCAGGTCGTCAAGGAGATGCGGCGGGTCTGCAGGCCCGGCGGGAAGATCGTCATCCTGAACCACTTCCGCAGCGCGAACGGAATCCTGTCGCGGCTCGAGCGCGCCATTTCGCCGTTCACCGTCCACATCGGCTTCAAGTCCGATCTGGATCTGCCAGGCTTCCTGGCCCAGGCGAACCTTCAGCCGATCTCGATCGAAAAGGTGAACTTTCCGAAGATCTGGTCGCTCGTACTCTGCCAGAAGGACTAACAGCGGCCGTTCTCCCTTAGTCGGGCGGCCGCACCCAGCGGAAACCGCTGTTCAGCAGCGGAAACGTATCCAGGCCAACGAGCGACAGGTGCATCCGGATCGAGTGACCGTCCATCGTCCCGTCCAGAATCAGTTCATCGTCTGACGGTCGTTCAAATGAAAAATCCGCGCGCCAGGTCCGGCTGTTTCCTTTCGACAGCGTGAGCATGCGACCGTTCGTATCGATCGAGACGCCGTAGCGGGAGAGCGAATCGTCGGTGCGCTGGAAAGCCATGCGATCGGGGTAATCAAAGATCGCGCGGCGCCATCGACGGTCGTAGTCATTGAGCACCGCAGGGTGAACCTCGGCATCAACAGTCAGTTCGTCGACGTTCCAAACGCCGTAGAGGGGCGAACGCGGATGTGCGGGGCCGTCCGGTGAGCTCCACCTCGGAATCTGCAACAGCGTGAACGTTGCGAACAGGTAGACGCCGAAGGCGATCTGCGCCGCGTGCCGACGTTCGTCCGTCCGCACCAGGGCGGTGACCAACCGGCGGAGATCCGGCGCGAGCACCAGCAACGCCATGACGATGAAGTGGAAGGAAAGCTGTTTGAGCCCGACGTCATATGCCATGTTCAGCGCGAACACCTGGATCATGTCGGCGAGTGCGATGAGCGCTCCGAGCGCGGCAGTCCGCGGCGAGATGAGCAGGATGCCCGCGGCAATCTCGGCACAGCCCGTAAAGAGCTGATAGGGCGTCGACGACCCCATGAACACCCAGAGCAGCGTCGAGAGCGGCATGTTGCCGATCGGCTGAACGAGCGTCGTCAGTGCTGGCGGGACGAACTGCGTGGGGATGATTTTGGCCATCCCGAAATAGAACATCTGCGCGGCGAGTGCAAACCGGATGAATACCTGGAACCATCCTTGGGATTTGGAATTTGGGATTTGGGTTTTGGGATTTAGCCGATTTGCCCACGACCAGATCGCCGCCGCGAGGGCGGACGTGCAGAAGATCCAGAACGTCTGCACCCAGTAGAACCGCGTGTCACCGCTGTTGCCCGGCTCGAATCGCGCCTCGACGCCGAACACGTGCAGGCCGATCCATTCGGTCACCGGCCTCATCGGCCATCGCGGGCCGAGTGCCGGCAGTCCGCCGAACGGCGTCAGCATGAGTCCGCCGAGTACCTGCGTCGCGGCACACCACAGCAGGAAATAGACGAAACAGAACCTGACCACGTATCCTCTCGCCATGAACAAGCTGCTTCCCCTCGTGTTTGTGATGCTGGCATCGCTGGCGCTTCCGTGTCGCGCCGGCGCGCAGGATCTGGTCGTCTCGAACGCCCGCATCATAGTTGGCAACGGGTCGGTCATCGAGTCGGGAACGCTGGTTGTTCGAAGCGGTCGCATCGCCTCGGTTGGCGCGGCAACGACCGTGCCCGCCGGCGTCAGGCAGATTGACGCGCGCGGTATGACGATCATGCCCGGCTTCATCGACGGGCACCGGCACATCATCGGCGGCAATGCGGAGCAGTGGCTGAAGGATCAGGCCGCGCAGCGAATGCAGGAGTTTCTGGAAGCGGGTTACACGACGCTGCTGGCCGGTGGCGGGCCCGCTGAAGGAAACCTGGAACTGAAGCGCCGCATCGAGTCCGGTCAACTGAAAGGACCGCGAGTCATCCCTGCCGCGCAAGTGAACTTGAACACTGGCACGCCGGAGCAGGCGAGAGCCGAGTTACGACGACTGGTCTCGCTGGGGGTCAGATTCATCGGCGAGGAGACGATCAATCCGAAACCACCCACGCCAACGCAAATGGAGAACCTTCGCGCGATCGTCGACGAAAGCAAGAAAGCGGGCGCACTCGTCATGGTCCATGCGGTCAGCCCGCAGGCGATGATCGCTGCGGTCGATGCTGGCGTGCCGCTTCTGGTGCATACGCCGCACTTCGGGTGGGTCACCGATGAAGAAGCGCGCAAGGTCGCGGCCGCGGGTGTGCTGAACCTGTCGACGACCGCGTTCGGCGTGCCGCTCTTCGATGTCTTCAAGCAGGACAACGTGCCGACGTTCCGCGATGGCAAACGCTGGCCCGACGAGATCATCGATGGCGAAGGCCGCGGCCGGGAGGCCGGCTACAAGGCCGTCAACGCGCGGACGTTGTGGGACAACGGAGTCGTATACGGCTTCGGCACCGATACGGGGTACCTGCCCGTCAAGGGTCTTGCGCAGGAGCTCAAAACACTGAATCTGATGTTTTCGATGAGAGACATCGTCAAGGTGATGGGCCCCAACAGCGCCGCGTTCGTGCAAATGAGCAAGGACATCGGCACGCTCGAAGCCGGCAAGCTCGCCGACATCGTCGTGCTGCCGGCGAACCCGCTCGACGGGTACTGGAATCTGCTCAATGCCACGATGGTGATCAAGGGCGGCGAGGTCGTGGTCGATAGACGTGCTCGTTAGTGCGCTCGCCCGGCGTGATGTTCAGTTGCCTTCTCAGCTGATATTTCAGCTATACTCCGCGCCGCTCAACAAGCGCTTTCGCGACCCAGCCGCGACGTAAAGCGATGAGCGAGGACACATGAAGAGAGCACTCGTGGTGGGTGTCGCGGCGGTCACGCTCGCCAGCAGCGCCGACCTTCGCGCGCACCATTCGCACGCGATGTTCGACATGACGAGGGAGCTGCCGATTACGGGCACGGTGACGGCGTACGCGTACCGGAACCCGCACGTCTTTCTCTATGTCGATGTGAAGGGAGCCGACGGCGAGGTCAAGAACTGGGCAGTCGAGATGTCGAATATCGCCAACATGGAGAGCCGCGGAATCTATCTGTCGACGTTCAAGCCGGGTGACACCATCACCGTCATGCTCAACCCGCTGCGCGACGGACGTCCTGGGGGTAACTACACATCCGTGATTGCCGCTGACGGTAAGAAGTACGACTGAGCAATCGCGTGATGGCCGCCACGACGCGTAGTGAAGGAGCCACGCCCATGGTAAGAGGCGCATTGTCGTTCGGTCTCGCGGCGGCGGTTGCCGTGCTCACGGTCTCGGTGGCACCACGCGTAGGCGCGCAGACACGTGCGTCCGGCGACACAGCACCAACGCTGTTCACCACGCAGGACTATCGTCAAGACCGCGACCGCTGGACGGATCCCGCCTACTATTTGTTCAACTCGGCGCGCGAGCTCACCGACATGCAGGTCGACAATCGGTTCGGCCAACGCGGAAAAGGCGAAGATGCCTTCCAGATCAAGAGTCCCTATCCGTTCAAGGATTCCGCCGAGCATTACCAGGCGTGGTTACAGAAGGCGAAGGGCGGCACCAAACATGCGGTCGGGGGTTGCCGGACTGGGATGGTATGTGGGACGTCGGGCCGACATGGCTGGACAGCCGTCGTATCCAGGCCAGCACGATTGCCGGGGCGCTGACCCCGACCTACCGTGAGTACTACGTCCAGCAGGTGAAGGCGGAGGCGGAAGGACGTCACTGGTGGGCGGCTTCCTTCTGTCTTCCCGATGGCTATATCCGCGGCCTGACGCGCGCCGAGCAGTTCGTCGTCCGACCCACGCAAGTACTCATTTTGAGCGACATGCTCGTCGCAACGCAGGTACGATGGGTCTTCACCGGCGTCGATCACCGGTCCCCGGAGAAGCAATTCCCGCAGTGGCAGGGTGAGTCGATCGGGTTTTGGGACGGCGACGCACTCGTCGTGCACACCAACCAGATTCGCCAGTGGACCGCCACACATTCCTTGTTCGAATGGAGCGATCGGTTGACTGCCGTCGAACGCTACCAGCGGATCGGGGACGAGCTGCGGACTGACATCACGCTCTACGATCCGGTGGCCTTCCTGTATCCGCTGCACGCGACCATTACGTATCGTCGCAGCCGCAATGCCGAGACGAGGCCTGCCTATAGCACGTGCACGGATACGAATGGTCCGTCGAGCAATATCTTCGTGCGGCCCGACGGCATCACTGACGAGAAGGTTCAAGGCGACCCCGGCTACTGGAATCAAAACGATCCACGGCCGTGGGCGGCGTACTACGCCATCGGCGAGCGGTATCAGAAGGCGGAAGCCTCACGCCCAAGGCCATGAGATCAAAGGCTGAAACCGGCAGCCTGTCGGCCGAAGCGTACGAGGTGGTGCGCCAGCGAATTGCGCGTGGAGAGCTGGTCCTGGGACAGGCGGTCTCGCGTCGCCGCCTCGCAGCGGAACTCGGAATGAGCTTCCTTCCGGTTACTGAGGCTCTGCTGCGGCTGGAATTCGAGGGCTTGCTCGAGAGCCGCCCCCGAGCCGGTACTCGCGTGTGTGTGCCGACACCAGCGGATGTCGAGGGCAACTACGTCGTTCGGCAAGCGCTCGAGACGCAGGCTGCCATCCTCTGCTCACAGATGGCCACGCCGCCCGAACGTTTGGAACTCCGGCGCCTGGCGGCGCGTGTCGATGCGCTGGCGGCGCAATCTGACCGCTCGATGTACCCGACGCTCCACTTGAAACTGCATCAGCGGATCGCAGAATGCGGCCGGTGCGACGCGCTGCGTGATGCCATCGAAAAGACGCACGCGCTGGCGTTGATCTGGTTCTGTGCCATGCGGAAGCCGACACCGGACGATTTGCCGCGAAGACATCAGCAT
>Ga0114129_10016042_pt1 | contig 10654 bp, 13 predicted proteins | sample RhiMetdeltSRZDD1_FD_80071 | JGI IMG/M metagenome (GOLD analysis project Ga0114129, IMG submission 80071) | Populus rhizosphere microbial communities from Tennessee, USA - Rhizosphere MetaG P. deltoides SRZDD1 (version 2) (version 2) | ecosystem: Host-associated > Plants > Roots > Rhizosphere >... | reverse complement strand
GAAGCGAACGAGGCGTTAGGCTTCAAGCCCGACCTGCGAAGCTACGGCATCGGGACGCAGATCCTGCTGGACCTGGGGCTCAAGTCGGTGCGGCTCCTGACAAACAATCCCAAGAAGCTCGTCGGCCTAAAAGGCTATGGGCTGGAAGTCGTGGATCGCGTGCGCATCGAGGCGCCGGCGACGGACGAAAACGCCGGCTATCTCACCGCCAAGCGGCTCAAGCTTGGCCACATGCTCGCGTCGTAGATGGCGGAGTTCAGCGGCTCGCCTAACGGTGCCGGCCGACGCTGCGCCGTGGTCGCGAGCCGGTTCAACGAGTCGGTGACTCAGCGCCTCGTCGAAGGCGCGCTCGACGCGCTCACGCGCCACGGCGTCGCGTTCGACGACGCCGACGTGATCTGGGTGCCTGGCGCATGGGAGCTTCCCGGCGCCGTGCGCCATATCGCTGCGACTGAGCGCTACGACGCGATAGTCGCTGTAGGCGCCGTGATCAGAGGCGAGACGCCGCACTTCGATTACATATCGAACGAAGCCGCACGCGGCCTCTCTCGAGCGATCGCTGAGTTCGATCTGCCGATTGGATTCGGCCTCCTCACGTGCGACAACCTCGCCCAGGCGGAAGCGCGTGCTGGCGGGGACCACGGGAACAAAGGCTGGGACGCGGCGCTCGCGGCACTCGAGATGGCCGATCTTTTCGATCGCCTGGATGCGGCTGAGCAGGTCTGAGCAGCGCATGCGTCGGCGCGCCCGCGCCCGCGCTATACAAGTGCTGTACGCGTGGGACCTCGCGGGACGATCGACTGTCCCGTCTCTCGAACGCTACGCAGATCGCGTGTGGACCGATCTCGCCGTAGCGAAGGAAGAGCGCGAGCTCGCCCAACATGTTCTGGCCGTTGTGGCGGCGCGAATCGACGATATCGACACCGGCATCGCAGCGGCGACGCGCAATTGGCGCCTCGGTCGCCTGGGTGCGATCGAACGCGCGGTGTTACGACTCGGCTCCGCTGAGCTCATGACAGGAACCACGCCGCCTCGCGTGGTGATTCAGGAATCGGTGACGCTCGCGGAGCGATTCGGGACGCTCGAAAGCGCGCGCTTCGTGAACGGCGTGCTCGACGCCATCGCGCGACAGATGGGGACTCTGTAGATGCGGTTGCTCGTGATCAATTGGCAGGATCGCGAGAACCCACTGGCCGGAGGCGCCGAGACACATCTGCATGAAATCTATGGACGCCTGACGAGGCTGGGCTTCGACGTCACGCTGTTGTGCGGAGGCTGGCCAAACGCACCGGCGACAGCGGAGCTGGACGGAATGCACGTCCATCGCGTCGGCACGCGCTACACGTTTCCATTCCTTGCGCGCGGTGCCTATCGAGAGCTTGTCAGGCAGAAAAGCTTCGACGTCATTGTCGAGGACATCAACAAGGTCCCGCTGTACACACCGCGCTGGACCACGACACCGGTGGTTGCGCTCGTTCCGCATCTTTTCGGCAACACTGTGTTCCAGGAAGCGCCGATTCCTCTCGCTGCACTCGTGTGGACGCTCGAGCGTCCGATTCCGAGCGTATATCGTCGTGTTCCTTTCCAGGCGATCAGCGAAAGCACTGCGGATGACTTGGCCGCGCGGGGCATTCCGCGCGAGCACATCAGCGTCATCTACTGCGGCATCGACACGAATCACTTCACACCGCTGCCCGAAATTCGCGCCCCACAGCCTACGTTTTCGTACTTGGGTCGCTTGAAACGTTATAAACGTGTGGATCTGATCCTGCGCGGCCTTCGCGCGATGGACATGCCAAGTGCTCGGCTCGAAATAGCTGGGGCAGGCGATGATCGACGACGGCTCGAAGAACTGACGGCGTCGCTTGACCTGTCTCGGCAGGTGACGTTTCTTGGGCGCATAAGCGAAGAGGACAAGCTTCATTTGCTGCGGCGTTCGTGGGCGCTGGTTTTTACCTCTCCAAAGGAAGGTTGGGGCATCACGAATCTCGAAGCGGCAGCGTGTGGCACCCCCGTCGTAGCATCGAATTCCCCAGGAATTCGTGAATCGGTACGCGACGGCGAGACCGGGTTTCTCGTGCCGCACGGGGATGTCACTACCCTCGCCGGCGCCATGCGCCGCCTGGCGGAACGCCCGGGCGACGTGGCGGCCCTAGGGCTCAAGGCCCGCGAGTTCGCGCTGGGCTTCACCTGGGAGCGCGCGGCGAGCGAAACCGCCGCGCACCTAACGAATATCGTGCGGATCGGAGGTTGACCCTGTGGAGATATTGTGGCGCTCGCATAACGCGAGGGTAACCGAATTGGTTCGAGGGAAAGCCGAGCAGACAATCGCCAAACTCGCGCGACGGCTCAAACGCGCGGTGGACGCGCATGTAGTTTTCGAGCACGACGGTCCCACGCGTCGCGTGGAGATCGTGCTGCACGCACCGCGGAGAAGGAACCTCGTCGCCGAAGGACGCGCGAGCCAATACGCCGTTGCGCTGGACCTCGCGCTGGAGCACCTCGCGTCGCAGACGAATCACGCGAAGCGTCCGGCCAAATCGCGCCGGCGCCGGGCAGCGAAGGCGTGAGTCCCCCAGTCACCGTAGGAAAGGTTGTCGAGAGGCTGCGTGAGGTCCTCGAGCTCGAGCAACTCGGTCAAATCGTCGGCACCGATCGCGTCGTTCCTACGGGCGAGATCTCGAGTCCTGGCCTCGCGCTCGCGGGATTCGTCGGACGTTTTGTCGCCGACAGGTTGCAGGTACTCGGCGAGACAGAAATCGCCTACCTCCGCTCGTTAGGCGAGGCCGATCGGCACAAGAATCTGGAGCAGTTCGGCGCCTTCGGGTTGCCGATCGTGTTCATCACCAAAGCGCAGGACCCGCCACCGCCGCTGCTGCAACTCATGGACGCGGCAGGAATTCCTGTGTATCGCTCTCCGCTCAAGACGGCGGAGTTCTATCGCATGGCGAAGCCCGTCGTCGAAGAGTTGTTCGCGCCGGCGACGACGCTGCACGGATCGCTGGCCGACGTCTTCGGCGTCGGCCTGTTATTCACCGGCGCGAGTGGCATCGGAAAATCCGAGTGCGTGCTCGACCTCGTCGAACGCGGGCATCGCCTCGTTGCCGACGATCTCGTTCTCGTGACGCGTCGCGGTAACGATGTCGTGATCGGCCGCGGCCACCACCTGCAGCGCCACGTGATGGAAATCCGCGGCGTCGGGTTGATCGATATCTCGCACATCTTCGGCGTGCGCGCCGTGCGCCAGCAGAAACGCATCGAGGTCGTTGTGCAGCTGGTCGAGTGGTCGGAGCACTCTGACGCGGACCGCACGGGCCTCGACGGCGAGACGACCGATATCCTAGGTGTCTCGCTGCCGAAAATTACGGTGTATCTCAACCCCGGGAAAAACATTACAGTCATTGCGGAAGTGATCGCGATGAATCATTTGCTCAAGTACAGCGGCATGGACGCGGCGAAAGTCTTCAACGATCGGCTTATCACGCACATGCGTGCGGCTTCGGAGGTGCGACAGTACCTCGTGGAAGACGATGAGTGAAAGCAGCGGCAGCGACAGCGGCAGCGGCGGCAGCGGCCGCAGCGGCACGCGTCCGCCGACCGATCGGCGCGCACTCGTAGCCGGGCACGCGGATTTCGCCACGGGGATCATCTCCGCCGTCGCGCAGATCGCTGGTCGCCCGGAAGTGTTTCTGCCCTTCTCGAATCGCGATCTCTCAGCGAAGGACGTCGAGAAGCAGATGCGCGAGCTGGTGAGCCAGCCTAACGTCACAACGATCTTTACAGACCTGCCGGCCGGCAGCTGCACGATGGCCGCGCGGCGGCTGCTGCGCGAGCGTCCCGATCTCGTTCTCGTGACGGGCGCAAACCTCGCGACGCTGCTCGAATTCGTGTTCAGCGAGCCGATGACGCCGGGCGACACGGCTCGTTATGCAGTCGAGCGCGGACGCACCGCACTGGCCACTGTTGAAGGAAGCGCGGAGGCTCCGCGTGGCAATTGAGCTGTATCGCATCGACGACCGGCTTATCCACGGGCAGGTGGTCGTGGGCTGGGGGCAGCCACTAGCTCTCGAGTTCATCGTGCTCGTCGACGACGAAGTCGCCGCGAGCGAGTGGGAGCAGGAGTTGTATCGCATGGGTGTGCCGCCGGAGATGGGCGTGCACTTCGATTCGCTCACTGGAGCAGCCGAGAATCTTTTGCGCTATCAAACGGACGACAGGCGCGGGCTATTGCTCACAGCCGACATTCCGACGATGGCGCAGCTGTGTGATACGAGCGGCAGCATCAAACGCGTGAACATCGGCGGCATCCATCATCGGCCGGGTCGCGTGCAGCGACTGCGCTATGTCTTCCTCAGTCCGCAGGAAGAGGATGCGTTGCGCGCCCTCGAATCGCGTGGGATCGAAGTGACAGCGCAGGATGTGCCCGCGGCGCGTCCGCTCGCGCTGGGCGAAATGTTGAGCGCCGAAGGCGTGCGATGACGCCCGCTGATACTGCCCTTGTTGTGGTGGCGGGAGCCGTCGTGGGCTTCGACACCGTGAGCTTTCCGCAAGCGATGCTCTCGCGGCCCATCGTAGCAGCCACGTTAGGCGGCGCCATCGCCGGGAGCGCTGCGATGGGATTGCTTTGCGGGGCGATCCTGGAGTGCTTCGCCCTCGAGACCCTCCCCGTTGGCGCCTCGCGCTACCCTGAGTGGGGCTCGGCATCGCTCGTTGGCGGCGCACTCTATGCCGACGCCCCGGGTGGTTCCACCGGCGCGCTCGTTATGTCGGTGATCATTGGATTGAGCGGCGCGTGGCTCGGCGGATGGTCGATGGTTCGCTTGCGCACGCTCAACGCGCAGCGGGCGCGCCGCAATCATGACGCCGTGGCGAGCGGCGATCCGCGCGTCATCCTCGGCCTGCAACTGAGCGGCCTGACTGCCGACCTTTTGCGCGGCGCCGCGCTAACGGTATTGCTTCTCGCGATCTCGCTCCCGCTGCGCGACGTCGCGGCTCGCGGTTGGACTCAGTCACCCGATAGCACGCGACTCACGCTTGGTATAGCGGCAATGGCTGTTGCCGCCGGCGCCGTGTGGAAGCACTTCGCGAGCATGCCTAACGCAAAAATCATCATGCTCGCGGCAGCCGTCCTCAGCGTGGCGCTGGTCTTCTTCGCATGACGAGCAAAACGCCTCCGCTGCCGTTGCGCACGAATGTGGCGATGTTCGTCCGGCTGCTCGCGATTCAAGGCTCGTGGAATTACGAGACGCTCATCGGCACCGGCACCGGCTTTTGCGTCGAGCCAGCGCTGCGGCTATTGCCGGGTGGACCCGACGGAGAAGCGTACCGCGCGGCGCTGGCGCGGCAGAGTCAGTACTTCAACGCGCATCCGTACCTGGCCGCCGTTGCCGTCGGAGCGCTCGCCCGGGCGGAGCTTGACGGCGAAGCCCCCAAACAGATCGAGCGCTATCGCCGAGCGCTATGCAGCCCGTTAGGCAGCCTCGGAGACCGTCTCGTGTGGGCGGCGTGGTTGCCCTTCTGCTCTCTCGTGGCGTTGGGGCTGTTCGGACTTGGCGCCGGCCCGCTGCTCGTCGTCGGCGGATTCCTCCTGCTCTACAACATTGGCCACATCTGGCTGTTGATCTGGGGCCTTCGCGTCGGCTGGCGCGAGGGACTGCGCGTGGCACCCTCCCTGGGAACGCCAATCTTGCGGCATGGACCTCAATTCATCGGACGCGCAGGCGCCGCACTCGGCGTACTCGCGCTGCCGCTTATCTTCGACCGCATCGCCGGATCAGGACCGTCAGGCATCGTACGTCTAGCCTTCGGCATGCTCGTGGCGCTTGCCGCCGCAGTGGTGCTCGTTCGCCTGCAAGGACGTCTCGAAGGATGGAAGGCTGGGCTCATCGCACTGACTCTCGTGGCTATCTACTCGACGCTGCGACCATGATCGAGCGCGTCGTCACCATCGCCAACAAGAACGGCCTGCACGCGCGGCCGGCCGCGGAGATCGTCAAGCTCGCCGCGAAATTCAAGTCGGATATCCGGCTCGCGCGCGAAGACCTCGAGGTGAACGGCAAGAGCATCATGGGTGTCATGATGTTGGCCGCAGAGTTCGGCGCAGCACTCAACGTTCGCGCTGACGGTCCTGATGCCAAGGAAGCCGTCGACGCACTCACGACGCTGATCTCGAACCGCTTCGGCGAGAAGTAGTGGAACGCGCGCTCAGCGGGATTTCCGCGTCGCCGGGGATAGTGATCGGTCCGGTACATCTGCTGCGTTGGGAGCCGCCAGAGGTGCCGCACCGCATCATCGACGACGAGCACATCGGGACGGAGATCGAACGTCTGCACGGCGCGGTGAAGAAGTCGATCGAGCGACTGCAAGCGATTGCAGGACGCGTTGAGCGACAGGCCGGCGCCGAGGAAGCGGCGATCTTCGAGGTGCAAATCTCCATTCTCGAAGACAGCGAGCTGCTGAATCAGATGGAGTCCTACGTTAGGCAGAACCTCAGCGCCGAAAAGGCCGTCGACCTCGTGCTCATCGATTGGCGCCTGCACTTCGCCAAGCACTCCGTGCCGATGATGCGCGAGCGGGTGGGCGATCTCACCGACGTGCACATCCGTCTGCTCACTGTGCTGCTGGGTCTTCCGGATCACGATCCGGTGGACGTGCCGACGGGGACGAATGCGATTCTCGTCACGCACGATTTGACGCCGAGCCTAACGGTGCAGCTCGACCGCGCGGCGATCGCCGCCATTGCGACAGACGCCGGCACGCGCACGGCGCACGTCGCGATCCTGGCACGCTCGCTGGGCATCCCCGCGGTCGTCGGCTTGCGCGACGCGACGACTCGACTGAGAGGTGGCGAGACAGCGGTCCTGGACGGCTCCAGCGGTCTCTTGATCGTGAATCCGAGCCCAGCGGAGATCGCCACATACAGGCATCGCGCAGTCCGCGAAGCGGAGACGCACGAGGAGCTGCGCGCGCTGGCGGCAGCCGATGCGGTGACGACCGACGGCGTGCGCCTAACGATCCGCGCCAACGTGGACATCGCCGAAGAAGCCGCCGAAGCAGCAAAGAGCGGCGCCGATGGCGTCGGTTTGATGCGCACCGAGTTTCTCGTCGTCGGCCGCGCGGCGATGCCTGACGAGGAAGAACAGTACCTCGCCTATCGCAGCGTCGCCGAGGCGTTCAACGGCCGCCCCGTCGTGATCCGCACGTACGACATAGGCGGCGACAAGCTCCCGGTTGGCGGCTTCCCCTCGGAGGCCAATCCGTTCCTCGGCTGGCGCGCGATCCGCATGTGCCTCGACGAGCCGGAGCTGTTCAAAGACCAGCTCCGCGCGCTGCTGCGCGCCGGGCTGCACGGTGACATCCGCATCATGCTGCCGCTCATCGTCACCGTGGACGAAGTGCGCGCGGCGCGACGACTCTTGCGCGAAGCGGCCAGCGAGTTGGAAGCGCGCGGCGTCGCGTACCAGCACGACATGCCGTTAGGCGTCATGGTCGAGACACCGGCCGCGGCCGTCGCGGCCGATACGCTCGTCGGCGACGTCGCCTTCTTCTCGATCGGCACCAACGATCTCGTGCAGTATACCCTGGCCGTCGATCGCGGCAACGTGAACCTCGCCTCGCGATTCACGCCGCTGCATCCAGCCGTGCTGCGTCTCATCAAGCGCACCGTCGATGTCGGAAACGAGAATCGCCTCGACGTGACCGTGTGTGGAGAAATGGCGTCGCAACCGCTCATGGCATTCGCGCTGCTGGGTCTGGGCGTGCGGACCTTGAGCGTCAATCCGCACTCGGTGCCGCTCGTCAAATACATCGTGCGGGGAGTCAGCGCGGCATTCGCCACCGAAGCCGCGAACGCTGCCCTTTCTTGCCGGACCGCGGCTGAGGCCGAACATCAGCTGAAATTCCGCTTGGCGGCGGCCTTTGGAGATGCGCAGTTTCTGCGCGACGGGTTGATGTGACGATCCGTCGTTTCTATCGTTCCCTATCCAAATCGCCATCACCGTCCGCCGGAGAGCCATCCGGCGCTTTTTTTGCGTCGGACCGGCGAACCCTAACACCCTAGACACTCGTGGCTGACCGCCAGCTTTTCACCTCGGAATCCGTTACTGAAGGTCACCCGGATAAGATTGCCGATCAGATCTCGGACGCGGTGCTCGATGCGATCCTCAAGGAAGACGCGAGCGCGCGCGTCGCGTGCGAAACGCTCGTAACGACCGGCCTCGCTGTCATCGCCGGTGAAATCACGACCACCGCGTATGTGCACCTGCCTGACGTGGTGCGCGGCGTGATCAAGTCGATCGGATACACCGACGCGGCGTATGGCTTTGATTCCGCGACGTGTGCCGTGATGAGCACGATCGATCGCCAGTCGCCCGATATCGCGATGGGCGTCGACACAGGTGGCGCAGGCGATCAAGGGATGATGTTCGGCTACGCGACGGACGACACGCCCGAGCTGATGCCGATGCCGATCCAGCTGGCGCATCGCCTGACGCATCGCCTCGCCGAGTTGCGCAAGGACGGCACGCTCCCGTGGTTGCGTCCCGACGGCAAGGCGCAGGTATCTGTGGCGTACGAGAACGATCGCCCGGTCGCCGTTGAGACGATCGTGGTCTCGACCCAGCACGATCCGTCGATCGGCGGAAACGAGATTCGCGAAGCGATCATCGAAGAGATCGTGAAGCCCGTAGTGCCGCGTGAGCTGATGTCGCCTAACGTGGTGTACCACATCAATCCGACCGGACGCTTCGTCATCGGCGGACCGCAAGGAGATGCCGGACTCACCGGCCGCAAGATCATCGTCGACACGTACGGTGGGATGGGACGCCACGGCGGTGGGGCGTTCAGCGGAAAGGATCCGTCGAAAGTCGACCGCTCGGGTGCGTATGCCGCGCGCTGGGTCGCCAAGAACATCGTCGCCGCGAAACTCGCTCGGCGTTGCGAAGTACAAATCGCATATGCAATTGGCGTCGCAGAGCCCGTGTCACTCGCCGTGAACACGTTCGGTACAGGTGTCGTAGCGGACACGGCAATCGCGGCGGCGGTCCGCGACGTCTTCCGCCTGACGCCGAAGGCGATCATCGAGTCGCTCGCGCTGCGTCACCCCATCTACCGCGAGACGGCGGCGTACGGCCATTTTGGACGTACACCGCGTTGTGAAGCGGATAACGTTTTCTTTTCTTGGGAGCGCACCGACCAGGTCGAGGCATTGCGGCGCGCGATTCGTTAGGATCGTAGGGCGCAAGCGCTCTTGGCAGCGCGTCCCGATCAGGAGCCCATTGATGGTTGAAGTATCGGTTTCGCGTCTCGGTCTCGATGGCAGCTCGAACACGTATGTCGTGGTGCTTCGCGAGGCCGATGGCGAGCGAGTGCTCCCGATATGGATCGGGCAGGCTGAGGCCGAGTCGATCCTTTTGCAGATCAACAGCGTGCCGCGCGAGCGCCCACTCACTCACGATTTGTGCAAGACGCTGATCCTGGGTCTCGGTGGTGAGCTCAGAAAAGTGCATATCACCAAAGTGAGCAACGGGACCTATTACGCCGAGATGCACATCGCGCGTGCCGATGGTCTCGTCACAATCGACGCTCGGCCGTCGGACAGCATCGCCGTCGCGTTGCGCTGCGGCGCGCCGATTCTCGCCGACGAGTCGCTGCTGATCACGCCAGGCGACGAGGCGGACGAGGATGAGGACGGGGAAGGGGAGAGCCAGGTCATCCCTCCCAAGCCGGACGTCATGAGCACGCTCGAGATGACGGCCGAACAGCTCAAGGATCATTTGGCGAACCTCCGTCCCGAAGATTTCGGCAAGTTCAAGCCGTGAGCACATCGGGGGCGCCGCTCACGCCCCTCGTTAGGCTGATCTTCGCGCTGGCAATCGTCGTAGGCGCGCTGTCACCCATCCATGCGCAGCACTCGCGCGTCGTAAGTGGCCGCGTCGTCGTCCAGCGCGCCGGGGATGCCGTTCCATTGGCCGGGAGCCTGGTGACGCTGCATCGCGTTGGCAGCGACACGGCTGGCGCGATCGACTCGGTCAAGAGCGACACCAAGGGGCGCTACACCTTTTCATACCGTCCCTTCGGCGCCGAGCGCGCCGTCTATTTCGCCGCCGTGATGTTCGGCGGCATCGCCTATTTCACGCAGCCGTTAGGCGACGAGTCGACGAGCGGAGAGCAGGCCGAGATCACCGTCTTCGATACGGCGTCGACGGGAATCGATATCGCCGTGCGTGGTCGGCATCTCGCGATCTCGTCGCCGAGCACGACTGGAAACCGCGCGGTGGTCGACGTGTTCGAGTTAGGCAACGACTCGATGCGCACCCTGGTGCAGGGGCGCGAATCGAACGGTCAGGCGCGGGCCACATGGCGCATGCCGCTTCCGGAAGGGGCGCTCAACCCCAGCGTCATGCGCGATGCAGGGGACATCGCGGCCGCCGCGGTGACTGTGACGAATGGCGAGGCCGTTGTCTTTGCGCCCTTTGCTCCGGGGATGAAGCAGCTCGCCCTGCGATATGAGATTCCCGCGGCGCACGATTCCCTAACGATCCCATTGGTGGAGACGACCGGCGTGCTCGAGGTACTGCTCGAGGAAAGCGAGGCCCGCGCGTCAGGCGGTGGCCTGGCGGCGAAGGGGCCAGTCACAGTCGACGGCCGCTCGCTG
>Ga0114129_10016041_pt1 | contig 10654 bp, 9 predicted proteins | sample RhiMetdeltSRZDD1_FD_80071 | JGI IMG/M metagenome (GOLD analysis project Ga0114129, IMG submission 80071) | Populus rhizosphere microbial communities from Tennessee, USA - Rhizosphere MetaG P. deltoides SRZDD1 (version 2) (version 2) | ecosystem: Host-associated > Plants > Roots > Rhizosphere >... | reverse complement strand
TGTCGGTGGCTGGCTTGATGGCGGGCGCTGATCAACAATCAGCATAAGGTAATCCGCTGCTAATTTGTCAGTCCATAAAAGTCCCCTTTGCTGACTTCGTGAACCGTAGCCAGTGGCGGCGTTGCAGGAGGCTAAGATGCTTTGGAAAGTGAGTGGGCAGGATCTCGAACCTGTCTCTGGGTCAACTTTTTCGGAGCTCAAGTTGAAAGAGCAAAGCCTTGAAGATTGGCTTGAGCGAAAGCCAGAGATTCTTGGTGAACCATTGCTCGTAATTGGCAGACAGGTTCAGGTTGCAGGAATTGATAATCGAATAGACCTCTTGGCTCTTGATCGTGAAGGTAAGATAGTCATTGTTGAAGTGAAACGCGATACTGTAGATGTTCCGGTTGACTTCCAAGCTCTGCGATATGCCTCCACTCTGGCTCACTGGTCATATGAAAGAATCAAAAATCAAGCTGAGAGTTACTACAAGGATAAAAATCCAGATAATGAACTGCACTTTCAGGAATTGATCGAAGATTTTTATGAAGAAGAAGTAGATTTGAATGAAGACCAAAGAATAATAATTGCGGGGCGTAATGTTCATGAGCGCTTGATTGCTGTTGCTGGCTGGCTTATAAATCACAACGTTTCTGTGAAGGTTGTCGAAGTCTCATTGTTCGTTGATGAGAAAACTGTTCTTGTTTCTCCCAAGGTATTACTCCCCAGAGATGGCCTGCAGGTTATTGACGGAACAGATGGACAGATTGGTAAGCCTTGGGAGGATGGTAAGAAGTGGCACTTGCAAGAACGTTGCTCATCTGAGACTGCTCCACTTATGCAGGCACTTGCTGATAGGGTGCCAGCTATTGTTATGGTTGAAGGTGTGTCTTGGAACCAGAAACACTATGTTGCTTTCAGATTGCACGGGCGCAATTGGTTGACTGTTAATACACGCCCTAGTTTGCTGTTTATCTCATTTCATGTTGCCTCTTTGTCTTTCCAAGCCAATGAGATAGCTTCGCTTCTGGGAATAGAAGTCTTTGATCATAGTAAAACTTTGGCTGACAAACTGGATACACCCTCGTCAGTTGATATTGAACACACGACCAACCGGGATATTGTTCATATTCGTGTCAAGCCCGGCTTTAATTTTGAAAATAAAGGCTTCGCGGATTTTATCCATCAAGCCCACAAGGCTGCTCTTGGTTAGCTGGTATGCCTGTTGAAGGCACCGCCTCTTCGTTGCTTAAATGCCGATGTCTCGCCCATTCAGTTTTCCGACTTGCTCTGCTGTCTTCTTATGCCTAAAATACAGTGAATTGCCTGTCAATTGACCTGTGAAAAAAGAATATGATTTTCAGAAAGGCAAACGTGGGGCTGTGGTGCGTGTGCCTCCCGGCAAAACCCGCATCACGATCCGTCTGGATGAGGATATTTTAGACTGGTTTCGCGGGCAGGTTAACGCGCAGGGCGGCGGCAATTATCAAACGCTGATCAATAATGCCTTGCGCGAGTATGTGCAGCAACGGCATGAACCTTTAGAGGCTATTCTTCGGCGCATCATTCGCGAAGAGCTGCATCCACAGGCATAATTCTCAACTCACCTGCCGTGGATAGTATTCCTCCCTGAACTACTTTACTTGGAGACCGTATGTCCGACTATCAAATCCTCCTCCTGCCAAAAGATAATTACTATGACTGGGTCGAAGCCGCCAAGGAATATGTGATCAAGTTCGGCCCGAACCTCACGCCTGATCCGGACTCCGCCGGGCGATTCATGACGCCGCAGCAGGTCATCACCATCGCCGGGCTGCCTAATGGCTATCCGGCGCAAGGCGACATCCAGACCTGGTTCCGCGCCAATTACCCCAGCGTGCGCACGGATTTCATCGAAGCGCCCACACCGTCGGATTTCCAGGTGGCGCTCCAGGCGCGGCTCACCGCCAACGACCGCTACCTCCAACCGGGCGCGGAATTCAAATTGCTCTGGCCCACGGAGTACACCGTCGTCAATCAGCCTTTCGGCGTTCACCCGGAAGTTTATCGCCGGTTTGGATTGCCGGGCCACGAGGGCGTAGACCTCCGCGCGCCGCGCGGTTCTAAAATCTTCGCGGGCGCGGATGGCACCGTCGTCGTAGCGGATGAATATCGCGGCGATGTGAACAAGCAGCCCTACGGCAACAGCGTGCGCATTCAGCATCGTGATGGCTATCTGACTGTGTACGCGCATCTGGTGCAAATCCTGGTGAAAGTCGGGGACGTCGTTCGCGCCGGGCAGGTAATTGGTTTGGCGGACTCGACCGGCAACTCGACCGGCGATCATTTGCATTTGACGCTGAAGAAGACCGGCGCGACGGCGGCCGGGCTGACGAACTTTCCTAAAGATATTCTCGACCCGACACCGTTCCTGATTTGGCCGGAGCCGGCCGGGTCTTCGTCTTCAACGCCGCCGCTGGCGATTACCACCTATCCGTGGCCGGCGGGTGTGTGCTTGGTGGGGGTGAATGGCCGCGCGGATGGCCCGATGCAAGACCCGGATTTTTCCGCGTGTACGCAGTCGCGCATCGAAGCGGTAAAATTACAATCCAGTGCCCGGCCTGAAAATGTGGATCGGCTGCGCTCGATCAACCCGAACATGTTCATCATGGTGCGGCTGTTCTCCGCGTTTCAGGGCCGCGTCATCCGCCCGGACGAATTTGCCTCCTGGCTCTCGTATGACATGGGGCAGTTCTATCAGCGTGGGGTGCGCTACTTTGAACTGCACAACGAGCCAAACCTGCAGCTCGAAGGTTGGACGAGCAGTTGGAAGGATGGACGCGAATTCGGCGCGTGGTTTATTGAAACGATGAATCACCTGAAGCGAGTCTACCCCGAAGCGAAGATTGGATTCCCCGGTCTTTCGCCGGGGGCGGGGATCCCCGGACAGCGCCTGGACGCGATGACGTTCTTGAGCGATGCCGACGAGGCCGCCCGCGCCGCCGATTGGGTCGCGCTGCACTGTTACTGGCAGAATGAGACGGAGATGAACTCACCCGCCGATGGGGCGGCGTACTTGGAATACCGCCGGCGTTTCCCGGACAAGCTGTTGTTCATCACCGAGTTCAGCAACGTGGCGCAGGCGGTGGACAAGCGCATTAAGGGGCAGGATTACGTGCGCTACTATCAAAAAGTGCGGAATGTGTCAGGCCTGGGCGCGGCCTTCTCGTTCACGGTCTCGGCGTCGTCGTTCTTCGCCTTCGAGTCCTGGCGCGAGGAGAATGGGATGCTGTCTGAGATTCCGAAGCTGGTCGGAGGGCGAAGCTTTTAGTTATAGAGAATGGGTTTTTTCACCGCGGAGTTCGCAGAGAGCGCCGAGCTTTAAAGAGCTTTTTCACTCAGCGCTCTCTGCGAACTCCGCGGTGAATCATTTCAGGGTGACGTGTTCACCTGCTGCACTCGATAGAGCAGGTACGCCGGCTGCCCGCTGTGTTCGCGGAAGATGTCGCGCTCGTCGAGAATGACCTCGTAGCCTGACTTCGTCGCAATCTGCCGGAAAGCGTCGTCGCGGGAGTAGACGGCATACCGTGGGTCCACGCTGATAAAAACGCAGCCATCGCACAGCATTGCTGCCACGCGCTCGGGGAAACCCTCGTCCGGTTCCGGTGAATAACCGAAAATTTCAATCGGCTGAACGCGACCATTCGTCAAGACAAAGATATTCTTCTGCAACCCCCAATCCAGCGCGGCGGGCGAAGTAATCTGCTGCGCGTCGAGCGTATCCGCCAGCGCGTAGACCGCGTCGGAAAATCGGCCATAGCCTCCAAATTTAACCAGGGAGGCATAGTAGCGTCCGGTGGTGGATAGATCTCCAGCGAACAAGCTGAGAACTAACACCGCGCCGAATAGGCGCGCAGACCATTTGACGACGCCACCGAATGAACCACGAAGCCTCGAAGTCACTAAGGGTTCATTAGACTTTCTTTGAGCCTGCGTGTCTTGGTGGTTAATGATTTTCGATAAATTCCAAAGCCCGAAAGCGGCCAAGGCCACGATCAGTTGCGGGAACGGCACGAGGATAAAATCGTGCGTGGCCCAAATCCCGGAGACGGTGAACGCGCTTTGCGCGATGATCGCCGTCATCAGGCTCAAAACCGCCAGCGTCCGCCGCTGCTCGGCGTGCGGCCAGCGCCAAACCAGCAGGCCGACGACGATCAGGCTGGTTACAAAAATGCGAACCGCCCACGGGTTCGATTGAATCTCGCCGTTGTACCAAAAATAGCTGCCATCCAAAAAGATGCGGAACTGATCCAGCGCCGTTCGGAAATTATCCAGCACGCGCAGGTTATTGATGCCATGCTCCGTCGGAGACTGCAAGGCATTCGAAATGTTCTCGATAGTTTTTCCGGTTCGCAGGTTGAAATAAATCAAGGGGCCGGCGCCGATCAGGAACGCGATGCCGAAAGAAACCAGGGTTCTCGAAGACTCTCGAAGCGAAGCGAAGATAGGTCGAGAACCCTGGTTTCTGATCATGCTAGCAGAAACCAGGTTTCTTGAAGGCTCTCGAAGCGAGGCGAAGATAGACCGAGAAACCGGGTTTCTCGGTAGCTCCAGCAAAAGGTAGACAGCGGCCAAAGCAATCAACCACCACAGAAACAGGAATTTGGCCCACAGGCCAATCCCCAACAGCCCGCCAGCGATTCCCAGCCAGTGCAGGCCGCCGCGCCGCTTCCAGCGTGTCAAGGTGAGTAAGCTCCCCAGGCTACAGACCGCCATCACCGAGGTCACGCTGATGCCCATGCGACTCCAAAAAATGAAGGACGGATTCACGGCGAGCAGCAGCGCGGTGACGTGCGCGATCGCACTTCCGAACCAGTCGCGCGCCAGCCGATGACTGAGGGCGACGATGACGACGCCGATAGCAACTTCAAACAGCCGAACGGTTACGCCACTCGCGCCGATGAGCGCAAACACGGGTAGCAGTAAATAGGTGTTGACCGCGCCCAAGTAATCCAAAATCATCAACGGCAGCGTGTGGCCGAAGAGGTTGACGCCCGGATCGTGTGGCATCAGTTCTACCGGCTGGTTATGAATTAACTGAAGGGTCGGGGGCAGATCAAGCGCCTCGTCGTAGTAAAAGCCGGGCAGCTTAAGTTGATGAAGGGCGAGGCCGCAATAGAGGAGTAGGGCGAGGAGAGGGAGGAGTTTATGGCGCATTTGGATTCACGCAATACGGAATACGCAATACGGAATAGTCATACGTATGGCGTATTCCGTATGGCGTGAATTACTCCACCCCAAGCAACTGTACTTCTGTCACCAGACTCTCGAAGCTGTGGCCCTCGCCATAAATGGAAATAGATTTCAGGATCACGGCCGACATGTTCGCTGCGCGGAAGCTCTCCAGTAAATTGGCGGTATCAATCGTCTGCCATTGATTGGGGAAAACGCGCTGGTGTTCACTGCGCGGCCCGGTACACGAGGCGCAGAACGTTTTGCCGAAGATCGCATTGGGGTTGTTGTAATAGCCTTGCAGCCATTCGCGCTCCCCGCCGCCCACATCCACATACTTGATTTGAATCATGATGGGGCATTCTGTCCCCAACTCCCCACAATTCCAAACATCTTGTTGGGCAACCAAGACGCGCAAATGCAGCGTCAATGTTTTGAAATCGCGCACATCTTGATTGATCTCCTGCGTGATCCCGGCCTTTCCCCAGTTTCGGCCGATCCGCTTGATCTGAATAGCTCGCTGCCCACCGCTGGTGATGACCTTGACACTACCCGGGTCTTCGCTCGGATCATAAGGCGGTCGGATGTCTAGCACCCAGCCGGTCTCCAGCGGATTGTTAAAATCTCCGTTCACGATCAAATTGCGTTCGGCCGGCAGCGGCCCGTTAGGCGGTAGATTCACTTGGACCTCGGCCCGCTGGTCTTTCTGGAGTTGGAGGGTTTGATTTTGCGCAACGACTGCGGCCTCACCCTCGCGGACACTCACGGTCGTTTGCGCGAAGGTCGCCTCCAACGACACATTGCTGCCCGGACGGTTCAGGCGAATCAGCGCCCCGGACTGGGAACTGAGGAGGACTTCCACCGGACGGCTGACTTTGATGACTCCGATCACGGCTCGGATGCGGCCGGCGATCAGTTGAATTTGGATGGAATGGGGATGGGCGCCGGTTGGGTAACGCGGGCTGTTGGCGTGAGTGATGATAAGTTGCGTGTTTCCGTAAATCTGGAGCGTCGCCAACTCCGTATGATCGTTCGGGGCGGTGAAGGTCAAGCTGGCCTGGGCATCCGGGTTGGTCACAATCGTCGAGCCGACGGGGATGTTAAATAGATTGGCTTCCGGCACGCTGCGGCCCGGGCGCGTGACGAGTACCGTGCCGGGGCTGGTGTTGGTCAAGAGGATGTTCTGGTCTTGCGCGGCGTTGCGCAGCCACCAGCGACCGGCGAGGGGCAGGGAGGTGGATAACGCGCAGCAAATAAAAAAGGCGCTGAGCAAAACCGACCACGCGACCTGCTCGGGATTACGACGCATAAGGAATGGATTTACCAGCGCAGGCTGAAATCTTTAAACTCGCCGGTGGCCGTCTGCCAATTCTCGCGGACTTCTTTGACGGTCGCGGCCGGCGGGCCGTGGCGCAGGAAAGCGAGCAATTGATTCAAGGCGGAGCGCGGCCCCTCGGCGGTGACTTCCACTGAGCCATCCCTCAGGTTTTTGACCCAGCCCTTGAGCTTCAGGCTTCGCGCCCGTTCGAGGGTGGAGTAACGGAAGTTGACTCCCTGGACGGCGCCGATCACAATCGCATTCAAGCGTTCGGGTTGATCTGTCTTCTCTGTCATAGGCGAAAGAAAAGCCATTCGAGCGAGAATGGCTTGGGGTGATTATACACTAAGGACGGAGGACGGTGGACTAAGGACGAAAGACGAAGGGCAAGGGACCAAGGACAAAGGGCCAAGAACCTAACTCCCAAATCCCAATCACCAAATCCCAATGACCAACCACCAACTACTAGCAACCAGCGACTAACCGCCAGTCCCCAACCCCCAGCTCTCAGTCCCTACTTCTTGCGGCCCAGCAGCAGAATGAAGATCGCCGGTGAGAAGAGCACCAGCCCGGCGAGGATGATCCACGGGATGAGCGCTTGGAGTTTCAACAGCGTGGGATTGGCGTTGATGGCTTCTTGCAGCCATTGGCTCTCCAGTTCGGACAGACTGAACCCCAGTCCGCGCTCGACGCCAGCCGAGCAACCGGCGCCGTCCGCATAGGCCGCCAGCAGGGCTGCTACACCGGTGTCTCCATATTGATTGCTGATATAACGCGCAACCGATTCGCTCTCGGCGTAAGCCAATTGGGCTTGGGCGGCGTCCACTGGAAACGGTCCGCACAAATCGTTCAGGCTCAACAACTGGCCGCGCCGGCGCGCCTCATCCAGCAGCGCCGGCGCATCGGGATCAGGTTCCTCTTGATTCATAACCGCCAATCCCTCGTTGAGCCAACTTGGGACTTGCGCGTAATGAGCGCCGGTCGCCTGATAAATCAGCAAGTGAGTCAACTCGTGAGGAATTTCGTTCCGCAGCCGGCTCTCGGCCTCCGGGCCGGGCGGCACGACGACGATGACGACGCCCAGGGCCGGGTCGGCGTGACCGCCGGCCCAGGCGCGCCCCAGGGGGGCGAGCATGGCCTGGACATCCGCGCCATTGGCGTAAACGTAGATGTTCACGCTGTCCGGCAGCAGAGCGTGAATGCGGCGGTTCGCTTGCGTCAACGCGCTGACCGCGATGTCCAGCGCCGCCTGCCCAAAGGCATGGTCGCCTTGATACCAATGCGCGTTGACCTTTTCCCGCGCAGCCGTTTGCCAGTTAAAACGGTTGTCCTCGTAATAAAAGTTTTCCGGCTCGGTTGTCAACTGCGCCCCGGCGCTGTCTCTAATTTCCCACCAGTATTCCACGTTGGCAAAAGGCGTCAAAGGATGAAGGGCTAAGTTAAAGGCGTACGTGGCAATTGTGTCTATGCCCCCGCTCAGGCGGGCTTCGCCGACGAAGGTGCGGGCCTCGCCCCGTCCGCGGACGAAGAGCGTCGCGCCGGTGATGGGGACGCTGCCTTGGACGGAGATTTGGAAATTCAGCGTCTCCCCGAATTTGTATTCCGGCGGCGGCGCAGCGGTGATGCTGATGCCTGTTTGGGCGAAAGCGGGGATACGAGCGTGAGGCTACAAAGAATAATGGCTGAAAAAAATAGACTCCGTGAATCTGAAAAAAGTTGATCCCACCGCGGAGAGCGCAGAGTACGCCGAGTTTTTAATTTCAAATTCTCTGCGCTCTCCGCGGTAAAAAAATCTCTTTCCGGTGAAATCATCCCCGAAATTCGTTTCATCCGTTGACTCATCTTTGCAAATAAGCAATCAACGGCGTCAGCGTCAATGGGCTGAGCACGGTCGAGAGGATCACGGTTCCGGTGACGAAGGCGGCGTCCAAATCGTACTCGACGGCGAGAATCGTCGTAATCACGGCGGTTGGCATTGAGGCTTCAATCACGGCGGCTTGGCGCGTCACGCCGGTCAGGCCAAGCAGGTAGGCCAACGCCAGCGCGACCACCGGCGCAATTACTAATTGCAGGAACGATGCCACGCCGATGAGAATCAACCGCGCGCGGGGCCACTCGCGCGCCTCCGCCATTTGCAGACCGAGCAGCACCAGCATGACCGGCAACGCGGCTTCACTCAATAAACTGATGGCGCGGTCGAGCAGGAGGGGAAGCTGCCAGCCGGTGAGGCGCAGTCCGCCGGCCGCTAGCAAGCCATAAACTGCGGGAACTGTCAGTATCTGACTCAACGCTTGTCCCGCCGATTTTTTTCCAAGCGAAGCGATGGTTACTCCGGCGGTATAGACGGCGAGGGTGCTGAAGATGTAATACACCACCGCGCGGGCCAAGGCCGCTTCGCCGAAGGCGAACTTGTTTAGCGCCAAGCCATAATTGCCGCCATTGACGAAGACGGAGGCGACAATCAGCGAGGTCAGCAGATGGCGCTCTAACTTCATGGCTAAACCCACGCTTAATGCGAGCACTATCATCACGACCAGAACGGCGAGAGTGAAAAGCGCTAATCGCCAAAATTCGTCGGCGGAAAGTTCAATGCGGGTGAGCGAGGTAAAGACTAGGCAGGGGCTAAAAATGTAGAACGACAGCCGGGAGACAGTTTTCAAGTCCGGCTTGAAACGTCGCGCCACGACGAAGCCGGTTCCGGCAGTCAAAAAAATTGGCAGAATGTTATTGAGGAAAATCTGAACGAGCAGCGTCAATTGAGGTAAATCTCGCCGTCGCCCAGGTCGTCTTCGTCGAGCGTCAGCAGGGAGAAGGAATGCAAATCGTCGTTGAAGGCCAGGTTATCAAGCGCCTCCTGGATAAAATCTTGTTCGTCCTCATCGGCTTCTTCCAGCAGATCGGTGAGCACCTGCTGGGCGCGATCCCCGCCTATTTGACCCAGACTCCAGATCGCTGCTTCGCGCACCTGTGGATCGCCATCTTCGATCAATTGCTCCAGGCCCGGAACGGCTTGGGCAATTTCCAACTCACCGGCCGCCCGCGCCGCTTCAAAACGCATCTCCGGCGTTCCGTCCTCTAATTCGGCGCATACCTGCGACGCCCATTGCGGATCGGCGCTGCGGCCCATCGCAAAGACGGCGCTCACCCGGAGTTTAGGCTCGGCTGAGGCGTAGGCCTCGCGAATCAGCCCGGCGACTTCCGGCCGCGCGGAGAAACCAATCGCCTCCAACGCGCGCCGCCGCACCTCTAAATCGTCTTGACCACGAAAGGTGGCGAGCAGTTCATCTTCCACTCGGCGCGCTTGCGCTTCGGGAATCTCCTCCAATTCGCCCAGGTAGACGAAGCGCCCCAACGCGCTGGCCGCCGCGGCGCGGACGTTGGAATCAGGATCGTGCCGCCGGAGTTCGATCAAGGGCGCAATCAGGTCAGGTTCCTCCACTTCCCACAAGTTGCGGATGGAGGCCGCGCGCACTTCGCCGTCCTCGTCCTCCAGTCCCAGACGGAAGACGGCCTCGAACATAACCTCGAAGTTGGCTTCGCTGATTTCGCCTAAATCGTGGATAAAACCACGCCGCCGCTCTACCGGCACCTCCGGCCAGACGGCCTCGAGCGCGGCAATATCCTTTTTATTCAAATCGGAAAAATGATACAGCTCCGCCGCGGGGAAGGGCTGGCTCATGTCGCGGAGATGCTCAAGGACTTGAGGAAAATCGCGTTCGGTGGAGGCCGGCATTAAATCACCTCGGAATAATGGGGTTGACGATGTCCTGATAGGTGATGAAGACCATCAATACCAACAGCAGTACCATTCCGACCATGTGGACGGCTCCTTCACGTAGAGGATTAAACCGCCGGCCGCGCACGGTCTCCAGCAGGACGAATAGGATGCGCCCGCCATCCAGCGCCGGCAGCGGCAGCAGGTTGGTCGTCCCCAGCGCGAGGCTGATGAGTCCGATGAATTGAATAATTGGGAACCATTCATTAGTTTCTCGCGCGGTGGTTACAGCCGCGCGCGTGAGATCATTCATACATACCGGCCCGCACGGGCGCGCGGCCTCCGGCGGAATCTCTTCCCGCATGATCCGGCTGGGGAGTTGCACTAATTCCTGGATTTCAAAAAAGATTTCTTGTCCGGCGCGACGGACA
>Ga0114129_10016040_pt1 | contig 10654 bp, 9 predicted proteins | sample RhiMetdeltSRZDD1_FD_80071 | JGI IMG/M metagenome (GOLD analysis project Ga0114129, IMG submission 80071) | Populus rhizosphere microbial communities from Tennessee, USA - Rhizosphere MetaG P. deltoides SRZDD1 (version 2) (version 2) | ecosystem: Host-associated > Plants > Roots > Rhizosphere >... | reverse complement strand
TCGCGCCATAACCCGCCGTCTGAGAACAGTCCACCGGGTGCGGGCAGGAGCCCCGCGAACCGGTCGGCCAGCTGCCGGTCGGCGTCAGCCAGCGGGGAGACCGTGAACACGCCGGCGGCCCCGATCGCGGCCCACAGCACCGACTCGTCGTCGACGAGTCCGAGCACGTGTCCGGGATCTCCGTCGCCCACCAGCATCGACGAGACCGTCAGGCCGGCCGGCCCGGGCGCCGTCCACAGGGCTACGGCAGCGGCGAGCCGGCCCCGCAGGCGGCGGACCGGTGACCGGTCGCCCTCGGGCGTCGCGAACGGATCCGACGTGTGGATGGTCACCCCGGCATCCTCCCCTCCGCGCCAGCGCGCCAGCGAGGAGGCCGCCCGCAAACCCTCAGCGCCCCGGCGTCACGGCCGCCAGTACCTCGGGCGCCCGCCGGTCCAGCAACCTCCCGGCTCCGGCGATGCCCGCTCCGGCGGCCGCGACGCCGTACGCCGTACCGAGCACGAGCAGTACCCAGCTCCACGCGTCGGGTACGAAGCCCGCGGCCACGATCACCGGCAGGGTGGCGACGATCGCCCCGCCCATCGCCAGCATCGCGAGCATGCTCTTGGCCATGCCCGCACCCGTCTTGATGGCGAACGGGTTGGACGACTCCGGCAGCGAGTACGGGGCGAGTACCGAGACGACCAGGTTCACCGCGAGCCCGGTGCCGTACGCGGCGAGCAGCCCGCCGAGCGTCGACGGCCCGAGGCCCGGCCGGCCGGTCCCTGCGACCACGATCAGCGTGACGGCGACGAGGGTCGGGACCACGTACAGGGAGAACCCGACCGCACGGGCGCGCAGCTCGACCCGGCCGGGTACGCCGGCGATGAGATGGCCCGCGTACGCGGTGCCGTCGAGCCCGAACTGGTTCGCGAGCATGATGGCGGCCAGCGAGCCGACGAGCAGGACGGCGCCGGACAGCAGGAACGGTCCACCCTCAGGGCCGCCGTCGGGGCCACCCGCCTGGCCCGTCAGTTTCGCGAACCCGACCGTACTCATCAGCGGCAGGAACAGGGCCACGGCCACGAACGTGATCAGGTTGGCGCGCCGCCGCGCGTCCCGCCACCAGTACCGCACCTCGCGGGCGACCAGGGCGCCGTACGCGGTCCGGGGCGCTCCGCGGAGCAGGCGCGGGAACAGCTGCGCCACCGGCCCGCCGGCCTCGACCCGCCGGCGCGCGCGGACCGAGCCTCCCGACGATGCGCCCAGCATCGCCGACGCCAGGCTGTGCGACCACCACCACATCAGCAGCAGGATGGTCGCGACGGTGATCAGGATCCGCGCCCCGACCGCGAGCCACCGGCCGGCCGCCGCGTCGAAGCCGACCACGTACGGTGCCGCGAGCGGCGTCCAGCCGAGGACTTCGGCCGGCCGCACGAGCCGGTCGGCGCCCGTGTTCTGCAGCGCCGCGAACCCGAACACCTGCAGCGGCCCGACCAGCGCGGCCACCAGCGCCAGCGCGACGGCGGCCAGGTCGCGGGTCCGCCGCGCACGCAGCAGCGACGCGAACGCGCTCGTCACGGCCCGGCTGAGCACCATGCATTCCAGCAGGCCCAGAATCACGCCGACCAGGGCCACGACGGCCGCGAGCACGCCGCCGCGCGCCCCGGCGCCGACCACCAGCCCCGAGGTCGCGACCAGCGTGGCGATCGCCGGTATGCCGAGCAGCGCCGCCACCAGGAGACCGGCGACGAGGGTACGCCGGGTGAGCGGCAGCAGCGCGAACCGCGCGGGTTCGAGCGTCTCGTCCACGCCCGACCAGAGCACCGGGATGACCAGCCAGCCGAGCACCAGGAACGCCCCGCCGAAGGCCGGGATCAGCAGGCCGAACGCCGGGCCGCGGTCCACCGCCGACAGCGCGAAGACGGTGAACCCGACGACCGCGAACCACAGGCCGCTCACGCAGCCCAGCACGAACAGCGCGATCCGCCAGCCCTTACCCCGCAGGCCGTTGCCCAGCACGCGCAGCTTCAGCCGCGCGAAGACCCGCACGCTCACGCCTACGCTCACAGCCACGACAGCTCGTGGCCGGTCGCGACCCGCCCGCCGACCACTTCGACGAACACGTCTTCGAGGCTGCGCTCACCCCGTACCCCGTCAAGGGTCCCTACGGTGGTGATCTTTCCCGCGGTGAGGATCGCGACGTGGCTGCAGAGGCGCTCCACGACCTCCAGCACGTGGCTGGAGAAGATGACCGTCCCGCCGCCGTGCACGTACCGGGTGAGGATGTCGCGGATCAGCGCGCCCGACACCGGGTCGACGGCCTCGAACGGCTCGTCGAGCACGAGGAGCCGCGGTGCGTGCAGCAGGGCGCAGGCGAGACCGACCTTCTTCTTCATGCCGGCCGAGTAGTCGACGACGAGCGTGCGGCCGGCGGCGCCGAGCGCGAACACGTCCAGCAGCTCCCGGGACCGCAGGTCGACCTCCGCCGGATCCATCCCCCGCAGCAGGCCCGTGTACGCCAACAGCTCCGCGCCGGTCAGCCGGTCGAAGAGCCGCACCCCGTCCGGGAGTACGCCGAGCAGCCGCTTCGCCTCGACCGGGTCCGACCAGACGTCGTGCCCGAGTACGAAGGCCCGCCCGGCATCGGGCCGGAGCAGCCCGACAGCCATGGACAGGGTGGTGGTCTTCCCGGCTCCGTTGGGTCCGAGCAGGCCGAAGAACGATCCCGGCGCCACGTCGAGGTCCACCCCGGCGACCGCGAGCGTGGTGTCGAACCGCTTCACGAGGCCGCGCAGGGCAAGCGCCGGGGTGTCCATGCCCCCGACCATACAAAGGCCGGCCTACAGAGGGGGCCGGCCTACAGGCGGAGGGTGTCGGGCGCGTGCAGGCGGAGCATGGTCGCACCGACCGTGGCCGGTACGCGACGCCGCGTCAACCCGGACACCGCGACCATGACCGCGAACGCGAGCGGCACCGTCCACGCCGCCGGCTGCTGGACGAGAGTGGCCGCCCACCCGTGCAGCGGCGGGCCGAGGACGGTGACGAGTACGGCGCCCGCCGCCGCGCCGCCGCCGGCCAGCACGCCGGCCGCCGCGCCCACGTCGGTGAGCCCCCGCCACCAGATGCCGAGGACGAGCAGCGGGCAGAAGCTCGACGCGGCGACCGCGAACGCGAGCCCCACGACCTGGGACACGTCGAGTCCGGAGATACGCAGTGCGAAGACCAGCGGCAGGATCCCGCCGAGTACGGCCGCCACGCGGAAGTCCCGTACCGAGCCCCGACCCACGTCCGTCGACAGCACCCCGGCCACGCTCGTCAACAGGCCGGACGAGCTGGACAGGAAGGCCGCGAACGCGCCGGCCGCCACGAGCGAGCCGAGCAGCTGGCCGAGCGTACCGCCGCCCAGCGCCGCGCCCGGCAGCAGCAGCACGACCGCGTCGGTCTCGCCGGTCATCAGCAGCTGGGGCGCGTAGATGCGGCCGAGGACGCCGTACAGGGTGGGGAAGAGGTAGAACAGGCCGACCAGGCCGAGCACCACGAGCGTCGTACGCCGGGCCGCCCGCCCGTCCGGGTTGGTGTAGAACCGCACCAGCACGTGCGGCAGCCCCATCGTGCCGAGGAACGTGGCGAGCATGAGCGAGTACGTGGCGAACAGGTTCCGCTCCCCGTTCGCCTCGCCCGGCAGCAGCCAGTCGAGCCCGTCGTCGATGTCCACTGTGGACACCCGGGGGACCGGATCGCCGGCGGCGAACGTGAGCGCCTCGCCCGCGCGTACGTCCACTGTGGACCCGTCCGGAGCGGTGAGCCGCGCGGCGTGCTCGACCACGACGGTGGTGGGGTGGGTGAAGACCAGGCCCTGCGGCGGGGTCACCGCCGGCCGGTCCGCCGCCTGCCAGGCCAGGACCAGGAATATCGCGGGTACGGCGAGCGCCGTCAGCTTGAGCCAGTACTGGAACGCCTGCACGAACGTGATCGACCGCATGCCGCCGAGCGCCACGTTCGCGGTCACCACCGCGAAGACGAGCAGCGCGCCCAGGCCGTAGGGCGCGCCGGTCACCGTGGCGAGGGTCAACCCCGCACCCTGCAGCTGGGGTACGAGATACAGCCAGCCGATGAACACCACGAACGCGGTGGCGAGCTTGCGCAGGCGGCGGGAGCGCAGCCGCGCCTCGCAGAAGTCGGGCAGGGTGAACGCACCCGACCGGCGCAGCGGGGCGGCGACGAACAGGAGCAGGGCGAGATACCCGGCGGCGAACCCGACCGGGTACCAGAGCACGTCCACGCCGTGCTTGAGGATCAGCCCCGCCACGCCGAGGAACGAGGCGGCGGACAGGTACTCGCCCCCGATCGCGGCCGCGTTCCAGGTCGGGCTGACCATCCGGGAGGCGACGAGGAAGTCCGAGGTCGTCCGGGCGAGGCGCAGGCCGTACACCCCGATCACCACGGTCGCGAGCGTCACGGCGACGATCGCGGGCAGCGTGTACGGGCTCATCCCCACGCTTACCGCTCGTCGCGCTGCACGACAGCGGTGAAGTCGGCCTCGTTGCGCTCGGCGAGGTGCACGTACGCCCACCCGACGACCACGAGGAACGGGTACGCGAGCACACCGAGCAGCAGCCACGGCAGCGAGACGCCGAGTACCTTGGCCTGCCCCACCGGCGGGGCTACGGCGAAGAGCAGCGGCAACCCGCCGAGCCCGATACCGACGACGAGCGCGAGCCGTACGGCCAATGCCAGCTGCGCCCGTACGAGCCCGCGGACGAGGGCGTCGCCGACCCGGGTCTGCTCGGCCAGCTCGACATGCGTGCGGTCGAGGTGGGCCGTACCCGCGCGGCGGATGGCGTCGGCGAGCACGACCCGTACCCGCGTGGTGGCGGGACGGGTCGGCTCGGACGTCGTCGGCATGCCCGGCAGTCTTCCGGCGCAGGTCCGGGGTCTGTCAACCCCCGGTCGGGCGGCCGATCTCCGCGGGGCAGGCATTGGTCAGCGGCTCGGCGACGATCTGCCGGTGGGCGAGCCAGCGGGCCAGGTTGAAGCCGCGCCAGTCGTCCGGGTCGTCGCGCAGCCCGAAGTTGATCTCGCTGAGCGCGCAGTCACGCTGGTCCTTCGGCAGCCGCTCCATCGCGGGGGCCGCGTCGGCGCTCAGCCAGTGCAGGTAGTCGAGGTCCAGCTTGCCCGTGGCCGCGTACCGGTCGATGTTCCGGTCGGCCACGAGCCGGTCCGGATCCGCCACGGCCAGACCCAGCAACGCGAGGACGGCGCTCAGCGCGACCGCCCGCGGCAGCCACGCCCCGCGCAGCAGCACGCCGGCGATCATGATCATGAGGAACACCGCGCCGAGCCAGATCTCCACCGCGGTCACGAACACCCGCAGCTGGGTAAACCCGTACGCCTCCTCGTAGACGCTCATCCGGTACAGCGCCGACGCCACGATCACCAACGTCAACGCGGCGAGCAGGCCGAGCAGGACCCGGACGAGTACGCGGTCCGCCCGCTGCTCGCGAGGTGCCCACCGGGCCGCCGCGCCGAGGATCACGAGCGTGAGCATCGTGACGAGCAGCAGCTGCCAGAAGCCGCCGCGCGCGTACTCGGCGTAGGTCAGGCTCGCGTTCGCCAGCACGTGCCGGGCGCCACCGAACAGGACGGTCAGCTGCACGAGGACGAACGCGGCGAACAGCAGGTCCAGCAGCGCGACCGGCAGGGCCCACTCGAGCCGGCGGACGCGGCCCCGCCCGGAGGCACCGGCCCCGTCGAGCTTCGGGGCCGCCTGGACGAGGTACACACCGCCGAGCATGAAGAAGCCGACGAACAGCCCCACGAAGATCCACCGCGCGACCGTGCCCGCGTCCACCGCCGGCAGCACGTTGCCCAGCAGCTTCGCGAACGCGGCGTCGGCACTGGCGAACAGCGCCCCGAAGATCAGCAGCAGGAACAGGCTGAGCGCGATCGTCAACGCCATGCGGACCGGGGAGGCGCCGTCGCGCTTGCGGATCGCCGCGAACCCGCGTACCCCCCACGGCAGCGCGCGGAACCCGGCGAACGGTACGGCGAGAGCACCGCGTACGAGGCCCGCGACCGTGGAGCCGGAGCCGAGCGCGAGCGAACCGGTGACGATCGCGGTCAGTACGCAGAGCGTGAAGAGCCAGCCCGCCGCCCGTACCGCCCCCACGGCCAGCAGCGCGAGGGTCAGCCCGCCCCAGATGCGCCGCCACCGCACCACGCCGGGCGCGGGCGGGGTCGCCGGCCGCCGCGCCACGAGGCCGAGCAGCACGGCGAGCACGACACCCGTACCGAACCAGCCGATCCCGTTGCGGTCGAGGGGTATGACGAACGCGGCGAGCAACGCGCCCACCACGATCGCCACGATCGCGGGTACCGGCGCGGCGCGACCCGGCCCCGGCCAGTACAGCTGGAGGAACCCCGGTGGCCGGGGCGGCGGTGCCGTCCAGACCACGCCCGGCGACGGGCGTACCTCGGGCGTGTCGACCGTGGTGTTCTCGGACATTTCAGCTCCTTCAAGCGGCACCCCGGTCAGGAGGCACCGAGGACCGGCGGCAGCACCAGCCGGATACAGCAACCGTGGCGTGGCCTGTCAACTACCGCAATCGACCCACCGTGCAGCTCCACGATCCAGTGCGCGATCGCCAACCCGAGGCCCGTACCGCCGTCGCGCAGCGCGGCACCGCCGCCCCGGTGGAACCGCTCGAACACGAGCCGCCGCTCGTCCGGCGGGATCCCCGGCCCCTCGTCGGCCACCTCGAGGACGATCCCGTCGGTGCCACCCGACGCGCTGACCGTGACCAGGCCGCCGGCCGGACTGTGCCGTGTCGCGTTGTCGAGCAGGTTGGCCAGCACCTGGTGGAGGCGCTCGCCGTCGGCGTACCCCCGGATGTCCTGGGGCGTGACCGCGACCTGGAACCGGACGTCGCGTCCGCCCCCGGCGGCGGTCATGGCCGCCTCCCGGACGGCCTCGTCGAGGAACGGCCGGACCGGGAACTCCGTGCGGTCGAGCGGCGCGACCCCCGCGTCGATGCGGGACAGGTCGAGCAGCTCGGTGACCAGCCGACCGAGGCGTTCGGTCTGCGCGAGCGCCGTGGTCAGGATCTCGGGGTCGGCCTCCGCGACCCCGTCGACCAGGTTCTCCAGCACGGCCTGCACCGCGGAGATGGGGGTACGCAGCTCATGCGACACGTTCGCGATCAGCGCGCGGCGCTGCCGGTCGGCGGCGGCGAGATCCGCGGACATCTGGTTGAACGCCCGGGCCAGCTCGCCCACCTCGTCGCGGGAGGTGGCCCGCACGCGCCGCGTGTAGTCCCCGCGCGCCATCGAGCGGGCGGCCGCCGTCATCTCGCGCAGCGGCGACGTCATGCCGTGCGCGAGGATCTGCGATGTCAACAACGAGACACCGATCGCGATCAGCGACGTGCGGATCGGGATGGCGCCGATCCTGTACCAGAAGTAGCCCAGCCCGACCGCGCCCGACGAGACCACGAGGATGCCGACCTTGAGCTTGATCGAACGCATCGGGTCGAGCGGCCGGGGCAGCTCGAGCTGCTTCATCGCGGTACCTCCAGGGCGTAGCCGACGCCGTGCACCGTACGGATCAGGTCGGCGCCGAGCTTGCGGCGCAACGCCTTGACGTGACTGTCGACGGTGCGCGTCCCCGATGCGTCGGCCCAGCCCCAGACGTCGGCGAGCAGCCGCTCACGCGGGTGTACCGCCCGCGGCCGGCGCGCCATCCGGACCAGCAGGTCGAACTCGGTCGGCGTCAGGTGCGCCTCGACGCCGGCACGGCTCACCCGCCGCTCCGCCTCGTTGATCTCCAGATCGCCGAGCACGATCGGCGGCGCGGCCTCGGCCTCGGCGACCTCCCGGGCGCGGTCGACCCGCCGCAGCAGCGCGTGCGCCCGGGCCGCCAGCTCCCGCAGGGAGAACGGCTTGGTCAGGTAGTCGTCCGCACCGACCGCCAGGCCGACGAGCAGGTCGTTCTCGTCGTCGCGCGCGGTGAGGATCAGCACCGGGACCGGCCGCTCGGCCTGGATGCGCCGGCACACCTCCAGGCCATCGAAGCCGGGCAGCATCACGTCGAGGATCACCAGATCCGGTGGGGTACGCCGGGCCGCCTCGACCCCGGCCGGACCGGTGCTCGCGATCTCGACCGTGAACCCCTCGGCCCGCAGCCGCGCGGCGACCGACTCCGCGATGATCCGCTCGTCCTCGACGACCAGTACCCGCCGCTCCTTCATGGCCGGGACACTATGGGGTCACCATGGCGCGGTGTGCGTCGAGTTTGTGCACGTCCTGTGAAAGCGCCTACCGCGTCCAGTCCTGTTTGGCCGCCCGGATCAGTCTGTCCTTCAGGTCGCGCGTATGCCGCCGGGACACGGGCAGCTCGGCGTCGCCCACGACGACCACGTACCCGGAGCCGGTCAGGCGCAGCTCCTGGATCCGCCCGAGATGCACCAGATAGGACCGGTGGATCCGGACGAACCCGGCGTCCGCCCAGCGCTCGGCGAGCGTGGCGAGCGGTACGCGGACCAGGTGCGACCCGTCCGCCGTGTGCAGCCGCGCGTAGTCGCCCTGCGCCTCGACCCAGCGCACCGCGCTGCGGGGGAGCAGGCGGGTCGTACCGGCCAGCTCGACCGGGATCGTCACCTCCTCGTCCCGGCGGTCAGACCCGGCCGGGTGCGACGGTACGACCCGCGAGCCGGCCACCCGGCGCAACGACTCGGCGAGCCGGTCGGGCTGCACGGGCTTGCGTACGTAGTCCGCAACCCCCACGTCGAACGCCTCGGCGGCCCGGTCGTCGGCGGCGGTGACGAACACGATCGCCGGCGCGCGGGCGAACCGGCGCAGTACGCGCGCCAGCTCCATCCCGTCGAGCCCGGGCATGCGGATGTCGAGGAACACCGCGTCGACCTCGTTGTCCCGCAGCACCCGCAGCGCCTCGGTGGCGTCGCTCGCGGTGTGCACCGCGTACACCCGCTCGTCCCCGCGCAGCAGGTACGCGAGCTCGTCGAGCGCGGGCGGCTCGTCGTCGACCGCGAGCACGCGGAGGTACCCGGTCACGGGTGCACATCCGGATGGAACTTGGGGATCCGCATGCTCACCTTCGTACCCGCGCCGGGTGCGGTATCCACCACGAGCCCGAACTCGTCGCCGAACACCGAGCGCAGCCGCTCGTCGACGTTGGCGAGGCCGAGGTGCTGCCCCTGGTCGGTCGGCTCGTCGACCACGGGCTGGACGAGTACCGCCGGATCCATGCCCACCCCGTCATCCTCGACCGTGATGTGGCATTCCGCACCCGCGTCGCGGGCCTCGATGCTCACCGTGCCCAGCCCCGGCTTGCGCGACAGCCCGTGCCGTACCGCGTTCTCGACCAGCGGCTGCAGGCAGAGAAACGGCAGCCCCACCGGCAGCACCTCGGGCGCGATCTGCAGCCGTACGCCGAGCCGGTCGCCGAACCGGGCCCGCTCGATGGTCAGGTACCGGTCGATCGAGCGCAGCTCCTCGGCCAGGGTCGTGAACTCGCCGTGCGCCCGGAACGAGTACCGCGTGAACTCGGCGAACTCCAGGATCAGCTCCCGGGCGCGCTCCGGATCGGTGCGTACGAACGAGGCGATCGCGGTCAACGCGTTGTAGATGAAGTGCGGGCTGATCTGCGCCCGCAGCGCGCGTACCTCGGCCCGCGCGAGCCGCGCGCGGGACGTGTCGAGCTCGGCGTACGCGAGCTGGGCCGCCATCCAGCGGGCCGTCTCCAGCGTCGCCTGCACGAGCCCGGGCGCCGGTACGTCGTCCGACAGCGCGACCAGGGCGGCGGGTACGGCTCCCCCCGGCCCGGCCAGCGGCGCGACCACGGCGCTGCGGATCGGGCAGTCCACCCGGTCGCACGCCAGCTCGGTGGCCCCGAGCACGGTCGACCGCCGCCCCGCGATCGCCCGCTCGGCCGCACCGATGATCTGCGCCCGGTGATGCTCGCCGCGCCCGTCGAAGGCGAACAGCCCGTCGCGATCCGCAACCGCGAGACCCGCCGCACCGACGAGCCCCCGCAGGTGCCGGGCCGCCTTGCCGGCGGTCGCGCTGGTGAGACCCGTCTGCAACGGCTCGGCGGCCAGCCCCGCGGTGTGGAGGACCGCGTACGCCGCCCGCTGGTTCGCGGTGGCGATCCCGCGCCGCTCGCGCAGCCGGACGACCGCGAACACCGCGCCGCCCAACGCGGTGATCAGCGCGAGTACCGCGAGGGCGGCGGTCACGTTGCCTCTCACGGCACGGATCCTCGCACGCGGTCCGGCGGTGCGTCATGATCGCGGGGGCGGCTCCTTGCTCTGCTTACCGATACGCAACAGCGTTTCTCGCCGGGTCGTGGCGACCCGGCGCCAGCCCTTTGCTCTGCTTACCGATACGCAACGGCCGTTGCGTATCGGTAAGCAGAGCAAAGGCGGCCGCGGGGTCATCCTCGGCCCGCGCCGCGCGGGCGTTGCGTATCGGTAAGCAGAGCAAGGCCGGGCCGGCGCGCGGCAGAGCCCGCCCCACCCTCACCCCGACGCGAGCGAGGCCAGCCGGGCGCGAGTCGCGTCGTCGCACAGGGCGCCCGCGAGCCCCGCCGCATAGGCGTCCGCCGCGCTCACGCCCAGTGACGCGGCGACCGCGTACTCGTGGCCAAGGTCCGTAC
>Ga0114129_10016037_pt1 | contig 10656 bp, 4 predicted proteins | sample RhiMetdeltSRZDD1_FD_80071 | JGI IMG/M metagenome (GOLD analysis project Ga0114129, IMG submission 80071) | Populus rhizosphere microbial communities from Tennessee, USA - Rhizosphere MetaG P. deltoides SRZDD1 (version 2) (version 2) | ecosystem: Host-associated > Plants > Roots > Rhizosphere >... | reverse complement strand
GCTCGCGAAGCAGATCGGCACAGAAAGCGTGAATAGTGCCGATCCGGGATTCTTCAAGCTCGCTGAGCGATTCGGTTAAAAGCCTGTGTTCCTCAGGCGGACAGTCCTTGTTCTGGCGGCATTGTTCGATGGCGTCTCGCACCCGAAGCTTGAGTTCGCCGGCCGCGGCGTCGGTAAACGTAACCGCGACGATCTGGCTCAGACGCACGCGACCCGACTTGATCCCGGCCACGATGCGGCCTACAAGCTCGCTGGTCTTTCCCGTTCCCGCAGCCGCCTCGACAATAAGTGTACTGTCGAGATCGTTGCGGATCCGGTCCCGCGCAGGTTGATCGGAAAGCTGCTCTTTTTTGCTTTTGGTCACGGCAATTCCCGGAGCTTCTTTAGCTCGTACAACCTGTCGACCGGCTTGCGCGAGGTGCGAATGAATTCGAGCGGCCCGCAGACGGCTCGATAGTCGCACCAGTCGCAGCCACCTTTTTCCGGTGCCGCCGGTAGAAATCCTTCCTCGAGAGCGCTGCCGATTATGTCAACCACTATTCCGGCGGTCCCTCGGCTGAAATCATCGAGTGGAACTTCCACCGGCGTGAAACCCCCGGCGGTTGTGCAATAGTAGAGCCTGCCTCCTTCAACCGAACCCTTGAGTAGCCTTTCGCAGGCAAGAGCATAGAGCACCGGCTGAAGATATTGTCCGCCCCCGACCACGACGCCATCATGTGCTCGAGCCTTTCCGGTCTTGTGATCGGTGGCGCGAATCTTTCCGCTGGTGTGGCGCTCGACTAGATCGATCGAGCCTCGCAGCTTTAGCGCGCCGGCGACCGGAACCGGATCCTCGACGCTGTCGGGGTCTTCGTCCTTGCGGCCGCGATCTGCAAGTCCGAACGACAGCTCGAATTTATAGGGTATCCATCCGTCATCAGTCTCTGAGGCCCGTCGCAGCCACTCGCGTAGATCCGCTCGGATCGAGTTGATCCCGTCCTCCCACACCCTCGGAATCGCCGGCGCGAGGTCGTCTTGATACTCGAGCGCGACCCGGTTGAGAACATCGTCCACCAGCGCGATCGCCTTTTCACAGCTCACCCTGGTGACAGGGAGAAGATCGGCCGCTCGCAACATCGTCAATACTTCGTACTGCACGTGATGAAAGAGCGACCCGCGGGTGAGAGGATCGATTACTTCAATAGCCGCCGGTTCTTCGCGAGGCTGCAGCTTCTGCACCGCTTGAAGAAAGAATCGATACGGACACGCCGCATAGTTTTGAAGCGCGGTCGGTGAAAACGAACGAGCGGACATTTGATGCGCCGCGAGAGCCTCGCTGGCAGCTTCATCAGGCTCAATCAGGCCGTCGCTCGGGGTCCATCGCCTGAGCCACCGACGAGACCGGGCTCGCAACGCTCGCGCGAGATGTTTATTGGTCGAGAGAAGATAGTGAGCGGTGCCTGCCACTGTTTCGGGCTCGGCATCGATCAACGGAGCAAGCAAGGCAAGGTCGTATTCGGCTTCATCGATAGCCACGCGAGGGTCGACCGGCGCGGGCCACCCAAGCCGGCCACTCGCGCCCGACTCGGCACGCGATACCAGTTTGTCGAACCCTGGAAGATAGCCTTCCGCAGCACGCAACGCTTCCAGCCCGTAAAACGACGGCACGCGCGGTCGAGCCTGCTGAATGTCGATTCGCGGATAGGATAGATGCACTCGCCCGGAAGCGGCTCCCACAGCCAGTCTCAAGGCAAGACGTTCTGCTTCTGCACGGTCCGCTCGAGTAATTAGATCCGCGCCTTCAAGCAGAGAACGCTGCTCGTCGAGAAGTATCGGATCGTCGGTCAGCTTTCTCGGGAACAGTTTCTCCGCAAGCCCGGGTACAAATACAACTTCAAAGCTCATCGCTCGCGCGGCATCGGTCGAACCGATGAACACCGCGCCGTATCGGCGGCGAGGCGGCGGAACGGAAAGCTCGCGAAGCCGCTGGGCTAAGACCAGTTGGACTTCATAGAGATCAACCGGTCCGATTGGAGACATCGGTTCAAGCTCGACCAACGCCTCGAGCACGCCCTCCGGTGTTCGCAGCACCGACTCCGCAAGCGCGCGAAGGTGAGCAAGCCACTCCGCCCAGTTCGCGCTATCGGGCAACGCCGCAAGCCGATCTATCAGCGGCAATGCAAACTCGCGCAGATGCACGATGTCCCTGATTTGTCGGTCGAGCCCCGCCGCCCGAGTCTCTTCTCCTTCGTCGAGCAGTTCCTTGCGCTTCAGACGCAACTCTCGTTCGAGACCTTCGATCCTTCGCTTCCAACGATCCCTTCCTCCGATCACAGCTGAGTCGACCAGCAGCCTCTCCCAGCGCGACGGCGCCCGAAGCGTTCCACCAATCTCGGTAGCATTCTCCGGATCGGGGTGCGGTTCCGGCGTTGGATCTTCTTGAACGACTGGTTCTGGTTCGACTCCAATCGGCAACATGTCGGTGGGAGGCGGCGCCCAGTCCGCGTCCGGTTCGCGCGCCGATTGCGGATCGGGAACCTGTGACAGCGATGTGTATTCTGCAAACCGGCGAGCGGAAAAGTCTTCCGCTCGACACGCAAGCAGAGCGAGCAACGCACGGCCGGCCGGATCCGGACGAGTGGTGCCCCGCGCGAAGTAGGCCGGAATCGACGCGCGGCGAAAAGCCTCTTCGAGGTGTGGGCGGTACTCGCCGGCCGAACGAAGAAAGACCGCGATTCGATCGAACGGGATTCCGCGGGCGGCTTCGGCTTGAATACGGCGGGCGATCTCGATGCATTCCCGTGCTTCGCCGGGCGAGGAGCTGAGCGTGACACTTTCGTCCAACGCGAGCTCCTTAGGCTTTGAGCCTTCGAAGAGATGCGACTTGAGTGTCGAGAGCGAGCTCTCCGCCGAGCGAGTGTCTATCTCTGCAGCCTTGCACCCTAGCGCGCGCTCCAGCATTGCGATCGTTCTGACGTCACCGCGCGGTGCTGTAGCAAGAACCGATGGGGCGCGTGAGGCGAGCGCTTCAATGAGTTTCACTTCAAGAGCGCTTACCACTGCAAGATCGAGCAACAGCACGGGCAGACCCATCGGATGACTAAATGTGTGGCTGCCGGCCGCTTCGATTGCGGCATCGAATACCGCCGAGCGATCCGCAATCTGCGCCGACGCGAGTTCGCGCTCGAGGCGTTTGGCGAGTGCGGCCAGATCCGGCCCACCTCTTGGCAAACGCCGAATCGCTTCGATGTCCACCGCGTTCATACGAAGCTCTTGCAAAGTTCGAGCAACCGCGCGCGGGAATCCCGGACGCTTTGCAACCGGATCGAAGTAGCTCAGGGCTCCCTCCGCAGCAAGCGAATGAACTGCGCGCGCGGTCAACGCTTCGAGGGATAGACCGGTTGTTGGAACACAACGACTTGCGGCCAGAATCGGCGCTGCGAGGTTCGCGGCGAGCCGGTGGAGAGTCAGCCTGAGCAGACCAAAGCGAGCAGTTGAAGAACCCGATTCCCCAGCAGTCGCTACCGCGTTGCGAACGAATTCGTCGCCTGCTTCTCGACTCGGAGAGATAACCAGGATTTCGGACTCGGCGGGATAGGATCTCAGCCAATCGGCCGCGGACTTCAAACGAGTCGCCGTGTCGCGGGCGATGAGGAGGTTGAAATGGCTGGCTTTGGGCATCGGACTACGCAGTCATGTTAGCGAATCAGTCGATTTTGACCTGAGATAGATCCGAATCGATCTCCTTTGCAATGCCGGCGATTGGAGATGTCTCCGGTATCGACTTCAAGAAAGCCTTTATCGTGATCTTGTCTTGATCGGACGTCGCGGAATCAATCAGGTCGGACACCTGGCTTCTGATGGTTCTGGGCTGCGTCCTAAGCTGCATCAAGAACGCTTCGGTGTTGCTCTTGAGCTGGTATGCGAACGTATCCGCGAGCCCTTCGGAAAGAGCTCCGTCGGATTTTGGAGCGATCGCAAACAGGACCTGTAAAAGATCGTTGTCACCGCGTTTGATCAGGCGATCGATCTGGGCTTCATACAGCTCGGCAGTGTCAGGAGACTGATTAAATGCGAATACGATTATCTCCCGGTTACTCTGGTAGTCTTGATCCAGATGGCACAATAAAAACGCGATGTTCGTTTTGATGAACTCATCCTGGTCAGAAGTGTCCCGAAGGGCCAAAAGACGATCAACCAATTCCTGGCGTTGATAAGCTTCTAATTGTTTCCACGCCGCCTCGCCCTCTTCGCCGATGTCGGTTGCGAAGACCTCGATCTGATCAATCAGATCAGAGTCGCTAACGGCGGAGAGTTCTCGTGCGGCTATTCGTCCGTCTTTTTGATTGGCTGGGGTGTTTGACGTAGAGCGACAGCCGATCAGCATCAGCATTACAAAGCCGGTAATCAGAATTCGTGACTGCATCAGATCGATTCAACGGTTCGTTCGGGGAGTCCGTCGATCAGTATTCATTGTACTTTGCCAGGGCTTAGCCCGCCTAGCAGGCATTTGTTCAAAGAGTTCATTCATCAACCACGCAGTCCTCAGGCGACAGGTCCGGCCGAAGCCTCAAAAACACCGGCTCACGAAGGTTGCCGGTGCTTACCCGCGAGGAGTATTGCACCTCGCAGACAACCTGAGGCTCGATCCAAACCGTCACCGAATCGTCGACCGGCTTCTCTTTGACCGGCCGCTCTGCGCGGTTCACTTTCTGAAGCTCGCCAAGAATCATCTTCACCGTCCGCTCATCAAACCCGGTTCCGACTTTACCGACATACACCAGTCGCTTCCCCTGATACTGCCCCAACTGCAGGGCTCCGAACGTCGCCTGACGATCTCCCTTGCCCTTGGTGTACCCGATGATCACGCAGTCGGCTGTGGTGTGAGTCTTGATCTTGAACCAGTGCGAAGTGCGTTTGCCGGGCATATAAATGCTGTTGCGCTCCTTGGCCATGATTCCTTCCAGCCCGTGCGCGGCAGCTGCCTTGAACAGACCCCGGCCGTCTTCGATGGTTTCGCTCGGACGATAACCCGGGTTTGGGAGCTTGATCGAATCGACCATCCACGCGCGGCGGCGAGCTAACGACTCGTTTACGATTGGCCTGCCGTCGATATAAAGGCAATCGAAGACATAGCAGACCGCCGGGTGCTGCGCGCGGGCGCGAGCCACAGCGGTCTCGTTCCGGTGCTGCAAACGATGAAGCACGTCTTCGAAGACCGGCTGGCCTTTGTCGTTAAGACATACGATCTCGACGTCGAACAACCCGCACGCGGCTCGAAACGCCTGTTCGGGAATCTGAAGCTCCGGAAAGAGACCGGTTATGTCCCGTTGTGCGCGGCTGCGAATCGTTATCTTGCCTTCGTCCAGTGAGACCATCGCGCGAATCCCGTCCCACTTTACTTCGTAAAGATAGTCCGGCGAGTCGAACGGCTCGTCGCGGCTCTGGGCGAGCATCGGTTCGATCGGATCGCGCAGCCAATCGATTTGCGGTGGAACAACTCGTTCGCACAACCAATCCCGGTTTTTGGTATGGATCATCCGGTACTCATCGTTCCATTCTCGGCTTTGAAACCTGAAATAGAAGCCGTCTTTCTTCTCTTTGGTTATCTCGTATCTGCCGCGGGCGAAGATCCACATATCGCCGCCGCCGTATTCGCCCTTTGGAATCGTGCCTTCAAAATCAAGATACTTGACCGGGTGATCTTCGGTCTGTACCGCCATCCGTTTGATGCCCGGGCGCGGCGGAAGCCCCTTGGGAACCGCCCAGCATTTCAGCGTGCCGTCTCTTTCGAGTCTCACATCGTAGTGAAGCCGGGTCGCGTGATGGCGATGAACCACAAACGCGTTGTTTTCGCCGGCGAATACCTCGGGCCCGGGCTCGGGAGTCTTATCGAAGGCTCGCTTGCGCGCATAATCAGACAACGGATCATAGTTTTTTGGGAAGGCCGCCGGTTTGCCGGATGACTTTTTGGACTTGGTTTGTTGGGTGTGAAGCTTCACCGCGTAGGCGTCGATCGTCTCCCACGGATCGCCCTGATCCAACAAGAGATCTGCGGCGTTTCGAAGGTTAAATTCTGATGGATCCTCTACTGATTCGAGCCTCTCCCAGGTAAGCGGCATCGACACCGGAGCGTTTCCGCGGCCACGAACGCTGTAAGGCGACACGATTGTCTGATAGGTGCTGTTGCGATAGATATCGATGAGCACCTTTCCTTTTCGCAGATCTTTTTTGATCTGGAGCGTGGTTGTTGCGCTGTGTTTTTCGATGTAGTCTTTGGCAACCTGCAACGCGGCGTCGCGTCCGACCTCGAACGCCCACTTGGGTTCGATCGGCGCGACGATGTGTACGCCTTTACCTCCGGTGGTCTTTACGAAAGTGTGATAGCCGAACTTCTCGATGTGCTCTTTCATGTCAAACGCCAGCTCGACTATTTGGGTGAACGGATATTTCTCGGGCGGATCGAGATCCCAGACGATGTAGTCGGGTTTATCGAAATGAGGCGCGCGGCAGTGCATTTGATGGAGCTCGATGCACGCAAGATTGGCCAGAAACACCAGCGACGCTTCTTCGGTAGCGAGCACGTAGTCAACTTTGTCTTCTTTGTTACCGAGCTCTATATGGTCGAGCCAGGCGGGCGCCCAGTCCGGCCGGTTTTTTTGAAAGAAGGTCTGGTGGTCGACGCCGTCGGGCCAGCGCACCAGCGTGAGGGGACGACCCTTGATGTGACGCAGAATCGTCGGAGCTACCTTGAGATAGTATTCGATCAGCTCTGCTTTGACTATTTCGCCGGTGGGAAAGAGAACCTTTCTGAGGTTTGAAAGATCGATCTTTCGTTTGCCGACGGTGACGATGGTGCTTGTGCGGGCCATGTTTGTGGATTATTGCAGCCTACAAAAAGCGGAACGGCTCTGCGTTTTTTTGCATACCCACTTCGCAAGAAGTGGGTTTTCATGTTGCAGCCTACAAAAGCGGAACGGGTCCGCGGTTTCTGCATACCCACTTCGCAAGAAGTGGGTCTCTGATGTTCTAGCCTACCACGCAGCGACCAAACGGCGCGATTTGTTTAGGCTATAGCATCAAACCACCTCATATTCACCCCGAGTAAAAACCTTGAACGGCAAACCATCCGGCAAACAACAGTAGTACAGCGACGATTACAGGGATCAAGCGGTTGAGCTTTTTGGCCGCGTCAAGACTGGAAGTGCGATTGTTGTGGACCAAAAGAAAATACAACGCAACGAATGGTATAAAATACCTTCCCTGTACCCCCTGAATAGTCGTACTGCCGGGTTCGCTCCACAAAAAGAACTGGCTCACCATAACCACCACAGTGCCCGCGATTGCAACAGCCGCAAGCACGAGTTTCTGTCGCAGTGAGAAACGAATGCTGCTCCCGCCCCCAAGGGCCGCTGCCACCGTCAACAGAGCATAAGCGATGATCAACGCTCCAGGCATCGGTGTGTCCGTCCAGCCGAGGTAGCCGATGCCGCTACGTACATAAAATAAGAAATGCTTTGCCATACTCACAACTACCATCTGGGCTAACAAGAGCGGGTGGTTTGACACGAAACCGGCGGGCTCGCTTAGATTTGAAAAGCCTCCCCAATGATGCGCGGCGAACATATTTGCGACTGCAAAAATCCACATAAACGAAGCACCGAAGCTCGCCAACAGAACTGACAACGCTGTTGCGGCATATCTCCTCTGGCTGCCGATTCGTTCCCGAGGGATAACAAAAAACAAAACTGACAGAATGACGTACACGCTTTTGCACAATGCAAGGGCCACCGACAGGCCCATCAACAAAGCGAGATCTCGTGTACCGACTTGTCCCTCCGAGAAGCTGTGTTTGAGAACCAACGCCGTGAGCAGAATGCTCAGTGCATTAGTGACCGCATCCGCGGACACCGAAGCCGTAAGAGTTATGAACATGGGCGTTGTAGCGATCAGAAAAAATCCGCACGAAAAGACTGGCGTGATTCGGATCGCCCAGGTACAGATCAACACAGTAGACAGGAGGGTGGCCAGACGACCCGCATACAATGACCAAAGTGGGGCAAGCCCAAACAGTCTTCCCACGCTCACACCGGCAGCTGCCGGCGCATAAGGAATCGGACTGTAGAGCGCGGAGTTCGGAAAACTAACAAAGATGCGCCGGTGGCCCTTGGGAGGATGATAGTCCAGATAGCTCAAGATGATCGAAGGACGTGCGGGCTTGACCAGGCCTGCGCCCGGATCCCCCACAATGTCCTGGACGGTGTCGACCACAGCACGCGGGATCTCTCCGCCCACTGCGCCATCGCGTTTTTCAGGAAAAATGTGACCCTCGGAAAGCTGATAGCAGCGATAGAGATGACTAGGCTCATCGGGAACCTGAAAGGGCGGCGTGATGATCAGGAACATCAATCCTGCGCTTAACGCAACCAGGAAGTAACAACGATCAGGACGATCAAGCCAGCGGACCAATCTAATCTTCATGCTAAGAGCAATTTACCTATTGACTGTTAGCTCCCTGGTTCAATTTTGCCGGCAGTACCGGGTCGAGCTTTTGTGCTTGCAACAATCGATTCAATTGCGCCAGGTCGGTCTTGATCAGCTCATTCAGTTTCGCGTGAGAGGCGTCCAATTGCCCTGATAACTCCTTGAACACAACATAGGATTGTGCGGTCGGGCGGCCGTCCCCGGCCTCGATGCTTCGCCGCAGCGCTGCGATCTGGTTGTTTAGCTTTATTGGAAAGTTGAGCGGATCCTGGTTGCTCCGATTGCGAACCTGATACACCTCTTCTTCGACCACGCTGAGCTTCTTCGCGAGCGCCTCGCCCGCAGCCGACACGTCCTTGTCTTTAGCTTTCTCGGAACGGTTTGAAATCTGTTTCTTGATCTCGCGGATCAGAATGACCATCTCGTTTGCTTCGCTCGTCTTATCGCGAACCTTGATTGCAAGACTGAATTGCTCGGCAAGATCGGCATCCGTTACGTTCGTTAGCCGGGGATCTCTCCTGATTGCGAACGCTTGAGTCTGGGTCTGGCGGTCAGCCGTCAGACGAACCTGATAATTCCCCGGAGGCGCCAGCGGTCCCGATTCCGCGCGAGCGCTCCAGAGAATCATCCCTTCAAACACCGTCGCGCCCGGATACCGCATATCCCAGGTAAAGCGGTTTGTCCCGGCCTTTCTTCCCGGCGGACGCGTCGCCGGCGGACCAAACGACTCCCCTTCTTCGGCAGCTCCTGCAGGACCACTCCTTCGCTTATCGTCGTCGGGCGATCCGGTAAACGTGCGCACCACCTGGCGCTTTGAGTCGAGAATTTCGATGGTAACTTTGTCGGCCGGCTTCTTCAGGTTGTAGTCAATCGCGACCTGGCTCACCGAACGTGTCGCGGTTCCCGGCTGGAACAGATGCAGGTCAGCATTCGCAAACTCCTGCGTGAGCTGCCTGAGCACCGCGATATCGTCGAGAATGTAGAACGATCTGCCGTGGGTTGCGATAACCAGGTCGTTGTCTTCGACGACCAGGTCCGATACTTGAGTGTCGGGAAGATTCAATGTCAATGGCTGCCAACTGACTCCGTCGTCAAAAGAAACATAAATGCCGTGTTCGGTTCCGGCGTAAAGCAGCCCCGGCCGTTTGGTATCTTCGCGAACCGCGTGTACGAAGTCGTCGGCCCGGATACCGTCAATGATCTTTGTCCACGTTTTGCCGTAATCGTGAGTCTTGAAGATGTACGGCGCGCGATCGTCCAACTGATAGCGCTTGGCTGCAAGATAAGCCGTTCCCGGTTTGTGCGGCGACGCGTCGATCAGGCTTATGCGGCTGAACTCAGGCAAGCCCGGCGGCGTGATCTTTTCCCATTTCTTGCCGCCGTCGCGGGTTACGAAGGCCAGGCCGTCATCCGAACCGGTCCATATCGTGTTTGCTTCGAGCCGCGATGGAGCGATGGTGAAGATGGTTCCGTAGATCTCCGGTCCGTTCTGATCCTTGGTGATCGGCCCGCCCGAATCGCCGAGCGTCTTCGGATCGGCACGCGTCAGATCGGGGCTGATGCGATCCCAACTCTGGCCGTCGTTGGTGGTCTTCCAGAGGTGTTGCGACGACGTGTAGAGCACGTTTGCATCGTGCGGCGAGAAGACTATTGGAAACGTCCATTGCCAGCGTTCCTTCAGCGCGCTCGCGGGCATGCCGGAAAAGAACAACGGATAGACTTGAATGTCCCGGGTGTGGCCGGTAGACCGGTCGAAACGGGTCAGCAAAGCGCCCTGACTCCCGGCGTAAAACAGATTCGGGTTTTTCGGATGCGGGGCGATGTAACCGCTCTCGCCTCCGCCAACCGCGTACATAACCGGGCTGGTTCTGCCGCGACCTCCGCCTTCGCTCGAAACGCAAATCGTCGAATTGTCCTGCTGCGCGCCGCAGACGTGATAAGGAAAATCTTTCGTAGTCGCGACGTGATAGAGTTGAGCAGTAGGAAATGCCTGGCCGGTCCACGTCTCGCCCCCGTTGATCGAGACGTTGCCGCCTCCGTCGTTGCTGTTGATCATCCGCTGAGGGTCGTTAGACGCGATCCACAGGTCGTGATTGTCTCCGTGCGGTACGCGAATCGTTTTGTAGGTCTTGCCGCCGTCGGTCGATTTATAGAAGCCGGTGTTGAGCACATATAGCGTGTCTCGAGCTTTTG
>Ga0114129_10016036_pt1 | contig 10656 bp, 9 predicted proteins | sample RhiMetdeltSRZDD1_FD_80071 | JGI IMG/M metagenome (GOLD analysis project Ga0114129, IMG submission 80071) | Populus rhizosphere microbial communities from Tennessee, USA - Rhizosphere MetaG P. deltoides SRZDD1 (version 2) (version 2) | ecosystem: Host-associated > Plants > Roots > Rhizosphere >... | reverse complement strand
GAATACGGAAACCATGGGTTCGCTGGCCGTCAATATCGATTCAAACCAACCGGGTGTGACCTGTAATGTGTCGCCGGCGACGGCAGCCAAGAGTTCGAACCCGGTGACGATCACCGTAACCGGCCACGCTACCGATACGGTCAGTGGCGTTTCCATCACCGACGGAGCAACATTTAGCGTCGTCGATGAGTATGGGGTGACCCAACCGAGTGGTCCGATTACTCTACAGTCAAATGGGAATTATTCGTTTACGCTGACTCTGCCGGCCACGAAGAACGTTGGCGACGCCGCCCACGTTTACACGATTACAGTCCGTGGCACAGATCGAGCCGGCAACACGAACACCGCTTCAGATACGTTGAAGATAAACTAGCGAAGTTGTTAGAAAACGGAACGGCAGCGGGTGCCGAAAGGCCGGTATGTTTCCATCACATCTGCTCAAAGGAAATGGCGGAGAGATCTACGCGTACATCCATGAGAATCGTTTGCTCGGTCTCGCAAGAAATATATTCTGGTCAGTCACGCTGAGATTTGAACCAATCGTTTATGAAGGTGAGCGATGGGAATGTTCAATGACGTGCGAGTGGATTCGGTGGCCTTTTCGGGATTGGCGCGATCTCGATAATGTTCGACTAAAGGTAGACAGTAACGATCAGTTCATCGAATCGTCCTTTTATCTCGTGGAGCATGACACCGGTAGGGACACGCAGGTCCTCTTGCAACGGCATGAGGCTAATCTGTTCAGACTGAGAATGTCGATGATCGTAGACTTCACAGGCTTAACCGGAAATGATAGCAATCCCGATATGGTTGCCGCCGGGGAAACAATTGTTCCGTTTAGAGGAGTGGTTGTAACGCCGGACAATCTCTACCCGAAGCCCACTACCGTTGCTGACGTCAAAGAAATAGCTAAACACTACATAGATCTCACGGCTTACGAGGAGCCTCAGCAAGAAAGACACAACTTAATTTTTCAACCACTGGCGTGAAGAAGAGGGTGGTGTTTTTTTCATTTTAATAACGACACGGGTGCTGTCTTATCTCAACCGTGCGTGGTCTCGCTACCGCGCGAAGGTTAAGGACGTTCACGATGTACGGATGGGACGTGGGGCTTGGGATGTATTTCGTGTGAGTGGACCGTAATGCTAGTCAGGACGACTCAGCCCCAGTAATAAAAGAGTAGTCCGATTAACAGAGACAGGCCCGCGAAGAGAAGGAAGCAGCCGACTGTGAACCGGCGAGCCTCTGGTCTTCGATCGGCACGATAGATCGCGCCAAAATACTCAACAGCCGGAGAGATGATCCAATCCAACAAATCCCACATATCGCTTCACTAAATATTCCGGGTGTGGGCTAAAGTCAACGTTGATCTTAATCCGTTAGGTTCACCGATCCTGATGGAGGTTCGGTATCCGGCTCAAGCGACTCGCCTGCGGGCGCTTTCGTTGCGGACCCGGCCGCAATCGGCAGGGCGAACTTTGCGTTCATATCGCGGTACCAAAACGACGCGAACGTGCCGAGTGGCAGCGCAGAGTTCTCATTCACACCTGGTGGTCTGAAGTTCCGAAGCACGAGTTATGAATCGCTGGTGGTGTCGGGCAGACATGCACTGTGCAGAGGAACCGGCACGATTAACGGCAGCGGTAATTATCATTTCATGCTGACGAGCGTCGATGGTGACCGACCTGGTGGTGGAGGCGAGGACAGGTTAAGGATCAGGATCTGGAGCGACAGCGACGGCCTGATCTGTGACAATCAACCCAACGCGTCCGAGTTTGCTGCTCCAACGAACGCCTTGGGCGGCGGCAACATCGTGATCCATCGTTGATTTCGGTTACTGGCGTCTCCGCGATGGGATTGTTTCATCGCGGAGACGCGCACTGTGTGGTCTGAAGCGACAAAGGTCACTTTCGCTCTCGTCCGATAATAACCGGTGTACCGTCCGTGTTGCTCCACTCGAAGAACGATCCGTCATACATCACTACGTTGTAGCCAAGATATTTGAGCGTGAAATATGCGTGCGACGCCTGCCCGCCAGTACGACAGTAAGTAACGATGGTCCGACCATTAACCGCGCCAGCCTCTTCATAAAGTTTGCGCAACTCCGCCACGGATCGTAGCACCGGGTTTTCCTTGCTTGACACGTTCTGCATCCAGAAAACATTGGCCGCGCCGGGGATGTGGCCGCCGCGCGGCACTCCATCGCCCGGTTTATCCCCGGTGTATTCCTCAACGGGCCGTGCATCAATCAATGCCACGCCAGGCGAGGTCACGTTCGTTGCTGTCCACGACAGATCGCGCACAACATCAAGATTGGTGACCACGCTCGCGCGCACACGGGGCGTGAACCGTGCCGTGTTCGGTTGAACCGCATCGGACGAGGTAGTGCGGTGTTCTGCCCTCCACTTCTCAAGACCGCCATCCAGCAATGCCGCCCGCGCACCATGGCCTAAGTAGTCGAGTGTGAAGTACAGGCGGGCGGCTGAAAGCCCGGAGTTGTCACCATAAAGCACGATGCGGGCGTCGTCGCCGATGCCAAGCCGCTCGAAAAGTTTTTGAAGGTCCGCCACTGGCGCGAGTTCGTTCGGAACACCGTCGCGCATCGCGGTGATCTCGTTCCAGCCAACGAAGCGCGCTCCCGGAATGTGGCCTTCGTCGTAATGTGCCCGCTCGCGCGCCACGTGCAAAATCACCACCCTAGGATCGTTAAGATGAGCAGCAAGCCAGACTGTTGAAACAATCATGTCAGAACGCGGAGGAGGCTTCTCTTTTTGCGGCGCCGTTCTTTGCGCTTCAGCTTCGAAAGGTAAGAACAAGACAAGACTGAATATGGTCAAAACAAGGCGATGAATGAATTCGGCGCGTGTTGATTGATATGGCTGTTTCATTGTTATTCACCGACGGATATTCTCCTGCGTCATGTCTACTTCCGCAAGCACCTGTTCCTGTCCAGGATCGGGCGCGCAGCACGACGCCGGGTATAAAAATCTACTCGAAAGTAGATACCGCCGCCGCCGATCACGGGATTGGACGCGCTACGATCCGAAAGCCAAGATACGGCGTTTCAACCTCTGGCCGGAAATTCTCACGGTATGGAATGTAAAGCACTGCGATACTCGCCGTGTACCACGAACCGCCTCGCAGCACGCGTTCTCCGGAGATCTCGTCGTGATTACGGTCGTCATCATCAACGTAAGGCCGCTGCCGGTTGTACATTCGATATAGCGACTGCGTCCATTCCGCAACGTTCCCTGTCATATGGTAAAGACCGTATCGGTTGCGTCGATAGTTGCGTTGGGTTTCCGCCCAGCCCACAACCGTAACCTCAGCGGATGGATTCTTTTTCCAGTTGTAAAGCTTTACCTGTTCGTCACTGATATTCATTCCCAGGCCATAGTCGAAGTTGTCTGGTCCACGCGCTGCTTTTTCCCATTCCGCTTCAGAAGGCAGTCCGAATATCCATCGGCCGCCTCCAATCTTCTGCGTCAACCAGTGGCAGAACGCATTGGCTTCGAACCAATTCACGTTCACGACCGGCTGATCCGGTTGACCAAAACGTTTGAAATCAGCGCCGGCAGAGCTCAACAAGGTGGTCGCATGTGAGACATTCCTGGCTTTCCATTTCTTGCCTGCTTCGGTCCAGTTCGCATTGTTCCTGTAACCCGCCGGGTCGTCGATGAATGCTCTGAACTCCGCGTTCGTCACTTCAAAAACACTTATGAAGTACGCAGTGAGCCAGACATAGTGCGGCTCGCTCGGGCGCAGATGATCGCCGAACAGGAAATGACCACTGGGAACGAAAACAAACTCAGGCAGATGCTCAAACAACCGCGGGGGCGATGGCGATCGCGACGGGCGAATCGTGGTGATAAATGCGCCTTCTTTGTCCGGACCGCCGCGATAGCTGACGATCGGAACCGGATAGAAACTCGACTTGCCCGCTTCATCGACTTGCAGGAAATAGTTTCCGCGCGGAAGCCACATTCCCTCCGGCTTAAACTCAGCCACAGCGGCCGCGTCTTCGATAGTGATGCCGGCCTTAAACAGAGCTACATTCGCACCTGAAAGATTAGTGAGGAAGAATTGAGTTTCTTCACGATCGTAGCGGAACTGTTCTTCACGCGCTTTCGAGCGGTAGACCATCAGCGTGGCCACAGCGCCAATGATGATGATGACGCCCGCCGCCAACGCGTAGAACTTCTTCATATCGGGTTCACCGCTGCCTACTGACTCACATGTCCTTCACATGTCCTGGCGTCGCAAGAACATATGGGCCAGAAGAGCCGGAACAACGATCCAGAACGCAAGTGTCACGGCCAGCACGACTAAGCTCGTCGCCTCCCCGCCCGCGAATTTCAAAAGCGAAGCACCCGCTGCACCAAAAACGTCTCTGCCATCGAGCAACATCAAACAGCCGACGCGCACGATTTCTACGGGATTGCCAAAAAGCGACCCAAAGATAAGAGCATTCGCTCCTTTGTATAGAATGGCCGCGCCAATCACGAGCAGATCGTAAAAGAGTACGAAGAAGAACCAGACCAAAACCGACAGACCGAAAGCTTTCGTCTTGCGTTTGCAAATGGCTGAGATCAATGCCGACAGGTTAAGAAAAATGAGCGCCAGCACCAGAGAGAAAGCGACCAGAATCGGATATCGCGACGCGCCGTCAGCGCCTGCTTTGACGCCGATGATTACGCCGGCTAAACCAAATCCGACAAAGGTGGAGATGATAATCGACGCAAAGAGTCCGACGAGTTTGCCCAGCATGACTTCCACGCGCAAAACGGGCTGCGAGTAAAGGAATTCATTGGCGTTTGCGTCGCTTGTGAAACTGAGTGTACCCATCGTCAAAGCGACGAGGGGAATTATGTAAAGCACTAAATTGAGCAAACTGGCGGACGTTCTGGCGAATCCCTGAAATCCAATCGCTCCCGCCGTCACCAAACCGAAATACGAGATCGCAAGCACGAGCACGCTGAACACACACGCAAAGATCATTGTCCAGCGATTGCGGATGTTTACCGTTAGTTCCTGAAGAGCGATGGTTCTGATCGAATGAAAGCTCATGGTCCAGTTATTTCGCAAGCTCCGTGAACCGCAGGATGGTGCCCTCATATTTTGCCGCCGTCGCCTGAGCGTTTGATTCGTCCTTAAGCGCCACGATACCGCCACTCATCGGTGTTTTGAGTTCCGCCGAACGAACGTAAAACGCGTCGTCGGCTCTTAACCATTCACGCCGTTCAAAATCCATCACGAAAGTCGCGCGGATCGAGCCGTCGTTCTTTTTTTCTTTCCTGAAATTTGCCATGCAACCGATGTCGTCAAACTTGAAGACTTCGCCATCCCGATCGATCAACTCCGCCGCATATCGCTTTTCTGAAATGCTCATGCGGCAGAAAGCACACATATCATTCGCTTCGATCGCTGCCGGTTCCAGCGTTGCGCTTTGACAGTTCGCGAGCACGAACATCATCGCGATACCAAAGGCGACTACGATTGCAGGCCAGAGTTTCATTGCACGTACCGCAAGTAAATGTCTTCAAGCAATGACTGTTCGGTAACGAACGGGAACTCCTTTCCCTGGAGACCCGCTCGAGAAATCCGCATCAACTCTTCACGTAAGGCCGAGACCAACTGCAATGCCACCAGACGGCCTCCAACCAGAATCGCCACTCGATCCGCCAACTGGATCACGTCATTCAGAATGTGTGAAGAGAATACGATCGTCTTACCTTGTTGCTTCATGCCGGACAAAAATTGGCGAAATTGAATGGCGCCTTGTGGATCAAGACTGCTCGTGGGTTCGTCAAGCACGAGGACAGGCGCATTCGGCAGACACGTCACCGCGAGGCCCAATCGTTGAAGCATGCCGCCTGAAAATTGGCTCACGGGTTTGTCTGAAAAACCGTTGAAGTGGAAGTTCGGCGTAGCCAGTGTTTCGTCGATCCGCCGTTCGGGAAGACGCCGAAGCCGGCAGTAGAACCGGAGCACTTCTCGCGCAGTTAACTGCTCGTGAAACGCAACTCGCTGCGGCAGGTAGCTCATCAGTTGCCTGGCCCGGAGCGCGTCCGTTCGCAAGTCGTGACCGCCGATTGAAATCTTTCCGGAGTCCGGAATCGTCAAGCCAATGAGGCATTTCAATGCAGTTGTCTTGCCGCTACCGTTGGGTCCGAGCACTGCGACAATTTCTCCCGGCTCGACAGTGAAAGTGACGTCGTCGAGTGCGGTAAAGTCGCGAAACCGCTTCGTCATATGTTCAACTTCGATTCTCATGCGCAGGCCTTACCACTACGTTGACGATCGACTGCGCCGGCCTCTCCACATCACGACCAGCGCACCGACAAACATGATTCCCGCGATCAAGGTTGGCACGAAGGCGACCTGTTGATGGCGGCGGTTAAGCGCAAACGGATATTGAAGTTCGACGGCCCGCATCAGCGGCGCGCCATCAAGTTCCTGCGAACCTCGCAAAACAGGAAACGTGCGCTCTGCGAGCGACAACGCTTTCGCTGAGGGACTGTTTAAGTAGATCTGCAAGCGCGGATAATTACCTTCTATGTACTCAAACACGTTCTGCACTCGTTGCGGTACGTCTCCCCGGCCGTCCTCGTTCATGTCATAACCGTCATATCCACTCCAGAAATTTCCGCGGCCGTTCTCGGACCATTTCGTTGTCGTCCTCTTGCCGACGAGTTGCAGCGTAGTCAAATTGTCGACGAAGTTATTTTCCGTAAATACGTTGTCATCTGAATTGCTGAACATCTGCATCGCGACGTCGTTTTGCGCGATCACGTTTCGCCGGAACCTGGTTTTCCGCAGCGCCTCCATGAAGATTCCCGTAGCGTTGTCGACGATGAAATTGTTTTCGGCGATCAGCTCGTTGCATTCCTGAAAGAGAATGCCGAAGCTGCTGAAGCCGCGGTTATGAACAAACGCATTGCGGCGAAACTCAATATGGTTCGAGTACATAATGGCCGCGCCCGCGACGTTGTTCGCAAAAAGGTTGTCTTCGAAGATGTTGTTGTCTGAGAACATGTAGTGCAGGCCGTAACGCAGATTGGAAACGTGGTTGCGCCGAATCTGATTTCCGTTACAACTCTGGATATACAGGCCGTCACGCATGTCGGAGATCGTATTGTCTTCGATGATGTTGTCAGGAGAGTCCCAAAGGTGCAGACCGGCGCCACGCTCACCTGATTCGAGCTCTTTGCGGCCACGGATCGTATTTCCACGCACGAGATTTCCGCGGGATCGGTAGAAATAAATTCCGTAAAGGATGTCTGTGAGTTCGTTCTGTTCGATTCGGTTGTTGCTCGACTTGAGCAGAATGCCTGAGTCTTCTCTTTGAAGATCGTCGCCGGAATGCTCGATGCGGAAGCCGCGAACCATGCAGGAATCGGCAGCGACAACTACCACGCTGCCGGTCCCCTTTCCACGCACGACGGGCCGATCTATTCCTATCAGACTGAGCTGCTTGTCGATTAACAGATTCTCATAGTAAGTTCCGGCGCGAACTTCAATTACGTCGCCTGACTGCGCCTCGGCAACAGCCTTCTGTATTGATTGAAATTGAGCAGCCGGACCGACCGTGAGCGTGGCGGCCCGCCCCGCCGAAACAAACGCAACGAGAGCAACGCAGATCCAAACGATGCGTCCGATATTTTCAGGCGGCGCGTTCATCTCCTTTACCTTTGCTGAACCTGGCGGAAAGGAGAATCGAAACCAACAGCAACGCAGCAAAGGCAAACAAGGCATACGAGGCCGGGCCCGGAAAGCTGTTGACGGTGAAGTTGGCGATCTGCTTCGAGCCAAACACCGGCGGTGTGAATGGCTGCACCTTGATCGAAGCTGTTGGATCCAGATTGTGTCCATACATGTAAAGCCGGTGGTAAAAACTCCACAGTGAAAACAGCCCGAAGTAAGTGAACAGCACGAACACGTCGACCAGGTTTGACATCTTTCCCAGGACCATCGCTCGTAAAGCAAGAATCATGAGTAGACCAATTACCAGCGGTACCCAGGTGAACTCACTGAAATCGCTTTCCAACAAAGGCCGCATTCCGATGTAATGATTGAGAGAGTTAATTTCTCTCAGATCATCACGGTTCGGCGTCTTACCACCTTCCAATTGGTACGAATAAATGCGCAGCACCAACCCGTCGGTGTACTGGTTCGAATAGAAGCTCATGTTCCACAGCGGGAACATGAAGCTGGGAATCAGCACAAGTACCGCGATCAGGATCAGAATGCGGCTCTTCAGCGTAAGTGGCTGCTCAAAAAACGTCGTCTCTCTTTCCAGAAAACTGGTCATCTTAGAACCTCATCGGTCTACTGCGGCTTCACCAACAAGTAGCCCTGCATCTCCTGGTGCAGCGCTGAACAGAAGTTAGTGCAGTAGTAAGGAAAGACGCCGGGTTTGTCGGCCACAAACTCGATCACCTTCATTTCGCCCGGATCGACAACAACATTGAGGTTGTATTCGCCGAGCCCAAACCCGTGCAGTTCGTCGGTCGTCTGCTCGATGTTTGTTAGATAGATCGTGACGCGGTCGCCCTGATTGACTTCGATCTTGTTCGGCTCGAAGCTGCTCCGCACCGCAATCATCTTCACGAGCACATTGTTGCCCTCGCGCGTCACGGCGGTATCTTTTACGTCCCAAACCGCGTTAGGATCTTTCAACTCTTCTTTCGGATAGACCTCGATCGGCTTCAGCTTGTCGGCCCTGATCATTTGCGCGTAGTGCGGCTCAGGTTCCGTAAACGCGTCGTACAGCAACTTCATCTTCTCGCCGCTGATGCCGATGAGTTGTGAAGATTCCGGCTGAGACGGTCCTACATTCATGTGCCGTCCGTGGGAAAGCTTATTCAGGGCCACCAGGTATTTGCCCGACGGATGCATGGTGTCGCCTTCGGCTGTCGAAAGGTGGCCGATGTTGTAGCTGATCGGAATCTTGTCAGCGACTTCCCACGAACCCATTTTCCATTTTGCTACTGCGGATTCGACAAAGAGCGACGTGTAGGCATATCCCTGATCGTCAAACTGCGTGTGCAGCGGACCGAGACCCACGTTGACCTCCGCCTCTTTCACCTGATCGTAGTTGAGGACCGGGATGCCGTCTTCCTCACCAGAAAATGCTTTGTTTTGAATCGCCGCAAGGACCTTCTCCATGTCAAAGACCGTCGTAATTGACTGCAGCTTCCCGCTGGCCACGATGTACTTGCCATCGGGACTGACATCGACGCCGTGCGGACTCTTGGCGGCGGGAATCAGGTAAACAACGCCCGGGGCGGCTTTTGGATCGATAACATTGACGCCGCTAATTTGAGTCACCTTGCCGTCTTTGACTGCTTGTTCAGCAGCCTTCCAGTTCACCGCAACGACATAGTCGCGGTCCTTTTGCGTGGAAGTAACTTCGAGTTTTCCGGTGGCGCGTTCGGCGTTGTAACAAGTCCAGAACGCCCAACCATCGCTCACGCCTTTACCTGCATCTCCGAGGTCAAAATCGAACGGCGGCATCATGATCTGCCAACCCACGCTCATCTCACCCGTTTGTGGATTGATCGGAACGCCGGCAACGATTCCGTTGTACTTGGTCGCGTAGTTCTCGATCGGTTCGAAGGTGCCTTTTGGCAAAGGAACGGAAAAGCGAGACGCTGCCAGTACGTACTCGGTGTTTGGAGTGACAAACGAGCCGCCGTGATATCCGGATATGTTTGGAATCGGACCGAGAATTTGTTTGACCTTGAAATCGCGCAGGTCGATGCGCGCGAGACGATTGTTGGCATTGTCGTTCACGAACAACCAACGGCCATCGTAGTCGCCTTGTGTCTCGCTGAGTGCGGGATGATGAACGTCGCCCCATGTGTAGCTGCCGAGCATGGCCTTTGTGTCTTTATCAAAGCCATATCCAGTGGCGGGATACGGTGCGAACACCGGGATCGTCGCGATGTGCCGCATCGACGGCACACCGGCAACGTAAACATTCCCCGAATGTCCTCCTGAATAGAACAGGTAGTATTCGTCCGTATCCCCCGGCGCTACGTATGTTGCTATCGCGGCTTCAGCGACGTCGCCACGTTCAATGACTTTCGGTCCACGAGAACAACTAACCAGCAAGCCTGCAATAATGAGTGTGAACAAAATTCCAAGACCAAACCACGTCAATTTATGATTGCCCTTCATGGGGGATTCTCCTTTCGCTTATGCCTTCGACTATTTCTTCGGGGAAGGCGAAGGTTTAGCCGCCGCATTCTTTAAGGCCTGATCGGCGGCCTGCGCCTGCGCGTTGATCTTCTTTTCGTACGCGCTTTTCATCTTCGCGACTGCTTCCTGCTTTTCTTCGTTACTCAATTGAATTTGCGTCGAGAGCACGACGGCCATGGTGCCTGTTGGGTTAGCGAGAAAATCTTCCAGCGTCTTTCCGAAACGGCTCTGAACGTCTGAAACTGCGAACGAAAGATCAGGACCGATGGCAGCCGCAGACTTGATATCGAAGGCGCTGACCGAATGACAGGCAAAGCAGCCCTTCTTCACGAAGAACGCGCCCTCTCCCGTCAACATTTGTTTCTCTCTTTCAGCTTCTTCCGGCGTTTGCGATTCTGCCAGCTTGAATCCCGGGCGATACGAAGCGGGAATGTTCGCACGCTTCCAACTCAT
>Ga0114129_10016035_pt1 | contig 10656 bp, 8 predicted proteins | sample RhiMetdeltSRZDD1_FD_80071 | JGI IMG/M metagenome (GOLD analysis project Ga0114129, IMG submission 80071) | Populus rhizosphere microbial communities from Tennessee, USA - Rhizosphere MetaG P. deltoides SRZDD1 (version 2) (version 2) | ecosystem: Host-associated > Plants > Roots > Rhizosphere >... | reverse complement strand
CTTTCTTCGGCATTGGCAGTAACTTTGAATCCTTCGCGTAACAAGGCTCTTTTTGTCCAGAACAGGGGAGTCTCTTCGCCTTCAACACGTATTGATTTTCCATTGCTGTTGTGAATGATAAATGTGCCGCTGCTTTTATCGAAAGCAAAGCCTTCTTTATAAAACGCTGCCTCAAAAGCGCCATTCAGCACTATGTCTTCGGGTGCGCCTTTTGTTAAGTCGCCATCATTGCGCAGCAGCCATACTTCGTCGGCAGTTTGCAGGGCAAGGTCGAGATCATGGGTGCTGAGCAAAATGCCTTTGCCGGTTGTTTTTGCCAGCTGGTGCAGCAGGCGCATCAGGGTAATGCGGTTAGGCAGGTCGAGGTGTGCTGTTGGTTCATCGAGAATAATTACCGGTGTGTCCTGTACCAGTGCCCTTGCCAGCATTACTTTCTGCGATTCGCCATCGCTCAGCTCGATCAGTTTTCTGTTGGCAAAAGAAGTGGTATCTGTTAGCTGCATTGCCCATTGTACTATTTTCCTGTCGTCGGGTTGCATGGTACCTAACCAGTTGGTATAAGGAAATCGTCCTAAAGCAATAACAGAATATACATTCAGGTTCCCCGCTTCAACCCTGCCCGTAAGCACCATACTCAATCGTTTGGCTCTTTCCTTCGGTTGCAGCTTTGTAATATTTTTGCCACCCGTTTCTACTGTGCCCGACATGGAAGGTTGTAAACCGGCGAGGGTGCGGATGAGCGTGGATTTGCCGGCGCCGTTGGGTCCCAGTAAACAGATAAGCTTTCCGGGATGTATTTCCAGCTCCAATGGCCCAGCAAGGATCTTTTCTTCTTTTTTACCCTTTTTATATCCGATGGATAAGCGGCTCGCTTTCAATAAAGGCGCTGTGTTATTCATCAGAAAGAATTTTTTAAATTATTCCGGCTCATAATGATCCAGATGACCACCGGTGAACCTACCAGCGCAGTAATGATATTGATAGGCAATACCGAATTGCTGCCCGGCAATTGCGCAATGATATCACACAACAGCATCAGCGAGGTTCCCATCAAACAACAAGCGGGAATAAGCATACGGTGATCTGAAGTGTTGAACAGCGATCGTGCCAGGTGTGGTACGGCTACACCAATAAAGCCGATGGGTCCGCAAAAAGCCGTAATGCTGCCCGCCAGCAAACTGGTACTACCGATGATCAGCAACCGGGTTCTGTTTACCGTTAAACCCATGGTGCTGGCATAATGCTCGCCGAGCAATAATGTATCCAGCATTTTGGAGGAGGCAAAAGAGATCAGTAAACCTGCTGCTACCACAGCTGCCAGCAGGTAAAGCTGACTGCCCGAAACGCCGCCGAGTGAACCGAATGTCCATAATAAATAATCTTTCACCTGCTCGGGTGCGCTGAAATATTGCCAGATGCTGATAACGGAAAGGGTGATGTTCCCGATCATTACACCCACTACCAGCATAATAACATTATCTCTTATGCGGGCCGAAATGGCTATGATGAGGAACATGATAAAAGCGGCGCCCAGGGAAGCCGCCAGCAATAGCAACCAGCTTCCTGAAATGCCCAGCTCTTTAATGGCATAAATGGTAGTAATGCTTCCTGCAGATAACATCACCAGTGCTACGCCCAAACCGGCGCCGGCAGTGACGCCCAATATCGAAGGACTTGCCAGTGGATTTCGGAAAAGCGTTTGCATCTGTAAGCCGCTCACCGGCAGTCCGCAGCCTACAATAACGGCTGTAATTGCTTTTGGTATTCTGATTTCTTCAACAATGTATATCCATGCTTCGTTGCCGGCTTTGCCCGATATTATAATATCCAGCACTGCCCGTAATGGAATTGATACAGAGCCGAAGGCTATATCTGTTATGAACGCGATCAGCAACAGAAAAAACAATGCGGTCAACTTCGTGACCGAAGCTGCCCATTGGTACTTTCCTGTAGCAGTATGAGTGGCTACGGTCATTATTGTAATTGTTGGTAATAAAACAGTTGGTGACCGGGTAGTAATTCAGGATGAAAAATTTTAACCAGGTCGGCAAGGATCAGGCTCGGATGAACGGCTCCTGATTCCCAGTAATCATTCGCGCCTATGTCGTTCAGACGCTTGTTGTTGTTATACAGCGTTCCCTTTTGATATGGATTAAACTGCGTATAGCGTTGGTCGTTGGCGGCAATTTCTTCTTTTGATCTGGCATTGCTCATGTTAATCCAAAAATCGGCCTTCAGTGCAACAGGGGCCACCGTTTCAAAATTAAATGCCAGGCTGCCGGTGCTTTTTACATCTGACCAATGGTACGATGCTCCGGCATCTCTTAAAAACTGCGTCAGATAACTGTCTGCGTCAGGAACATACCAGGTTCCTTTAAAGGGCATACCAACCACTACTTCCGGCTTGTTCGTTACTTTGGCAGCAAGATCTTTTATGCGGTTGTATTCCCTTTCCATGGCTTCAAATTTCGGGTTCACCACTTCTTCTTTATTCAACAGGGCAGCCATGAGCTTCACCCATTCTGAACGTCCCATAGGATCGGTCTCCATCCATTCTGCATTCATCATCACAGGTATACCGGCGCCGGTGAGCGGCTGGTAGCGGGCGATTGGCGCATCGGGGCTACCCATCGTCATTAACAGGTCGGGCTTCATGGAAATGATCAACTCATAATTCATGGCGCTGCCGTTGCCTACTTCTGCTACTTTTCCTGTTGCCAGATTTTTGCGCACTACAGGCGATGTAATATATTTTGATTCCGCAAGTCCGGTTATTACATCGGCAGCACCGGCAAATTCGGCCAGCGCTATGTGCATGGAAGAGGTTACCATCAGTTTTTGTACAGGTATTTGTATCACCTGTGCGCCGGGATAATTTTTAGGCGCAGGCGTTCCTCTTTGTACCAGTACATATTGAAGGGTATCTGTTTTATTTGAAAAACTGTTTACAATTTTAACCAGCTTGTAGTTTTCGAAGTATTCTATCGTAAATCCTTTGGAATACAGCAACCTGGTTTTTGCGGCAATGGGTTTGCCGGAAGCTGAATGTGACGATGGTTTGGCTGCCTGTTTACAGGAAGTCATCCATAAAAACAAAATACCAATGCTGTAAATGCTACGTAAACGTAAACCGGTAATGCGGGGCAGAAAGAATTGCTTTCTGCAGTTGAGAAGATGCCTGTTATTTTTCATTATTGCTCTTTGCCTTTCTTCCGAAAGCGGTGAGTGAATTTTATTATCAAAGGCAGGTCTTCTGACTTCCTCAGAACCCGGCATCCTTCCCATTCGTCCCGATAACTATGGGGAGCGAGATAGTGGAGCTTAATGGCCGGTTCTTTGTTAAGAGGTTACAGCAGCGGAGACTGTTCCGGACTTACACCGGATTCCCTATTAAAGCAGCAAATGCGGCTACCTTTGGCGGCGAAAGTAGGAATAATTTTAATTGTCTCGGTTATAAAGTTCATTCTGTTTTCAATGCTTGCCGGCGGCACTTCTATCAACATAAAACCTAATGCTTCATAGGTTTCCCTGATAGATGTATACAAATGAACGGCTTCTTCAAACGTTTGCCATCGCTCGGCATCATTTACATAGATGGCTTGCCAGGGCGGTAAAATAAAAACGGCAGGCTGATAGGGATGCTGCTGTAAGGCGGTGTAATAACGATCATCAACAGCAAGTTTGGCTGCTTTCAGGTAAGCGATTATATCCGGTATACCACGGTCGAAAAAGGTTGCATCCGTACCCGCAGCCGTTTGCGCATATAAATGTATCATTCGTTCCAGCACCTTACCGGCAAAGCAGGATAGATTGATCCATGGAACACAACCGGAGCCTTTGGCAACTTCTTCGGCAATTAACCGGCGCGAAGCTTCTTCTGAACAATGAAAACCTGCACTTTTCAATGCCTGCAACAAACTTGTTTTTCCGGCGCCCGGTCCGCCTGTGATGATATATTTTTCTGTAATATGCAATGGCGCTTATGTATAGGTTAAGTAAATGATCAGGGCAATGGTCACAACGGCAAATAAACATACTTTATGGTTAATACTGCTAACCCGTGCAATTTCATGATGCATGACGGTTCTGTCGTTTGTTCCGATGTAAGGCTTTTCAACCCGTATGCCGTGATATATGTTGGGGCCGCCAAAGCGTGTATTCATGATGCCTGCAAGCGCTGCTTCGGGATAGCCTGCATTGGGACTTTTATGCTGGTTGCCGAATTGGAAAATAAACAAAAAGCCACGCCGGCTGCCGCTTACCAGCACCATCAGCAGGGCGGTGATGCGGGCAGGGATAAAGTTCACTACATCATCGAGCCGTGCAGCAAATTTTCCAAACTGTTCAAACCGTTCATTGCGGTAACCGGTCATCGAGTCAAGGGTATTGATCATTTTATAGGTCATCATACCGGGCACCCCGGCTATGGCATAATAGAACAGGGGAGCAATGATGCCATCGCTTAAATTTTCAGACATGGTTTCAAGTACGGCTATGCGTATTTGTTGTGGTGTAAGTGCAGCCGTATTTCTGCCTACAATGCGGCTCAGTTGTTTGCGTCCCGCTTCAACACCCTGTGCATCCAGCGCCTGAAAAACTTTTTTACCCTCATCGATCAGGGTTTTATTGGCCAGTGCATAGTATACAAATACAGTACTGAAAATCAGGTATAGTACCGGGTTCAGGATCAACAGCAGGAACGATGAATATTGAAAGAAAAAAAATGCGGCTGCACATAATGTGACCGTCAGCAGCGATCCTTTCCAAAACCGGTTGTTCCCTTTGTTCAACAGCTTTTCGCCTTTATCAATAGCGGCGCCAAACAACCTGATGGGGTGGGGAAGCTTTTCGGGATCGCCCAGGAGCAGGTCAAGCAAATAGCCTGTAAGCAGGGGTACTATCAGGAGCAATGTTTTATCCATTCGTTTAAAGCAGTTGTTAATAATTCATTTTTTTCTTTTGTTTGGGTGGCGATGCGTATGTGCTGTTTGCTCAACCCTCTGAAGTTCGATGCATCCCGTATCAATAACCCGTGATTGCTGATCAGGTATTCTTTCAACTGCTGCGCTGTTGCGAAAGGTATTTTGGCCAGAAAATAATGCGTGTGGCTATTGTTGATGGTAAATGACTGTTGCTTTAAATGTTCAACAAATTTTTCCTTATCGCTGAATAGCTGCGCTAACGGAAGTTGGTTACCGGAATAATTATCGAATATAAAATGGCCCGCTGCTATGGCAAACGCATTGACCGACCAGGGCGTTTTGCACTGCAATAGTTTATTGATCAGGCGTGCATGCGCGGCAATATAGCCAAGCCGTAATCCGGGAATGGCAAAGGCCTTGGTAAGCGAACGCAGGATGATAACATTGTCACAGGTATCAACAAGTGAAATAAGGGAAGTGGCGTCAATAGTAAATTCAATAAAGGCTTCATCTACTATAAACAATGTTTCGGGATTGGCCTTTATCAATGTTTCCAGCTGCGGAAAAATATGTCCGGTTGGATTGTTGGGATTGCAGATAAAAAACAAACGCTTATCCAGCTGCATGTCGGGGTGTATGGCATCCTCGTTTACAAATTGAACCTGGTGGCGCTGCATCACGCAGGCATCTTCATATTCTGCGAATGCCGGAATGGTGATGGTTGTTGTTGAACCGGCATATGCCTGCGCAATGAGATAAATACTTTCAGCAGTACCATTGGTGATGAGAATATTGGAAGCGTGCAACTGGTGATGTTGGCTAATTATCCCGGCAAGACTTTCAGCCTGCACCTCGGGATATTTATTGAGCACATGCCACTGTTGAAAAATATGTTCTTTTAATCCGGCAGGCTCGCCTCCGTACCAAACGTTGGTACTGAAATCGGCTATTATTTTCTGATTATAACGGTACGCATCATCTCCGTGTCCCTGCAGCATATGATTTATGGTTTCATGTTTTGGTACACCTGGTTCATGTCAACATGCTCTCTTATAAGCATTGCCAGTTTATCGTACTGTGCTTCCTTGTATTGTCGGTAGTCGAATGATATGGCATCGGTGTTTGTAAAGGTCAACAGCAGATCGTTTACCACGGCATCGTTATCCAAAACGCCGTGCACATAGGTTCCCCAGCATTTATTGTTTAGGTAACAGCCATCGGTATTGCCATCCAAAAAAGTAAGTAACGGTTCATACGCTGTGCCGGTAACAACAGTTTGCCCCATGTGTATTTCATATCCCGTGCACGGGTCGGTATGTTGCCGGTAAGTAAAGGTGCGCTGCAGCGTTGTTTTTTCTTTTCCCAAAACCGTAAGAACCGGAAGCAGACCCAGTCCGGCTACTTTTCCTGTATTGCTTTCTACCTCATAAGGGTCTTCAATGGATTCGCCCATCATCTGGTAGCCGCCACAAATGCCAACAACTGTTTTTCCTTTTTTATATGCTTCCGTCACAGCCCTTGCAACGCCATTATTTTTGATAGCGATCAGATCTTCAATAGTGTTTTTACTTCCGGGTAGAATAATGATGTTACTTTTTGCTATTTCTGCCGGATCAACCGTATAAAATAAATTTACCCTCGGGTCTTTTTCCAGCCGGTCGAAGTCGGTAAAGTTCGACATACGGCGGAGCAGAATAACAGCAACATTAATTTTATCATTTACCGATTCGCGTTGTTTAAGGGAGAGTGGCACTGAGTCTTCTTCTTCAATAAAGATGTCTTTAAAATAAGGCAGCACGCCTAATACCGGCACACCGCACAGATCTTCGATCATCTTTCTGCCATCATCGAACAGCCGGCTGTCGCCCCTGAATTTATTGATGATAATTCCTTTGATACATTGCTTTTCGGGTGGCGTCAATAAAGCCATGGTGCCATACAAACTGGCAAAGATGCCGCCGCGGTCGATATCGCCAATGAGGTAGGTGGCGGCATTGGCGTGTATGGCTATGCGCATATTGGTGATGTCGCGCTGTTTAAGATTCAGTTCAGATATGCTGCCGGCGCCTTCCATAACAACGGGAGCGTACCGGGCGGCTAATCTGTCATACGCTTTTGTTACTTCTGCAAACAATTCATGGCGATCATTGGCCATGAAATATTCCCATGCCGATTGTGTGCCAATGGGTTTGCCATTTAAAACAACCTGTGAGCTTTTATCATTCACAGGCTTTAGCAGCACCGGGTTCATATCGGTATGGCAGGGAATACCGGCTGCTTCGGCCTGTACAGCCTGTGCCCGCCCGATTTCAAAACCTTCCGGCGTAGCATAGCTGTTCAGCGACATGTTTTGTCCTTTAAAAGGAGCAGGGTGGTAGCCATCCTGCTTTAATATTCTGCAAAATCCTGCTGTGATGATGCTTTTACCAACATCGGAAGCAGTACCCACAAACATTAAAGGGCGGAGAGAAGTTTTTGATGGTATCATTGATGGTTGCAAACGTACTATTTCATCCGCGCATACCTTTCAATATTTATTCTATCCACGCCAATCTTTTCAAGTTTTTCAACACCTTTTTGTGTTAACGTATCATTTTGTATGGTAACGGTAAACTGAAAATCATGGCCTTCCCATTGCCGGTCGCTGCAATATTCAAGTCGTTCGGTATACAAGCTGTCTTTAAGCGAATAGCTGCCGCCGCCGGAAGAAAAAACAGCCGATGAATCTTTGCCTTTGTTCAGGTCATGTAATAAAAAGGCAAAATGGGAATTATTGATGATCTTAATAAACGACTGATTTTTGGTATAATCAGTAACGGTGGTGTCGCCCTTTTCGATAAGGGTGCCCGAGAGTAATTTCCAGGTACCTGTTATGGGAACAGATGCCTGTTTTGGATCGTTGGTTTGCGTGGCCGGTCCGCAGGAAATAATGCCGGTAACGATAATTATAACGCCAATGCTTATTTTCATTTTTTATAAGGTTATAGTGCAATTTATGAAATATGGAGTTGCTTACAACCACCCCGCCCGCCGAAAAAAGTAATACACCACCAAACAAATCAAAAAAGTAAACCCAACCACCATCGGGTAACCAAAGTGCCATTGCAGCTCGGGCATAAATTTGAAGTTCATGCCATAAAACCCGGCCACCATGGTGGGCACGGCAATAATAGCAGCCCAGGCGGCGAATTTTTTGGCGGTTTCATTCTGCGATATGGAGATCAACGAAAAGTTTGCATCCAGCGCGGTGTTCAACAGCTCTCTGGTATTATCAACCATTTCGTTCATGCGCACCGCATGGTCGTAAATATCGCGGAAATAGGGTTGTGTATCGGGCGATATACATTTAATATCAAATCGCATCAGGCGGTTGCAGATGTCGATCAGCGGCGATACTGCCCGCTTTACCTCCAGCAACTCTTTTTTTAACTGGTATATCTGCTCGGTGGTTTCGCGGCTGGGCCTTTCTTTAAACACTTTGTCTTCGATCATTTCCAGTTCTTCTTCCAGTTCCTGCACTACCGGAAAATACATATCTACTATGAAATCCATAATGGCATACAATACAAAACCTTGTCCTTTGCTCAGCAATTCGGGCCTGGTTTCGCAACGCATTCTTACATCGGAATAAGGCACCGAAGTGCCGTGCCGCACAGCTACAATGTAATTGGGGCCTACAAAAAAATGTGTTTCACCAAATTTAACATGGCAATCGGGGTCGGTTTGGGCAGTGCGCAATACAATGAAAAGCGAATCGCCATATAGTTCAATTTTGGGGCGCTGGTGTGCCCGGTGGGCATCTTCAATGGCAAGATCATGCAATCCAAATTGCTGTTGCACACGTTCAAGCAGCGCTTCGGAGGGCTCATACAACCCGATCCATACAAACTGATCGGGATCTTTGAGTATTTCATGAATGTCGTTGATATCAACATCGGCAATGCGGCGGCCCCGGGCGTAGGTGGCACAATTCACAATTTCTTTCATGGCAATCGTTTTTGAAAGTTTCAATAGTATACACTATTATAAGTTCGTAAAAAACGGGAACATTAACGGATTTTTTTTGGATCCGGCGGCCCGGCAACTAAAACCATTTTCTGCACTATAATATTAAATTTAGGTTATGTGAGCCAGTAAGTAAATTTTTTGGTTGCTATTTAAATTTTAATTACTTACATTCGTTTTGAATTTTTAATACCTTCCCTTGTACTGACCCATTAGTGATTGATTACCGGCATTGATTGTAGCTTCATTTTATTAAACAGTAATTACCCTCCGAAAGCCATACCCGCCTATAAAACGAAGGTCGCTACGTTGTTTATCGCTGATGAACAAACGAACATTCTATGTGCCAACAGGCATATTGCAACAACAGGTTAGGCAAATGATCAGGAGCATCTGAACCAACAATTTTCAAAACTTCAAAAATTCTTTTATGAAGAAAGAAAAACAACAGATGCCTTCAGGCAACATGTCGAAGGAGGAAACCGGCATGCCTAAAATGCCCGGAGAAACCGCTGAAAAACAGCCAACGGGCGATATGGGTATGGCCAATGGCAATATGGGGGCAACAGGCAGCACTCAATCTGCGCCTGAAGCAATGCCCATGATGCAAATGGGCGCCAGTGAAAACGGAGGAAGCGATGAAATGCGAAATGTGATGATCGAGATCCGTGTTCCTTCGGCCAAAACAAGTTCTTTTGGATTGCAGATGGGGGCAGGGCTTACCGCTTACGGATTTCAGTTAGATTATAATTATGAACCGGTGCCGCTTACCAGTTCGGGTGCGCAACAGGAATTGTCAGAAACCGAGGGCCAGGTGGTATTGGTTCGTGGTACAGTACCTGCATCGCGCATAGCTGAACTGGAGCAACAACCGAATGTAATAAAAGTATGGAACGACACCATTATAGAGCATTTTGATTATGATATGGAAACGCTGGTAGAAGAGGAGCAGGAGGTAAAAGTAATTACCCCGGTTCAGGGCCTGGGCACCTGCCCCATTGGTACCTGCGACTGCACACCCGGTACCGCCAAAGGCAGTTTGCAGGATGTAGTGAATTATCTTGGCGTTAATAATATCTGGGCATCGGGTTATAAAGGCGATGGCATAGTGGTTGGCGTGGTAGATGGCGGTATTACCGCACAGGGCCGTTCGATAAACTCGGGCGATACCGGCAGGCCCGACTGGCCCAATAAACTTATTCCGCGTGTAATTGGCGGTTATCCTACGGGCGACTGGGGCACTACCGGCGCTGCCTGGGGATGGCATGGCAATATGTGTTCAACCGACGTACTGGGCATTGCGCCGAATACGCAATTGTACGACATACGTATTTCGGCCGGCGGTTTGCCTGCAACTATTTCGGCAGCCATTGCCGGTTACCAGTGGGCCATTAATCAGCATAAGGTAAACGGCACCCCGCACATTTTGACCAATAGCTGGGGATTGTATCAAAAAAACTGGGACAATGAATATGCTACCAATCCTGCGCATCCTTTCACGCGTAAAGTGGTTGATGCATTGAATGAAGGCATATTGGTTTTATTTGCAGCCGGTAACTGCGGCGCTACCTGTCCTGATGGACGTTGCGGCACCGATTCCGGTCCGGGTAAAAGTATCTGGGGCGCCAATGGCCATCCGGGTGTAATGACAGTAGGGGCCGTTAATAAGAACGAACAGTTTGTTGGTTACAGCAGCCAGGGACCTGCTTCGCTCGATCCGCATAAACCT
>Ga0114129_10016033_pt1 | contig 10658 bp, 5 predicted proteins | sample RhiMetdeltSRZDD1_FD_80071 | JGI IMG/M metagenome (GOLD analysis project Ga0114129, IMG submission 80071) | Populus rhizosphere microbial communities from Tennessee, USA - Rhizosphere MetaG P. deltoides SRZDD1 (version 2) (version 2) | ecosystem: Host-associated > Plants > Roots > Rhizosphere >... | reverse complement strand
GAGCTTATCTGCTTCTCAGATGAGAATCTGATAGACGATTGTAACTTCTTCTCTGCGCTGTCTCTGCGTTATCTGCGTCTCGGTGGTTGAAAAAATGTTTCACCTGTTGTTTTCCGCCGAGACGCAGAGAACGCAGAGATAGCGCAGAGAGTGGCGAAGCGACTGCACGCCAGAGAGCACCAGTGGGATCTCTCGATTAGCGGACCGTCGCGCTCTCTTGCGTACAGCAGCATCGCTCCTGGTTCTGTTTCGACCTCTTGCCCATTAAGCAAGAGATTCTCGGTTTGTTGCACAGAGCAAAGCTTGCGTTAGAAATTCATGGCTGCTAAAAGAAGCGCATGCTCAAGCGAATCTTTGGGCCTGTACTTGCGGCGATGATATTAATTACGACGCCGCAAGTGTCAACCGCAAAAACAGTCGAATCCCAAAACTCAGAACCTTCTTCGACTCTCAAGGCGCGTTTTTCGAAGCTTAAGCGAGGAATCAATCTCAGTCACTGGTTTGCACAATCAAGCAATAACGATTATTCGAAAGCACACCTGGAATCGCACACGACACCTGCCGATCTCACGCTGATTAAAGACCTCGGGTTTGATCACGTGCGGTTCACAATTGAACCAGCTCCGCTCTTCAACGAGTGGGATGACCCGTCCAAACTGAATGCAGACTATCTAAGATATCTCGACGCCGCGCTTGATAACATGTTAGCTAGAGGTCTCGCGGTCATCATCGATATTCATCCTTCAGATCCTTTCAAGGTTCGCTTGAATACTGAAGATCGACACGTCGAAGCGTTTGCAAAGTTCTGGACTTCACTGGCCAGGCATCTTTCTACCCGCGATCCTGAAAGAGTGTTTCTCGAAGTAATCAATGAACCCATGGTCGAGGATCCCTATCGGTGGTATGGCGTTCAAGCCAAACTCATTGCGGCAATTCGTATAGGCGCTCCGCAGCACACGATCATTGTCTCGGGACATCGATGGTCCGGACTGCATGAGATGCTCGCGCTTCAACCGTATTCTGATCCTAACGTTATTTACAACTTCCATTTTTATGAGCCATTTGCATTCACGCATCAAGGCGCCACGTGGGCCGGTCCTAATCTGCCGTTTTATCAAAAGGTCCCATATCCTTCGACCGTAGATGCTGTGAAGAAGATTCTGGATACTGTTGCTGATGAACCTGCCCGGTATAACTTACTGCGTTATGGAGAAGATAACTGGAACGCTGAACGTATCGATCGTGAGATCGGCGTTGCCGCAGCATGGGCTGCGAAGCGACATGTTCTGATCACCTGTAATGAGTTTGGAACTTTCCGCCGCTTTGCGTTACCGGAGGACCGTGCGACATGGATTCGAGACATGCGGGTGGCTTTAGAGAAGTACGGAATCGGTTGGACGATGTGGGACTATGCGGGTGGGTTTGGGGTTGTGAATAAGCTCAATGGCAGTGCATCGCCGGACGATATGGTTGTAAAAGCGCTCGGGTTAAAGTCATGAATGTCCGATTTGCTTTAGCTTGTCGTGATGTAACCAACTCGAACGATCATTAAAACGAAAGAGGTTTGTTTTCAACGATCATTCTGGTTGGTCTCGTCACGACAAGCTAGAGCATGTAGGACATAAGTCCATTTCAAATTTAAAATTGCCGGAGTAAACTTCATGAGAAGGCGAATACTTCTATTGCTCTTCCTATGCATCACCGCGTTAGCCTCGAATCGATCTGTGATGTCTCAAACGAAAACTGTTGCGGAACGACTCGGGTATCCGGCTGATACGAAGCTTGTGATCGTACATGCTGATGATCTTGGCATGGCACACTCGATCAATGAAGCGACGATCAAAGCATTCTCATCCGGCCTCGTGAACTCCGGAAGTATCATGATGCCCTGTTCGTGGGTACCTGAAATAGCCGCTTATGCACGAGCCAATCCACAAGCGGATCTGGGCCTTCATCTCACGCTGACCAGTGAATGGCAAAAGTATCGTTGGCGACCGCTTCTGACCGGTGCTGCTTCGCTGCTTGATCAAGACGGGTATCTTTACTTGACCGAAAGCGACGCAGCGTCCCACATAAATGTCCTTGAGGCTGAAAAGGAGATTCGGGCACAGATTGAACGCGCCATAAAGCTTGGCATTCGTCCCACCCACCTCGATTCACACATGGGTACGCTCTACCAGACCAGGGAATTATTCGAGATGTTTGTTCGCGTGGGGCGCGAGAACAAGCTCCCGATCAGAGTCGTGAAAGATATGTTGGGCCAAATGCCGTTTCTCTCTCAAGTTCTGAAGCCGGAAGATATCTTCATCGATAACACTATTAGCATCGGACCGTCGGTGACAGCCGAAGGGTGGGCGAACTTTTATATCGAGGAGTTGAAGAAGTTGACACCAGGTATCACGGAGCTCGTTATCCATCTTGCCTACGATGATGCGGAGATGAAGGCAGTAACTTTTGAGCACCCGAACTGGGGAGCCGCGTGGCGTCAACGTGACTTTGACTTCTTCACGAGCCAGGCGTTCCGAAAGGTGCTTGAAGAGAATCACATCAAGCTGATTACTTATCGCGATCTGCAGAAGCTGCAATATGGAGCGTAGGACAGGCTGTTAGCCTGTCCTGTCTAACATCAACTGCCCTATACCCAAAAACCAATTCTCCTTATGAACACAAGATCAATTACCGCGTTGTTAGCAATTGCGCTCACTGCCGTAATGCCCACAAACGTCTTTACTCAACAGCAGGTGCCAGACGTTGCGATCAAATATCAACACAATTTGATGCCCGTGCCCGCGTTCGTCGAGTTTTATGACGGAAGGGTTCAAATTACCGATTCTCTAAAGGTGGTAGCAGCACAATACACAGATGCTCGACTGCAGGCTGGTCTCGATCGATTTTTGAAACGGCTCCAAGGTCGAACGGGACTCACATTTATTCAAAGCGTCACAACCAACTCCGCCTCTCCAACTATCGAGATTCGATGCTCAAAGCCCGGTGAAACCATTCCGGCATTAGATGAGGACGAGTCATATGAGCTGGATATCGGGCTCTCCAAAGTGTTGCTAACAGCACCGACCGTCGTGGGCGCGCTACGAGGATTAGAAACTGTCCTGCAACTCCTCAGTTCAAGCCGAGATGGTTATTACTTCCCAACGGCTAAGATCAAAGACCAGCCGCGGTTTCGCTGGCGTGGTTTGTTGATTGACATCGGTAGACACTACGAACCGCCAGAAGTGCTGAAGCGAAATCTGGATGCAATGGCGTCGGTGAAACTCAATGTCTTCCATTGGCACTTGACGGAGGATCAAGGGTTCCGAATCGAAAGTAAGAAGTTTCCGAAGCTGCATCAGATGGGCTCTGATGGTCTGTTTTATACTCAGGAACAAGCAAAAGAAATTATTGAGTACGCTCGTCAGCGTGGCATTCGCGTTGTACCTGAATTTGACATCCCAGGGCACAGCACCAGCTGGCTGGTTGGACATCCTGAGTTAGGAAGTGCACCAGGGCCTTATACGATTGAACGACACGCAGGCATCTTCGAGCCGGCGTTAGATCCAACGCGCGAAGAAGTCTACAAGTTTCTCGACACCTTCCTCGGCGAGATGGCAATACTTTTTCCTGATGCTTACATGCACATTGGTGGAGACGAGAATGAAGGCAAGCAGTGGGACCGCAATACGAACATCCAGGCCTTCATGAAAGAAAAGAGAATTCCCAACAACCACGCCTTGCAAGCTTACTTCAATCAACGGCTTCTAAAGATATTAGAAAAGCATAAAAAGAAGATGATTGGTTGGGATGAAATCCTTCAACCAGAGTTGCCAAAGAATGCGGTAATCCATTCGTGGCGCGGAACCGCAGCGCTCGCGGATGCAGCGAGGAAAGGCTATGACGGAATTCTCTCGAATGGTTACTACATCGATCTTAGCTACCCAACTTCCCAGCATTATGTTGTCGACCCAATTCCTGTCGACACTACTCTGACCGCTGAAGAGCAAAAACATATTCTCGGTGGTGAAGCAACAATGTGGGGCGAGTACGTTAACCCTGAAACGATCGATTCACGCATTTGGCCTCGTACAGCAGCAATAGCCGAGCGTTTGTGGTCACCAAGAACGACGACTGACGTGGATGACATGTATAGACGTTTGAGCGTAATTAGTGTTCAGTTGGAGGAGTTGGGCTTAACTCACGAAAGAAATGTTGACGTTCTTCTTCGTCGTCTGTCCAACAGTAGCGACATTGGACCGCTCAAGTTGTTGGTTTCTCTAGTGGAGCCCGTGAAGGAGTATCGGAGAGGAGAACAACGTCCCTCCACCATGCTGAGTCCGTTAACTGGCTTTGTGGATGCTGCCAGGCCAGATAGCGAGAGTGCGCGTCGATTGCGAAAAAATGTAGACGACTTTCTTTCTGATGCTCCCAGGTTTCAGTTACACACGACAGATCTTGAACAGACGTTCAAAGAATGGCGTGAGTCTCAGCCGGAACTATCAGCATTGATTGATCGGTCAGGTGCGCTACATGAAGTGAAGCCACTTGCGATTGATGTGCGGAACTTAAGTGATGCAGGTCTGGAGGCGCTCCAATTCATCACCAGCGGACAAACCCCGCCGCCTGAGTGGTCGCAAGCTAAAGCCGCGTTGCTCACCGAAGCAGCTAAGCCCAAAGGAGCTGTCGAGTTGGTAGTGGTGTCGAGTGTTAGAAAGCTCGTTGTCGCCGCGGCAGAATTGCCACAACTCAAGAACATGTCAGCGCTCGAGTGGAAAAGGCGAGTGAATTCGATCGCGACAGAGCCTGCGAAATAGTCTCCTTCTGAAAACTAATTAATCGTGTGCTTGGGGAAAGACTAAGTGCTGACAATCTGAATCTCAAAACACGCTTGAATCTCATCGGTCTTGACTGGTTCTGGCATCAAGACTTAATCTCAGGCTTTTCCGGAACCTGTGTGCAACGTCATCTTTTCTATATCTTCCATGGTTAGGCGAACAACTTGCGACGCATAAATCTCAAGAAGGCGAATGTCGCACGGTCGGATACGATTAGGTACATCAATCGCCAGATAGTTCTTAACTACGTCCGCGAAAAAGAACCAATCTCACGCGCCGAAATCTCACACGAAACAGCCCTTCAACGCTCAACCGTCTCTTTAATAGTAGAAGAGTTGAAGAACCAGGGCTTGATCTACGAAATTGAAGGAGAGTCTACAGGCGGAAGACCGCCAACTCTGCTCAAGCTCCGAGCAGCCGGTTGCATCGCGATTGGTGTTGATATTGGTACATCGAAAGTCACGGTGGCGACAGGAGACTTAGTAGGTCGCGTTCTTCGTCGTGAAGTGTTTCCGATTGATCAAGATCGCGAGAAGACGCTGCGATCAATCAGCAACTGCATTCAGGAATTCATTAAGAGCGAACCGGGGATTGAAGGAGTTGGAATCAGTATGCCCGGCCTGGTGGATGCTGAAACAGGTACTGCGTTATTTGTTCCACGCTTCAAATGGCGAGATTGGCCCATTGCAGACGATTTGCGATCTGTGACTGGTGTTCCAGTATCAGTTGATAACGATGCGAACGCCGCCGCACTGGCAGAGCTTTGGCTTGGTCGACCTGAAATTCGCGACGTACGCGATTTTATTTTAGTGCTGGTAGAAGAAGGGCTCGGTACGGGGATCATTTTCGATGGTCAGGTTTATCACGGCATGGAGGGGGGCGCCGGAGAATTTGGTCATATGACGATAGGGAAAGGTGCTCCTGTATCGTGTGCTGCTGGTAGTGAAGAGTGTTGGGAGGCATTTGCATCTGAGCGCGCAGCGTTGGCCCGATATGCGATGAAGTCTAACAACTCTCAAAATCAAAAAATCACATTCCGCCAGCTTGTTGATTACGCATTTGACGGTGATAAGGCGGCAAAAGAAGCGCTACTAGAAACCGCTCACTATCTGGGATTGGGGATCTCGAATCTTACAAAGGGATTAAGTCCCGAAGCAGTAATCGTTGCGGGCGAAATCGCCCGAGCATGGCCTTTAGTAGCGGATGAGCTGCATAGCGCGATTTCGCGTAACAGTATCTGTCGAGGTCTTCCTTCTGCGGCAACCTTTGCTTCAACTCTGGGTGGCGATACGCGGTTGATGGGTGCGTTGAGCCTGGTCCTCGCGGGCAAATTTGCTGGTGTTGTACCGGCGTAATCATCCGAAAATTAGGACTCCGCCCAAAATTTCCAATACTTCTGATCCCGATCATCAATGGCGGTAGTAACGCTGATCATCCATTCTCTTGGCGTTTTACCGGTAACAGGATGTTGACATCACGTTCATTGAATGTCGGCATTCATATTGCTAATAACTCTTAGGGTCTGCAACACCTGTTGGTCTCTTAGCCTATCGATGAAAATTTAACGGGGTGAGTTAAAGAGTTTCTCTGAAGCGCTTCAGATTTGGATCTTTGAAAACCTGCTGTGAATCACTTGCTGTGTTCGGCCTGCTTTCGAATGAGGGTGCTGAGGGTAATGATACTGGCAAGATCATTCCGCGCTCGGATTAGCTGTTGAGCGTTAACTGTACCTGGAGTTTCGATGATGGGATTTGTGACGAAATCCTTGATGTGTTTGCAAAGCGTCAGCAGAGCAGGACCAAACTGCTTGCCGTCTATCTTGGTGAACTCTTCCGCCGGTTGTTTCTCATTGCCCGGGAGGCTGAGCGCGAGCGTAGATTGCAAGCGGCTCGATCGCTTCTTGATTTCTCCGGCAGCATCCGAGAGAAATCGGCTGTCTAGCGAGGTGTCCGTTGAGATTGCTCGCACAATTTGATTGTGGAGAAATAGGATGCGATTAAAGTCCTGTTCGACTTGGGCCATCAACGCCTTTTTTTGTTTGTCGTCGAGAGGACCGTTATGTTCAATACCGAAATTCCGCAACTGGTACTCGCGTTTACTCATGTCTTGTTGCCGTAGCCGGTCGGTGTTAGTCCGATCTGCAGGGGGTGACATCGGCTGTTGCGCAACAACGGTAACCGCGACGGCGGCCAGGAACAGTAAAAGGAAGGTGGAGTTAACCAGCTGGTCTTTCAAAGCTGCTCTCCAATCAGAAATCCGTAGAGTGGCGATAGTATAGACTCGACGAGAGCAGTTAACAATTAAATCGGCGGCGTTTTGACGTAAAAGTGAGTTTCGGGTTGCGCGGTAGATCCCCTCGTAGGTTCGTCTCTAAGGATTAGCCAACTTTATAAAAGAGCATAAAAAAACCTTGACACAAAACTAAATTCGTATTAAACAGACTTTTGCTAGGCCCTGCAACAAAGCACCACTTCAGATTTTCATAGTTTTAGATGCGCTAATTGCTCCTACGTTTCATATCGGTAATGCTTGGTGATCGATTAGGTTCTGTCTGCGGCTTGTCTAGATCTAGTTCGACCTATTTTCAACGCATTGGTTGTTCCATCGCTGAGCTAGTTCGTTCAGCTCTCATTGATGCTTAACGAGACGTTCATCGGTTCGCTTGACGCAGTCAAGAAGTACCGTTTCTGGTAACCGCTCGTAATTTAAATTGACAATCGATTCAGCTTAGATTGCTGACGATTCTATCTAGACCTGGCATGCATGCTGGGTTGTTGCTCTAAATTGAGGAGGTGCGTTATGTCGAAGAGGCTTGCACTACAGGCGACGTTACTTGTGCTGAGTATCGGATTGCTTGTATCGGTCGTCCATGCGCAGGCGGGTACACGCGGTAACATCGTCGGGAGTGTTCGTGATCCCCAGGGTGCCGCGGTGGCCAAGGCCGAAGTAACCATTACCGAGGAGAAAACTGGTGCTTCGCGTACGGTCACTGCTAACGACGATGGATATTATTCGGCGCCTTCGTTGCCCTTCGGCGTCTACACCGTAAGTACGGCACCTACAGGTTTCAAGAAGAATGTTGTCACCGGCGTAGATTTGCACGTCTCTGAAAACAAAGTGGTCAATCTTGATCTGCAGGTTGGGAGCGTAAACGAGACCGTCACCGTCTCGGCTGATACGGTTCCCGTCGAAACTCGTAGCGGCGACGTCAGCAGCCTTGTGAGTGAGAAGCAGGTAACTGAGCTTCCGTTGAACGGCCGCAACTACGCGCAATTGGCGCTGATGGTCCCTGGCGTTTCGCCAGCCGGGCCCGGCGCGTTTGCGGCGAACGGGACGGGACTCGATTCCCACGTTGACATGTCGGTCAATGGCAATCAATCGAATGCAAACCTTTGGACCGTGGATGGTGTCAACAACATGGACGTGGGTTCAAACGCTACCCTGCTTGTGTTCCCGTCGATCGATTCGATCCAGGAATTCCGCGTCGAGCGCAATAGCTTCAGCGCTGAGTATGGCCAGGCACAAGGCGCGGTCATTAACTTAATCACGAAGGGCGGAACCAACGATTTCCATGGTGCGGGTTTCTATTTTCTCCGCAACGACTCATTGAATGCGGCAGATCCGTTCTTGAATGCGACTCCAGCCAAGAATGCTAAGGGAGAACTTATCCATAAAGGTGAACTCAAGTACAAAAACTTCGGGTTCAATTTCAATGGCCCGATTTGGAAGAATCGAGCGTTCTTTTTCTGGAGTGAGGAATGGCGGCGCGAAAAGCGCGGTACAGCCTTACCACAGCAAAAGGTTCCCACAGCGGCAGAAAAGGTTGGAGATTTCAGCGGTACCTTGACTGGTCCACTGCCGCATATACCGGGTACTTGCGTGAACAATGTCTGCACTCCGTTCCCCGGCAATAAGATTCCAGCCGCCCAGCTCAGCCCTGCTGGCCTTGCGCTCATGAAGGTTTTCCCAGACCCGAACGGCGCGGGCGGTGCCTGGGTAGACGCGCCGACTCAGCCTGTCAATACTCGTCAAGACAGTATTCGTGGTGACGTGAATATCACCAGTAAGATGAACGTAATGGTCCGCTGGATTAACGAATACTGGATCCACGGACAAGCATCAGGAAACTTCTGGGGTGATAGTCCGTTCCCAACGCTTAGTTCAGATTGGGATCAGCCGAGTTATAGCTTCGTAGTGAAAGCTACAAACACGCTAACCCCAACAGCGGTTAATGAGTTTACGTTCTCCCGGTCGGGAAACGACATCATCATTACGACGGCAGGTAGCAGCAAGGCGCTTAACGATGACATAGCCTCGAAGTTTCCGACTGTTTTCACCAGGCCCGAAGGTTTCGGATTGCCCACACTGTGGGGTGGTGGCGGTTATCCTGCTCTATGGCACCAGGCACCCTGGCGTAACAACGAAGATCTCAACATTTGGAAAGACGACTTCTCAAAGGCTTGGGGTACTCACGATCTGAAGTTTGGTGGGCTCTTCAGCAACAATACCAAGAACGAGCAGGCAGGCGGACCGAATTCCGCGTACCAGATCTGTCAAACAAGCGATCGAACCGGTAACGTAATTGCCGACACGCTGTTAAAGGATATACCGGTTGGCTGCTATTTCGAATGGGACCATGCTGAGTTCACTCAGGGCCGTTGGCGTGACTATGAAGTTTATGGCAACGATACATGGAAGATAAAACCCACGGTCACTTTAACTCTTGGCCTTCGCTATTCGGTATTGACTCCCGGCTGGTCTGCTGATAATCGGATCAGTAATTTCGTGCCGCGACTGTTCGATGGCGTCCATCCACTCAGTGGGTTGGTCAGGGCCGATCAACTTGGCAATTCCGGCTTACCTCGTGCCCTGGTTAATACCTACAAAAAAGGCTTTCAACCTCGCGTGGGATTGGCTTGGGACATTCATGGCGATGGCAAGACTGCGTTGCGCATGGGCTTTGGACGCTACATAGGACGTTCAAACGTAATCGAAGACGTTCTTCGTATGGCTGGCAATGCCCCATGGACTCAGACGGCCGGATACGGATGGCACGATGGTGCTTCGACGCTTGCGGCCAATCCTATCTTCCGTAGTCTCGATACAATTCCAAATCCAAATGCGTTGAGAGCCACTGCTTCAAGCACAAGTATTGGAAACGCTGTTTTTGAAAACTTCCGACCACCCGAGAGCTATCAGTGGAACTTGACGCTGTCGCGTGAGGTGTTGAAGAACACTGTTCTTGAAGCCTCATACGTTGGTAACCACGGACTTCATCTCTGGCGGCGCGGCATCAACTTCAACGACGTAGTTCCTAGCGCTCGTGCCCAGTTGGCTCATCTGTATCGAATCGGCTCCGATCAGGCAACAGCTTTTGCGAATAGCCATCGACGATTCCCCGCACTCGGTGATATCACAATGAGCGAATCGTCCGGAGATTCGAGTCACCATTCAATGCAGTTGTGGCTAAATCGTCGGTTTACAGATCGACTGGCCTACCAGGCTGCCTATACCTGGGGCCATACGATCTCCAATGTTCCCGTGACTTCATTCCAATCGGCAACAACGGATCCATTTAATTACAATCTCGACAGGGGAGATGCCGACCTCGATCGGCGCCATTCTTTCATTTCGAACGTCGTGTACGTACTACCTTCGTTTAAAAACCGGGGTCGGGCCTTTAACCTGGCTTTGGGAGACTGGCAGTTGAACGGAATCTTCACTTATCTTAGTGGGACTCCGATTGATGTCACTTCCGGAGCAAATACCGCGGGACTGGAAGCGCAGTCCACGCAGAGACCAGATCTAGTGCCAGGAGTTCCAATCTATCTGAAG